>Ga0207851_100392_pt1 | contig 24024 bp, 25 predicted proteins | sample A23E3SouthBayCA_FD_187747 | JGI IMG/M metagenome (GOLD analysis project Ga0207851, IMG submission 187747) | Aerobic enrichment media microbial communities from Eden Landing Ponds, California, USA - A23 E3 (SPAdes) | ecosystem: Environmental > Aquatic > Marine > Unclassified | place: Emeryville... | reverse complement strand
CGTGTCGCCGTGTCGGATCGCCTGCCGGACGTCCGTGTCCACGCCGCGTTCGGCGAGTCGGTCGCTAATGCCCGACAGCGGGTTCGCGAGGTTGCGCTCGATGTCGTTGGCCAGGGACTTCAGCGGCGACACGTACAGGCAGTACACCTCGTTCGCGAGGCCGCCGTCCTGCTCGCGCTCGAACAGTTCGTTCAGGATGGCCGTGAAGGACGCCAGCGTCTTCCCAGAGCCCGTCGGCGCGGCGATGAGGGCGTTCTCGCCCTCGTGAATCAACGGTATCGCCTCGCGCTGGGGCGGCGTCAGGCAGCCGTCCTCGTCGTCGGGGCCCCCGAAGCGGTCGACCCACCACTCGCTGACGGCGGGGTCGAGCAGATCCAGAATGTCGCGGTCGGCCCGGGCGCCGCCCGCCTCCCCCGGCGGGGTCGTCGCCTCCGACTCCGGTCCCATCGTTGTGCGTGCTTTGCACCCGGCCGGCAAGTGTCTGACGCCGCGACGACCGCGTCGTCGGTCCGGCACTGCGACGACGACACCGGAGTGACCACGTCAGAGGTCCCTGGCCATCCGAACCACGGGGAACGCGACGTCGGCGGGCTCGAGGTCGAAGCGCTCGACGCGGTCGTAGCCGCGTCGGTCGTAGAACCCGACAGCGTTCAGCGAGGCCGTGAGTTCGGCGCGTTCGAAGCCCGCTGCACGCATTTCGTCGTGCATTCGCTCGACGAGCGCCGTACCGACGCCGCTGCGCGCGTGGTCGGGATGCACGTAACACGCGACGAGTTCAGCGGTGTCGACCCCAGTTTCGTCAGCGTGGTCCCACTCGCCGAACCCGACGACGAAGCCGTTCCGTTCGGCGACCAAGAGGTCGTCCGTCTCGTAGCGCTCGGGCCCCTCGCCGCGCTTGTCCGCCCAGTCCCGGACCTGCTCGTCGGTGTACTCGGTTCGGGGAAGTCGGCGAGACGCGGCGACGTGGAGGGCGAACACTGGCATCGCGTCGGCCGGAGTGGCGTCGCGAACACGCATAGGTGTGGGAACGCGCGCTTCCACCTCGGTGGTTCCGGTCTGACACACCGCTCAGTACAGCGCTCGGTGGTTCCGGGCTGACACACCTATCAGTACCGCTCGCCGAGCACGTCGCCGACGACCCGCGACTCCGCACGCCGGAGCAAGTCCGAGGCCGTCGAGACGGCGCAGCCGAGTTCGGCCGCCACGTCCTCGATTCCGCCGTCGCGTGGAACCTCGTAGAAGCCGGCCTCCCACGCGACAGCGAGCGCCTCCCGCTGGCGGTCCGTCAGCCCGTCGTCCACGGCGCCGGCGTAGCCACCGACGCGGTGGACGGTGGGCGACGCGCCCTCCGGCATGCCCTCGATGGCCGCCTGGAGGTCGTCGGGATGACCGACAACCGAGAATCGCGCGGTGCGGTCGGACCGGAACTCGATGGGCGGGACGACCACCAGGGTCTGCTGGTCGAACGCCTCGAACACCGGAACGTCGGCGTCCCGGTTCTCGACGCGCGTGTAGACGTAGAACGCGTCGTCGCCCTCCGGAGTCACGTCGTACTCCCGGACGCCGGGCCGCTCGGCGAGCACCGACTCGTAGGCGTCGCGGTCGCCCTCGACGTAGAACAGCAGGGTCCGAGTGTCGCGGGAACGCTTTCCTTCCAGGAGGACCTCGCGCTCCACGACGGGGGACTCGCAGACGAACGCGTGGACGGGATGGATGGTCGCGTCGTCGTACTCGATCTCGAGTTCGAGGGACGGCACGCAGTGACGTTCGGCGCCCCTCAAGTTAAATGGGCGATGTGTTTCGCGACAAGACTGGTGGAACGCGGTGTTCGGGTACGAGTATGGACCTGTCAGGACGCGTCGGCGTCGTCGCGGTCGGCATCTGGCTCCCGTACGACATCGGACTCTCGTGGGAGAGGGTCGGGTACGGAGCCACCGAACTCGTGTCGGTCGTCGCGTGGGGAGCGTGGAGCGCGTGGAGCGCCGGTCGCCTCTGGAACGGTCGAAGTGCAGAGCCAGCCATCCGGGAGGGACGCGCGTGACCGACGCCTGCTTCGTCTCGTGGCCGCTCCGCGTCGACGCAGTGGACGGCCTCCGCGCCACCGTCGCTCGCGAACTCGACGGCGCAGACGGCAGCGGCGTCGCGGAACTCCTCCCCGAAAGCGGCGTCTCGACGACGTCGGTGTTCATCTACCAGGACCACCGGCCGAAACTCGTGTGGTACGTCGAGCACGACGGCGGCGACGCGTGGGCGGAGCCGGCCGCAGCCGTCCGCGACGCGTCACCGCTGTTCCCCACGCTCGCCGACCACTGCGATTCCAGACCGGCGACGGTTGTTGCCGACCTCGACCCCGACGCGGTCGAAGTCGTCCACGCATCGCTTCCCGACCGGCCGAACGCCTACGCCGACCGGAGCGGCGAACTCCCGACCGTCCTCTCGGGGAACGACGCCGACGCAGGAGTGCCGGACGTAGTCCCGTTGCGGCTGGCCATCAGACCGGGGCTCGGCTCACTGCTCGCTCGCGTGGGCGCCGGTCTCGTCGACAGGACGCCGGACTGGCTCGAAGCCAAGTTCGAGGCCGCGTCGCACGACGTCATGGCGGACGAGGGGATGTACACCGAAACCCTGCTCCTGGAGCGCACGCTCGACGGCTACGACCTCTGGTGGTACATGGAGTCCGGCGGCATGGCCCAGGTGTACGAGGCGTACTACGAGAGTTCGAGCCGAATCGCGCGCGTCTCCGAGCACGTCCTCGGCTGGGTGCTCGAACGCCCGGAGCGCGTACTCGCCCACCCGGTCGAGGCCAGCGACTTCGAGTTGCTCGCCCACGCTGTGGACGCGAAGCGCGAGTGACGTGCCGAAACCGTTACCCCGCCTGCAGTCCGGGTTCTCGGTATGCGACTGACGTTTCTCGGCACGGGGTCCGCGATGCCGACCGGCGACCGGATGCAGACCGGCCTCCTGCTGGAACAATCGGACAGCCGCCTGCTCGTCGACTGCGGGAGCGGCGTCCTGCACACGCTCGCGCGCACCGACGCCGGCTACGAGGGCGTGGACACCGTCCTGCTGACGCATCACCACGTCGACCACGTCAGCGACCTCCTCCCGCTCCTGAAAGCCCGATGGCTCGCCGGCGAAGAGTCCCTGACCGTGGTCGGCCCGACGGGGACGAAGGGGCTGGTCACGGACCTGCTGGACGTTCACGACTACCTCCAGGGACGCGTCGACCTGACGCTCCGCGACGTCGCGGTCGGGTCCGTCGAAGTGGCGGGCTTCGACGTGGACGCCATCGAGACGCGGCACTCGATGCCCGGCCTCGCGTACAAGTTCGACGGCGAACTCGTGTTCAGCGCGGACACCGAGGCGTTCGCGGGCATGGCCGAGTTCGCGGACGGCTGTCCGGTGCTCGTCCACGACTGCTCGTTCCCGGACGGCGTCGACGTCTCGAACCACCCGACGCCCACACAGCTCGGCGAGTCGCTGGCGGACGTGGACGTCGATGAACTCTACCTCACTCACCTCTATCCGCACACGAACGGCAAACACCGCGAGATGCGGGACGCCATCGAGGACCACTTCGACGGCCACGTCACCGTCGCACGGGACGGTATGGACGTGGAACTGTAACCGAGTCGCGCTCCAGACGGCGGCGACTCCGGAGCCGGTTTCAGGTCAACCGGCTGACGGTCTCCTCGACGTCTTCGACTGCGCGACGCTGCTGGTCCGCGGCAGTGGCGACCTCGTCGAGCATCGTCGCGATTTCAGTCGCCCGGTCGTCCACGTCGTCGACCATCTGCGCGACGTCCTCGACGCTGGTGGCTTGTTCGTCGGTCGCCGCAGAAACCTCTCGAACGCCGTTCGCGGCTTCGGTGACGGCGTCCGTGATCTCCTGTAACGTCGCCATCGCTTCCTCTACACGCTGGACGCCAGCAGTAATCCGGCGGTTCATCTCGTCCAGCTGGTCGACGGTCTCCCGGGTGTCCGCCTGCATTCGTTCGACGAGTTCCTCCACGCGAGTCGACTGTTCTCTGGACTCCTCGGCGAGGGCTTTCACCTCGTCCGCGACGACGGCGAACCCGTCACCGGCCTCACCCGCCCGAGCAGCCTCGATGGATGCGTTCAGCGCCAGCAAGTTCGTCTGTTCGGCGATGTCGTCGATGACCCCCGTCACCTCCTCGACGTCCGCGGCGCGACTCTGTAGCCGTTCGACGTCGCCGGCGACGCCGTCGGTCGCCGTCTCGATGTCGCTCATCACTTCGAGCGCTTCGTCGGCGGCCTGCTCGCCGCTCCGAGCCATCTGCTCCGCGTTCTCACTGGTCTCCTCGACCGTCCCCGCAGTCGCCGCAACCTCCTCGATGCTGGCGGCCACGTCGGCGACCTCGCCGGCGACGCGCTCCATGCGGTCAGTCTGTTCGCCGGTGAGGTCGTGGATGTCCTCGACGCGCCCCGCGACGTCCTGTGACGTCTCTGAGAGTTCCTCCAGCGGCGCCTCCACGTCCTCAGCGACGACGGACGCCAGTTCCTCGCGACGCTCGACCTCCGACTGGAGGCGCTGGGCGTACGAGTCGATGTAGGTGTCCATCGCGACCTGCTGGTCGAACGTCAACAGCCGCAACATCGGGAGGAATCGCTCGGCCAGTTCGCTTACAGCGGCCGCCGCTTCGTCGCCGACATCCTCGGTCACGTCGTCGACGAGCGCGTCCAGCAGTCCCTCGTAGTACACGGAGTACGCGCCCAGGTAGACCTCCGGACCGAGGTCGAGCATGTCGTGGATCTTCCCGATTCGCGCGCGCTGCTCGACGTACTCCTGGTCGTACTCGCCGCGACCGAGGCTCCGGAGGTACTGGGTCTGCGTCTGCTTGAGTTGCTCGACGTTCTTCGTCGACCGACCGAAGATGTCCAGCGTCCGGTCGTAGTCCTGCAGGTGGTCGTAGAACGCTTCGACCAGGTCGTCCGCGACCGCCTCGAACAGCGCCGATTCCGCGTTCAGTGCGGCCGCCTCCTCGGACCCGATGCCGGTGAACGTTTTCCGCCACTCGATCTCCGTCTCGTCTAGCCCGATGCGGTCAGCGAGCGTGCTCCCATCAACGCCACCCCGAACAGATTCGGATATTCGGGGTGAGTTATCAGTTGCCATCTGACGGGGGCTATCCCGAGCGGCTACTTAGACGTTGGCCGCAATTACAAATATTGAAACTCGGAGACGCGAGCGGGTCAGTCCAGTCGGTACCGCAGAATCGCCGCGACGCCGCCGAGATTCCGGAGCTGTTCGCCGGGCGCGAACTCGTGGCTGAACACGGTGACGTCGCCGCCCTGCTGTTCGACCTGGCGGACGAGGTCGTTGACGTCGACCGGCCAGTCGCCCTCGCCCGCGCGCTCCTTGCGAAGGCGCTCGTCGAGAATCAACAGCGTCTCCACCGCGCCGAAGTCGACGGCCTGCTCGACCGCCTCGATCCCGTAGGCGGCCTTCCCGTCGGTCGCGATCTGCTCGGTGAGTTCGTCGATGAGTTCGGACTCTTCGGCGATGCGCGTCTCCTGCTGGACGTCCTCGACGGCGCCGCGCTTGAGGACTTCGTGGACGCCGCGCCCGCCGACCGCGCTCGTGTCCACGGTCGAGATTTTCTCGGCGACGTCTCGGTACTCCTCGGTGATGTAGTCGAGCGCGTCCTGCTTCGTGAACCCGGGACCCGCGAGGATGATGGCGTCGGCGTCCAGGTGCGAGAGCGCGCTCGCGACGTCCCCGAACAGTTCCTCCCGGGACCGCGCGTACTCGCCCTTCCCCGTGGTTCCTTTGAACGACGCGTACTCGTCGATGCCGTACTGCTGGACGACGTGAATGTAGGCTTCGCCCTCTTCGACGGTGGCGATGGCGACGTCGGGCTGATCGGTGGCCTCGACGGCCTCGTTCAGGCGCTTCAGCTGGTCGGGCTTCCAGTGTTTCTCGACCTCGATCTCGTCGCGCTCCTCGACGTTCAGCGTGTGGTGGAGGCCGAGCTGGTCCTCGCGCGAGCAATCCGCGATCGTGCCAGCCACCCGCAGCCGGTTCGAGAATTTGTGGAACTCCACGTCCTCGACGTCGATTGTGACGTGCATGTGCTCGCGCTCCCCACCCGTGTCACGCATCTGCTCGTCGTTGCGCTGGATGCGGCGGTGCGTGTCCCCGGCCACGAGGTCCCCGGGCTCCAGGACGTACGCGAGGTGCCACAGGTCGTCGAGGCTCTCCGGGACGAGCGTGATGCGCTCGCCGCCACCCTCGACGTGGTGGCGTTCCTTCAGTTGCATACTCGGGCAGAGTCCCCGGACGGACTTGTGCCCTCCCCTTCAGGGCACGCCCAGTGCGGGTGGCCGTTCCGGGCGTGGGTGCTTGGCGCCGAGTGAATGGGCGTACGTATGAGTACCCCGTCGGTTTGCGAGTGTTCTGCCCGGGACAAGTGGCCGTGGCAGTACTCCGGGCTACGGAATCAAACGAGGGGGACGACGACCACGTAATCCATCCAGTGCAGCGGACCGAGGCCGACGCTCGAGTCAGCATCAATCCGGTAATAGCACCGTCGTGGCCGCTACGACCACAGCATCGCGCGCAGTCGCGGAACGAACGGCGTCCGGTCCTCACTCCCGGATGCGACTGCCACCCGGCGGCATGTACTTCTGGATCTCGTCGGGGCTGGCGACCTTCCGGACGAACGACTCGTCGGCGAAGCGCTCGCGGAACTCCCGGTAGATTCGCTTTGCGGCGTCGCCCTGCGCGTACCGGCCTGGCTCGATCTCGACCATCGTTTCGACGTCGTCCTCGATGGCCTCGATTGGACCACCGAGCACGCGCGTATGCGGCTCGCACGCGATGCCGACCGCCCACTCGGCAGGGAGGTCTCTGAAGTAGGTTCGGTCGCCGCGAATCGCGAACCCGCCCTTCTCGAGGTACTCGCCGCTCTCTGGCGTCTTCGACACCTGGTCGGGCTGCACCATGTAGGCGTCGCCGGCACCCCTGCCGTCCTTCCAGACCGACGAACAGCAGACCGCGAACTGGGCGGCCTGCCGCTTGCTCGCCTCCGGGACCTCGATGTCCGCCGAGGGCTCGCTCGGCGCGGACGTCTTGAGGACGGTGATCGGGCCGCCGTGGGCCTGCGAGTGGAAGAAGCGGTCGTATCGGTCCATGTACTTCTTCACGAGTTCCTCGTTCTGGTCGGCGTCCCGACCGCCCAGCACCAGGAAGCCGTCCTCGGTCCGGAACCAGCGGAACCGCTCGTACCACTGCTCCTGCTGGCGAATCGGGATCGACGACCGCGACAGCCAGTCGATGTCCTCGGGTTCCTCGCCCTCGACCTCGCGCTCCTCGGGTTCGGCCTCCCACTCCTCGCGGCGCAGCTTTGCCTCCTCGAGGTCCTCGCGCGTGTTCTCGATGGCGGCGCGGGCGCCCTCCTTCTTCTCCTCGATGCGCTTGGCTTCCTTGTAGTGCCGGTCTGCGTTCTTCTCCACGCCGAACTCGGGGTCTACCTCCACTGTGTGGTCGTCGAGTTCGACGCGGACGGTGCCCTCGGCCTCGTTCACGCCGCGGAACGCATCCGCCCCGGGGACGTCGCCCGCGGCCTCCTCGAACGTCGCCTCGATCTCCTGCCAGGCGTGGCCGGCGTCCCGGGCGTCACTGACCGTCGACAGAATGTCGTCGACGAGGTCGTACTGCGCGTACAGCAGTTCGGCTTTCTCGCGCTCGCGTTCGGCCTGCTCGTCGAAGTCCTCGATGGCCTGCTCCTGCTGCTCGATGATGCGCTTTTGCTTCTCGATCTCGTTCTCGAAGTCCGGCCGTGACACCGCTTCGCCGCTCTCCTCCTCCTCGGTCGTGTCGAGGTTCGTGAAGTAGTCGTCGAGCGCGTCGTTGAACGTGTCGAACGCCTCCGAGGGCAGGCCCGAGCGCTCCTCGAGCGCCAGCGGCGTGACGTCGACGCGCTGCCCGCGCTCCGCGTCGTCGCCCTCCCCGTCCGCCGGTTCGAAGTACACACGGGGGTCGAGTTCACCGGCCTTCACGGGTTCGAGGAGGCGCTCGCTGGCGTCGTACAGCGCGCGGAACTCGTCCTCCCCGGCCTCCGTGATGTCCATGGTCTTCTCGACGCCGGCCCGCGTACAGAGTTCCTCCGCGTAGAGCCCGCCGTAGTTCAGTTGCGTGGCGAGCGTGCGCACGAGGTCCGTGTCGGAGTCCCGCATCTTCGCGGCGAACGCCTCGTACTCCAGTTCCAGTGGGTTCACTCGCGCACTCGGGAAGCCGTACTGGGAGCCCGGCGCGACGGTCCGGGACTGCAACCGGACGGTGTCGAGGCTGTCCACGACTTCGCCGTTCTGGTCGACGACGGCGACGTTCCCCTCGCCGAACAGCTCCGCGACGATGGTCGTGTCCTGGTCCTCGCGGCGGAACTCGAACTCCAGAATCCGGTCGAAGCCGTGCTGGCGGACCTCGTGGAAGTCCGCGCCCGACAGCCGGTTCCGCAGCATCTTCGCGAAGTTCGGCGGGCGGCCGGGCGCCGCGGGCACGTGCTCGGGCGCGGCGACGTGCGCGCGCTTCGTGTCGCCGATCTCCACGAACAGTTCGACGCGCCCGCGGTCGAAATCCCGCATCTTCAATCGCAGGAGGTCGTCGCCGTAGAGGTAGGCCTTGTCGACTTTCGCCCCCTGGAGGTCGTTCAGCTCGGCAGTGAGGGCGACGAGGTCGACGCTCGTCAGCTCCCGCTTCTGGTCCATACCACCCGTTTACTGGCGGGGGCGCCCTCTGCCTTACGGTCTGGGTGCTCGACCATCGGGAGAGCTCCGATGTGCGAACGCGGAGTGAGACGATGCGTGAGCAGGGTGCTGGGCGATCAGAACCGTATTCTCGCTGACTGCGAGCACGCAAGTACCGTGAGGTACTCCCGTCGAAAACCGGCGACCGTCCGCCCATGGCGAGCAAACTCGCACGGAAGTTCGATTCGGTGTCGTTCCAGGCGCAGATCGTCGTTCTCGCGGCCGTCCTGGACCCGCTGGGGTTCGTCGCCGGCTACCTGCTGGCGCCGGCGTTCGACGCGGAACCGCTCATCGGCGGGGTCGTCGGTCTGGTGGCCGCCAGCGTCCCGACGTCGCTGTTCGTGATGCGGCGAGCTGCCGAGAACCGCTGACGGCGCGTCCACCACGCAATTTTCGACCACCAGACGCCGCCCCTTCCAACTACACCCCCTGCCGGCGCTCGCAGTCGGCGTCGAACTCCACGTCGCGGAACGGCCTCTCCCGGGTTCCTCCGACCCGACGCCAGACGGGGGCCTCTCCGGAGAATGTGACCTACCCGGCGAGCGTGACGTCGAGGTACAGCATCACGATGACGCCCGCCATCAGTCCGAGCGTCGCGATTCGCTCGTTGTCGTTCGAGTGCGTCTCCGGGACGATTTCGTCGCTGATGACGAACAGCATCCCGCCCGCCGCGAAGCCCATCGCGTACGGCAGGATGGCGCCGGAAACCGTGACCGCCCACGCACCCAGCAGTACCAGCGGGATCTCCACGAGTCCCGCTCGGATACCGGTCAACGCGGCGTACGACCGCCTGTCGAATCCCGCGTTCACGGCGGCGACGGAGACGGCCAACCCCTCGGGGATGTTCTGGAGGCCGATGGCGAGCATCAGTGAGAGCCCCTCCGTGACGTTCCCGCTCCCGAAGCCGACGCCGACCGCAAGGCCCTCGGGCATGTTGTGGATGGTGATTGCGACGATGAACAACAGGATGGGTGCGAGGTCCGCCTGGGGGATGGTCTGGTCGCTGCGCTGTCGACCGGTGATGAGGACGTGCACGTGCGGCACCCAGCGGTCCGCGCGGTCCAGCATCACCACCCCCAGAACGATGCCCACGATGACTTCCAGCAGGCCGTTCGCGCCACCGAACTCGATTCCGGGGAGTATGAGACTCGTGAAACTCGCGGCGAGCATCACGCCGGCCGCGAACCCGAGCGCGCCGTCCAGTGACCACTGAGACGGGTCCCGCCACACCAACACGAGTGAGGCGCCCAGGAGATTCAATCCCGCGATGACCAGTCCCCCCACGAAGGCCTGCATGACCGGGTTCGCGCCGGTAACGTCGAGGAACCACTGTTCCAGCATACGAATGCTGTCACCCGCTGGTGGTTTAAACCCGCAGGCCGCCGTTGGGCCAGTGTGACCATAGGGTGTCGCGATTCGCGACCGCAACCAATACACCCACTCAGTCGCTACCGCTGACAATGAGCGACTCGCTGTCCGTCCTCCTCACGAACGACGACGGCATCGACGCCCCCGGCATTCGAGCCCTCTACGACCGCCTCACCGACGACCACGACGTCACCATCGTCGCACCAGCACGCGAACAGTCCGGTACCGGCCAGACACGCACGTTCGAGCGCATCGAATACGACGAACGCGACGAAGGGTACGCAGTCCACGGCACGCCCGCCGACTGCGTCGCGTTCGGCGTCGCCGCCCTCGACGTCACCCCCGACGTCGTCGTCTCCGGCTGCAACGACGGCCCGAACCTCGGCGCACACATCCTCGCGCGCTCCGGCACTGTCGGCGCCGCCATGGAAGCCTCCTTCCTCGGCCTCCCGGCCATCGCTGTCTCCATGTACGACTGGGAGTTCGATCCCGCCGGCGACTGGGAACCCCACTACGACCAGTTCCACACCTCTGCAGACACAGTCGCCGACGTCCTCCCCGGCTTCCACGACGGCGACATCCTCCCCACGGCCGACTACCTCTCCATCAACGCCCCCGCCACCGAATACGCCAACGACCCCGTGAAACGCGTCACCCGCCCCACCGAAGAATACGAACTCCGCGCCACCGTCTCCGAATCCAGCGTCAACATCGAGGACCGCTTCTGGCACGAGTTCCTCAACCGCGACGTCCCCGACCCCGCCGGCACCGACCGCCACGCCTGCGTCGATAACGAAATCAGCATCAGCCCGCTCACCGTCCCCCACTCCGTCGCCGGCGGCGCCACACCCGGCGGCCTACTGTAATCCCACTTTTTGCTCTGCGTGGGGCCCGCTACGCGCGCCTCACTCGGCAAAAACTTGGGGAAAAAGCACCGTCGAACCCCTCCGGGGGGTTCTCGGCGCCCGCGCTCCCTTCGGTCACGCGGTGAACCGCGGCCTTCGGGTTCTTCGAACCGCTCAGGCCACGGATGCTTGCACTATCGACTGTAAAGGTGGCAGTTACGAACGTTCAAATACCAGACCGGAAGCAATCTCATCCGTGACCTGAGTTCACTCGCGGGACGTTCCGAGCCGAACTCCTGTTCGGTACGGTGAGCGCGGCACACGTCCTGCAAATTGCAGTCGCCGCCTGCAAGCCCAACCCCCCGACAGTGCCAACCTTCAGAGTTGCTTGCTGACGTACGGGCCGTCCTGGACGTAGCCGAGCTTCTGCTTGTAGTACTGGCGCGCGCCGATGCCGGAAATCACGGAGAGCTTGTCGAAGCCCTCCTCGGCGGCCATCTCCTCAGCCTGCGCCATCAGCCGGCGGCCGTAGCCCTGGTGCTGGTGTTTCCCGGCCTCGGCGGAATCGCCGACGCCGAGTTCGCTCCCGTAGACGTGGAGCTCGCGGAGCAGGGCCGCGTTCTCCAGTTCGTCCCGCACTGAGTCGTTCGGGAAGCGCAGTCGCGCGAACCCCACGAGGAGGTCCTTGTCGAAGTCCTCGAAGCTGACGAAGTGCTCCGTGCCGCCCGCCGCGTCGTACGTCATGACGTCGAGTTCGACGTTCTCGGGGTCCTCGTCGTTCATCCCGGCTTCCCGGCAGCGGATGCACTCACAGGTGTAGTCGTGCTCGTCCATGTGCTGCCAGGCAAGCTGCCGGAGGTTCGACTTCCAGACGCCGGCGTCGATGTGGTCCGCGGGGATGTCACGCTGGACGCGCTGGAGGCGCGTGTACCGCGGAATCATGTCCTTGATCTCCGCGACGAGCTCCGCGGCCTCCTCGTTCTGCAGCGGCTCGAACTCGTCGTTGCGCCACATGTCGTACGTGACGGTGTCCCGGACCACGAGCGTCGGGTAAATCTTGAGGTAGTCCGGCCGCCACTTCTCGTCCTCGAAGAGCCGTCGAAAGTCCTCGAGGCACATCTCCTTGCTCATCCCGGGCTGACCCGGCATCATGTGGAAGCCGACCTTGAACGCCGCGTCCCGAAGCCGGCGGTTCGCGTCGATCGACGCCTGCACGCCGTGCCCGCGATGCATCTCTCGGTTGATTCGCTCGTAGGTGGTCTGCACGCCCACCTCGACTTTCGTCCCGCCGAGGTCGAGCATCCGGTCGACCTGCTCGGGGTCACACCAGTCCGGCTTCGTCTCGAACGTCGTCCCGATGTTCCGGATGTCGCCGAACTCGTTGTCCGCGACGACGTCCTCCAGGTACCGGAAGTCGTACTCGGCGGGGTCCTGGGCGAACGACTTGTCCTCGGCTGGCTCGGGCTCCCGCTCGGGGTCGAAGTCGTTGAGCGCCTCGAGTGCGCGCTTCACGAACCACTCCTGGTAGTCGTGGCTGCGCGCGGTCATCGTCCCGCCCATGAGAATCAGTTCGACCTTGTCCACGGGGTGGCCGATTTCCCGGAGCTGGTGGAGTCGTAGCGTCACCTGGCCGTACGGGTCGTAGTCGTTCTGTACGCCGCGGGCGGCCGCTGGCTCGTGCCCAGTGTAGGACTGACTGGAGGAGAACTCCGATGCCGGCCCGCCCGGACAGTACAGGCACTTGCCGTGCGGGCACATGTGCGGGCTGGTCATGATCGCGACGGGCGTCACACCCGACGCCGTCCGGACCGGCTTGCGCTGGAGGACGTCCTCGAGGTCCTCGCGGCGGCCGTCGGGCGCGTAGTCCAAGAGCTCGGAGTGCTTCGGGACTTTCGCCGCAGAGTACTCCGAACACACTTCGAGCTTCGCGGCTTCGACGTCGTCGCGGCCGACCTGGCCGTCGAGGATACGCTGGACGAGCTCCTCACAGGCGGCCTCGAAGGCGTTGTCGGCGTCCGCACTCATTACGAGACGAAAGCGCCCGAGCGCGAAAAAGCGTGTCGTTGCTACTCGAGCAGTTCGCGGATGCGCCGTACCTCCGACAGCAGTTCGTCGTCGGCGGACCGCGTCGCCGCCTGCGTCGAGCGGCCTGCGGTGGCGTCCCCGTGGACGGCCCGGACGTTCTCCATGAGTTGCTCTTTGAGGGCTTCGTAGTCGGGGAGCCCGGACACCGCGAGTTCGGCGCCGGCCTGCCCGGACTGGCCGGCCGTCTGCACTTCGAGGGAGCCGGCGTCGAGCATGCGCTGGATGGGGCCCTGGCTGGTCGTGACGTTCGTGATGCGGCTGTAGGGGACTTCGCTGTGTTGCTTGAACCAGACGCCGCGTCGGTACTCCACGGCGTCCGCAGTGAACCGCAGCGCTGCGGACCGCTCGAACGCGCGATTGTACCAGACGAGGAACGCCGCGAGGACGACGACCGCCGCCGCCACGCCGCCGCCGACCACGAGGTCGGCTACCGCCGCGCCCGCCACAAGGGGCACGCCGATCACGACGAACAGCACGGCGACGAGGCGGTTCCTGACCGCTGCGAGTTCTTCAGGCGTGAACCACTGATTCTCTGGGCGCATACGCCAGAATTGTCGACCGGTGGCTTGAACGTACGGGGGCGTTTCGAGCCGTGAGAACAGTCAGGCGAACTGGTCGGCGATGGCGTCGACGACGGCGTCGACCACTGCATCCTGTTCGCCGGAGAGGAACTCGATGCGGCCGTCGCGGGCGCCCCGCGGCTGGACGCCGGCGTTCGGGAGTTCGTCGGCGAGGCGTTCGCCGACGGCGTGGACGTCGACCGTGTCGCCGCTGCGGACGCGGAGTTCGTCCCCGCTCACGCCAACGAGGACGTCCGCGCGGTCGCGGCGGCGGTAGAGTTCGTCCAGCAGCAGGTCGACTGGCGGGAAGTCGTACTGGTGGGTGTAGTCGTCCACGTCGAGAATCTCGAACGCGACGCCGTCCACGCCGCGCACGGAGAGGTGCGGTTCGGCGGTCGAGACTTCGGTCTCGAGGCGCTCGCGGAACTGGTCGGAGACGTGCGTGATGAGGGAGTCGTCGGCGTCCCCCCACAGGAGGTCCGAGATGAGTTCTCGCTTGTCCTCGTAGGACTGATAGAACGCTTCCAGCGCAATGGCGTCCCGGAGGTTCTCCAGAGTGTCCGCGCTGTAACTCGTCTGGTACGCGAGGTCCGCGTACGCGTCAGGGACGTCGGCCCAGTACGCGACTGCCGGGAGGTGCGCGAGATCTTCGCGGACGTCAGTGTTGACGAGCGCGGCGAGTTGCGTGCCGAGTGCGCCCGTGTTGACGGGGTCTTCGCCAGCTTTCGTCGGGCTGACGAGGACGTCGGCGCCCGCGGCGTCGTCCGTGTAGCCGCCGTCGACGGCGACAGCGTCAGCGTCGTAGATGTCCAGCAGTTCGAACGCGTCCGTGGACTCGCTCGTGGAGCCGGCGCCGACGAGCACGAACAGCGGGTGTTTCTCGTCGTGGCGCTCGGCGGCCTCGAGCATGTTCGTGACGTCGCCGGTGGCGTCGTCGATGGTGTAGAACGCGTCGTCGAGGGGGCGGCGGTCGACGTAGTGGTATTCGGCGTCTTCGCGGGCGTGCTCGTCCCGGATGAGGGGGAGGAGCGCGCGTTCGATCGCCGTCCCGGCGACGTAGCCTTCGACGGTCGCGGTGTGCCGGAGGATTACCGGGCGTGCCTCGACGACGGCGCGACGGATGGCCGTCGCGGCGTCGACGAGGTCGTCCGTGATGGCTTCGACGGCCGAGTCTTCGGCGAGCAGGTCGGTAGTCTCGGGGGTGGCGCGCTGGTGGAGCGCGTCCTCCATGCGGGCTTCGACGGCCTGGGCGTCCGTGCCCTCGAGCTCTTCGAGGTCCTCGGTCTCGACCTGGAGTTCGCCGCGGCGGCGTTCGACGTCCCCGACGACGCGAACCACGTCGCCGGCTTCGATGTCCGGGTAGGCGCGGACGCCGGCTTCGACGAACGCGGCGCAGTCGATAGCGCCGGTTTCGTCGGCGAGTTCGAACACGGTCGGCCCGCTGGTCTGGCGGGCGCTCACGAGTTCGCCTTCGACGGAGACGCGGTCGTCGACGTAGTCGTCGAGGTCGGCGACGGGCACGCGCTCCGGCCGGGATTCGTCGTCCGCGTCCGGTGCGGCGTCCTCGTCTTCGCCCGCGGCCTCCGCAGCTTCTTCGGCTTCGTCGGACGCTTCGGCCGCTGTGGGCTGGCGGACTTCGCTCTCCTCGGCTTCGGTCGCATCGGAGTCCTCGGTAAGGGTTTCGTCAGCGTGCTCAGGAGCAGCGGTTTCCTCGGCCGGCGATTCGTCCTCGTCCTCGAACTCGAATTCGGAGTCGGAGTCGTCGTCCGCGACCGGCGTTCCGCCGTCCGCGGTGCTGTGTTCGGTCTCCGACGCGGCGTCGTCCTCCTCGGCGTTCGACTCGGACTCGGATTCGGTAGCTGACTCTTCGGGGAGTTCGGCGTTGGAGTCCGCGCTGGGGTCGTCGACGAGGTGGCCGCGGAAGTCGCGGTCGTCCTGTCGAATCGACCAGCCCAGGTCGACGTTGTCGTTGTCGTGGACGTCGGTGACCTGGACGTAGACCTGGTCGCCCGCGTCCCAGCCCAGCGATTCGAGGCGGCCGGGGACTTCGCTGCGGTGGAGCAGCCCGGTAACTGAGTCGCCGATGTCGACGAACACGCCGAAGTCGGCGAAGCCGTCGACGGTGCCGCGGTAGTAGCGGCCGGGCGTCAGCTCTGCTGATGAATTACCACGGAACTCGAACGCGACGTCCTCCTCGTGCGTGTCGCAGACACGGCCGTCAGCGGAGGAGCCGCAGATGATACAGGTACCCATTTGCTTCGAGAAAGCGGGTGCTCCCGTAAACGATTATCGAAAGTCCCCCGGGGCCGGACCGGCCGGGAACGGCTCGCTGTGGCTACAGACTCGAGGGTGTCGAGTCAGCCGATTATGCTCCGCAATCTGGTCCGCGAATTCGGGGGGTCACTCGAAGACGGGGCTGTCGTCCTCGAGTTCGGCGACGTCGTCCATCACGTCGCGGACGTCCTCCGGGAACAGCGACACCTGGACTTCGTTACCGTCGTCGTCCTCGAAGACGAACTTCACACGCTTGTCACCGAACTCGCGTGCCTGCGCGGATTCGACGTCGAACAGTTTCGCTTCCGCCGTCTTGTTCGCGGGGCCGACGTTCTTGAGGGACCCCGCTTTCAGTTCGATCATGAAGTCGGAGAAGTTGACGTTGAGCACGTTCGGGCGTTCGCGGGCCACGAGTTAAACACCGCGCACCGCCGACGCGCTCAGAATCCGAGCGCGGGGAGCGCCTGGACGGTCCGGTCGACCCACGGCATGTAGTCGGCGGTCCACGGGAACAGGTCGGCTGTGGCGACGAACCACCCGAATCCGGACCCGTACGCGAGGACGCCGGGCGGGGTTGCGGCGGCGAGTGCGCGCGGAACGGAGAGTCCGTGCACGACTCGAGTTCCGAGGACGAGCAGCCCGAACGCCCAGAGCCCGCAGACGAAAGTGACCGCGGGCACGGAAACGCCGACGAACGCGCAGGGCGCGCTGGCGTACGCCAGCACTTGCACTGTCTCGCTGACGCCGCCGCGCTCTGGGGCGACGGCCACGAGCAACAGCGTCTCGACCGCGGACAGTGCGTGGAGGACGGCGGGAGTCACGAGCATGACCGCGAGCGCGACAGTGAGCGCGGCGGCAACTGCGCGCGGCGCGGGGAACTCGAGGGCGCGCTCGGGGTAGAGTGCGAGTCGGGTGGATTCCTCGATGAACACGACGACCATCGCGAACGCGAGGCCGGGCGCCTGGTCGCCCGGGGAGACGGCTTCCGCGAAGAACGTACGCGGGTTCACGAGCACCTGCGTGAACGACTTCGCGAGGCCGACGGGCCCGCGCTGGCGGCCGCCCTCCGGTTCGACCCAGGTCGTCATCGCGGAATCAGTCCCGTTCGACGACGTGGCAGTTCCGGCACCGCGCCTCGTAGGACTCCTCGGCGCCGACCATGATGGTGGGGTCGTCGTAGTGAGCGGGTTCGCCCTCGATGAGGCGCTGGTTCCGGGTCGCCGGTTCGCCACACTGCGTGCAGATGGCCTGGAACTTCTCGACGTACTCCGCGACGGCCATCAGTTGCGGAATCGGTTCGAAGGGCTCGCCGCGGTACGTCTGGTCGGTGCCGGAGACGACGACGCGCCGGTCGTCGTCGGCGAGTTCCTGGCAGACTTCGACGAGTTCGCCGGGGAAGAAGTTCGCTTCGTCGACGGCGACGACGTCCTCGCCGTTCAGGTAGCTGGGAATCTTCGAGACGCCCTCTGCCGTCGTGTCGATGACGGTCGCCTCCCACGTGCGGCCCGCGTGTGAGCCGAGCGTGGCCTCGCCGTACCGGTCGTCGATGGCGGGCGTGAACGCCGCGACGGACTGGCCCGCGATCTCCGCGCGCCGGAGTCGCCGGAGCAACTCCTCCGTCTTCCCGGAGAACATCGACCCCGTGATGATCTCGACCCACCCGGAGTTCGTGATGGCGTGCATGCCCGAACACCGGAACGCGGGGCGGCAAAACCCTTGCTCATCTCCCGCCGAATGGGGGTCGTTCACGCGCCCGGACGCGGCGGGAAACCCCGGACCGGGTCAGTCCGCGCCCGTGTTCTGCTCGCTCTCGAACGACCCGGGGTCCGGTTCGATGTTCGCGTACTGGACGACGCGGTGGCCGAGGGTCGCGACGCGGTCCTCGAGGTCAGAGTCGATGAACTCGCCGTTCTCGACGCGGGAGGACGCGTTCGGGACCGCGGCCTGGTACGGGAGCACCCAGGCGTCGAGCGCGCGGAGGACGGACCGGAGGTGTTCGAGCGCAGTGATGGGGAAACTCCCGCCGGAGACAGCGACGAGGCCGACGGTCTTGTCCTCGAACTCGTCGAATCCGCAGTAATCGAGTGCGGTCTTGAGTGGCGACGAGTAGCTCCCGTGATACATGGGCGTGCCGAGGAGGACGGCGTCCGCGCGGCGAACGCGCTCGCAGAGCGCGTCGGCGTCCTCCGGGTCGTCGCCGTCCGGGTCGTAGATGGGGAGGTCGAGGTGTCGGAGGTCCAGGAGGTCGGTCTCGGCGCCGCGCTCGCTGGCGGCCGCGAGCGCGCGCCGGAGGGCGATTCGTGAGACGCTGTCGTCTCTGAGGCTGCCACAGATGCCGACGACGTGGGGGTCGGTCATGGACGTGGGTTTCGGCCGGAGACCAAAAACCCTCGCCACTCCCGTTTAAGACACCCGAGTCCCAAACCCCGGTCGTGTACGCCAACGTCCTGTTACCGACCGACGGCAGTGACGCCGCCGCCGCCGCTGTCCCGCACGCTATCGAACTCGCAGACCGGTACGGCGCGAGACTCCACGTGCTCTACGTCGCGGACACGACAGAGTACAGCACAGTCACCTTCGAGGACGACGTCGTCGACCCCCTCACGGAGCAGGGCGAGGCGGTCGTCGACGACGTCGTGGAGGCGGCTGAAGAGCGGAACGTCGAGGCTGTCGGCGTCGTCCAGCAGGGCGGCGCCTACGAGACCATCCTCCAGGACGTCGACGACCAGGACGTCGACGTCATCGTGATGGGGACCCACGGCCGCCGCGGCCTGGACCGCGCGCTCCTCGGGAGCGTCACCGAGCGCGTCGTCCGGACCGCGGACGTGCCCGTGTTGACCGTCCAGGAGAACGAGGGGTAGTCGGGTTCGTCGGCGCGGTACCGCCGGACTCACGCCCGCTGTTTCCTGCAGACACACGCCCGCTGATTCTGGCCAACAGATCCCCACTGATTCCTGCAGACAGACGCCCACTGATTCCCGCAAACAGACCATCCCGGCAAGTGCTTATCCGGCCCGGGACCGTCTCTCCTAGTAGCGGAGCACATGTCCCACCAGAGTGGTCGGTCGGTCACGTACTACGACCGCGTGCTCGTCGCGATTGCCGGCAGCCTGCTCGCTGGCGGTCTCGCAGGCCTCTTCACACCAGTGGCCGTCGTGACCGGGCTGGCGGCGGGGAGCGTCGCCGCGACCGTGTTCGTCTACGCGGGGTTGTTCCGGAATCCGCCCGTGCCGCGGACCGACCGCCGCGTGACGGCGGCCGTCATCGTCTGGCACACTGTTCTCCTGTCCTTGCTCACGCTGGCGTTCCTGTGACGCCTCCGGTGGTCACTCCACCGGGAGTTCCGTTTTGACGATCGTCACGGGCCGCTCGGTCAGCCTGGCAACGCGCTCGGTGACGCTCCCCAGGAGTTGCCGGTAGTCGCCCGGCCGCGACTTCGTCCCGACGACGACCAGGTCCGCGTCCACCTCGTCGGCGTACTCCACGATTGCGGTGGCGGGAGAGCCGTGCCGGAGGACGGTCGTCACGTCGGTGTCCGCACTCGCGGCGGCGTCCTCGATGGCCGCGAGCGCGTCCTCGCCGGCCTGTTCGAGCGCTGCCTCCGCGCCCTCGTGTTCGTGCACGTACTCGTCTCCGGGGTAGGAGCCGACGACGTCCTCGTCGACGACGTACAGCGCGTGGAGGGTCGCGTCGCAGGCGGACGCGAGGTTGACAGCGTGGCGCGTCGCTTCCTCGGCTCCCGCTTCCCCGTCGGTGGGTAACAGTATTCTATTGTACATGTGTGGGAGTTTGTCGCGGACCGTCAAACTATCCACCCGGATTCCCACCGGGTGAGAACACCGAGGGGCTGGACGCCGTCCGTCACCCGTAACAACGAATGGGTGGCCAGGCGCCAGTCACCTCGATAACGCCGCGTCGGGCGGTCTCAAACCGCTCAGTCCGACTCTTCGCGCGCGTTGACCGCGACGACCGGTGCGGGGGAGTGGCGGACCAGACGTTCGGTCGTGCTCCCGAGGAGGTATCTGTCGATTCCCGTCCGTCCCTGGGTCCCCATCGTCACCAGGTCGATGCCTTCCTCGTCGACGTACGACAGCAGCGACGACGCCGCCGCCCCCTCCCGGACCACGCTGACCGCGTCGAGGCCCGCGTCTCGAGCGCTGTCTGCGAACTCCTCGGTCGCAGCCTCGCCGATGGATTCGAACTCCGTCAACATCTCCGACGGGAGCGTGAACCGGGGCGACGCGCGAGCGCCGCCCGCGTCCACGACGTTGACGGCGTGCAGCGTCGCGTCCACGGCGCCGCCGATCTCTATCGCGTGCGCCAGGGCTGTCGCTGACGCCTCGCTGCCGTCCGTCGGCACCAGGATGTCGTCGTAGCCCGCCTCCGGGAACCCGCGCTCGGTCGCCCGGGCCGTGAGCACCGGCGCGTCCGACCGACGCAACACACTCTCGGTTACGCTCCCCGCAACGTACCGGTTCACGCCAGTGCGGCCGTGGGTCCCCATCGCCAGCAGGTCCGCGCCGAACTCGTCCGCGTACTCCACGATGGCGTCCGATGGGTCGCCTTCCAGGACCGCCGTTCGCACGCGCGACGGGTCACCGGCCGCCGCCTCCACCTCGGCGAGAACGCGCTGCGCCCGCTCCGCTGGGTCCTCGCCCTCGTCAGCGTGCTCCTCCTCTGTGACGTACACCGCGTTGACGGAAGACCCGAAAACGTCTGCGAGGTACAGCGCGTGTTCGGTTGCGCGGTGCGCGTGTTCGCTACCGTCCGTCGGAACGAGAATGGTGTCGTACATGCGTGTTCCCTACGGACCGGTACGCCCCCCAGCCGCTTATAACACGTGAGCCGCCAGGACGTCCAGAACCGACGCGGGCCGTGGGGTGACAACTCGGCCGTCGGACCACGGTCGGGAGCGCTCGAAGTTCGACGGAGTCCGGGTCGACTGGTGAACGAGGACCCGGACTCAGAACGCCCCCGGGACTACCACGTACGCCAAGAACAGCGCGAGCAGTCCCGTGGCGACACTGTAGTACACCAGCGGGGTGAGTTCGAGTCTGATGACCCGGCCCTCCTCATCGAGGAGTCCGACGACGGTCAGCGCAGCGACGACGTCGTGGATGGCGACGAGGTTGCCGATTGCACCAACGACGGCCTGCCCGGCTACGATGACCTGTGTCGGGACACCGACCTGCTGGGCGGCCTCGTACTGGAACAGCCCGAAGAGGATGTCGCTGACAGTGTTCGACCCGGCGATGAACGCTCCGAAGGCGCCGATGAACTCCGAGAAGAAGGGGAACCCGTGAGTGCCCCGGTACACCGGCGGTCCCGAACTGCCTGGTTCGGTCCACCATTGTTCGCTGTTGACGTACATCGCTGTACATTCACCTCCGTTTATACCTAGCTCCGAATGTCCGTATCTGGGAGCACCGCCTCCGAGGTCGGCCGTCCGATTGCGGCGATTTCCGTGATGGCGTTGTTCCAGACGTGCAACTCGCCGTCCGGCATTCGTTCATTTTCGGGTGCCTCGAAGGCGGTGCCGTCGTCTGGAACGTCGAACCGCGGCAATTGCGGGAACGCATCGTTGCCTGACAGAGACCTGAATTCGATTCTCTGGGTTCGCGTGATCGTCGAATCTGATGTCGACAACCGGACGCGACGATTCGAAGGATTGACATTGAAATAATTCCTGGCCTTCTTGTGACATGCCAGTCGCCTACAGAATATATACGATTGCTATGGCATACGTCGCGGCAGTGGCAGTCGCCTTGCTGGTCTACGGCGCCGCCGACCTCCGCCGCCAGTCGGACGACCTCACGGGTATCTTCGAGGCTGGAACCGGGACGATCGTGGGACTGTACCTGCTACTGTTCCAGTTCGAGGGACTGACGAACTCGCTCGTCCGCGGGCTGACCCACGGGTCGCTCGCGGGGCGATCGTACCTCCTCCTGACAGCCGTCGCCGGCGTCGTCACGACGGATTACCTGTTGCGCCGGCTCATCCCGGTCGTGCAGGCCGGCGTCAGGCGATTCACGGCCCGGAACGAGACCATCGAGACCACCGACACCGACTTCCAGCGGACACGACGATCTGTGCTCGGCGTGAGCCTGGGAATCGCCACGGTGGGTTTCACAGGTGGGTTTTCGGTGTTAGACGATTTCCTGCAATCCTCGAATGGCGGGGCTAACGAGAGCTCGGAGTTCCGACAGCGAGCGACGTTCGAGGCGCCCTACTTCCCGACGGCCCTGGACTTCAGCGACCAGGGCTACGGGTACGTGACCTCGCTCGAAGGGAAGATATTCAGATTCGAACAGCCCTCGCCCGACGAGCAGTCCCTCAGCTTCACCGAGGTCGCCTCGGGCATTCAGTTTCCCCAGGGCGTCGAGGTCTCCGGCGACACCCTCTACACTGTCGACAACGGGGCCGCGGCGAGCGGCAAGTACGGCGTGGAGGAAGGGTACGAGGTGTTACAGGAATCCAACGGGAAAGTGCTCGCCTTCGACGTCGAACCGGACGGTTCGCTCAGCAATCGCCGCTCGATACTTTCGAATCTGCCAGTCGTGAACGGCGACCACGCCCTTCACCAGATCGAGACCGGGCCGGACGGGAGACTACACCTCTCCATCGGACACCTCGGCGGGCAGAAGTACCCAGAGATGTTCGACGGGAAGCGCTACGAGCCCAGCGGTGCGGACCACCCCAACCACGAGTATCTCGGGTCCGTGCTCTCCTTCGAACCGGACGGGTCGGACGTCGAGATCGTGGCCACCGGACTGCGGAACGTCTACGACCTCACGTTCGATCAGCAGGGCCACCTGTTCGGTGCGAACAACGACGGCATGTCGATGCGGTCGAAAGTCTGGGAGTCACTCCTTCACATCACAGACGGCGCAGACTTCGGCTATCCGGAGTACGGCACCTTCGACTCGAGTCCGCCCGAGGACGACGTGACGGATCCGCTGTGGATCCTGGACGGTGTCCAGTCGACGGGCGTCGAGACGACGGACAAGCTCGACATGACGGACGGCGTCGTCGTGGGTCTCGCCGGTAAGATTGCGTTCGTCCCCATTGGACGTGACGAGGACAGCGTGTACGTGCCCGAGTTCCTCCGCCCCGAGCCGAGCGTCATCGAACCGAACGGGAACCCGATCGTCGTCGAGGCGGGCCCGGATGGCGCGTTGTGGGTCGGCTCCGTCGGCCGAGACGACGTGTTCACGCTGTACGAACCCGCGTCCTGAGACAAGCGAGCCGGGATCGAGCGAGTCGGTCACGCGGCGGCTGCAGCGGCCGCGAAATCGAAGTGGGCCAGCCTCAGCGGCTACTCCCGCAGGCGTGCGACCGTCTCGCTCTCCCGCTCGTCCACGTCGACGAGACCGTCGGCAGCGAGGTCGTCGACCAACTCGCGGAGCCACTCCCGGCCGGCCTCGCCGTCGGGCACGTAGTCCACTCGCACCCTCGGCCCGAGTTCGTCGAGCGCGAGTTCGTCGTGCTCGGAGAGCGCGGCGACCACCCGCCCGCGTTTCTGCCGCCGACTGCCCTCGAAGTCGGGTTGCGTGGGCACGTCTGGCGCAGTGAAGTCGCCGGTCTGGTACGCGTGACACCACTCCCGCCACGGACAGCCGGCCTCGTCACACTCGGGGGTCTTCTGACAGGCCACGCCACCGAGTTCCATGATCGCATTGTTCCAGATTCGGGATTCTCCGGCCGGCATGAGTTCGTTCGCGGCCGCCTCGAAGGCGACGTCGTCGTCCGCGACGTCGAACGCGCGGTAGAGTACGCGCTTGACGTTCGTGTCCACGACGGCGTCGCCGTTGTTGAACGCGAACGACGCGACGGCGTTGGCGGTGTACGGCCCGACTCCCATCAGCTCGGAGAGTTCAGACGGGTCCGCCGGGAACTCGCCGCCGTAGTCGGATTCCACCTGTTGGGCCGCCTCGTGGAGGTACGTCGCGCGGTTGTTGTAGCCGAGGCTGTTCGCGGACCAGAATCCGACGACGTCCGCGCGGGCCGCGCCCGCGAGGGCGGCCGTGGTCGGCCACCGGTCGAGGAACTCGTGGAACGCGTCCTCGACACGGGAGAGCTGGGTCTGCTGGCTCATCACCTCGGAGACGAGAATCTCGTAGGGG
>Ga0207851_100390_pt1 | contig 24142 bp, 24 predicted proteins | sample A23E3SouthBayCA_FD_187747 | JGI IMG/M metagenome (GOLD analysis project Ga0207851, IMG submission 187747) | Aerobic enrichment media microbial communities from Eden Landing Ponds, California, USA - A23 E3 (SPAdes) | ecosystem: Environmental > Aquatic > Marine > Unclassified | place: Emeryville... | reverse complement strand
CAGCCTCAACGAGAATCAGTACCCCGCGCTCGTCCAACTGCTGAACCGATTCTTCCGCGAGTACGGCGACAGCGGCACGTACGCGGAATTCCTGACGTTCCTCGACGATCCCGCGATGAAGGAGGAACTCGACGAGTCGGGTCGCGTTCACGAAGCCACGTTCGATGCGGTGAAGCGACGCGTACACGGGGTTCCGGACGGCGTCTTCGACCAGTCCGCGCGGCCGATCACCGAACTCGACCACCAGCTCGTCCGCCCGGGCGGGCTGACGGTGATCCCGACGTATCACCTCTCGACCAGCCGGGCGAAGGAGATGTTCGTGCTCGCGGTGTCGAGCCTGCTGATCGACGACAAGCTCTCGAACGCGCCCGACTCCGAGCGAATCAAGGAGACGCCGCTTTTGCTCGGAATGGACGAGGCGCACAACTTCCTCGCGGACGCCGACAACGTGCAGGCGCGAAAAGTCATCTCGAAGTTCACCGAGGCGGCCAAGCAGGGCCGAAAGGAGCGGTTGGGGCTGTTCCTCGTCACGCAGGACCCCCAAGACGTCGCCGAGTCGGTGTTCAAACAGATCAACACCCGACTGGTGCTCAACCTCGGCGACGAGGACGCGATCAAGAGCGTCAACATCCCGCCGGAGCTGGAGGACAAGGTGCCGTATATGGAGAAAGGTCAGCTCGTCGTCTACTCACCCGACAACTCCGAGCCCGTCGAACTCGTGGGGCTTCCGGTCTGTCTCACGAGACACGGCGAGTGATACTGTCGGCTGTACCTGTTTCAAGATATTCGCAACCCCGGGCGAAATTCTTCCCAGACGGACAGCCGACAGTATGAGGCTCGGCACCGACTCCATATGCTCGGGCCGCGGTCCCCACACGCTCGGGCCGCGCGTTTCTGACCCTGTTTTTTGTACCCCCGAACTGTACCCGAAGCTATGCCGAGTCACGTGCTCGTTCCCGTCGACGGCTCGCCGCAGTCCCTGCAGGCGCTCCAGTTCGTCGCCACCGAATGGGACGACGTTCGCGTGACGCTGCTGCACGTGATCAACCCCGTCAAACGCGGCTACCGGGCGGGCGTCCTCCCGACGGGCTCGGAGGACTGGTATCAGGAGGCGCAGGCCGAGGCCGAGGAAATTCTCGACGAGGCGCGCGCACAGTTCGATCGCGACGCGTCGGTGACGACGCGGATCGACGTCGGGCGGCCCGCGGCGACGATCGTGGAGGTCGCAGGCGAGATCGACGTCGATCACGTCGTCGTCGGCAGCCACGGCCGTCGCGGCGTGTCGCGACTCGTGCTCGGCAGCGTTGCCGAACACGTCGCGAGACGGTCGCCGGTGCCGGTGACGATCGTCAGGTAAAAAACGCGCTTCGCGTCAGTGAATACTCAGTAGCCGAACTGGTCCCGGACGAGCACGACGGTCGTTCGACCCGGTTCGGTCTCCTGTCGGAAGATGAGTTGCTTCGCGATCGCGGACTCGACGCCGTAGGCCTCTTGGGCGCGCTCGTTTTCCAGCGGGTAGGCGACCGATTCGAGGCGGTCGAGCGCGTCGTCGAGCGTGGGAACGATCTTGTTGACGCCGCTGACGATGACGACGTTGCCCGCGGCGAAGGGGTACGCGCCGATTCGGCTGCCCGAGAGGTCGGCGGCGACGAGTTCGCCCGTCTGGGAGATGGCGTTGATGCCGCCGAGGAAGTAATCCGCGGTCTGGGACTGACGGCGGGCGGCCTGCCGTTCGGCATCGTCGTCGATGCTCCAGATCTCGTCCGGGAGGCTCTCCCAGTCGTGGTCGCCCTCCGAGAGATACTCGATAAAGCCGATCTCTTCGAGCGTCGTCGAGTGGCCGTTCATCACGGACGCGTCGGCGGGGACGTGCGACTGGATCGCGTCGAGGGCGTCCTCGGCGGAGTCGGCGACGATGACCTCGAAGCCGTTCGCTTCGAGATTCTCGACGGCCGTTTCGATCGCCTCGTCGTCCGGGAGTTCGTCGAGCGTCGCGTCGATTTCAGTGTCGTCTACGTAGTCGGATTTTTGCTGTGACATTGGTGGAGAGAGTCGTCGGTTTCGACGTCTTCTCTTTACCCCTGACGACACTTAACCGCTCGCGGACACCCGTATCAGGGGGTGACGCGCGTGTTACCGACGTGTCGGAGAGAAACCAACTTCGATACTCCAAGTGAAAACTAAGGGCCGTGTTCCGCCGTTACTGGAAGCCGATACGGCCGTCGCGGCGTTCACCGAGCCCTTCGCGACCGCCGCCTTTGAACTGATCTTGCATCTGCTCGTAGTAGTCCATCAGGTCGTCGGTGATCGTCGGCCGGACGGACTCCATCGCCTTGCGGAAGTGCCGCATCTCGATCTCCTCGGCCTCGTCGTCCTCCCGCAGCGCCTCGATGGCGGCCTCGCGAGCGATCGTCTGGAGGTCGGAGCCGACGTAGCCGTCGGTGATCTCGGCGATCTCGCGGAGGCTCACGTCCGGCGCGAGCGGCGAGTTGCGGGTGTGGATCTTGAGGATCTGTTCGCGACCCTCCTCGTCGGGCTGGCCGATGAGGACGAGGCGGTCGAACCGACCCGAGCGGATGAGCGCGGGATCGATCATGTCCGGTCGGTTGGTCGCGGCGATCACCATCACGTTGCCGTTCTCTTCGAGCCCGTCGAGTTCGGTCAGCAGCTGGTTGACGACGCGCTCGGAGACGTTGTTGCCCGATTCGTTGCCGCGGGCGGGTGCGAGGCTGTCCAGTTCGTCGAAGAAGATGATCGTCGGGCTGACCTGCCGGGCCTTCCGGAACGTCTGCCGGATGGCCTTCTCCGACTCGCCGACCCACTTCGAGAGCAGCTGCGGCCCCCGCACCGAGATGAAGTTCGCGTTCGTCTCGTTGGCGACGGCTTTCGCGATCAGCGTCTTCCCCGTCCCCGGCGGGCCGTAGAGCAGCACGCCCTTCGGCGGATCGATCCCCATCCGGTCGAACCTGTCTTGGGAGGTGAGCGGCCACTCGACGCTCTCCTTTACGGTCTGCTTCGGGTCTTCCAGCCCGCCGACGTCGTCCCACGAGACTTTCGGCAGTTCGACGAGCACCTCGCGCATCGCCGAGGGCTCGACGTCCGAGAGCGCGCCCTGGAAGTCCTGGCGCTTGACGATCATCCGGTCGATGAGGCTCGGCGGGATATCCTCCTCGTCGAGGTCGATCTCGGGCAGATATCTCCGAAGGGCCTTCATCGCGGCCTCCTTCGTCAGCGACTCGATGTCCGCGCCGACGAAGCCGTGCGTCTCGTCGGCGAGGTGATCGAGCGAGACGTCGTCCGACAGCGGCATCCCGCGGGTGTGGATCTGGAGGATCTCCTTGCGACCCACTTCGTCGGGCACGCCGATCTCGATCTCGCGGTCGAACCGGCCGGGGCGACGGAGGGCGGGATCGACGCTGTCGACGCGGTTCGTCGCCGCGATGACGATGACCTGTCCGCGCGTTTCGAGGCCGTCCATCATCGTCAACAGCTGGGCGACGACGCGCCGTTCGACCTCGCCGGTCACGTCCTCGCGCTTCGGCGCGATCGAGTCCAGTTCGTCGATGAAGATGATCGACGGCGACTCTTCGGTCGCGTCCTCGAAGATTTCTCGTAACTGCTGTTCGGACTCGCCGTAGTATTTGGAGATGATCTCGGGGCCCGCGATGGAGAAGAAGCTCGCGGAGGTCTCGTTGGCGACGGCCTTCGCCAGCAGCGTCTTCCCCGTCCCGGGCGGCCCGTGGAGCAGCACGCCCTGCGGCGGCTCGATCCCGAGCTTCTTGAAGATCTGGGGGTGCTTCATCGGGAGTTCGACCATCTCCCGCACGCGCTGGATCTCGCCTTGGAGGCCGCCGATGTCCTCGTAGGTGATCCCGCCGCCGGTCTTCTCGAAGCCCGAGATGGGCTCCTCGCGGAGTTCGACCTCGGTGTCTTCAGTGACCAGACAGACGCCCTCCGGCTCCGTCTCGACGGCGATGAGCGGGATCGCCTGTCCCGGCGACCGCATAAACGGATGGTTCGTCGAGGACATCACCGGGACGATGTCGCGCTCGACGACCGGTCGCTTGAGGATCTGCCGTTTGACCATACCCGCGGCGTCGGAGCCGAACTGCACGCTCGCCTCCTCCGGCGGCGCGAGCACGAGTTTCTCGGCCTTCGTCTCCTCGGCCTTCCGGATCGTCACGCGCTCGCCGATGCTGACGTCGGCGTTCTGTCGCGTGAAGCCGTCGATGCGGACCGTGTCGGTGTTCCAGTCCTGCCGGTCCGCGCGCCACACCTTCGCCGCGGTGGTTTCTGCGCCCTCGATTTCGATGATGTCACCCGGCGAGAGCTTCAAATGGAGCAGCGTATCCGGGTCGAGACGGGCGATGCCGCGCCCCGAGTCGTTCGGGTACGCCTTCGCCACTTCGAGTTGAACTTCATTCATGATTTGGTCGCGGGGATACGTCCCGCAGATGGGTCACGGCCGGGGTTAAGTCCTTCCCTGAGCCGTCTCCGACGGGGGTGAAAGCCCGGACTGTGACACGCTATACCAATGTTGTCTCGGGGGATACAAATCCTTACCGACCGCGGCATCGTCTCGTGTCGAATATAGCATCGATCGTGTGTAATGCGGATCGGTCGTCTGCAATCACAACTGACGCGCGAGCGGGCGCTTTCCGCACAGACAACCGAGAACTCACTCGATGCAGCAGCTCATCGTCGACGTGTCCCTGCGGAACGCTTGACAGGCGTGTTTGAACGCCTCGCTGAACGTCGGGAACGGGTGGACGGTATCGATGATGTCGTCGACGGTGAGACCAAATTTCACCGACAGCGTCGCTTCCATAATCATATCGGCGGCACGGGGGCCGACCATATGGACGCCGACGATCTCATCGGTCTCGTGGTGTTTGACGACTTGAACGAGGCCGTTAGTGTTCTTGACGGCTTTCGCCCGCGGGACGTCTTCCATCCGGACGGTCCGACACGAACAGGTCCCGTGCTCGTCCATATACTCCAGTTCGGTTGTCCCGACCGCGGCGACCTCCGGGCTGGTGAACACGACCGCTGGGACCGCATCGTAGTCGATGCTGACGCCTCTGTCGTCTTCTCGCGGGCGTTGGCCGCTCGACCGGCCCGCGGAGCCACGCTGCGCGCTGCCGAAGGCGTTCCTGACGGCGTGATTACCTTCCTTGGCAGCGACGGTTTCGAGTTCGGGCTCGCCGATCACGTCGCCCGCCGCGTAGATGTCGGGATTCGTCGTCTGGAAGTACTCGTCGACGCGGATCGTTCCGTCATCGTTCGTTTCGACCCCCACCGATTCGAGACCGATTCCTTTGCTGTTGGGCTCGACGCCGGCCGCGACGAACAGTCCCTCGGCGGTGAATGCCCGATCCTCGCCGTCGACGACCGTCTCGACCGTGACGCCCCGCCGGACCGCTTCGGCACCGCCGTCGTTCGCCGTCGGCCGGACCCGCTGGAAGTCGTTGCCGGTGACCACGTCGATGCCCTCGTCTTCGAATGCGCGCTGGAGTTCCCGGCCGAGTTGGCCGTCCATATCCGAAAGGACCCGGTCGGAACGCTGGAGGATCGTCACGTCGACGCCGACGCGGTGAAGGATCTGGCCCCATTCGAGCGCGATGTACCCGCCGCCGATGACGACGATGCTGCCCGGGAGGTCGCGCTCTTCGAGGATGGTCTCGCTCGTGTAGTACTCGACAGTATCAGACTGCGTCTGAGAGGCCGACGAGTTTCGCTCATCAACCCCGTCGAGGCCGTCGATGGGCGGTGCCCACGGGGAACTTCCGGTCGCGACGAGCGCTTTCTCGCCGGTGATGCGTGCTCCTTCGTCGGGCCCGTCGACGACCTCGATGGTCGTGTCTGCGGTTAGCTGGCCGTAACCCTCGTAGACGTCGGCCTCGAAGTGTTCGGCGACGTCGACGTAGTTCTCCTGCCGGAAGCGCTCGACGAGCTCGTCGGTGCCGTCGAGTGCGTCGGCCCAGTCGACGATCGGTGCCTCGGGATACGTGACGGCATCGAAAGAATTCTCCGACGCCGCGGCCCCGCTCTCGGCGACTGCCAGCAGATGTTTGCTCGGGACACAGCCGACGTTCACGCAGGTCCCGCCGATCGGCAGACCGGTGTTCACCATCGCCGTCGAGAGCTCTCGACGGCTTGCTTCGGTGATCGCGGCGAACGCCGCGGCTCCACCGCCGAGAATAACGAGGTCGTAGTCGGACGCGGGGTTCATTTGTATCTCTATTTCAGAACAGGAAGCTCTTAAACTTCGGAGTCCGAAGCTATGGAGTACCTTGGAGGCCGCAAAGCTATGGCAGATTCCACGCCGCCAGCGCCCGTCTGCGATATCGACGGAACGTGCTACTGTCCGCTCACGGGAGTCATCGAGACGCTGAGCCGGAAATACGCGATGCAACTCGTCAGCATCATCGGCGCGCACGACTCGCTTCGGTTCGCAGAGATCGAGGAGCACCTCCGGAGCGCCAGTACCTCGACCATCTCGAAACGGCTCGACGAGTTCGAGGAAGCGGGACTGATCTCTCGGACCCAGTACAACGAGATCCCGCCCCGCGTCGAGTACTCGCTGACCGATGATGGACATGAAGTGAGAACCCGTCTCGAACCGCTGTTGGAGTGGGCCTCGGCGGCCGAGTGACCACCGACGAGTGACGGTTGTGTAACGCAATCGCAGAGTCGGTGGGCTGTTAAGAGGATTCGGCCTCCTTCTGTTACGTATGCCCGAACAGACGTCTCGTGGAACCCGAGCGGTTCCTGTTGACCTCCGCGATCTCCCGCCGAGTGCCAAACTCGTCGCGAAAACGCTCGAATACGAAGGTGAGAGTACCCAGTCGGAGCTCGCTGAGTCGACACTTCTCCCGCGGCGAACCGCGCGATATGCCCTCAAGGAACTCGAAGAGAAGGGGATTGTCACCTCGCGTATCTCGTTTATGGATGCCCGAAAGCGGATCTACGCACTCGAATCGAGTGAGGGCTAATATTGTCGCCTGTACGTCTGTGAAGAATTTCACGACCCTAGAGTCGCGAATATGTTGAGATAGGTACAGCTAACAGTATACCGTCTCGGCACCCCGTCTAGATCAGCCCCAATCCGCCGCCGACCAGACGGAATCCGACGACGGTGAGGAGGCCGAAGACGACGAATCGACGAGTGCGCTCGCTGGCGGTGACTCGAAGCCGCTTCCCGACGGAAACCCCGATGACGGCCGGGACGGCGGCGACGACGGATGCGACGAGAACAATTCGGCTCGGATACAACCCGAACAGACCCGCCACACCAACGCGAATCCCGTTGAGTCCGAGGAACACGAGGGCGACGACGCCGACGAACAATCCGTGTGAGAGGTCGAAGCTCCGAAGATACGCGATGAGCTGTACACCGACGTTCGTCCCGCCGAAGAGCAGTCCCGAGACGCCGCCGACACCGACCATCCCAACTCGCGTTTGAGCGAACGTACCGATCCCGCCTGAGGACCATTCCGGGAGGGGAATCCGTCGCTGCGCGGTCGCGACGAATCCGAGCGTCAAGAGCCCGAGGCCGACACGCAGGAGGTCGGTCGGAAGGCGACTGAGAACGACCATCCCGACCACTGTGCCGACCAGCGCTGCACCGATAAGTGGTCCAAACCGTCGACTACAGGTTCGAAGCTCTTCACGGGTGAGATCACGTACCAGCGAGATATTCACCGCGAGAATCGGGAGTATCATGAAGACGACCGCCGTCGCCGGATCGATCACCGTTGCGAGCGCCATCGTCCCGACGAGGGCGAACCCGAAGCCGGCGAGCCCGTTCGTCGTTCCGGCGATCAGCATAACGAGCGTCATCAGCGCGACGGTGACGAGTTCGACCGTCATCTCCGATAGCCGGCGTATTTGCGTTCTCCGGGCACGGTTGTCCCCATCACGACCGCTCGGTGTCCGGCCTGTCGTGGCGGACTGCTGGGTGAACCGCAAGCAGAAGGATCGCTCCGGCGGTCGCGAGGTTCAGGTAGATCGTCGGGCGATCGAAGCCGAGGGTCACCTCTACGAGCACCCAGATCAGCATCGCAACGGCGACGCCGACGCTCGCGATCCACCCCCACCAACGTCGCGTGAAGAGCGCGTAGCACACGACTGCCGGGACGAGGCCGAACACCACGATGAGGATGATACCCGGAACGAGGAAGTCCCCGAACGGCGTCCGGTCGAGTGGAGCCGACGAGAGGCCGACAATCTCTCCGGAGGGAGCCATCAGCAGGGCCACACCGCCGATTGCTGCGCGGACCGCCAGCTGGCCAAGCACCGCCAGCAGTACCCACAGAATAGCTGGACGGCCACGGACTCGCATTAGGTGGTCTCTGATCATACCGGGAATCCAAGCGTTGGGGCGTCGGCTTCACGGTTCCGAAACCCCAGCGTATTCGACGCCGGTCAGGTCGGCGACATCTCTCTTCCACGTCGTCAGATCACGACGCTCGAACTTGGAGAGGCTGTCGTGTCCACAGGCTCGGGCCATCACCTTCATTAGTTCGACTGTCGCCTCGAAGAAGTTCTGTAAGCCGTCGGCCGCCGAGTCGATCACGAGCCGGTTCCTGAGGTCCTCCCGCTGGGTAGCGATCCCGACGGGACAGTTGTTCGAATCACAGGCCCGCATCCCGAGACAGCCGATCGCCTGCATCGCCGAGTTGGCGACTGCGACTCCGTCCGCCCCGAGCGCCATCGCCTTGAGGAAATCCGACTCCGTTCGGAGGCCGCCCGTCGCGATGAGCGTCACGTCAGACTGGTCGCGGGCGTCGAGATGGCGGCGGGCGCGGGCGAGCGCCGCCATCGTCGGCACGGAGATGTTGTCTTTGAACACGTCCGGCGCGGCACCGGTGCCGCCGCCCCGGCCGTCGAGGATGAGATAGTCCGCGCCGGCTTCCAGCGCGAAGTCGATATCCGATTCGACGTGCTGGGCGGAGAGCTTGAACCCGACCGGGATGCCGCCGCCGACGTCGCGCACTCGGTCGGCCATCGCGGCGAAGTCCTCGGGGGTGCGCAGGTCGTCGAACCGCGACGGGCTCACGGCGTCCGTCCCTGGTTCGAGGTCACGAACCTCCGCGATCCGGCCCTGTACCTTCTCGCCGGGGAGATGGCCACCGGTCCCCGTCTTCGCGCCCTGGCCGGCCTTGAAATGGAACGCTTGGACCCGTTCGACGAGGTCGATGTCCCAGCCGAACTCCCCCGTCGCGTACTCGTAGAAGTACCGTGAGTTGGCCTCCTGCTCTTCGGGGAGCATCCCACCCTCACCCGAACAGACGCCAGTTCCGGCCTGATCCGCCCCTTTCGAGATCGCGATCTTCGCCTCCTCGCTGAGCGCCCCGAAGCTCATATCGCTCACGAAGATCGGGATCTCCAGCCGGAGCGGGTTCTCCGCGTTCGGTCCGATCACGAGCTCCGTGTCGACAGGAGCGTCGTCGTCCAGCGGCGTGCGAGCGAGTTGGGCGGTCAGGATCTGCAGATCGTCCCAAGACGGAAGTTCCGAACGCGGCACGCCCATCGCCGAGACGCTGCCGTGTTCGCCGATCCCCTCGGGCCCCTTCTGCGCGAGTTTCTGGATGTAGTGCGTGTGTGGTTCCTTCTCCTCGTCGGGAGTGCCGTAGAACTCCGGATTCGGGGCGCTATCGGTTTCATCCGGACGCTCGTACGGCTGGGGGTGGTCTTCGGCCCACGCCGCGACCTCCGCTTCGTCGACGTACACGGCGTCTTCGTCCTGGTCGACCCACGCGGTGAACTTCTCGAGGACCTCCGAATTGTCGTACTCGCTGACGCCCGTGTCGTACCGATAATCCCACCCGTGAACGCCACAGATGAGATCGCCGCCCTCGACGTGCCCGTCGCCGAGGAGCACGCCGCGATGCAGGCAGCGGCCGTACAGGACCGACACCTCGTCGTCGTAGCGGACGACCACGAGGTCGACGCCCGCGACGCTGGCGTGGGTGGGTTCGCGATCGGGAAGGTCGCTCCAGACGGCGACCCGTTCGGCCGCCGGGTCGTCGGAGCGACTCACGTTGCGCACCCCCACGATTGGTTAGTTCGACGCTCGATACGACTCGATGACTGCTGACCGGAAATCGATGTAGTGAGTACCATCATTGGAGTGTCGTTTCGGGAACGTTCACACCGGATCCGAGTCGGTGAGTATTTCGACGAGAGCGGGCCCCTCGTGTGCGATCGCTTCGTCGAGCGCCTCGTCGAGCTCATCGGCGTCGTCGACGAGGACGCCGTGGCCGCCGCAGTTCTCGGCGAACTCGGCGAAGTTCGGGTTCACGAGGTCGGTCTGCCAGACGTCCCAGCCGCCGGTGCGTTGCTCCTTGCTGATCTTTCCGAGTTCATCGTCGTTCAAGAGGACGTGGGTGACGTCCATATCGTACTTGACGGCGGTCGTGAACTCGCTCAGATACTGGCCGAAGCCGCCGTCGCTGGACACCGAGACCACTTTGCGCCCGGCGAACGGCGACTCGGGTTCCTGCGTGGCCGCCCACGCGCCCAGCGCCGCCGGGAACGCGAAGCCGATCGAACCGAGGTAGCCGGACATCAGGACGGGCTGGTGTTCCGGTTCGAAGTACCGCCCGAAGGCGTAGGTGTTGTTCCCCACGTCGACGGGGACGATGGCGTCGTCGGGGACGAGCCGCGTCATCGCGTCGAAGGCGGTGGCGTAGTTGACGCCACGCTCCGGCGTCTGGGCGCGCCGCGTCGCCTTCTCCTCGCGCCAGATCCCCCACCGGTCGGCGAGTTCCTCGCGCTGACTCTCCGCGTCGAGGTCGTCGCCGAGTCGCTCGTGGAGTTCGTCGAGGGTGACGCCGATCTCGCCCCAGACGGGAACGTCGATACTGTGGAACTTCCCGAGAGTCATCGCGTCGTAGTCGACGTGGATGATCGGCTTGTACTCCGCAATCCCCGTGTGATTCGAGAAGCTCGCCCCGAAGACCGCGAGCAGGTCCGCCTCGTTCATAAAGTGGCTCGCGATGGGCGTCCCGCTTCGCCCGAGGACGCCCCCCGCGAGCGGGTGCGAGTCGGGGATCTGCCCCTTCCCTTTGAACGTCGTCAGCACCGGACAGTCGAACCGTTCGGCGAGCTCGACGATCCCGTCCATCTCGAAGCGGGCCCCGTGCCCGGCGATGATGACCGGCCGTTCGGCGGTTTCGAGAAGCTCTGCCGCATCCCGGAGCGCGTCCTCCGGCGGGCTAATGTCGCGCGCCGTGATGCGTCCGTCGGGATCACCCGGCTCGACGCCCTCGGCGGACTGGGTCTGTATCTCGTCCGGGAAGACGAGATGGGAGACGCCCCGTTCGAGGATCGCCGTTTTGGCGGCTCGGGTCGCGAGTTCGGCATGCTGGCTGTCCGGGAGGACGGTCGCCTCGAACTCGGCGACGTCGCCGTAGGCGGCTTCGAGGTCGACCTCTTGGAAGTTGCCCGTGCCGAGCACCTGCGACTCGACCTGCCCCGTGAGCGCGATGGTCGGCGCACCGTCGACGTTCGCGTCCCACAGCCCCGTGAGCATATTCGTCGCGCCGGGTCCGGCGATGGAGAAACAGGCCGCCGGACGCCCGGTGAGTTTGCCGTACGCCGAGGCGGCGAACGCGCCGGCCCCCTCGTGACGGACACCGTAGTACGAGAGGTTCCCCTGGTCGGCCTCGCGACGGAGTGCGTCGGCGAGGCCGAGATTCGAGTGGCCGACGATGCCCCAGACCTGCCGGACGCCCCAGTTGACCAGCGTCTCGGCGATGACGTCCGAGACCGTTCGTTCGTGGGATGCCTCCTCGGGAAAGCCGACGTATATGCCGTCGTCGCGCTCCTCGACCGGAAACTTCTGGACGCAGTCGTCGTGCGGCCCGGGCGTCTCGCCGGTCAGCGGGTCGAAGTCCCAGCCGTGCCACGGACACCGGAGCCAACCGGTTTCGATCGAGCCCTCGCCGAGCGGGCCTCCCTGGTGCGGGCAGTTGTTATCGAGAGCCGCGTACTCACCCTCGAAATGGGTTATTGCCACGGTCCTGTCGCCACAGCTGACAGCCGTGACCCGGCCCTCCGGTAGTTCGTCGTGAGATAGCGCCCTGTGCCACGTTATGTCCCCGTGTGGCGTGTTCGGGGACGAGTGCTCGCCCATATAGTTGCGACCCGCCGAGAACGGGCTTAATCACGCCGCGGGCGTTACACGCGGTTCCCTCCCTCCACAGTTTTTATATACTACTTACCGAACACCGCCCTCGCTCTCCTCCGTCCGGTCCCCGGCGAACTCGATATCGAAACGGGCTCCCCCGCCGGCGACATCGCGGACAGCGATATCCCACCCGTGCGCCTCGGCGATTTCGGCGACGATCGCGAGGCCGAAGCCGGTTCCGTCGCTGGTCGTCGTGTGCCCCCACTCGAATACGGTCTCTCGCTCGTCTGCCGGAATCCCTTCGCCGTCGTCTTCGACGTAGAACCCGTTTCGACCGCCGTCGTCGACCGCTCCGACGCGGACGGTGACGGATCCCCCACCGTGAGTGTACGCGTTCTCGAAGAGGTTCGCAAGGAGTTCGTGGAGGCGGTCTCGATCCGCGTGAACGGTCCTCGATGACTCGATTTCGAGAGTCGCCGAGTCGAGTTCGCAGTCGCTCCAGACCGCTCGTGCCAAGGGCTCCAACTCGATGTCCGTTCTCTCCCCGACAAGGTGTCCTTTCCGGGTGAGCTCTAAGAGTTCGGACAGCATCTCGTCCATCCGATCGGCCGCGTCCTCGATGGCGTCGAAGTGTTCGGGATCGCCGTTCTCCCGGGCGAGGCCCACATGGCCTTTGATGATCGAGAGGGGGTTCTTCAGGTCGTGTGAAACGATACTGGCGAATCGATCCAGCCGTTCGATCGTCTCTTCGAGCTCCCGACGGTGTTCGACGCGATCGGAGATGTCACGCAGCATCGCGATCATCTGCGTCGGCTCGGTTGCCTCTTCATCCGCGTCGAGCGCCGCCCCGGAGATTTCGGTCGGGATCTGTTCACCGTCTTTGGTGAGACAGGTCAGATCGTCGGTGAATCCCGATCCCTCCTGAGCGACTTGAGAGATGAACGTCTCCCTGACCCGCTCGACGTCGTTCGGATGAATATCCTCCGGATGCAGTTCGAGGAGTTCCTCGCGGGCGTATCCCAGCAGTTCACAGGCTGCCGGGTTGACATCCAGAACGGACTCGGTCTCCAGATCGACGATCATTACTGCGTCGTTATTGTATTGGAATATCTTGCGATAGCGCTCTTCAGGAGACGAATCCGTGGGGGAGGACTTCCCTGCCGGAGGATCGCTCTGGGGGCGATCGCGATCCCGATCGTCGGTCATATTCCTAACGAGAATACGGACGTCTCACACGTATATAATACGCGCTGCGGTGTGCAAGACGCACGAACCCCCTCGTGTGTTTTTATGCGCGCCGGCCGGGAACTCAGCGTGATGGACACGGGATCACACGCGAGCCCCGATCGTTCGGTGTCTGGGAAGCGAACGGATCGGAAGAAGCCGAGTCGATACCGCGTCCTCCTCGTTCTCGCTGTTGCCGAACTGCTGGCGATGACGCTCTGGTTCAGCGCCTCGGCGGTCGGGCCGGAGCTCGCGGCGCTATGGGACCTTTCGAGCGCAGAGGAAGCGTGGTTGACGAACGCGGTGCAACTCGGGTTCGTCGTCGGCGCTGTGCTCTCTGCGACGCTCACACTCGCGGACACGATTCCACCGCGGTATCTCTTTGCCGTCTCGGCCGCCATCGGTGCCGGAGCGACCGCACTCATTGCTCTCGCCGTGTCGTCGTTCCTCCCGGCCGTGCTGTTACGATTTCTCACGGGTATCGCACTGGCCGGCGTGTATCCGACCGGAATGAAAATTATGGCCGGCTGGTTTCGGGAGGGACGCGGATTCGCTATTGGTACGCTTGTCGGCGCACTCACGGTCGGGTCGGCACTGCCGCATCTGCTTCGGGCGATCGGTGGCGTCGGCCGCCCGCGTATCGTCTTACTGGGTGCGACTGGACTCGCGGCAGTCAGTGGTGTGCTCGTCCTCTTCGTGCGCCCGGGTCCCCACCAAGCGCCGGCAGCACCGTTCGATCCCGGAGCGGTTCGTCGGATGCTCGGCGACCGCGGGACGATGCTCGCCAACCTCGGGTACTTCGGACATATGTGGGAATTATACGCCGTTTGGGCGTGGATCCCCGTATATCTGGCCGCGAGTTTCACTGCCAGCGGCGACCCGGCACCGACACTCGCCGCGCTGCTCGCGTTCGGAACCATCGGCGTGGGAGGTCTCGGTGCCCTCGTCGCCGGTGCGTTCGCGGATCGAATCGGGCGGACGACCGTCACGAGCGTAAGTATGATCGTCAGCGGCGCTGCGTGCATCGGTGCCGGCTTCGTGTTCGGTGGCCCCCTACTCGTCCTCATCCCGTTCCTGTTGATCTGGGGGTTCGTCGTCGTCGCCGATTCCGCACAGTTCTCGGCGGCCGTCTCCGAGCTCGCCGAGGGCAGTTACGTCGGGTCAGCCCTGACGCTACAGACGGCCATCGGATTTTTACTCACGGTGGGGTCGATCCAGCTCACCCCTCTCGTCGCCGGCGTCGTCGGCTGGCAGTGGGCGTTTGCACCACTGGTTATCGGACCGGTCGTCGGGACGGCCGCGATGCTTTGGCTCCGACGGCTTCCCGAGGCAAACGCACTGGCCGGCGGTCGCGGGTGATTCCATAGGCGGTCGCGCCGAGCGGAATGCTACTGTTAGAACGTGATGACTTCGTAGCCGTCGGCGACGAGCGAACGGATACTGGGGTGGCCGTCGTGGTCGTCGAGTCGAACCACGCCGGAATCGTTCACCGCGTCGTCGACACCGAACGCACCGGAGCAGAAATCACAGACGGACGCGTCGTCCTTGACCGCTTGGTAGAGTTCGTGCTGGTCGCTGTCCGGATCTTCGAGCTCGGGGATCCATTGGGTACCGGCACCATCGAAGACGAGTTCGACCTCGTCCCCGTCAGTCTCGGCGAACTCCTTCGCCGTCTCCAGACCGTTAACGATACGACCCAAGTTCTCGTGTCCTTCCGTTCCGGCGAGGATCACGACTGCTGCTTTTGTCATTGCGTTAGTCAGTACGACTGCCGAGCGTATAGTCCGACTGCGGCCGTGCAACGGTGCTACGACTGCGAACGTGATTTATGTACCCCGCGCCGCCCGACGAGAACAGTGATATCCCGAATCCGCTTGGAGCGGGCGGCTCAGGGGTAGTTTCGACGAGTGAGATACCGATTACGCTGAAGGCACATCCGTTCGATCGGTCTCCGCGTCCTCTCGGTCGGTCTCCGAACGGTCGTCTCGGTCGGCGACGACGTACGCTTCGAGGCCATCGAGCACTTCCTCGAACGTCTGCCGGAAGCGAGACTCCATCATCAGTTTCGCCAGTACAGTCCCGAGGAAACCGTACTTGGGTTCGAACGCGGCGGCCATCGTGACCGCTGCCGCATCACCACGCTCCTCGACGCTGATCTGGACCCGATTCCGCTTCAGAGGCATACTGCCGACATCGACGAACTCCACCGTATAGTTCGTTCCGGGACTGTATTCGATGATCTCTTCTTCGATCCGACCACCGTCCTCGAATACACACTCGCGGGTCGCGCCGACGCCAGTCTCGGGACCGGCGATGATCTCGGACGTCGCAACGTGTGGGTTGTACTCGGAGACGCGACCGAACTCGTCGAGTGCGGCCCACGCGCGTTCAGCCGGAACTGAAATCACCTTCTCGACGCTGACCTCGTGCATAGCTCAGTCGAGGGACCGATCCGATATATCGCTGTCTTGGTAGTGCAACGAACAAACACACGCCGGAAGACGAGGCCGCGAGAGCACCACGCAGGAGACAGAGACGCTCTGAAACGAGTGTGTCCCGTGGGCTCTTTTTCACCGCGTCTCGGCTCAGAGTTCGACGTCTGTCGCCGACGCGACCTCGAAGCGGGTCACCGCTGGCTCGCCGGCGAGTAGTTCCGGTAATTCGGCCTCGAACCGTTCGAAGTGGTCGGACTCGGCGTGCGCTCCGAACGCCGCTTCGTCCTCGTACTGTTCGAAAAATCGGAAGCGGTTCTCGTCATCGATGTCGGCCGCGACCCGATACTCGATGACTCCTTCCTCCTCCCGGGAACTCTCGGCGAGTTCTCCGAACAGTTCGGTCGCTCTCTCACGGTGTTCCGCAGCGATCGGAAACACGGCATAGACTACTAACATACGAGAGGTATCGACGGCGGACTGGTGGTTAGGTTTTCAGCAGCCGTGTAACGGGGCCACACGCCTGTCGCGGTTTTAAGAGCCCTCACAGACGGCAGCCGACTCGGCGGCTGTCCACGATAGGCAACCCTCCGTGCGGACGCGCGGATGCAACGAGGGAAAGTTAGTGTGAGTGCTCCCCACGAGAGAACTGCCCCGAGAACGCACGCTGCACAACCTCCGAGAGCGCAGGGTGGATGTGGACGGATTCGCGGATGTCCCTGACCGTTCCAGATCCGGCTTTCATCGCGACGACGACCTCCTGGATGAGATCGGCGGCGTCGGGTCCGATGATATGACAGCCGAGGATCTCCCCCTCCAAGTCGATGAGAACCTTGACGAAGCCGTCGGCGTTCATCGCGCTTCCGCGTGCCGTCTGGTCGTACTGGTAGGTCCGCGTCGCGTACTCCGTGCCGCCCTCCCGGAGTGCTGATTCGTGTGCACCCACCCCCGCGACCTCCGGTGACGCGAACACGGCGAACGGCATCGCGGTGTAGTCGACCGGCTGGAGGTCGTCGCCGAAGAGATTCCGAGCGACGGCCTGTGCCTCGTGGTTGGCACTGTGCTTCAGCAGATACTCGCCGACGATGTCACCGAGCGCCCAGACGCCGTCGGCGGTCGTTCGGAGGTACTCGTCGGTTTCGACGAAGCCCCGGTCGTCGGTTTCGACCGCCGCCGCCCCGAGGTTGAGTGTATCGGAGTTCGGCGTGCGGCCGGTTGCCACGAGCAGCGCGTCCCCCGTCACCGACACCGACTCGCCCTCGCGAATCCCGCCGTCCTCCCCATACTCGTAGGGGTGTGCTTCGACGGTAACGCTCCCATCGCTCTCGGAGGCAGCCGTCGCTGCGTGGCCGGTGTGGACGGTGAACCGCTCGGCGTATCGATCGGTGAACGCCTCGGCGATCTCCTCGTCGGCCTCCGGGAGGAGATGCGGCCGTCGCCCGATAATCGTCACGTCGCTCCCGAACGTGCCGAAGAAGTGACCGAGTTCGGCGGCGATGTAGCCGCCCCCGACGATCACGAGGTGATCCGGCGGCGTTTCGAGCTGTAACGCTTCGGTGCTGGTGAAGTAATCCACGTCGTCGATCCCGTCGATATCGGGGATCGCCGGCCGCGTCCCGGCAGCGATCAACACCGTCTCGGCTCGGATTCGGGTCCCTTCGTCCTCACCGCTGGCGATTTCGACCGTTCGTTCGTCGACGAATCGCCCCTCCCCCTCGTAAAGATCGTGTTGCGAGGAGGAACTGAGCCCCTGGCGGATCGAGTCGGCGTCGGCACTCACCTCCTCGTTGACCTCGCGAACCATCCCGGCGAAGTCCACGTCGGTTATCTCTGCGTCCATGTGGAACGAGCCGGCGCTCTCGACCGTCTCGAATACGTCGGCGTGGTAGAGCAGCATCTTCGACGGAATGCACCCGCGGTTGAGACAGGTTCCGCCGAGCGGTCCTTTCTCTACGACTGCAACGGATTGGCCGCGGTTGGCTGCCGCGTTCGCAACGTCGAGTCCGGAACCCGAGCCGATGACTAAAAAGTCGGTCTCGTTCATACGGTACCCCTCGCCTCGGAGGATATAATAAGCAGTCGCGGGCGTGTCCCGTCGTTCCCCGCCCGCGGTCGACAGATGGAGTCGTTTCGGTTCCCCGTTTTTGCAAACGCTACGATAACTACCGCCCGGTATCGAGACACTGCTCCCGCCGAGTGCGTACACCGTGTGTGCATTTCTGTCGCATCAGCCCCGCGCATTAATAATGGAATTATCCCGAGCATCAACCACCAGTGAACCGCTTAGAACATCCCAATCCGACGGTCGATGCGGGTCCCGATCGGACGAGGCAAACCCTCGCGTACATCGGGGCGAGTCTGACCGCGATCGTGGCCGTACTGCACCTCTTCCATCCCAGCCACGGCATTCGAAAACTCCTGCGTATTATCAGTGCGGATCCGGCCCTGCTCGTGTTCGATCCACGACCACTCGCGTTCGTGGTCTCCGGTTTCGCGCTTCTCGTTGGCCTCGCAGTGAGTCGGTCGGCGACGAACCGCGATCCGTACTACGTCGCAGGTATCTTACTGGCCGTCGTCTACGTCGTTGGCTACTTCGCGTGGCACTTCACCGGTCACGGTGGCTTTCTGCCCGGCAGAGAGCCGCTTCTCCACGGCCTGTCTCCGCTGGAGAACGTACTCGCACATCTCACGGGAGACCTGTGGGCAGCGGTCGCGAAAACCACCGAAGTAGCGATGGCGGCCGTTCTCGGCGTGTTGTATTTCGGCGATTGACCGAGGCATCGCTCCGGTCCGTCTGCGCGGCGGGGTATGACCCGCGCGTGACCCCGGCAACCGTGCTGTCGACCGAGAGTCACGCGAGTCCGTAAAAGCTCTCCGGGCCGTGATCGTCCTGCCACGCAAAGGCGTAGAGCCGGCGCGACGGCACTCGGACCAGCGTACGGCCGTCGTCACTTCGACCCGTCGCGACGTCCCAAGTTGTGTCGTCGCCGTACAGGCGTTCATCCCGCAACTCGAAGTCGTACCCGGGATCCTCGAACGCGTGAACGTCGTCCCCGACGCCGACGACGAGCACGTCGAGACCGCTCACCGTATCGGAGACGACGCCACCCGCGGCCCGTATCTGCCCGACCGGATACCCGACGGCGGTTCCATCGCGTACGATTCCGAGCACCACCGTCTTGGCGTCGATATCATCGCGGTTCCACGAGCGTTCCGGTCCGCTCCCACGCATCTCCCGGAGACCGAACCCCTCGGCACCGTCGTATCGCTCGTACGGTGTCATCGCGTATCTCGCCGCCGGCGACTCGTCCCGGGAAGCACCGTCACCGCCAGCAACTGGCTGGAGGACGACCCCATCGGGATACGCCGACCGAAACTCCGCCCACGAGAGCACCGCCGCTGGCACGACGGAGAGTTCGCGCCCGTCGAGCGGCCCCGAAATCGCCTTGCCGAGCGGTTGTTTCCACTCCGATCCCGTTTCGCGGTCGTACAGCACCAGCGCGTCATCGGCGAGCTTTCCGGAGGTTCCGAATGTCAACACGCGGTCGTCGACCCGCCGGTCGTACACGACCGCGCTCGCACAGATCGGACACCACGTGACCGCGATCGGGCGCGACTCGTCGGTCACGGCACCGGGCGAGCGGCTGTCGAACTCCGCACGACCGCGCCCCCCGAGCGCGTCGTTGACGATTTCGTGGTAGTTGAGAATCCGTACCGGATACGCCCGCGCTGGCGCGGTTTCGACGACGAGTACGTCGTCGGTATCGTCGCCGATGTATTCCGTGCCGAAGACCGGATCGTCGATACTCGGGATGGCGTCCCGGGGGAGGACGTCCTGAACGTGCATACACGACGAACGAGTCGCCGGTCAATATAGTCTCGTTCGCGTGTCTTCGTTCGTCCGATCGCACGCGGTCGTGGGATCGAGTGAGGAAGCAGTGGCAAATACGACGATATTTGTTCCTGCTCCGCGATGGAGCGGATATGCCCCGGAGTTCGTTTCTCACGTCGACCGGGCGGTCTGTCCCGGCCGTGACCGCCGACGAGATGCGGGACGTCGACCGCGTCGCCGTCGAGGACGTCGGGCTACAGCTGCTCCAGATGATGGAGAACGCGGGTCGGATACTCGCTCGGCACGTGCGCGAGGTTCGAGTGAGCGACGTGGTGATCGTCGCCGGAGACGGTGGAAACGGCGGTGGTGGGCTCGCCTGCGCGCGACACCTCGCCAATCGAGGCGTTCCGCTTCGAGTGATCCTAGACAGACCCTCGGAGGAGTTGAGTGGCGCGGCGGCGCACCAGTGCCGCATTCTCGACGAGATGAACGTCGCGATCACCTTCGGTGTCGAATCGCTCGCCGACAGCGACGGACGAACGACCATCGTCGACGCGCTCATCGGCTACGGACTCAGTGGTGACCTCAGATCACCGGCGGACGCGTACGTCGAGCGGATGAACGAACTGTCCGGACCGACCGTCTCGCTCGACGTCCCGTCCGGGATCGACGCCACGACCGGCGAGCCGCTGGGCGAGGCGGTCGCGCCGGATCGCACGGTCACTCTCGCCCTTCCGAAAACAGGGCTCGATTCGCTCGCGGGGGCGCTCTACCTCGCGGACATCGGTATCCCCCGGACCGTGTACGACCGACTGGATATCGAGTACGAACCGCCGTTCGGCGACGGCGACTGGGTCAGACTCGAACCGTAGACCGGCGGTCGATCCTGTGTGGTTTCATTGCACACTCGCCGGTTTTTGATATCCGCCGTCGCGGTACCCGTTCGTATGATCCGTAACGGACAGGAAGCGCCGGATTTCACGCTTCCCGGGGCGGCCGCCGGGACGATCGAAACGCACGGACTTTCCGAATACACGGACCGGGACTGGGCCGTGGTGCTCGTCTTCTATCCCTTCGATTTTCACCCGGCGTGTACCGACCAGTGGTGTTCCTTACGCGACGCTGACTGGCTCACGTTGTTGGACGATGTCGTCGTCCTCGGAGTGGGTCCGGACGGTGTCTACGCCCACCGCGAGTACGCGGCTAAGCATAACATCCAGTTCCCCCTTCTCTCGGATACCGATCGACGAGTCAGCCGGGCGTATGAGGTACTGACGGAGGAATTCGACAACCATCGCGAGGTCCCGCGCCGCGCCACGTTCGTCGTCGATTCCGATCGTGTCGTCCGGTACGCGTGGTCCGCACGGAGTCCCGACGAACAGCCCGATCTCGACGCGCTGCGGAAGGCGGCGGTCCGTCCCGACGCCGAGGGCGCTATCGACGAGTCCGAAGAACTGGTCTGATCGCCTCGTACCGTTACTTTCACAGTGTACCGCCGAGCGCCACTCCCGTTGACGGCGCTCGGCGGGAAGCGAAGCGAGTAATCAGTATCAGCCCGTCGTGAACGACCCGTTATTCTCCGTACGTGTGGAAGTCGACCGCCTGTTCGAGCAGTTCGTCCGGGATCCCGGGGACCTCCTCGGAACGCACCGGCCCCTGCCTCTCGAGCAGGTCGGGATCTCGCGGGAAGTCTCGGAGCTGGAAGTGGACGTCGATGCCGGCCTTCGCTCCCTGACCGAGCGCGACCGGTATCTGATTGTGCCCCGGCGTACAGTCGCCGACGGCGTAAACGTCGTCGACCGACGTCCGCCCGTGGTCGTCGGCCTCGATGGTGCCGTCGTCGTTGATGTCACAGCCGAGTTCCCTCGCGAGTCCGTTGTTGTACTCGGCACCGTACATCGCGAATCCACCCTTGTATTCCCGAACGGCCCCGTCCTCGAATTCGAGTGCCTTCAGCCAGCCGTCCTCGCCGTTCTGGACGCCCGAAACGTCGTCGTGGATGACCTCGATAGGGTGTTTTTCGAGCATCTCGGCGGTCTCCTCGCTCCATTCGGGGTCGTTCCCTCGCGTGAGCAGATCGACCTCGTCGGTGAAATTGAGCATAATGGCCGCGACGTGGGCGGCGCTCTCGGCGTGTCCCATCACGTACACCGATTCGTCGACGAACATATGCGCGTCACAGTGCAGACAGTAGTGGAGACCGCGGCCGGTGCGTGGCAGTGGCGGTTCCGGCCGGACGTCGTTGAACCCGGTCGCGAGAACGACGCGGTCCGCCTCGTACTCCGCGCTGTTACCGGAAAGTCGGATCCCGTCCGAATCGGTCCGCGAACAGGTCGTGATCATATCGCGGTGGATATCACATCCGTAGGCCTCGAGTTGCTCCTGCCCGATACCGAGGAACTCCGCCCCGCTCGTCTCCTCTTTCACGCCGAGGAGATTGTGGACTTCCTGCATCATCGCCGCTCGTCCACCGCCCCGGTTGACCACGGCCGTATCGTGTCCGAGTCGCGTGCTGTAGAGTGCTGCCGTCATTCCGGCGGGGCCGCCGCCGACGACCACGACCTCGTACTCGTGCTGCGCTGTGGAATCTGACGCCATACGTGAGGCATCTCAACCGAATACAAAAAGTCTCGCGTCGATTCAGTGACGTCTTTCGCGGGTGTGCGTCTCTCTTCAACGACCGCATCGTGGTTTAATAGTCACCTTGCGTGTGATCGAACTGAACACATGGCATCAGTTATTGCCGGTCTCGCTGGCGGCGTGGTTGCAACGATCGTTATGACAATCGGGATGATGGTGATGGGTGACGGCGGGCCGCCGCCGACGGCGCGGCTCCTCGCGAAGGTCGTCGGCGGCGACCCCGAGGACTACGCGATGCCGGGAATGGCGTTGCACTTAATGTACGGCATCGTCGCTGGCGCGGTGTTCGCGGTCGGGGTACCGCTGATCGGGCTGAGTCTCGGGTCCATCGGCGTCGCCATCGGTATCGGCCTCGTCTACGGTATCGTGCTGATGATCGGGGGAATGATGTTCTGGATGCGGATGGTCCTCGGGATGGAGCCAGATCGCTCGATGATGATGATGTTCGGCACTGTCCACGTCATCTACGGCGTCGTTCTCGGCGCGTTCCTCGGCGCTGGTATCATCGCGTGAACGACGACGACCCGCGACAGGAGCGAATGCACCCACGAAACAACGAGTCCATCCACCCTATCCATACAGATACGTATGTCTCGGCTTCCGCTACTCGGATTTGACGACGACCCAGAGGAGCACCGCCACCGATCCACTGACGACCGCCTCGGCGAGAGCCACGCTGTCGGGGTTCGGGCGCACGGTCCGGAAATTCCCGAGGCGACGCCGAAGCGCCTAGTCGTGCGTCCGGACGTCCGCTCCGCCGTCTGGGGTCCGCGAGTATGACCCGATCGGGGACGCTCGCACTCGGTGGCATCGTGGGACTCTCGGGCGTGATCGCCCTGCCGCTGCTCGGCGCGGGGGCTGGGATCGACGTCGGGACGGTCGCGTTGCGATCGCTTCCGGTTCCGGCGGGGTTCCCCGTCGACCAGTTCCTCGCCCACTGGTGGGTGTTCCCGGCGTCGATCCTCTTCTCGATGGTCGCGCTCGCCTCGGGCGTCTCCGGCGCGCTCTTCTTCAGCCCGTTCTTCATGTTGCTCGTCGGATTGTCCCCCTCGCAGGCGATCGGTGCCGGCCTCCTGACGGAGGTGTTCGGAATGGGAAACGGCCTGTTGAACTACGTCCGGCAGCGAACCGTCGACTACGCCACCGCGAAGTGGCTCCTGCTCGGTGCGGTCCCGGCCGTCGTGGTCGGGGCGTTCGCCGCCCACGTCGTCCCGACGACGCTACTCACGATCGCGTTCGGCGCTGGACTCCTCCTCTTGGGGGCCTTCCTCGTCTACTACGATCCGCCCGAGGAGTGCGTCCCGGGGGAGTGCGAAGGGGAATTCCTGAAACGGAAGAACGCCGGACGCGGAACGACGACCATCGAAACGACGGACGGCGAGACGTACACGTACGACACCTGTTGGCGTCTCCCGGGACTCAGCCTAGCGACCGCCGGCGGGTTCATCACGGGACTGATCAGCGCCGGCCTCCCGGAGATCACGACCACGCAATTGATCGTCCGATGTCGGCTCCCTCCGCGGGTCGCGATCGCGACGAGCGTGTTCGTCCTCGCGGTGGCCGCCATTGCCGGTGCGGCCGTCCACGCGCTCGCCGCTACACCCGTTTGGTACGTCGTCGCGTGGTCGATCCCCGGGGTCCTCATCGGCGGGACGATCGGCACCCGAGTCGGGAAATACGTCCCCAGCGAGATTATGGAACCGGCACTCGGTGTCGTCTTCGCCATCGTCGGCGTGATCGTGCTCGCGAGCGAAGTGCTCGCCTGACGCGCCCGACCTCCGCTATCCGCGCTTTCGACGTGCTACCGTACCGTTGTCGACGTGCTACCGTACCGTTGTCGACGTGCTACCGTACCGTTGTCGACGTGCTACCGTACCG
>Ga0207851_100387_pt1 | contig 24200 bp, 20 predicted proteins | sample A23E3SouthBayCA_FD_187747 | JGI IMG/M metagenome (GOLD analysis project Ga0207851, IMG submission 187747) | Aerobic enrichment media microbial communities from Eden Landing Ponds, California, USA - A23 E3 (SPAdes) | ecosystem: Environmental > Aquatic > Marine > Unclassified | place: Emeryville... | reverse complement strand
ACTGTGCCAAAACTGTCAGGCGGCTATCGACGAGTACCTCTTGGACAAACAACTCGAACCCCTGCGAGACCTCACAGTCGACGACTTCAATCTCTGTGCCGACTGCGTGACCGTCGTTGCGGACGCCTGTGTGGAGTGTGACGGCGCGGTGTACGTTCCGCGGTCCAAAACTGCTGTCCCTGACTGCTGTCCGGCGTGCCGGTCCGAGCACATCGACGAAACCGGGACCGACCCGGGATGGCATTTCGACACGATGTCGACCTGACCCGGGCATTCGCTCGGGTGTGCCGACGTGGGCATCATCCTCGTTTTGACACTACTGACAGCGAACTGAGGGGAAGTCTGCCGGCCGAATACGAACTCTGTGTTACGTACCCGAGTAGAACAGTACGTCTCGGTACAAGTGGCTTCGATAGCACTGCGGACACACACTGTTTGTCCCAATTACTGAACAGCGGATTCGGGGATAGAGCCCGTGTGTGTGCGTCACAGTGGCGATAGAAGCTTCATACTCCTCCAGCACATACAGTTGTTCTCTACTGGAATGACACGCTCGACACGACATATTGGCTTGCTGTTTACTGCGCTCGCACTCATCTGGGGACTCTCCTTTGTGGCGATCAAGACTGGTCTCGAAAGCGTTCCGCCGGTTTTACTGGCAGCTGTCCGACACGACATCGCTGCAGTCGTCCTGCTGGGCTATGCCCTCTGGCGGGGCCGGGCACTGCGCCCACGAACACGCGATGACTGGTCGCTGATTCTCATCGGCGGCAGTGTCCTCATCGGCGCACACTTCGCGCTGCTGTTTCTCGGACAGCAGTACGTCCCGAGTTCATTCGGCGCAATCCTGCTCAGTCTCACGCCGGTTGTGACGCCGGCGTTCGCATCGACGCTGATACCGAGCTACAGGGCCCGTCCCCACGAACTCATCGGCACCGTCTGTGGGTTCATCGGCGTGGTTATCATCGCGAACCCCACACCGGGAGCGGTCGGCGGCCGACTGCTCGGCGTTGCCCTGCTCATCAGTTCGGCTGTGGCCTTCGCCGTCGGCGCGGTCCTGACCGAGCGATACAGTAGTTCGCTCCCGCTCGTGAGTCTCCAGACCTGGATGACGCTGCTCGGTGCGGGCATCCTGCACGCCGTCAGCGCAGGGCTGCCCTCGGAGCAACTCGGAACTGTCACAGTTGGTCTCGAACAGATCGCGGCCATTGCGTACCTCGGCATCGTCGCCAGCGCGATCGGGTTCCTCCTCTACTTCCGACTGATCAGCACGGTCGGGGCCGCTGAAACCAGCCTGGTCTCCTACGTGGTTCCGGCAGTGACGGCCATCAGCGGCTGGCTCCTGCTCGGTGAGACACTCAGTCCGGTGACTGTCGCCGGCTTCGCCGTCATCGTGGTCGGCTTCGCGTGGGTGAAAGCCGACGTGCTTCGGTCGCTACGGCGTCGGCAAACCGGTTCGCCGTCGCACCGGTCACAGACTCCACGGGACGACTGTATTGTCGTCAGCGGGAACGCGTACTCGACACAGGACTGATACGGATTGTTGGAGCGATGTACCGGTATGCACCGACCCCGGGGTCAGAGCTATCCGGACATAATCTACAACAATCCGTATGTACCCCAGTCAGGGGCATCAGGACTTAGCCGCTGCCACCCGTTGCAACGGTATGGCTTCCCATCCCGGGTTCCACTCGCTACACGACGAAACAACGGCATCGATCCCCGTGACCGGTGGCCTCCCGGACTGGCTCCGTGGCAGTCTCATCCGGAACGGCCCCGGCGCGTTTTCCTTCCCAAATGGAAGCAGTGTCGACCACTGGTTCGACGGGTTCGCGATGCTGTACCGGTTCACCTTCGACCCGGCCGGTGACGCCGTTCACTATCGGAACCGCTTCCTCCGAACGGACGCGTACGAGGCAGCGAGGAGTGGCGAGTTCGAGGGCGGCTTCGCGACCGGCGAGACGACGCTTCGCTCGCGGCTGGCGACGTTTCTGACAGACCCCTACGACAACACGAACATCATCGCTGAGCGGTTCGGCCGCGAGTACGTCGCACTGACTGAATCGCCCCGGAAGGTGCGTTTCGACCCGAACACGCTCGAAACGGCGGGTCACGTCGAACACGACGACGGCGTCCCGACTGGCCAGCTCTCCTGTGCCCACGTCAAACGTGACCCGACGAGCGGCGTCCTTGTCAACGTCGATACGGCGTTCGGACGGACCAGCCAGTACCACGTCACTGCCATGTCGCCCGACGGGACCCGGCGACACGTCGGGAGCGTCGACACCGACCAGCCGGCGTATATGCACAGCTTCGCGCTCACGCCCCGGTACGTCGTATTGACGGAGTTCCCGCTCCGACTCGACCCGCGACGGTTCCTCAAGCCCGGCCGGCAGGCGCCCTTCATCGAGCAGTTCGAGTGGGACCCCGACCGCGGGACCCGAATCATCGTCATGGACCGGACTACCGGGACGGTCGTGGCCGAGCCGGTTACCGACGCCGTGTTCGGCTTTCACCACGTCAACGCGTTCGAGCGTGCCGGCGGCAGGGAACTCGTGTTCGACCTCGAAACGGTACCCGACGCGACGACTATCGACTCGCTGTATCTGGATAACCTCCGTGCGGGCGAGATGGACGCTATCGTCGGCCGCATCGAGCGGTTCACTGTGGACCTCGGTACCGGAAGCGACGTGACCCGATACGGCGACGCCGACGCGACGGTGTCGCGCGAGATGTTGTACCCCGACGGCAGCGCACTGCCGACCGTCTCACCGTCCCGGTGGTGTCGCCCACATCGCTACGTGTACGCGATGGGGATGGATACCCCCGTCACCGAGTGGGCCCGTCGCGTGCTGAAGTTCGACACGGACACGGGCGCCGTTGAGACGTTCGACGATGGCGGGGACTACTTCGGTGAGCCGGTGTTCGTCCCCGCGCCGGACGGCGACACCGAGGATGACGGCGTGGTGTTAGTCGTTGCGCTAGACGCGGATACCGACCGGTCCCGGCTACTCGTCCTCGACGGTCAGACGTTCGAGAAGCGCGCCAGAGCATCGCTCCCTCACGCGGCCCCGTTTGATTTCCACGGTCGATACTTCCCCGAACTCAGGGTGGCGGCCGACGAGTGAGTCCGTGAGCGTTTCGTCCTGACACCGCTGTCGGATCGCCGTTCGAGAAGCAGTCCTATCCGAGCGACCGAACCGGATACCTTCTCCTCTGAGGTCTCCCCGTACGGGCGGTTCGATGATTCATGTTCCCAGACAGGGGTGCAACAGACAGGACGGAACTGTGTTCTGCAACGTACTTGGCTGTTGCAACATCCTAGCCATACAAGCGATATGGGCTATCTGAGACGTCTACGACGGGCTGTGTTCCTGTGAGCGGGGTCTACTTTGCAGGCCGGGTAGTACGTGAGGCTGCAAACGAACTGTGACTGATTCGTCGGCAGCGCTTACAGTCGGTGTGAAAAGGGCTACCCTACTCGTGGGTAGAACGGGCAGTGCAAACACTGATATCCGAGAAATTCATTAGAAATTCATATGAGTCGAACGTCTATTCCCATCGACACCGATACGAAAGACAGACTCGACGAGGCGAAACGGGAAGACGAAACGTGGGACGAGTTCTTGCTCCGAATCGTTGCATCGACTGGTGACGGGATGTCTCCGGGGACGCTGTCCGACGAAGAGGCCGAGGAAGCAATGGAGATTGTACGGGAAGGCCGCGAGCGGTAATGTTTCTCGACACCTCAGCAATTATCGCCTATCAGCAAGGAGACGAGCACGTCGTCGAATATCTCGATGCTGGGCGGCCATGGTACACGTCGACAATCTGTGCTTTCGAATATATTAACGGCCGCCTCGGGAGTGGTGAGACCGACGTACTAGCCGTCAGACAGGAGTTCTCGGACATCCAGACGCTCGACCTGAACGAACCAATCGCAGTCGAGGCCGCCCGTCTCCAAGATGAACTTCTGGCCAGTGGCGAGCGGCTGACAACCGCCGATATGCTCATTGCGGCCACGGCTCGCTCAACGGGTGACGAACTTGTCGTTGCGGACAGCGACTTCGAGACTGATATTCTTCAGACTGTGATGGAAGTCACGAACCTCCGTAACTGAATTGTCGGCAGACTTCCCGAGCCGGCGTTGCAGCCAGCACCATGGCTAAAGAAACCAATTTCTCATTGTCCGGGCAGATTGTGACTTATCCACGTCCTTCTCCGGTGTCGTTCTGACAGACACAACGCCCAACTTACATGATGTTCGGTCTGCCTAAAATCCGAAAACGCTTTACCCATTTAGGCTGGCCTAAACAGTATGTTGAATGAATCGATCGACACCTCCGAACCGTCACACCGGCTGTCGGTGTCACGGACACTGGACGGAGCGTCGTGAATATGGTGGCAGTGGGGAACCGGACGGGGACGACGTTCGACCACGATGTCATCATCGTCGGGGGCGGTCCAGCCGGCTGTTCGGCGGGCGTGTTCACGGCCAGAGCGGACCTCGATACGGCCATCTACGACCGCGGCCGCTCGTCGCTCAAGCGCTGTGCCTACCTCGAAAACTACCTCGGTTTCCCGGCCGGTATCGGCGTAGAGACGCTGTACGACCGATTTCAGCACCACGCCGAAACCGCCGGTTGTACCGTCGTCTCCCAGCTAGTCGAATCGCTCGACAGAACTGATGACGGGGAGGGCTTCGTCGTTGAGACCCAAGACGGGGAAACGGCCACGACTCGCCGCGTCATCGCGGCGACTCGCTACGACGGCGAGTATATGCGCGGTCTGGACGACGACGCGGCGATGTTCGAGACGTACGAACACGACGGCGAGGAACACGAAGCCTTCGACAACACGTACGCCGACGCCGACGGCACGACACCGATCCCGGGTCTCTACGTTGCGTCACCGTCCGAGGCGGCGGATATGCAGGCGATCATTGCGGCCGGCCGGGGCGCACGGGTCGCACGTCGGGTGATTGCGGATGCAAGAATCGACGACGGCTGGTGGGAGTCTGTCGCTGATGGGGTGGACTGGGTCCGACGGAGGGCTGAACTCGACGACGAATGGACCGAACGAGCGACCTGGGTCGAACACTTCGACGACCGGTACGCCGAGGACGCCCCCGTCGAACCGGAGTCGGACCGCTTCCAGCGGGTTCGCGAGGCGGTCATCGAACACCGGCGGTCGTCGTATATCACGTCCGACGGGGTAGCTGACCGGGCCGAAACAGGTCAGGAAGTACTGGCGGGCTACTTGAGCCCCGAAGCGGTCGTTTCGGGGCTTGACCAGACCGCTATTCTCGATGCGATAGATGACGAAACGATCCGCGACTACGTCGGTGCGACCGACGGACTCGCGGAGGTGGGCGAGTAATGGCGAACGAGACACGGGGGGCCACCGACGTGTTGTCACGGGCCAGGACTTGGCTGGGAACCTTCGACGGGTCCCTGATCGGACTGTGTGTCGCGAGCGTAGCCGTCGCCTTTGTGGCCGGACTCTTGCAGGTGAGCTTCGGGGCGTACTCGATGACCATCCTCGAGGCGTGGCAGGCCGTATTCGACCCGAAGGTACTGTTCAGTGTCCGGGCATGGCAGTCGTTTTTCTTCGGGACTGAACTCCCCGAACTGCCGAAGCGGACGCTCATCGTATGGAACATCCGGATGCCGCGGGTAATCGTCGCTGTGCTTGCGGGGATGTGTCTCGCCGTCTCCGGGGCGATATTCCAGGCCGTCACGAGAAACGAACTGGCGAGCCCGTTCGTGCTGGGCGTGAGTTCCGGGGCGGGGCTCACCGTACTGCTGACCCTCGTTCTGTTCAGTAGTCTCGCTCCGTTCCTCCCGCTGTTTGCCGCGGTCGGTGGCTCCATCGCGTTCCTGCTCGTGTACATGATCGCGTGGAAGGGCGGAACGAGCCCGGTCAGACTGGTCCTGGCCGGTGTTATCGTCAACATGGTGTTTACTTCTCTCCAGCGGGGGCTGTTCTTTTTTGCCGACGACCTGGGCGTTGTCCAGTCGGCGCTGGCCTGGATTACGGGGTCGCTAACGGGCGTCGGCTGGGAGGAGTTCCGCATCGCTGTCATCCCGACGCTGGTCGCGACGCTCCTCGCGCTGGCGGGTGCACGACAGCTGAACCTCCTCCTGCTCGGGGAAGAAACCGCCAGTTCGCTCGGGATGAGTGTCGAGCGGGTCCGGTTCATGCTGTCCGCGGTCGCCATTCTGGCGGCCAGTACGGCTATCTCTGTCGCGGGCATCATCGGCTTCTTCGGGCTCGTGGTTCCCCACATCGTCAGACTCATCGTCGGGAGCGACTACCGCCGGCTCCTCATCGGCTGCGTGTTCGTCGGTCCGGCGCTGATGGTCGTCGCGGACGTCGGTGCACGGCTGGCTCTGAGCCCCGCACAGGTTCCGGTCGGCGTCGTCACTGGCGTCGTCGGCGGGCCGTACTTCCTCTACCTGATGCGGCGACAGGAACAGATGGGTGAGATCTAATGTCACAAGACAACTCAAACACGGACGGTATCGCTACGGCCAACGACACCGCTGCTGGGTCCCAGTCCAGTCGCCGGGACCGGCCGCTGGTCGGCGACGATGTGGTGCTTTCGTACTCTGGGACGGATGAACCGGTCATCGACGGTGAATCGATCACAGCCGAACCGGGTGCGGTGACCGCCCTCGTCGGCCCGAACGGGTCGGGCAAGAGCACGCTGCTGAAAGGCCTCGCCAATCAGCTCACGCCGGAAGCGGGGTCCGTGCTACTGGACGGGCAAGACATCCAGACGCTCGATACCAAAGCGATAGCGCGGAAGCTCGGCCTGCTCTCCCAGGAGAGCACGTCGCCGAACAGCATCACGGTCGAGGATCTGGTGTATCACGGTCGCTACCCACACCGCGGGTTCTTCGACAGCGTCACCGAGGAAGACGAGGCCGCCGTCGAGCGGGCGATTGATCTGGCCGGCTGCGGACACCTCCGTGATCGCGAAGTCGGCAGTCTCAGCGGCGGCCAGAAACAGCTCGCCTGGATCGCGATGGTCCTGGCACAGGACACCGACGTGCTGTTACTGGACGAACCGACGACGTTCCTCGACCTGCACCACCAGCTTGAGGTGATGGAGATAATCGAGACGCTCCGCGATGAGAGCGATATCACCATCGTGGTCGTCCTCCACGACATCGAGCAGGCCGCGCGCCTCGCCGACCGGATGGTCGCACTCAAAGACGGCGAGATACAGGCCCGGGGACAACCTGAAGATGTCGTGACGGAGCGACTACTCGCAGACGTTTTCGAGATCGAGGCGGAGGTCTCGGTCACCCCGCATGGGCCGCGCATAAACCCGATCCGCGCCCGCCACGACGGCGACGAACATGCGGTCGATGACGACAGTACCGGAGCGGAGCGTCCCGAGGAGGTTGTGGCCGAGTAGTGGCTGCATACGACGGCGATGAATAGGCCCTCCGCCCACCGAGCTCTTCCCACGGACATCCGATTCAGCGTCTGAAACCTGACTTCCCACAGTCATGGAACCGGAACATCTATATAATTTTTAGGCTAGCCTAAAAACATGGCTGACGACGCCACTGAAACCCAGACACCGACGCGAAGAGAGTACGTCAAATACGGCGGCACAGTTCTCAGTGCCGGACTGTTGGCTGGCTGTGCGAGTGATTCGGAACGAGGGGCCGGCTCCACGCCGACGGAGACCGCGACGGCGGCGGACACTGCCACTGCGGATGAGTCGTACTCCGTGTCGATGTCGCCAATGGGAGAGGTAACGTTTGAATCGCCGCCTGAGACCGTCTTCACGCGGCTCACGCACCACGCCGACATGGCGTTCGCCCTGGGCCGCGGGGACACCGTCACGGCAATGCACGCCCCGGACTACTACAGCGGGCTGTGGAACCAATTCGTCGAACGACTGCCGGGCGTGTCGCTGGACTGGACCGGGCTGTACTCCTCGTGGGAACCGAGCAAGGAGAAACTGTACGAACTGGACAGCGATATCCACCTGGCAGACCCGGCCTGGATCGCCAAACAGGACAACTGGGACCGGGCTGACTTCGAGGAAATCGCTACCAACGTCTCGCCGTGGTTCGGCAACTCGCTGAGTGACCGACACGCCGAACCACCGTCCGGATGGGGGGACTACGAGTACTACACTCTCTGGGAGCAGTTCGAACTCGTGGCCGAGGCGTTCCAGGAGCAGGCCCGGTACGAGGCGCTCGCGGCGATCCACGACGAGCTGCGCTCGACCATCGACGCGAACGTGCCGCCCGAGTCGGAGCGCCCGTCGGCGGTAATGCTCGCCGCGGCTGACATCGAAGAAATTTACGCGTACACGCTGGACAATCCCGGATTTCTGACCGCACACACCCGTCCGTTCGGTGCTCGCGATGCCTTCGAGGGCGCGGTCGAGACGAACTCCGTGGTCGATTTCGAGACGCTGCTCGAGGCCGATCCCGACGTAATCCTGCATCTGGGCGGGTTCGAGCCGAACACGAGCCTCCCGAAGCGACGGGAGGCGTTCAGATCCGACCCAGTCGGTTCGGAGATCACGGCTGTACAGAACGACCGGATCTACCCACAGGGGGCGAGATATCAGGGCCCGATCCTGCATCTCTTCCAGTTGGAGATGACCGCAAAGCAACTGTACCCCGAGCAGTTCGGCGAGTGGCCGACCTACACCGAGGGCCCATACCCCGACATTCCAGCCGATGAACAGCTGTTCGACCGCCAGCGGGTCGCTGACATCATCAACGGGGAGTTCGAAGCATGAGCGACAACGACACGCCAGCCGACGCACGGACGCGCAGAGCGTATCTGAAATACAGTGGCGCAGTCATTGGGGGCGGGTTGCTTGCCGGCTGTACCGGCGACGCCGACTCACAATCGACACCGGCAGCGACGGACAGTGACACGTCGACAGCCACCGACACACCCGGCGCGACGCCGACACCGGCCACATCTGAACCCTACACTGTCTCTATGGAGCCGATGGGCGAGGTGACCTTCGAGTCGGTCCCGGAGCGGTGGATGGCCTACTTCAGCACCTACGGGGACATGGCTATCGCGCTGGGGCAACTCGACGGCCTGGCGGGGCTGATATTCACCGAGAACTGGCCGATGGCGTTCTTCAATGCCATCCCTGACGTGGACGTGACTTTCGACGATATCCCACAGCTGATGGGCGAAGGTGGCATCGACAAGGAAGCGTTCCACGAGATGGGCTCTGACGTCCACCTGTTCGACCCGAACTTCGTTCAGGTGCTCGACGATACTTGGACCGACGAGGACTTCGCCGAGATTACCGACAACGTCGGCCCGATACTCGGGAACAGCATCCGGCGTCGGACCGACGACTGGCACGACTACCGGTACTACTCGCTGTACGAGGCCTTCGAACTGATCGCCGACGTGTTTCAGGAGCACGAGCGCTACGAGGCCGTTGCCGACCTCCACGACTCGCTGCTGTCGGAAATCGATGCAGGGCTCCCGCCCGAAGACGAACGGCCGACGGTCGGCCTCCTCTCGATCAATTCCGACTTCGAGGGTGGGGCGTTCTACGCCTATCCCGTCCACGACGGGAACGGGCACAAGCAGTACCGTGACCTTGGGATGCGCGGCGCGTTCGACGACGTCATCGACGGGAGCTACGCCGAGTGGGACTACGAGCAACTCCTTGATGTCGACCCCGACATCCTGCTGTTCCAGTACGGCTTCTCGCACGTCTCGACCGGGGAGTTTGAGGACCGGATGGCCACGATGCGCGAGGACCCCATCGGCCAGCAGCTCTCGGCGGTCCGGAACGACCGACTCTACCGCGGCGGGACCTCCTACCAGGGGCCGATAATCAACCTCTTCCAGACGGAAATCGCCGCCAAGCAGTTCTACCCGGAGGTCTTCGGCGAGTGGCGCGGCCTCGGCGATATCCCGGCCGGGGAACGGCTGTTCGACCGACAGCGACTGGCGGACATCATCAACGGGGAGTTCGACCCCGCGTAGCCCTCGGCGGGCCAGCGGACTGTGGTCCTTCGACCGCTTCGTCACCGACACCGCGAACGGCGGTACCTGACCATTGCACGTCCCGAAGAGACCACTTCTGAAGTTTGGTTAGTTCACTCCGAACCCAAATATTTGGATGATTGGCCTACTCACTCGCACATCATTGGTGGTGTATGTGGAATATAAGGGTATACTGAGCTGTTTGTCCAGAAGAATTTTATAGTATCGTGGCATCCGTTCGCATATGTTAGTACACGAAGGGAACGCGCACTCGTACGCCGCCGGTTCCGACCGCTACTGCCGCCATTGCAACGACGTCGCCCTGGCTTACGACCCGACTGCAGAACGGCCGCGGTGTCGTTCCTGTGGCAAGCTAGGGTAACCGGGACAGCCGCCGACGCCACGGGGGGACGCTACCGGCCGTGTGAGGCCCGGTCCGTGGGCATTACTTCGGGAATCGGAGAACGACCGGCGAGGCACGCCGTGGCCGCTGGGACTGGTCACCGGCGGCGACTACAGTTTGACGAGGACTTTGATTGCTTCCCGTTCGTCCATCGCTCGATACCCGTCAGGCACGCCGCCGAGGTCGACGGTCTTCGTGAATATCGGTGACGGGTCGAGCGTGCCCTGCAGCACGTCGGCCAGCAGTTCGTCGGCGTAGGCACGAACCGGTGCCACGCCGCCGTTGAGCCCGATGTTATCGCCGAACAGCGAGAACACGTCCAATCCGGAGTCGTCGACGCCATGCGGGACACCGACGTAGCCGACGGTCCCGCCCGGCCGACAGACGTCGATGGCGGTTTCCATTGCCGAGGCCGCACCGACACATTCCAGGACGTGGTTTGCACCGCCGTTGGTCAGATCCTCTGCCGCGTCTACGGCGTCCTGACCACGGGCGGCGATGGTTTCGGTCGCACCGAACGACTCTGCGAGTTCGAGACGGTCCTCGTGGTGGCCCATGGCGATAATGCGTTCCGCCCCGAGGCGGCGAGCCGCGAGCACGCCACACAGTCCGACGGCTCCGTCACCGACGACAATACAGGTGTCTCCTTCGCTGACGCCAGCACTCACCGCCGCGTGATGACCCGTTCCCATCACGTCTGTCAGCGGGAGAATCGCTTCCAGCGTGTCCTCGTCGTCGGCGTGGTGGTCGGGAACCCGAACGAGCGTCCCGTCGGCTTCCGTCGCCCGGACGTACTCGCCCTGGCCGCCGCCGTTGTCGCCGCCCCAGGAATCGCCGTTGACACAGGACGTATGCAGTCCTTTCCGGCAGAACTCACACCGGCCACAGCTGATAACGAACGGGGCAAACACCCGGTCGCCGGGCTCAACTGAGCGCACGTCGTCGCCGACTTCCTCGACGATCCCCATCGGCTCGTGGCCGACACGGGACCCTTCCTCCCGGTCGCTCTGGCCGCGATAGAACCACAGATCGGAGCCACAGACGGCGGTGTGGGTCACGCGAACGATCGCGTCGGTTGGCGATTCGATCACCGGACGGGGAACCTCTTCGACGGTGATTTCACCGGGGCCACGGTAGATAGCTGCGCGCATGCGCTTGCTTTGGGGCGGCTGTGGAAAACCGTTCTCATGCCATCCGTCACATCCGCTTGCCCGGTTTTATTAGATGAAAACAATTACCAGTGGCGGGACACAATCACAGGGATATGACGGACGTTCTCGTCGTTGGCGGTGGCCCCGCCGGCCTGAGTGCCGCATTGTTCACACAGAAAAACGGCCTGGAAACGTCAGTCTTCGACACTGACGGGACCTGGATGCACAAAGCGCACCTGTTCAATTATCTCGGGGTAGGCTCCCAGGACGGGTCTGCTTTCATGGAGACGGCCCGGACACAAGTCGACAGTTTCGGCGTCGACCGAAAGCAGGACACAGAGGTGACCGACGTGCAGCAAACTGATGCCGGATTCGAGGTCGCAACCGAGGATGACACCTATGAAGCACCCTACCTCGTCCTCGCGACAGGGGCTAACCGCGACCTCGCTGAGTCACTGGGCTGTGACATGACTGATGAGGAAGTCGTCGACGTGGACGTAACGATGGAAACGAGCGTCGCCGACGCCTACGCGACGGGGGGCATGGTCAGAGCCGAGGAGTGGCAGGCCGTCATCTCCGCTGGCGATGGCGCGGCCGCGGGTCTGAACATTCTCACGAAGGAGAAAGGGGAGCACTTCCACGACTTCGATACGCCCGCTGACGCGGATGCGCTGTTCGGTCCCGAAGAGTAAGTCCCGAACCGACTCTGGAAGCGCCTATTCCATTGCTAACCACCGAACACGGTTTTATGGGCCATTGAATGGCGAGTACAGGCAGTGTTCGACGCTAGGCTAGGTCAGGCCGACTGTCGGTAAGCAGGTGCGTAATTCGCGGCGTCGGTGCCATTCTCGTGTCACTGTGACTGTTTCGGCGTTCTAAATCCGGCAGACTGTGTTATCGACTGATTCACTATGGCATCACAGCCTAAACTGCTCTCTGTGAAGGAGTTCGAGTTCAGTATCAGGTTCACTGCGGGCGCTGACCCGGTAATGGACCTGTTTCAGGAGTATCCCACGCTACGACTCCGAAACGCGACGTGTACCGTCACTGGAAACTCCATGTGGCGCGTTGACCACGTGGACGGACCTGCTGACGCCATCTCGGCGTTCGACGACGTGTTTCTCGACGATGGACGCTGTAACGAGTGTCTCGACGAACACTGCTGTTCTGGGACGCGGGAGTACCAGGTCCTTGACCGGCGACCGACAGCGAGAACTGTGTACACCTATCACACGGAAATCGACCAGTGTGATTCAGTTGCCGCTATTGTCACCGACCATATTGCCGATGGGGTCGTCTTCGAGTCAGCGCGCACCGGTGGCTCGTATCGTGGGCGCGTTTTATCTCCGGCTGAGATCTCGCTGGACAGTGTGTTCGGTCGACTCGAATCGTCACTTCGCGACGGTCTATCGCTTGCTGTCGACCGCCTTGGAGTATCCGAACCGTGGGACACGAAGCCACGTTCGGCGTTCTCTCAGTAACGCATCCGGTGGTCTACTACGGCTGTATGCGCTGTAATACATCGACATACGCTGGATCTGGAATGGCCTAAGCCTGGCGTAGCGTCACACGTAATTGGTGAAGACCACGGCTCTCCCTGTCAAACAGATTCGGATGGCTGGTATGCCCTCAGCCCTCTTGCCACGGCGCACCGTCGCGCTCGACAAACCGCTCGGTCCGCTCGATACCCTGGATTCGGTCTATATCTGCCGCATCGAGGTCCAGGTCGAGCGCACCGAGGTTGTCCCTGATGTGGCCTTCGCTTGTCGCCTTCGGGACGACATTAACACGGTCTCGTGAGAGTAACCAGGCGAGACTGACCTGTGCCGGGCTGACGTCGTGTTTCGTCGCAATCGCCTCGATTTCGGGGATATCGAACACGCGTCCGCGAGCCAGTGGGGAGTATGCCACGTGATAGTACTCGTGTGCCTGTGCGTGGGCGACGAGTTCGTCCTGTTGTAACAGTGGGTGCGTCTCTGCCTGGTGGGCGAACAACGGCGCATCAAGCGTGTCGATGGCCTCGTCCAGCAGACCGATACTGAAATTTGAGACGCCGATGTGCCGTATCTGTCCTCGATCGAACAGTTCGTCGAACGCTGCCAGCGTTTCCTCGGCCTCGTAGTTATCCACTGGCCAGTGGACATAGAGGAGATCTAGCGTTTTGAGCCCGAGTCGGTCCAACGTCGCATTGAGGCCCTCGATGACCTCGTCGTATCCCAGTCCGAACCGCTTTGGATGTACCTTTGAGGCGACAAACACCTCTTCCCGGGGCACATCGGCCGCGGCGATGCCGTCTCCGACGGCCTGCTCGTTCTCGTAATGTTGTGCGGTATCAATGTGCCGATACCCGGCCTCAAGCGCAGTTTGAACGCTGTTGGCACAGGTGTCCGGGTCCGTGTTCTCCCAGGTTCCGAGTCCTATCGCTGGCAGGGCAGCCATAGGCAACAGCAACAGAGAGGACCTGATATTTCTTGGGTTCGATGCAGCCTACACACTGTCCGCTCCGAAATCAGTGGACTGACCGGTCGTCACTTTCGTCAATGGCTTCAATCGGATCGGCGTTGCCAAACGACGGCTCCGGACCGTTCCCGGCCGCAGCCCACTCGCAGGCATTGGCAAGGACCTGCTGGATCGCCTCGTTGTGGTAAATCGGATAGGTCTCGTGGCCCGGCCGGAAATAGAAGATTCGGCCCGCCCCGCGGCGGTAGCAACACCCTGACCGGAACACCTCTCCGCCCTCAAACCAGGAGTTGAACACGAGCGTGTCCGGCGCGGGAATGTCGAAGCGTTCCCCGTACATCTCGGTCTCTGGGAGCTCGATGTACTCCTCGACGCCGTCGGCGATGGGGTGGCCCGGCTCGACGACCCACAACCGCTCGGTTTCGGCGGCTTCGCGCCACTTCAGACTGCAGGTCGTCCCCATCAGTTCGCGGAAAATCTTCGAGTAGTGGCCCGAATGGAGGACGATGAGCCCCATACCCTCGAGGACCCGCTCCTTCACTCGGGAAACCACCTCGTCGTCGACTTGGTCGTGCGCTGCGTGCCCCCACCAGGTCAGGACATCCGTTTCTGCCAGTACGTCCTCGGTGAGCCCGTGCTCGGGCTCCTGGAGCGTCGCGGTTTCCGTGTCGAACCCGCGCTCCGCCAGTGCCGAGGCGATAGCGCCGTGAATCCCGTCGGGGTACAGGTCCGCGACAGCTTCGTGTTCCTGCTCGTGGACGTTCTCGTTCCAGACCGTGACGCGTGTCATACTCGTGGTTTCCACCTCCGCCGTAACGGCGTTCGCCAAGCGGCAATCCGTACGGCCGTTCGCATTTTGCACCGGGGCACGCTTGTCGTCAAATCCCCCTGACGCTTCCATCTCCCTCGGGTACCTCGCTACCCGATTCAGTGTCGAGTGTTCGGTTCGTGTTCCACCGCGCGCCAGCGGCATCGGAGCGATGTCCTGACAGCCGCCACTCTGAACGCCGAACCGACCCGCTTTCGAGCCGTGTCCACAGGACTGTGAACAGCGCCCTGAGACAGGTAAATACAGTCGACTGTATGTACTTCACGTGGGAGTACAGTCGACTGAAATCACGCCGTAAAGCATCGCTATACCGAATACACACGAGTGTAACTCATTCTGCCCGTTCATACAGAATAAACCATGATTTTCGTGTCTTCAGTGCTTCTCGCCCCCGTTCCGGCGTTATTCTGGGTAGATGATAATGTAAACAGTAGATAGGTATAAATACTCCCTGCCAGACGACGTGACTGATGCACCCTATCAGAAACCGCTGTATCGGAAGGTTTCGAGTGATAGAGCCGCGTACCGAGGTGGTTCCGACATGAGAGCGCGATACCGTCTCCCGGGGCATACTGACAGTGCCGGCACGTGTCCGGACGAACGGAAGCCGGGGGTGAAAACCCATGTCTGAGCACACGCTGGTGCTCCTGGCACTGCTGCCGCTGGCGACGATTGCGGTGCTGATGGTCGGGCTGTACCAGCCTGCGACACGGACGATGCCCATCGCGTGGGCGGTGGCGGCTATCGCTGCCTTCGTCGGCTGGCAGATGTCCCCCCGACTGATCGCCGCCGCGTCGATACGCGGTGCGCTGACAGCGACCAGAATCCTGGTCATCGTCTTCGGGGCCATACTCCTGTTGTATACGCTGAAACAATCCGGAGCGTTCGAGGTCATCAACGCGGGGTTCTCCTCGATCAGCGATGACCGGCGCGTGCAGGTCATCCTGCTCGTCTTCCTCATGGGATCGTTCATCGAGGGCGCAGCTGGCTTCGGGACGCCCGCGGCCATCGTCGGCCCGCTGCTGGTCGGCCTTGGCTTCCCGCCGCTGGCCGCGGTGGTCGTTGCGCTCACGGGGAACATCCTCGCAATCACGTTCGGTGCAGTCGGAACGCCGCTGATAATCGGACTGCGTGACGTGGTGTTCGCAGAGGGCACAGGCGCCTCACAGCAGGTGCTTCAGCAGGGCGGCTTCGAAAGTGTCGGTGCGTACGTCGCCCAGATCGGTGTGTGGGCGGCGGTTATCCACGCCATCGTTGGTATCGCTATCCCGTTCATCGGTGTGGCGATGATGACCCGTTTCTTCGGTGAGGAGCGCTCGATCAAGCCGGCACTCGAAGTCCTGCCGCTGTGCCTCTTCGCGTGGGCTTCGTTCGCTGTCCCCTACGTCGCGACCGCGTACTTCCTCGGGCCGACGTTCCCGGGACTGCTCGGTGCAATGGTTGGGCTGCTCGTGGTCACGACCACGTTGCGGGCCGGCTACTTCCTCCCCGATGAGGAATGGGACTTCGGCCCACAGGCCCAGTGGCCGGACCACTGGATCGGCAGCATCGAGCCCGGCGAGGGTGTCGGCACCACGACCGGGGAGAGCCGAGAGGGAACTGTCGCGGCCGACGGCGGCACGGCGACGTTTGAAGAATCCCATTCGCAGGATATGTCGCTGGGTATGGCCTGGCTGCCGTACCTCCTCGTCGCCGCGTTGCTCGTCGTGACTCGCGTCGTCAGTCCGATTCAGGAGTTCCTAGCGACCAACGGCGTTCTCATGTGGAACAACATCCTCGGCACGCCGTTCTCGGAAGGCGTCGAGATGTTCTACCTCCCCGGGAGCCTCTTCGTTCTCGTGGCCGTCATCACGTACGCGCTCCACGGGATGGACACTGATGGAATCAAAGCCTCGTGGAGCGAGGCGCTCCGAAACATCGCGCCGGCTGTCGTCGCGCTGTGGTTCGCGGTCGCCACAGTCATGATCATGCAGCGGACCGGCAGTGCCATCGTGCTGGAAACCGCGCCGATCAACTCCGGGATGCTCGGCCTGCTGTCGGAAATCACGGCGAACGGGACCGGCCAGATGTTCCCGTTCTTCTCGGGCTTCATCGGCGCGTTCGGTGCGTTCATCGCCGGTTCGAACACGGTCAGCGACATCCTGTTCGGACTGTTCCAGTTCCAGGCCGCCCAGCAGATCGGTGCGCCGACCCAGATCGTGGTCGCCGCACAGGCGGTCGGCGGCGCAATCGGCAACCTCATCGCAATCCACAACGTGGTCGCCGCCCTAACGGTGGTCGGTCTCATCGGTGAGGAGGGACGCGTCATCCGTCTCGAACTGATACCGGTGCTGTACTACGGTGTGTTCACGGGCATATTGACGCTCATCCTGGCGTACGTCGTGGCACCGGGCGCGTTCTAACTCGCCTCACTCTCTCACTTCCTACTCATGGCATACGACTCCCGACCCCCCGAGAAGCGTGACCCGGCGACAGACCCGAGTGCGAACTACGATTACCAGGGCGAAAGCGTCCATCGACCGGACCTCGTGGCGGCCCTGGAGCGCCGCGTGGACGGCGACGTACGCTTCGACACATACACCCGTGAGCTGTTCGCGACCGACGCGAGTGCCTACGAACAGCTCCCCATCGGCGTCGTCTCGCCGGTCTCGACCGGCGACGTGGTCGCGGTGATGGAGTACTGCGACAAGCAGGATATTCCGGTGCTCCCACGGGGCGGCGGGACCAGTCTCGCCGGACAGGCCGTCAACGAGGCGGTCGTCCTCGATTTCAAGCGGCACATGGACGAGACGCTGTCGGTCGATCCCGAGGCCAAGCAGGCCCGCGCACAGGCGGGCATCACCATCGCCCGTCTCAACGACCGGCTCGAACCCCACGGCCTGAAGTTCGCGCCGGACCCCGCCTGGGGCGACAAGAGCGTCCTCGGCGGTGCAATCGGGAACAACACGACCGGTGCACACTCGCTGAAATACGGCAAGACAGACGCCTACATCGAGGAGTGCGAGGTCGTTCTCGCTGACGGCACTCAGACAACGTTTGGCTGGGTCGATGTCGCCGACCTCGAATCGCGAGCGGCCGAGGCCGGCCCGAACGCCGACCTCGAAACCCGGATCTACGCCGAAGTCGCCAAGATACTTGCAGAAGACGCGGCGGAAATTGATGATAAATATCCGGACCTCAAGCGCAACGTCTCCGGGTACAACCTGGACGAACTGGTCGACAGCGCCAGGGAGCGCGGCGAAGTCAACCTCGCCCGACTGCTCGCCGGGAGCGAGGGGACGCTCGCCGTCGTGACCGAAGCGACGGTTTCGCTGGAGCCCGTCCCCCAGGCAACGGCCGTCGCCATGCTGACCTACGACGATATCATCTCGGCGATGCGGGACGTGGCCCCGATTCTGGACCACGACCCCTCTGCCGTCGAGGTGATGGACGACGTGCTCCTCGACCTCGCCGCGGAGACCCCAGAGTTCGCTGATGTCGTCGGCATGCTCCCCGAGGAGACTGACTCGACGCTGCTCGTCGAGTTCTACGCCGACTCCGCGGATGCCGGCGCGCAGAAGGTCGCCGACTTGCTCGCCGACCGGCTTCCGGACTACGAGGCCAGAGAGTCGCCGAGTGACGGGGCGGGTTCGGTCACCGACGCCCCCGTCAACGCCGTCGACGCGCTGGAGGCCTACGACGCGGACCGGCAGGCGAAGTTCTGGAAGATGCGCAAGGCCGGGCTCCCGATCCTCCTGTCGCGGACGGGCGACGACAAGCACTGGCCGTTCGTCGAGGACACGGCGGTCCCGGCCGAGAACCTCCCGGAGTACGTCGCCGACATCCGGGAGCTGTTCGACGAACACGACACGTTCGCCTCCTACTACGCCCACGCCGGCCCCGGGGTCCTGCACATCAGGCCGTTGTTGAACCTGAAATCGGGGGATGGTATCGAGACGATGGAAGCTATCTCCGACGCCATCACGGACCTCGTCGTCCAGTACGACGGGTCCGTGTCGGGTGAACACGGCGACGGTCGCGCCCGCACCCAGTGGAACCGCAAACTGTACGGCGACGACCTCTGGGAGACGTTCCGGGACCTCAAAGCGGCGTTCGACCCGGACTGGCGGCTGAATCCGGGCAACATCTGCGGCGACCACGACCCGGCCGAGAACCTCCGGTACGACCCTGATTACGAGTTCGACGCAGGCTTCGAACCCACGCTCGACTGGGACAACGAGAACGGGTTTCAGGGGATGGTCGAACTCTGTCACGGCTGTGCGGGCTGTACCGGCCACCAGGAAACCACCGGCGGCGTCATGTGTCCGACCTACCGCGCCGCCGAGGAGGAGATCACCAGCACGCGCGGCCGGGCCAACATGCTCCGGTCGGCGATGGACGGTGACCTCCCGGATGACCCCTTCGAGGAGGAGTTCGTCACGGAAGTGCTGGACCTCTGTATCGGCTGTAAGGGCTGCAAGAAGGACTGCCCGAGCGGCGTCGACATGGCGAAGCTCAAAGCCGAGGTGGTCCACGAACACCACCAGCGTGAAGGTATCTCGCTGCGGGACAAACTGTTCGCCAACGTCGAGACGGTGCTCTCGCTCGGGAGCGCGTTCGCCCCGGTGTCGAACTGGCTGATGGACCTACCGGGCTCGGGCCGTCTCATGGAGGCGACGGTCGGCATCACGCAGGAGCGCACGTTGCCCGCCTTCCACCGGACCACGTTCCGGGACTGGTGGGCCGACCGCGGCGGGGCACAGGTCCCGGCGGCAGAGGCCGACCGACAGGCGCTCGTGATCGCAGATCCGTACACGAACTACAGCCACCCCGATGTCGGGAAAGCGGCCGTGCGTGTGCTCGAAGCGGCGGGCGTCCACGTGGCAGTGCCCGGCAACGTGACCGATAGCGGTCGTCCGGCGTATTCCAAGAGCATGCTGGACCACGCCCGTGAGACGGCACAGGCGAACGTGGATGCGCTCGCACCGCGAGTCCGCGACGGCTGGGACGTGGTCACCATCGAACCGTCCGACGCTGTGATGTACCAAGTCGACTACCGGGACCTGCTGTCGGGTGACGACGTCGACACCGTCGCGGAAAACACGTACGGTGTCTGTGAGTATCTCGACACGTACCGGCTGGGGGAGGGTATCTCCTTCGACAAGTCGGGCGACTCGCTGGCGTACCACGGCCACTGCCATCAGAAGGCGACGAAGAAAGACCACCACGCCGTCGGCGTCCTCCGCCGTGCGGGCTACGCTGTCGACCCGCTCGATTCGGGCTGTTGCGGCATGGCCGGGAGTTTCGGCTACGAGGCCGAGCACTACTCGATGAGCGAGGGCATCGCGGATCTGCTCCTGGGACAGATCGACGACTCGCCCGCCGAGCAGGTTGTCGCACCCGGCGCGTCCTGCCGGTCACAGCTCGACGACTTCGGTGACGGCGACACAGAGCCGCCACATCCCATCGAGATGATCGCGGCGGCGCTCGATTAGGCTGGCGTGGCGGGTAACGAGCTGTGGTCAGAACCCGATGCCGTCCCGCTGTCGGACTGTCACGTCGTGCCCGTCAACCGTCGACTGAAGCGCCTGCGTGAAGGGCTCAGCGTCGAACTGACCGTGGACTCTGACCGTCGTCGTGGAGCCTGTCCGGGGCCGCGCTGTGATTTTCGGCCGACCGACCCGCCCCCCCGAGTGGATATCGACGCCGTCGAGCGCGTCGTACGGCTGTCTCTCGACCGCTTCGGCGGTTTCGAGGGCCGCGGGGACGCCCTCCTCGACCACTTGTGACGCGAACGCGGCCGCCCGCTGGTCCGGCGACCCGAACAGCAGATCGACGGGCGTCAGGTAGTCGTACTCGACGAAGTAGGCCTGCTCCGTACAGAACAACACGTCGACCAGCCGAAGTGGGTACGACCCCCGCATCGTGTAATGCAGGTGGACGCGGAGTTCGTCGGTCACGAGAACCACCCCTGAGCGGTGGCGGCGTCGTCGACCGTGCCGCTGGCCGCGACTTTCGCACGTCCCACTCGATACATCGTATACGCCTGGACGAGCAGGTAGACCGCCCAGAGCGCGTATCCTCCCGGTGCGCTCCCGAGTACGGTCATTTGTACCGAAAACGTCCCCAGCCCCACCTGTGTCGCCAGCCCTGTCCCAATCAGGAGGACGCTGAAGTAGCCGAAAAACGCCGCTGCGGCCCACATCGCGGCGACGCGGCCCCAGCCCGGCATCGTGTGCTCCGGCAGCCGGACCGTGTTGACGAGCTGGACGATGACGATGTACGGCCACATCAACAGTCCGGACATCGCCGCCCCGACGACCAGGAGCCCGAAGGGGTCGGCTATCGATATCGGGAGGGTGAGGATGAGCACGCCCCAGCCACAGAAGACGGTCAGCAGTCCCCAGAACAGCCGCGGCAGACTCCAGCCCGCGTCCCGACCGTACAGCTCGTAGATGATGTCGGAGCTGTTCCGGACGAACGACTCGATGATCGCGTATTCGGTCGTGAACAGGGCGAGAAACAGCGTGACGTAGATGACGCTCGTCGCGAACCCGCCGACCGACGGCGCGATCTCGATGAGCCACATGTCGACCGCGTCACTTGTCGCTCCCGGTGCCTGTGACACCGCGATGACCACCAGCATCGTCGTGACGAGGACGAGGCCGAAAAAGAACGTGAACAGGTGTTCGAGCTGTGTCACGCGCCACCAGCCACGCCACCGTTTGAGGTTTTGCGTGTCCGGGGTGAACGTGAACCCGTCCTCGTGGACCGTTTCGGGGTCGTCGCCGGCGAAGGGGTTCTTGATTCGGCCCTGATATCGTCCCATCCCGTAGCCTTTCTCGCGTATCCAGAGGCTCTGTGAGAGGTTGAGGTAGCCGCCCGCACCGGCGTAGGCCAGCGCCCCGACCAGCACAGCGATGGTCCCGACCGGTGAGTAGTCGCCAACCGCTACCGCTGTCAGACTCCCTGGAACGCCGAACAGCACGTCGACTGACCCGATAAGGACGAACAGCAGCAGCGTGAACGCGATAGACATCGCCACCAGGACGAGCTGGAGGCTCTCGACGACGTTGTACATCAGCGGTGTCACCTGGTAGGTCACCCAGATGAACACCATGAGCGCGATGCCGAACAGTCGCCAGCCGACGACCTCGACGCCGGCGAGGTCGTACGTGCCGAGCGCTAGCCCCTGGGCACCGATCTGCGCGGCGCTTGCGGCCCACCCTGGCCAGCCGAGACTGACGAACCCGCCGAATAGCATGGCGAGCGGGAGGACCGGGTGGACCCGTTCGAACGCTCGAAACACGCTCTCTCCGGTCGCGAGCGACCACCGCTGTATCTCCGTGTTGACGACGAAGTGGAGGCAGACGGCCACGAGGAACAGCCAGTACAGGCCCCACCCGTAGCTGGTGACCAGATGCGGCCAGAACAGCGTCTCACCGCTCCCGAGCGACGCCCCCAGCATGATCGCGCTGGGGCCGACAACGTGACGCAGCTTTGGCACTTTCGGCAGCGTGAGCTCTCTAAACCGCCCACCCGTGCCTGTATCCGGATGGTCCTCACTCTCCGGCGCCGCCTCGAGGTTCTCGTACGCGACCGGAGTGTACGAGGAAATCGGATAGCGTTGCTCTGCGAGGGAGGCATACACTTCCGACGTCTCCGACTCCGCGTCTTCCGCTACGTCCGACTGGTCCGTCGGCTTTTCCTCTGGCATCGGTGAACTCACCCACCGACGTAGTGCCAGACGTGTTCGTGGTCCTCGGCCAGGTCGACCTGCGGCAGGTCTTCGAGCGCCGGCCCGATGGCGTCCCACCACTCGTCGGCGGTCTTGTAGCCCGCCGGGTGCTCCTGAAACACTTCGGTGATGAGTTTCCCGGCATCGGTGTCGGGGTTTTCACGGAGGTAATCGTACGCAGCTCTCAGCGCTGCACGCCGGTCGTCGAGTACTTCCCCCGTCCCCGGCAGGTCCGCATCGGCGATACTGTGCTCGACAGGGGGTTCTCGTTGCTGTTGTTGCGTGCCCGTGCCGACGAGCTGGGAGAACGGGATCCACCAGACCCGACTCCGTGCGCCGACCTTCCGCGTTTCGAGGTCCCCTCGTTCCACGAGTACGTCGAGCTTGTTGTGTGCCGTTTTCCGGGAACAGCCGAGTGCGTCCATCACATCGGTTGCTGTCAACGGCTTCGCCTGGTCCGATCGGTCTTGAAACACCGAGAGCACTCGCTCCGGTGTGAACTCTGCCGTGGACGGTGGCGAACCGTCGGCCCGACCATCGTCCGCGGTATTGCTCATACGTAGCCATTACAGTCGTATGTAATAGACTTTTCTGCAGCGTCCTCCGTTTCGGGAGCAAACGATCTGTCTCCGTCTGACGCTCGATAGGTCTCAATCACACACGAAGGCAGGTTTGCGACTGCCCAATGGACACATCGATACGGATGCTGCAAATCTCTCTGATCCGGTTCACCCCGGAGAGCGGCCACGCTCCCGTTACCAGCCCCCTCACTCGGCCGGTTCCGGTGTGGGCACCGACTGCTCGGCTTCCACGACCGCACGGTCGGGGAGTTCGGGGTTGGGTGTCCGACCGACCGTTAACAGGCGCTCAGTGAGTGTCAACTCTTCCGGACTCGGGCTCGGTTTCTGGACTTCCTCGTAGTCGACGACCACCTGTCCGTCTTCGGCCGTGATACGGACCGCACAGAGCTGGTACGAGGGGTAAAACACCGGGGGGAGGAGCCCGATGATGCCGTCCCGACGGTGGAGGCGCTTGAGCCAGGTCCCGCTGTTGACGACCAGCCCGCCGTCGACCGACTGCACGCTCGGTCGGTGCGTGTGACCGTAGCAGAAGACAACCACGTCTTCGTTTTCTTCGAATACTTCCTGGGCGGATTCCTTGTACGGCGTCTGGGTATCGACCGTGAGATCGGTCTCGAAGACCCCGAACCGGTTGATCGTCTTCTTGATGTCCCGCCGCAGGAGGTACAACGGTACACCCACGAGCAACAGGAGCCCGGCCAGCGATGCGTTCACGACAAGCAACACCCAGATGGCGGTGCCGACCGTGCCGAACTGACCCAGAAACGACGTCGTCGTTTCGACCGGCGCGGACCAGACACCGAGTATATTCAGCGCCGCCAGAATCGCCAGGATGGCGCTAATGTTAAAGAGCAACAGGAACGGGACCAGCGCGTACCGCAGCAGCGGGTTCATCTCCCGGTAGAAATACTTCGAGAGCATCCACACCGGAACCCGCTCCGTCGGCGTGACGGCCTGGACGTCCTTGAGCCAGTTGTACCGACCCCGGTCCGAGAGCTGGCCGGCCCGACTCGTCACCAGCGTGTTGTAGTAGTAGCCAAGCGGCGTCACGTTGGTG
>Ga0207851_100385_pt1 | contig 24359 bp, 21 predicted proteins | sample A23E3SouthBayCA_FD_187747 | JGI IMG/M metagenome (GOLD analysis project Ga0207851, IMG submission 187747) | Aerobic enrichment media microbial communities from Eden Landing Ponds, California, USA - A23 E3 (SPAdes) | ecosystem: Environmental > Aquatic > Marine > Unclassified | place: Emeryville... | reverse complement strand
GGTCGACGTCCGCCGATCCGAGGACGTGTTCGAGGACGGTGCACATCGTCGACCCCGTTGCGAGCATCGGATCCGCCACGATAACCGTGTCGTCCTCTGTGATTTCGGGAAGCTTCACGTAGTCGATGGTGATCGGGAAACCGCCTTCCTCGTCCATCCCCGCGCTCTCGTCGCGGCCGGCGCTGATGACGCCCTGTTTCGCCCGCGGGAACGCCTTCAGGAGCCCCTCGACGAACGGCGTCGCCGCGCGGAGAACGTTGACGATCACGACGTCGTCGAGTCCTTTCACGCGCTCGCCGGTCGTCTCCGTCAGCGGCGTCTGGACCGAGACGTACTCAGTCTCCATCGCGCCGTCGATGATCTCGTAGCCGCAGATCCGCCCGAGCTTCACGAGCCCTTTGCGGAACGCGACCTGCTCGGTCTCGACGTCGCGGAGTCGCGACAGCGTGTCCTTCGCGAGCGCGTGGGTGATCAGATAGGCGTCGTCGCGGTCTTCGATCGCCATCTCAGTTCCCTCCCTCGTCGTCGGATGCGCCCGTTGTCCCGGATGCTGCGTTCGACTCCTCGCCGTCGGGTTCGTACACGTTGGCGTCGCCCGAGACTGCTGGCGCGCCGATCGCCAGCACCTCGACGGCCTCGTCGGCGTCCGCCGGGTTGTGCGCCCGGTGCGGCGAGCCGGGCGTCGCGGCGAACAGCGAATCCGATTCCACACGATAGGTTTCCTCGGGTGTCTCGACGACGAGCGTGCCCGAGAGCACGTAGAACGCCTCCTCCTGTTCGTCGTGATAGTGATACGCCAGCGGAATCTGCTCGCCTGGCTCGGCTCGGAACCGATTGATCGCGACGTTCGACAGCCCCGCAGGACCGGAGAGCTGACGCAGTTCGCACGGTCGTTCCTCGGTCGGACTCACCGCCTCGTGGCTCATTACGGTGTATCCCATACCCGATACATTTCGGTTCGGCACAAAAGCCTCCCGGGTCTGTTGGATGGAGAGACAGTGCGTATCCGTGCTACTGTGGGTGAACGCGCCCGTCGGAGCGAGCGGGAGGGACGCTCTGCGCCCTCTTGAGGGCCCGATTCAACCCCAGATCGCGTGTGTAACGGTCGCACAGCACGGAGTAGAGTTTTATATCTCCACGTACCTACCTCGTGCGAGACGATGGAAGAGAGTGTCTCCGGATTCAAAGTTCGGGGGTCTTGGGGTGACGTCGTCGAGCACGGCGAACGAATCACACGCGCGTTGCGGGACGAGGGCGTCGACAGCGACGCTTTCGAGGACTGGGACGAGTGGCGACCGAAGTCTCACGAGCGGCTCGGTGAGGACGTGAGCGAGAAGACCGCCGCGCAGGCGAGCGTCAGCGAGGGAGAGGGTGAAAAGGCCGGGAAAGCGCCCGACGAGGACCTCCAGACGGCGGGAGAGCGGCTTTCCAAATCGTACGAACACGTCGAGAAGGGCGATAACGGTGGCGCAGTCGAGCGCTGGTCGGAGTCGGTCGGGTACGTCGCGCGCGCGGCCGACTCGGCCGGCCGCCAAGCGCTTCGACGCGTCGAGAACACGGTCTACCAACGGGTGATGACGCAGTTGGCCCCGTACTACTTCGACAACGAACTCGTCAGCGCCAACATTCAGAAATCGACGCGCGGCGACGACGAGGTGACGTTCATCTTCGAGGTGAACATCAACGACGACGACCTGAAAGCCAGCGTCAGCGAGCGCCTCAGCAAATTCGACGACGAGGTGACGCGATGGCACGTCGACACGGAGAAACAGACCGACACCGTCGAGGCCGCCGAAGGCGTCGAGCCCCCGCCGTCCGATGACCGCTCTCGATCGACGACGAACTGATCCGAGCGGGTCCCGTCCCCGACTCGCTCTTCCACATCCCGACTCATTCTCCTATCATCCACGGCTACAACGCACCCGTTCGACGGTTGCAGCGCTCTCGTCCGACGGTCGCAGCGCTCGTCATCCAACGGCTACAGTAATGTTCTTTCAGACTGAACTATCGGGTGTGCCCGAACCACTGCGCGTCGAATCCGGGGAACTGACCGGCGAAGAGATCATCGACGCCCTCAGAGAGGGACGTCGCGTCGTCGTCGAGGCGGAACTCCTCGGCGGAACCCACCAGCTGTCACTCCGGCACGACGGCGAAACGTACTACTGCGACACGCCGACGACGCTTCACAAGCACGCCGACGAGGAAGGTATGCTCGCGTGCATCGAGAAGATGGGATACGGTCGCGTGGAGTAGGATACAGAATCACCCGTCGCGCCGGAGCGGCAGTTGGTGTCCGCGCTCGGTCACTCTGCCGGCGACGCGGGACTTTAGTCACGGCGGCGTGGAGAGATACTATATGAGCGACGTGCCAGAGATGGGCGATCTTCTGGAGACCGAAGATCCGGGGTTCCAGCAGGTATTGGCCTGCGTGTTCGGTATTCAACACCACGAGAGCCGAACGTACATCACGCTCTTGGAGAACCCCGGAAGCACGGTCGCTGAACTCGCCGACATCCTCGAACGCGACCGAAGTAACATCAACCGATCGTTGACGACGCTGATGGACAAGGGACTCGCCACCCGCGAGCGACGGCTGCTCGACTCCGGTGGGTACATCTATCAGTACACCGCAACAGAGCTTCCGAAGGCCAAGGAGATGCTCCATACCGCTCTCGACGAGTGGACCGAGCGCGTCCACAAGAGCATCGAGGAGTACGGCGGTTCAGACGAACCGTGAGTCCGGACTGGTAGCGGTGAATCTAGGCTGGCAGCGGTGAATCCATACTGGCAGCGGTGGGTCCGGACTGGTAGCGGTGAGTCTGAACCGGCCTCCTTTTCACGGCCGAACGCGAGGAATGGGACAATGAGCCTCGAACTCACTGCACCCGCGCCGGACGTCCCCGACGTCGCCGACGACGGCGTCTGGCTCGCGGACATCGAGACGGGCGAGACGTATGCCCCCTTCGACGAGGTCCGATACACCGGCGAGGACGGCAACCTGCTCGAAGTGCGGTACGCCGAGCCGCCGACCTTCGAAGACTTCCGCGGGCAAGGCCGCGGCGTCTGGCGCTACCGCGCCGCGCTCCCCTTCGAGGAGGGCGTCACCCTGCCCGAGGGGGACACGCCGCTGCACGAGGCCCCGCGCCTCCGCGAGGACGTCGGCGTCGAGACGCTCCGAATCAAACACGAGGGGATGAATCCGACCGGATCGTTCAAGGACCGCGGGATGACCGTCGGCGTCCGCGTCGCGAAGGAGCTCGGCGTCGACCGACTCGCCTGCGCCTCGACCGGAAACACCTCCGCGGCGCTCGCCGCCTACGGCGCTCGCGGCGGGATGGAGACGCTTGTCCTCCTCCCATCCGGGAAGGTCGCGGCCGGGAAGATCGCGCAAGCCGCCCTCCACGACGCCCGAATCCTCGAAGTCGACGGCAACTTCGACTCCTGTCTGGACATCGTACAGGACCTCGCCCAGCGCGGCGAGGTGTACCTGCTCAACTCGCTGAACCCCTTCCGACTGGAGGGGCAGAAGACGATCGGACTGGAGATCTTAGAGGAGTTCCGCGACGACTACGGTCGCTTCCCCGACCGGATCGTCCTCCCCGTCGGCAACGCGGGCAACACCGCCGCGCTCTACAAGGCGTTCCGCGAACTCGTCCAGTCCGGCGCGCTCGATCCCGCCGAGGTCCCGAAGCTCACCGGCGTCCAGGCCGAGGGTGCGGCCCCGATGGTCGAGGCCATCGAGAACGGATGGGACGATACGAAGCGCTGGGAGGAAGTCGAAACGCGGGCGACGGCGATCCGCATCGGCAACCCGGTCAACGCGCCGAAAGCGCTCCCTGGGATTCGCCAAACCGGCGGCACCGCGGTCGCCGTCTCCGACGAGGCGATCACCGAGGCCCAGCGCGACCTCGCCCGGGAGGGGATCGGCGTCGAACCCGCCTCGGCGGCCTCCGTCGCTGGGCTGCGAAAGCTGCGCGACAGCGGCGTCGTCGACGCCGACGAGGACGTCGTCTGTCTCACGACCGGGCACCTGCTGAAAGACCCCGACGCGGCGTTCGAGGCGGGCGGCAAGCCCGAACCGGTTCCGAACGACACCGCGGCCGTGCTCGAACACATCGGCGCGAACTGACTCCGCTCTCGGCACTCTGACCCCGATCGGCACTTGTCGGCTGGGCTGCACTCGTCATCTTCTCACACGATACTTCCAAAGATCGCTCTCACATCCTCGTGAAGATCCCTTTCTCATCTTCGAAAAAAGATATTCGGCCGTGATCCGCCGTCCACGCTGTTTCAGTTCCCGTTTCCGTTCCCGTTCCGGGAGACGGCTATGGCCTCCCTGTCGTCGCTTGGATCGGCTTACCCTTCAGTCGTGACCGGTTCATCTGTGGGTTCGTCGATTGGTGGCTCCTCAGTCGGCGTCGATTCGGTTTCCGTCTCGTTCGCTGGTTCCGTTTCAGTCTCGGACTCGCCCGCTGTCTCGGTTTCGGTCCCCGGTTCTTCTTCCTCGTCGCCCCCTTCGTCGTCCGCCTCGTCGTCGCCGTCGCCCGAATCGATGAACCCTTCGACCGCGTCGAGCACCTCGGATTGGGACTGTGCGGGATCGAAGGCGTCCGGGAACGGTGACTGGCCGGTCACCTCGTTCAACAGCGCGGCGTGGCGCGCTTCGACACTGTGGATCGACAACGCCGCCGAGAGCAGATCGGGGCTCTCGACGAACGGGGCCGCACCCTGATACGCCGCGACGCCGGTGTTTTCGAGTACTTGGGCGACTTCGAGGAAATCGTCGACGCTCTCGACGCCGAAGTCATAGGAGGCCTCCTCGGCCGGCGTCCCGCCGAGCAACTGGACCGCTTGTGAGAGGACCTCCACGTGGGTCGCTTCGTGCTCCGAAATCGTCTCTACGTAGCCGAAGAGGGTAGTTCGTAACTCCTCGTCGTACTCGGACAGCAACTCCGCGTCGGCGAAGTCGTCCTCGTCGAACTGGTCGAGCGCCTCGCGATAGAACGCGTTTTCGAGGTGTTCGAGCGACAGCGCGTAGTTCAACACGTCGACGTCGGTGCCTTCGACGTCGTCGAATGCGGCACCGGTATCCATCTCTTCGGGTTCGGCCTCCTCCTCGGGTTCCTCCTCCTGCTGTGCGATGGTGTTGCCCGCCGCGCCACCGAGTGCGGCCAACGCCCCGCCGATCAGTGCTGTGCGACCCAAAAAGCTCCGTCGCGAGCTGCGTCCGTCTTCGAGCCGTTCCTTCACCGATGCGGCGATGCGCGCCGCGCGCTCCTCTGTCTCTTTTGGTCCGGTCATAAGTTCTGTCGGGTGCGCCCCCGACATCGCGAACCATCGGTTCGGTCGCGGATTGTTATGCAGCGGCCCGTAGCGGGTACGGTTTCCCCTTCGCAAAGTAAGACGAGGATCCCCCCGAGTTCGTTCGGCTTTCGCGTTGGAGGCTCCTGTCGACGACGACCGCCGTCGCCGCCCTCGCGGTGTTCGGTCGTCTGCGAGTACGCTCGGCTTTGTCTTCGGTACGCTGGGCGCAATCGTCAGTACGCCCAGCGAAATAGTCAGTACAGCCGGCAAAATCGTCAGTACGGGCGGAAAAAACGCGGTCCTCGATCGGTAAATTCGCCGAAAGGCGAGAGTGGCCTCTCGAAGTACAACCGTGGCCTCTCGATAGAACGAATCCGCTGATCTGCCGGTTTACTCCTCGTCTTCGCCGTTCAGGGTGAGGTATCGAACGTCGATCATCCGGTCGTCGGCGAGCAGCGTCTCGATAACTTCCTCGGGGACCGGATCGTCGAGGTTGTACACGGTGAGCGCCTCGCCGCCTTCCTTGTCGCGGCGAGCGTTGAACATCCCCGCAATGTTGATGTTGTGATCGCCCAGCACCGAACCGATAAAGCCGATGACGCCCGGCTTGTCGGCGTTGCGGGCGACGAGCATCTTTCCGTGGGGGATGGCGTCGACGCGGTAGCCGTCGATCCGGACGATCCGGGGATCGTCGCCGGCGAAGAGCGTGCCACAGACACCCAACGAGTCATCTTCATTGCCGACCGTCACGGTGACGAGACTCTGGAAGTCGTCGGACTGTAGCCGCTTGGACTCGGTGACGTCGATGCCGCGCTCCTCGGCGATCTGGGGGGCGTTGACGGCGTTGACTTGCCATTCGAGCGGCTCGAAGACTCCTTTCAGCGCGGAGGCGGTGACGAGTTCGACGTCCTCCTCGGCGATGTCGCCCTCGTAGGACACTTCCACCTTCGAGATGCGACCGTCGAGGAGCTGGGCGGCGACCTTGCCGGCGGTCTCCGCGAGCCCGATGTACGGGCGGATGCGCGGGAAGACGCTGGCGTCGACCGAGGGCGCGTTCAGCGCGTTCATCACCGGTTCGCCCGCGAACGCCGCGTCGATCTGATCGGCGATCGACGTCGCGACGTTCTCTTGGGCGGCCTCCGTCGACGCGCCGAGGTGCGGCGTGACGATGATGTCGTCGACGTCGAGAAGCGGGCTGTCGGGCGATACTGGCTCCTCGGCGAATACGTCGATCGCCGCGCCGTCGAGCGTTCCCTCGTCGACTGCCGCCGCGAGCGCGTCCTCGTCGACGACGCCGCCGCGGGCGCAGTTGATCAGGTAGCCGCCGCCCATCAGTTCCAGTTCGTCCGTGGAGATCATCCCTTCCGTTTCGGGCGTCAGCGGCGTGTGAACCGTCAGGAAGTCCGCCGCTTCGAGACAGGCCTCGAACTCGACGAGTTCGGCACCGAGTCGCTCGGCGCGCTCCTCGCTGATGTAGGGGTCGAAGGCGACGAGGTCCATCCCGAGTCCGTCGAGCCGTTTTGCGACCTCTTGGCCGACGCGGCCGAGGCCGACGATGCCGAGCGTCTTGCCGTTGAGTTCGGTGCCGAGATAATCGCTCTTGGCCCACTCGCCTGCTTTCAGGCGGGCGTGGGCCTGCGGGATCGAGCGCGCCGCCGCGAACGACATCGCGACTGTGTGTTCGGCGGCCGCGCGGACGTTCCCCTCCGGCGCGTTCGCGACGATGACGCCGTGCTCGGTCGCGGCGTCGATGTCGATGTTGTCGACGCCGATACCCGCGCGACCGACGATGACGAGGTCCGATGCGGCCTCGAACACCGCTTCGGTGACCTCCGTTCCAGACCGGACGACGAGGGCGTTCGCGTCCGCGACTGCTTCTAAGAGCGCCTCACCGTCCAGGTCGTAGGCCGTCTCGACGTCGTGGTCCGCCTCGCGAAGGCGTTCCAGACCGGCGTCGTCGATCGGGTCCGTAATAAGGACCTTCATATCCTAACCCTGCTCTGGTTCCCGGTTAAACGTTTCTTCATCGGCGCGAGCGACGCTCTGCGGGCTGTTATCGAGTGACGAGATTGTCCCTTGCTACCAATCCACGAGGTACTGACGGATAGGTGGGTTGAAAGCGTCTCCGGCAGATTTCCGCGTATGCGACTCGTTGCCTTCGATTTCGACGGAACGCTCTCCGATTCGGAGATGACGGTCCTCCTCGGCGAGAAAAAGGACGTCGCCGATCGGATGGCCGACATCACCGAACGTGCGATGAACGACGAGATCTCCTACGCCGAGAGCCTTCGCGAGCGCGCCTCCCTGCTCGACGGACTCGAAGAGGAGGAGGCCGCCGACGCCTTCGAGCAGGTCCGACTCCGCCCCGGCGCGGCCGACCTCATCGAACGACTGCGCGACGCGGGCCACCACGTCGCCATCCTGACCGGGGGCTTCGAGCGCGGCGTCGAGGCCGCGCTCGAACGCGAGGGCGTCGAGGTCGATACCATCATCGCCAACCGCCTGCCGATGAAGGGCGGCCGCCTGACGGGCGAGGTCGAGGGACCGCTCATCACCGGGACGAAGGACGACGCGCTCGAATCGCTCGCGGCCGACCTCGACGTCCCGATCTCCCGAACGATCGCCGTCGGCGACGGCGCGAACGACCTCCCGATGCTGGAGGTCGCGGGGCTGTCCATCGGCTACATTCCGAAGAACGCCGTCCGGCCGTCCTGCGATGTCGTCGTCGCGTCGATGTACCGACTCGGGAAGGTGCTGGAAGGCTACAGCGTGTTGCGGCGAAACGAGAATTGAGCGCCGGCTGCGAGCGCTGGAGTCCGTCCGTTCACTCGGGCTGATATGGATTGTTCGGGGTGTCGAGTCGGAAGACGTCCTCGGCGGCGTCGAAGTCGTCGTCGAACGAGTAGAGGTAGCCGAGCCCTTCGGTCTGCATATAGGCGACGATACAGGCGTCCACGAAAGAAAATGGCTCATACTGCCGAAAGAGTGCTTTCCCCGTCGCGAACGCATCCCCGGTCAGCGCGTCGATGTGGAACTGCGCGTTCTCCTCGACGCGGTCGAGAAAATCGGTCGCCTCGTTGTGCCCTGCGTGTGTCGTCAATCCGTTGAGCGTCTCAGCGAGCACGTAATCGAGGACAACTGCCTCTGGGAGTGTGCCATCGTCGATGCCCTTGAGGATGGACAGGGCCTCTTGGTGCACACTGTCGGGACGGTAGGCGGCAGCGAAGAGAACGGTCGTGTCGACGAGTGCGCGGGGCATTTAGTTGACGTCGACGCCCCACGCGTCGTGTTCGGTTACGACATCGGTCTCCTCGTCGCCGTTGTAGCCGTCGAACTCGCTGAACGTGCCGCTCCGCTGCTGGACGACGTGAACGCGGAGCGTGCCATCGTCTTCGATCTGCCATCGAAGTTTGTCACCGTCGTCGATATCGAGTTCGCGACGGATACGAGCCGGGATGTTCGCTTGGTTCCCCGAGACTTTGCTCTCGGAGTCGACGCTCTCACTGCTCATATCCGAACTGAAGGTCGCACACTACATAAGAGTAGTGTGGACGCACACTAGCAAAATCCCTCCGTGAAGAGAACGCATCACGTATGCTCGACCCTTCCGAGTTCACTCCGCGTCGACGACGCCCGCCCGCCGCATCGCCGCCAGATCCTCGGCCAGCGCCTCCGCGATGGCCTTCGAGAGCCCCGGCGGGACCGCGTTGCCGACGACTTTCAACTGCGTGCTCTTCGGTCCCTGAAACACGTAGTCGTCGGGGAACGACTGGAGGATCGCGCACTCGCGGACGGTGCCGACGCGGTCCTCGACGGGGTGGATGAAGGGCGCGTTGTGATTTTCTTTGACCGTGATCGAGGGCTCGTCGCGCGGGAGTCGCCGCCAGCTGTCGCCGTAGCTCTCGTAGAGACTCTCCCCGGCCTCGACCGCCGAAATCCGCTCGACCATTTCGTCGGAGTGGTTCGTCTCGTCGTGATTCGGGAGTTGCTCGATCGGCGTTTGTCCCTCATCGTTTGCCCCCCGCTCCAACAGCGCCTCTTCGACGGTCACGTGGGGCTCTAGCTGCTTGCCGGTCAGCGTCGCCTGCTTCGAGGGGCCGTGGGTCCGCTCGGGATACGTCGGCCGCGAGCCGTTACGCCGACCTTGGAAGATCACCCGGCGACGGTTCTGCGGGACGCCGTAGTCAGCCGCGTTGAGTGTCTCGTAGGCGGGCTTCTCGTAGCCCGCGCGCTCGAAGCCTTCGAGGATCGCGCGAAGCGTGTCGCCGCCCTCCATCGACTTGATTCCCGGGACGTTCTCCATCACGAACGCCGCGGGCTGGATATGGTCAATAAAGTCGATGAAGTTGCCGACGAGGTAGTTGCGCTCGTCGTCGGGGTCGCGGTGGCCCGCAATGGAGAACCCCTTACAGGGCGGGCCGCCGATCACGACGTCGATCTCGTCGCGCTCGATCGGATAGGTCTGGAAAAACTCCTCGGGGCCGACTTCCGAGAGGTCCGCGTGGATCGCCAGCGCGTCCTCGTGGTTGTGCTCGTACGTCGCGAGGAAGTCTTGGTTGACATCGACGCCCGCGACGACGTCGTATCCGGCCTGCAGGAAGCCCTCCGAGAGGCCGCCCCCGCCGCAGAACAGATCGAGCACCTTGATCGACGAGCTATCGAAGTCGGCGTCCGGCATTCGGAATCTGCTCGTTTCTCGTTCGCGATCGTATTTAAACGCCCCGGGGTATCCCGGGAACTGTGAGATGGATTACCGCTTGGAACCGACGGTCCCGGCGACCGCGCTCGCCGCTCACCGCTTGTAATCCACGTCGACCGGACCATCGGCCCGATGGACCGTCGTCGCGCGCGGCTCCGTTTCGGCGATCGGTTCCCCGTCCCGCAGGACGAGCGTCCGCGGGGCTTGCCGCCGCAGCGCGTTGAACCCGTCGGGGCTGTCGTAGACGACCAGCGAACCTTCGTTGCCCTCGCTCAGCCCGTACGTGCTCCCGTCGTCTCCGCCCGCGTCGAAGATCTCGGCGTTCGCCTCCGTGAGCATCTCCCAGAGCACCTCGACGTCGCCGCGGCCGGCCATATGGGCGTAGTGCGCGAGGATGAACGCCGCGTCCAGCGGGTCGGCGACGCCGTAGTGGTACCACGGGTCGAGCACCGAGTCGTGACCGAGGCCGACCGTGACGCCCGCCCCCCGGAGTTCGTCGATTCGGGTGTGGCCGCGCCGCCGTGGGTAGTCGTCGTACGCGCCCTGCAGCACGGAGTTGTCCGGCGGGTTCGTGACGACGCTCACGCCGCTTTCTGCGAGCATCGAGATCAGCTTGTCCGCGTACGCGTTGTTGTATGAGTGCATCGCCGTCGTGTGACTCGCAGTCACGCGGTCCCCGATCCCGCGTTTGATCGATTCGCTGGCCAGTACCTCGGTGAATCGCGAGCCGGGATCGTCCGTCTCGTCGATGTGGAGGTCGAGCGGGAGGTCGTGGCGCTCCGCGAGGTCGCAGGCGATTTCGACGCTCTGGACGCCGTCCTCGCGGGTGTACTCGTTGTGTGGAATCGCACCGACGAGGTCGACGCCCATCTCGATGGCCTCGGAGAGCAGGTCCTCGTTCGACTCGTCGGTGAGGATGCCGTCCTGCGGGAAGGCAACGACTTGGAGGTCGACGAGATCCGAGACGCGCGATTTCAACTCCACCAGCGCCTCGACGGTCGTCAGCGACGGTTCGGTGGTGTCAGCGTGCGTTCGGATCCGCGTCACGCCGTGTGAGGCGTACCACTCCACCGTCTTCGTCGCCCGTTCGAGGATATCGTCGACGGTGATGTCTTTTTTATATTCGGCCCACACCTCGATCCCCTCCGCGAGCGTCCCGCTGTCGTTCCACGATGGGTCGCCGGCGGTCCCGGTCGCGTCGAGGTGGACGTGCGGCTCGATGAGCGGCGGCGTGAGCAATCGCCCGTCGGCGTCGTAGTGGCGGTCGTCGGCGAAGGCGCTCGGATCACCCTCGCCCGCGGGCACGATTCGGTCGATGACGCCGTCGCGGATCTCGACGTCAACGACGTTGGCGTCCGACTCTCGGCGGTCTGCCGGACGGAGTCCGGCATCGTCGCCGTCGAGCATCCGGCCGTTCGTGACGATGTAGTCGGTCATCTTACTCCCAGACGCGGCCGTCTCACGGTTAACGATTTCTGCTCACTGCCGGGGCCGATGGCAACTCCTGACAACAAGTGTGGGTGAAACCCTCAATTTTATCAAAACACAACGAAAGCGGAACCTAATGGCAACAGAAGACGACACGTCCGCGTGGCGACGGTTCGTGTTCGGTGACGAGGAACTACCCGATCCAGACTACCCGCTCGATCACGTCCCCGGCAGCGAACGAAAGGGGTTAGTGAGCATTTCCGCGGTTCTCTTGGGTTTCGTGTTCTTCGCGGGCACGCTCTGGGCCGGCGCGGAGGTCGGCGCGGCGATGGGATTCGGCCCGATGCTCACGGCGATGGCCGCCGGCTACGTGATCCTCGGCGTCTACGTCGCGACCCTCTGCGGGATCGCGGCGAAAGCCGGCTTGACGACCGTCCTCCTCGCGCGGTACAGTTTCGGCCGGTATGGGGCGAAGTTCGCGGATCTCATTCTCGGCGGTACGCAGGTCGGATGGTTCGGCGTCACGATCCCGATGGTCGCGATTCCGACGGCGACGTTCTTCGGACTCGACACGCCGACGTTCACGGCCGCGCTCATCCTCGTCTGGGGGATCTTACACCTCGCGACGGCGTACTTCGGCTACGAGGGGATGGAAACGCTCTCGCTCGTTGCTGTCCCGATTCTCGTCGTCGTCGGTCTGCTGTCGATCTTCATCGCCGTGGGCGACGCGGGCGGCTTCGCCGGGCTGTTCGCCGGATCCGGCGCGAGTGAGATGGGCTTCGCCGCCGCCGTCACGATCGTCGTCGGGACGTTCATCAGCGGCGGGACGCAGGCCCCCAACTGGGCGCGGTTTGCCAGCAGCACGCGCGTCGGCTTCTGGGCGGGACTCATCGCCTTCCTCGTCGGCAACGGCTTCCTCTTCCTCTCGGGGGCAGTCGGCGGCTCGGTCTACAACGTCACGCCCGCGGGCGACCTCTACGAGGTACTGGCCGCTCAGGGCCTCGCCGCAGTCGGCCTCATCGCGCTGATTCTCAATATCTGGACGACCAACGACAACGCGGCCTACGCCTTCGGCGTCGCCGGCAGCGAGGCCTTCGAGTTCGACCGGAAGCGCCCCTTCATCCTCGTCGGTGGCTCGATCGGGATCATCCTCGCGCTCGTCGGTGCCGACAGCCTGCTGATCCCGTGGCTCTCGACGCTCGGGCAGTACGTCCCGCCGCTCGGCGGCGTCATCATCGCCGACTTCCTCCTCTGCTGGCGGATGCGCGTCCCGATGATGGGCGACGTCCGCTTCGCGAACGTGCGCTGGACGGGCGTCCTCTCGTACGTCGTCGGCGCGGTCGTTGCGGTGTTTACGGCCGGACAGGTCGTCCCCGGCGTCGCGGCCCCGCAGGTCATTCCCGGCCCCGTCGGCGCGGCGCTGAACGGGCTCGTCGCCGCGTTCCTCGCGCACCTCGTCATCTACTACGCGCTCGAATCAAACGGTGTCTTCGACGGGCACGACGTCGCCGACGACGCCGAACACCTCTAAGTAATCAGCCTTCCAGTTCGCTCTCTAACGACGCCCGCCACTCGTGGGGGTTGTACCACCCGCAACCCTCGCACCCGAGGTCCTCGTCGTACTCCGCGTCGCCCGCGTAGTAGTACTCGATTTCCATAAACGCCGGCCGCTCGCCGCTCTCGACGCAGGCCTCGCACTTCCGACTCTTCAGGAGGTTGTGCGTCCGGGTGAGGATCTGGAAGTGCTCTCGGATCTCCGCGTCGCTCATCGAGTCGTAGTCGAAACTCTCCGACTCCTCCCACCGGACCTCCGGAATCCGGTGATCGACCTCCAGCGTCGTGCTCGGCGACGACCCGTCGAACGCGTCGCGGTGGTCGTAGAGGTCGCGGACGCGTCGCTTGAACGCGTTCGGCATATCTTGGCGCGTGATCGACTTCTGCGTCGGGAACGGGTACTTCAGCTTCCGGTGGAAGGTGGTGTCCTCGCAGTTCTCGCAGTGGCGGTAATCGCCCTGCCCTTGCCCGGTGTTTTGGACGAACTCGAATCCCTCCTTGCGGAGCATCTGGATGTCCTTCGCGGGTTGGGAACTGGGGAGTTCACACGCCGAGCAGTGCCACTCACAGTCCGCGAGCGTCTCGAACGTCGCGGCGCGCTTGGTCCCCTCGTTCGAGGGGTTCCAATCGCGCGTCGCGTATTCGTGGACCCGCTCGCCGAAGTCCGTGAGCGCATAGGTGTCGCCGTCGAGCTCGACGATTCCGTCGTCGACGAACGACGAGAGGATCGCTTTCACGTCGGCGTTGGCGGCGCTGTCCGACCCTCCTCGAACGGTCTTTGCCCCGTCAGCAAGATTTGACAGCACCGCTTTCCGCCGACCGTCCGCTCGGATCGAGAGAACCAGATCCGCCGTCTCCTCGTCCATTCCGGGCATACGCCGACTCCGAGAGCCGGGAACAAAATCCTGTGGGGCGCGTTGGTTCTTCGGGAATAGGTGGGCGGCGATTCCTCGGACTCAGTCGGTGCCGGCTACTCGAAATCAGTCCGCCGCGCGGGCTTCCTGCCGGGCGGCCTCGACGCTCTTGCCCTCTCGAAGCACGGCGTCGACGAACAGCTCTCCGGCCTTGTAGGACGACCGGACCATCGGACCCGACGCGCAGTACAGGAAGTCGAGTTCGTCCTCGGCGACCGCGCGCCACGTCTCGAAGGCGTCGGGATGGACGTACTCGAAGACGTCCAGATGCGAGCGCGACGGCTGGAGGTACTGTCCCAGCGTCACGACGTCGACGTCGGCCTCCCGCAGGTCCGAGAGCGTCTGGTAGATCTCGTGGTCGTACTCGCCGAGGCCGAGCATAACCGACGTCTTGGTGTAGACATCCGACTCCTCGGACACTTGCTCTAAGACCGCTAGCGACTGCTCGTAGTCCGCTCGGCGGTCCCGAACGGGCCACTGAAGGCGCTCGACCGTCTCGATGTTGTGCGCGATCACGTCCGGCCCTGCCTCGATGATCTTTCGGACGAGATCGGGTTCGCCTTGGAAGTCGGGGATGAGGACCTCGACGAGGAGCCCCGGGTCGCGATCCTTGATCTCGCGGATCGTCCGCGCGAAGTGCCCCGCGCCCTGATCCGGGAGGTCGTCGCGGTCGACCGAGGTGAGCACGACGTAATCCAGCCCGATTTCGGCGACCGCGTCGGCGACGTTCTCGGGCTCCTCGGGATCGAGCGCCTCCATCCCGCCGGTCTCGACGTCGCAGAAGTTACAGCCGCGCGAGCACCGATCGCCCATCAGCATAAACGTCGCCGTCCCGGGGCCGTTGCGACCGCTCCAGCACTCGCCCATATTCGGGCAGTTCGCTTCCTCACAGACCGTGTGAAGGTCCCGATCGCGGAGCGTCGACTTGATGTCGGTGAACTGTCGCCCCGACGGCGGACGCATCTTCAGCCAGTCGGGTTTCCGCCTGCCGCTCATACGATTATGTTCGACCGGGCGAGCAAAAGCCTGCGGGTGACACGCCGCGCTCGTCCGCTTCCCCAAAAATGCTTATATTGTGACTTCGTAGCAAACGAAAATGCTTCACGCGAAGGGCCCGCTTCTCACGATTGATCTCACGGAGCGGACGACGACAGAGACCGATATCGACGACCTCCTCGCGGAGACGATCGGCGGCCGGGCGACGGCGACGCACCTCGCGCACGATCGGATCCCCTTCGACGCCGACCCGCTGGGCCCGGAGAACCGGGCGTATCTCTCCACAGGGCCGCTCCAGCACTCGCGGATGAGCTTCACGGGGCGGATGAATATGACCGGGCTCTCGCCGTTGACCGACGGGCTTCTCTCCTCGAACGCGGGCGGGTACCTCTCGCGGAACTTCACCGGGACGGGCAACAGCGTCGTCGAGTTCGCCGGCGCGAGCGACGAACTGCTCGCGGTCCACGTCCGCGACGACGGCGTGACGTTCGAGGAGGTGCCCGAACTCGAAGGCGCGCTCGTCTCCGAGGTGAGCGATTACGTCGACGAACACCACGACCTCGGTCCCGACAACTGCGTCGCGATCGGGCCGGCCGGCGAGAACCTCGTCCGGTTCGCGAGCGCAATGACGTTCGACTCGCGGGCGTTCGGTCGCGGCGGCCTCGGCGCGGTGCTCGGCTCGAAGAACGTCAAACTGGTCACGTTCGACGGCGACGCCGAGCCGCCGGTCGACGTGCCCGCCGACGCGGCCGCTGAGATCCACCGCGCGGCGGCCACCGCCGACGACTCGATGAAGCGACAGGGGACGACCGGGGGCACCGAGTTCATCAACGACAACTTCTCGCTGCCGACGCGGTACTTCTCGGAGTACGAGTTCGAGCACGCCGCCGACATCGGCGGCGACGCCGTCGAGGAGAAAAAGTACACAAAAGCGGCGTGCTCGCAGTGCGCGTTCGCCTGCAAGCTCCCGACGCGCGACGAGGAGAGCGGCGTCGAGACGGAGGGCCCGGAGTTCGAGACCGTCTACTCGTTCGGGTCGAATCAGGGCGTCGGCGACCTCGTTGACGTGATGCGAGCGAACGAACTCTGCGATCAGTACGGGATGGACACGGTCTCGGCGGGCGTCACGGTCGCCGCCTACCTCGCCAGCGAGGACGAGTTCGGGAACGCCGAACTCGCCCAGGAGGTCACAGAACAGATCGCGCGGCGTGAGGGCGTCGGCGACTTGCTCGCGGAGGGCGTCCACCGCGCGCACGAAGAACTCGGCGTCGATGATATGACGATGAAGGGAATGGAGTTCGCCGCCCACGACGGCCGCGTCCTCCACGGGCTCGGCCTCCAGTACGCCGTCGCCAACCGCGGCGGCGACCACCTCTACGCCGAGATGATGGGGCTCACGTACGGCGGCGTCATCGACGCGGAGGGAACTACTGACAAGATCGAGACGCTGATCGAACAGGAAAACTACTGCGCGTTCCGCGACTCGGGCGTCGTCTGCGCGTTCTCGGGGCAGTACATCGACGAAGACGCCTTCGAGACCTTGTTCGACGCCGACTACGACGAGTTGCTCGCGGTGGGCGAGGGCGTCATCGAGCGCGAGCGACACTTCAACAACCGCCGCGGGTTCGACCGGAGCGACGACGAACTCCCCTACGACCTGCCGGAGATCGACACCGCGATCAGCGCGTACTACGACGCCCGCGAGTGGAACGACGACGGCACCGTCCCGAACGCGCGGTTCGACGCCGGCGCGGGCGCGACGCCGGCGGACGACTGAGTTTCGGCCTGTTCGACCGGTTTTCACCCACCGTAGACGGCGTTCGTCACCCGGAGCACGTCACCCTCGGACAGCGGCGTCTCGAACCCCGATTGGTGCTGTACGTGTCGGCCGTTCAGCGTCACCACGACGTCGCCGGCCAGTTCCTCGCCGTCTCGGAGCCGCCCGTCCAGTTCCGGATACGTCTCCTCTAACTCGGCCAAGAGGTCGCCGACCGTGTCGGCGTCGGTGTCGACGACGACGGTCTTCGTTCCGACCCGATCGCGGAAGGGGCCGAAAAAGTCGCATTCGATCTCCATACCCCGGTTTCGGCGCGCGAGTTTATGAGATTCGGGGATCGCGTCCGCACTCGGTCTGGCAATCGCACTCCGTCCGGCGGTAGCACGCGGTCTAGCGATCGCACTCGATCCGGCGGTCGGGTCCGCGCCCAACTCCCGAGAGGGTCGGTTCCGCCGCCGATGGCGAAACGACTCTCCGCCGCCGATGGAGAAACGACTCTCCGCCGCCGATGGAGAAACGACTTTGCCGCCGGAGGTCTCCCTCTCTGTATGACCTGTTTCGCCTCGATCTCTCCCCCTCTCGTTCCGACGGGTGTCGCGCTCGCCTCGCCCGCTCGGAGGTGCGACGCGTGAAGGTCGCCGAGATCGTCCCCGAGTTCGCCGACGCGTTCGGCTTCGAGGAGTTCAATCGGATGCAGCGGGAGGCCGCGCCCGCCATCCTCGAACGCGACGAGAACGTCGTCGCGGCCGCGCCGACCGCCAGCGGCAAGACCGCCCTCGCGGAACTGGCGATCTGTCGGGCGCTCGACCGCGGCGGCACCGCGCTCTTCATCGCGCCGCTGCGCGCGCTGACGAACGAGAAGGAGTCCGAGTGGGAGCGCTTCGAGGAACTGGGCTACTCGGTCTACGTTGTCACCGGCGAGCGCGACCTCAATCCGCGCCGTGCCGAGCGCGCGGACATTCTGGTGATGACGCCCGAGAAGACCGACTCGGCGACGCGGAAGCACGACTCCGCGCGCTACTCCTTCATTGCCGACGTCGACTGCTGCGTCATCGACGAGGTCCACCTCCTCGACTCCGACACCCGCGGCGGCGTCCTCGAAGTGACCGTCTCTCGGCTGCGTCGGATCTGCGACCCGCGCGTCGTGGCCCTGTCGGCGACGATGCCCAACATCGAGGACGTCGCGGCGTGGCTCGATGCGCCCCCCGAAACCACCTTCGAGTTCGGCGACGACTACCGCCCGGTCGACCTCCACGCGGGCGTGCGGACGTACACCCACGGCGACAACGCCTTCGCCGACAAATACCGTCGCCTGTACACCGCGCTCGACCTCGCCGAGGAGCACATCCGCGACGGTGGACAGGCGCTCGTGTTCGTCTCCTCCCGTCAGGACGCGGTGCGTGCGGCCGGGAAATCCCGTGACGTGATCGCCGAGCGCGACATTCCGATGGGCGCGCGCGGCGACTACGACTTCCACACCGAGGCGAAAGAGCTCGCCGACGACGAACTCGCGAAAGGTGCGCCCGACGGCGTCGGCTTCCACCACGCGGGCTTGGCGAAGGACGACCGCGACCGAATCGAGGAGTGGTTCAAGGAGGGGAAGATTCAGCTGCTCTTCTCGACCTCGACGCTCGCGTGGGGCGTGAACCTCCCGGCGCGCTGCGTCGTCATCCGCGACACGAAGTACCACGATCCCCTCGAAGGCGAGGTCGACATCTCGCCGCTCGACATCCTCCAGATGCTCGGGCGCGCGGGTCGCCCCGGCTACGACGACGTCGGCTACGGCTGGGTCGTCTGCGACCGCGCCGACGCCGACAAGTACCGGAAACTGCTTCGCGAGGGCAAGGAGATCGAGTCGCGGCTGGCTGAGGATCTGGACTCTCATCTCAACGCCGAGATCGCGATGGGGACGATCCGGGACCTCGACGACGTGATGTCGTGGTTGGAGACGACGTTCTACTACCAGCGCGCGAAGTCGAAACCCGCCCAGTACGGCTTCGAGAACCTCCGCGAGCGGGTTCGCGAGACGCTCGAATCGCTCGTCGCGCGCGGCTTCGTCGAGATGGGCGAGGACCTCTCGGTCGGTGGAACGGCGCTCGGACGACTCGCCTCGAAATACTACCTCCGGCTGGCGACCGCAGAGCGGTTTCACGACCTCTGCGAGCGCGAGACGATCTCGGCGGACGGCATCCTCGAAGCCGTTGCGGGCGCGAAAGAGTTCGATTCGGTCTCCGCGCGGCAGTCCGAATCCGACGCGGTCGACGCCGTGCTCTCGGACGTCGCCACCGACTTCGAGGACGGCCCGCGGAAGGTGCTCGCGATCCTCCACGCCGGGATGCAAAACAGCACGCCCGCCGATCTGCGGTCGGACGCGTGGATCATCCGGCAGAACGCCCTGCGACTCCTCTCGGCGCTCCGGGAGTTCCTCGGCGAGTTCTCGGGACCGCGCGCGTCGAATCTCGCCCGGCGGGTCGAAGCGCGCGTCGAACACGGCGTCCCGCGCGACGCGGTCGGCCTCACCGCCGTCGACGGCATCGGTCCGAACCGGGCGCGGACGCTCGCGACGGGCGGCCTCCACAGCCCCGCCGACGTCGTCGACGCCGGGGCCGACGAACTCGAACGAGCCGGGTTGTCCGCGGGCGTCGCAGACCGTATCGTCAAAAACGCCCGCAACTTCCCCGCGATCGAGGTCTCGTGGGGCGACTTCCCCGACCGTATCACGCCCGGCGAAAACGAGATGTGCGACGTCACCGTCCGCAACGCGGGCGGCGGCGCGGCGGCCGGGATCCGCGTGACCGTCAACGGCGTCGAGATGTCGACGAAGGAGGCGTATCTCTCGGATTCGATCACCGTTCCGGTCGGTGTCTTCGGCGCGAACGCCGACGAACTGGAGTTTACCGTCGAAGTGACGTTCCCCGACGAGCCGTTGCATCCCGTTCAGGCGACGCGGACCGTCGAGGTCGAATCGTAACTCACCCGAACAGCAGGTCCCGTACTTCCGCCATCCCGCCGTCAACGACGACGTCGGCGCGCGAGAGGTCCAGCTCGGCGTTGTGCGTCGAGCGGAAGCCGACGGTGAACGCGCCCGCTCTGACGGCCGATTCGATGCCGTTGACCGAGTCCTCGACGACCACGCACTCGGCGGGATCGAGCCCCAACTCGGCCACGGCGTGCTCGTATATATCGGGCGCTGGCTTTCCGGGCCCGTCGATCTCCTCGGCGCTCACGACGAGATCGAGCGGGTCGAGACTGAAGCGCTCGCGCACGATGTCGATCCACGCCCGTAACGCCGATGAGACGATCGCGAGTTTCCGCCCGTCGTCGCGGATCGCATCGAACAGCGTCGGCACGCCGTCGGTCAGCACGACCTGCTCGCCGTACAGCGACTCCGCGCGTTCCTCGTACTTCGCGGTGAACGTGTCTTTGCTCACGGCGGTCCCGTAGGTCTCCTCGAGGTAGTCGTAGATCTCGTAGTACGGCGTTCCGGTGACCTCCTCGTGGGCGGGATCGCCCGATTCGATGGCTTCCGCGAACACCCACTCGTCCTCGAAGCGGTGCCAGTAGGTTTCGGAATCGACCAACACGCCGTCCATATCGAACAACACCGCGGCGTCGGGAACGTCCATACAGAGGCCAAATCGCCCTCGTGCAAAGACCTTCGTGAGACACTTTATCACCGATGACGGGGCCACGCCCGTCGTATGTCCGAGACGATTCGCGTCTTCGCCGGCGACTGTACGACGACCTTCGAGGGAGCCCGCGCCCGCACGCAACGCGGCCGCGTCGCGATCGTGGTCAAGCCCGACCGCACGGTGTTGGTCCACGATGCGGACGGCTACCAGCCCGTCGCGTGGCTGACCCGTCCCGACTCGCTCACCGTCGAGACCGACCAAGGGGGCTTCGGCCTCGTCGCCCGCGCGGGCGAGCAGGTGCTCCGCGTCGTCTCTCACGAGACGTCGGGCTGGGCCGAATACCCGGTCACCGAGGCGGGCGTCCCGGTCGGATCCCATCCCGAGACCGACGAACCGCTCGTGCGCGCTGGCGGCGACGTCCGCGGGCTCGACACCGACGTCCGCTATCCGCTCCCCGCGGGCGCGACGGTCCTCGACGAGACCTGCGACGCCTGCGGCCTGCCGAAAATCCGCGCGGAGGCCGGCGAGGCATTCGATCTCTGTCTCGACCGCTCCTGTGAATCGCTCGACGACGCGGTTCGCGAGCGCTTCGACGGTGAGTGGACCTGCCCCGACTGCGGGTCGCCGTTGCGGATCATCCGCCGCGGCGGCCGCCTGCTCGCCGGGTGCGACGCGTACCCCGACTGCGACACCGCATTCGCGATTCCTGCGGGTGTCGTCGTCGACGAGTGCGACTGCGGCCTCCCGGTCTTCGAGACCGCGCGCGGACGGCGGTGTCTGGACGCGACGTGCGACGCGTTCGAGGGTTGATCCACTAATCCACTCACTCACCAACCTACCCAATCACCTACCCAACCACCCACCCACTGCAGTCGGCGCGTGCTCCCGCGCGCTCCGTCGCGCGGCCACGTCGCGCGAGGGGCGACGAGCGAACGCCGTGAGCGAGGAGTCGGCTGGGGAGGGTGAGGTGCGGTGCAGGGCCGTCGGGTGGGATCGCAAGGGGCCGCCCGGTCGGCGAAGGCGGACCCGTCAAGCACCGCAGGAGCGAGCGAAGCGAGCGACGAGGAGCGCAGATGGGGCCCCCGAGTCGAGCGGGCGGGGGCTTGCAGTGGCAACACTATCTCCCTAGCCCTCACAGCGCCACTCTCCCCACCTCACTCGCATAATCGCAGCCCCTATGTCCTCGCCGACGCGCAGAGAGAGTATGGACGGGACATTGGCCGACGGCGTGGTCCGCGTCGGCGGCGACGCCAGACAGCGGTTCTACGACGCCCGCGGCTACGGCCGCCCGCTCGATCGCAACCGCATCGAACTGGCTCCCGTCGAGGCGGCGCACCTCCTCTCGCGCGGGGATCTGGACGCCGTCGTCGACGAGCGCGGGGACTCGGAGGCGGCCGACGGGGCGGATGCCGACAGCGACGAAACGCGGCTGGATTTCCGCGCGTTCCTCGTCCGAACGGGCGCAGCCCTGCGATTTGCTGTCTACAAGGACCTCCGCGACCGCGGCTTCTACCTGTCGCCTGCGCGTGAGGACTGGCCCGGGGTCGACGACGCCCTCGCGAGCGATACGTCCGTCGCCAGCGATTCCGACGTCGACTTCGTCGTCTACCCGCGCGGGAAGGGGCCGTGGGACGGCGAGGTCGCCCACCGGATCCGCGTCGCCGGCGAGCGCCGGAGCGTTCCCGCCTCGTCGCTCGGCGGTGTCGTCCTCGCGGTCGTCGACGAGGACGGAGATCTGACGTACTTCGAGACGGACGACGAACCGGAACTCGACGGAAGCGAGGTGGGCGGCGACGGGTCAGCCGACGAAACCGCACCTACCGACGTCGACGCCGACCTGCCCACCGAGGACGACGAAGCCCTCCCCACCGACGTCGAGGCCGACCTGCTCGACGACCGCGTGGTCTGCTACGACGCCGACGACCTCTACGAGAACCACTTTTACGGCCAGCGGCTGTTCGGTCGCAACGCCGACGAGGGCCCGATACAGCTCTCCCTCGTAGAGGGCGCGTACCTCGCCGAGCGCGGCGTCCTCGACATCGAGAGCGAGGCCGTCGTCGCGCTCGCTCGCGACGTCGAGGGCGAACGGTTCGACCGTCGGCTGCGGGCCTACGCCGCACTTCGGGACCGCGGCGTCGTCCCCAAGAGTGGCTTCAAGTTCGGCGCGGACTTCCGCGTCTACGACGAGTTCACGGACGTCGACTCGCTGAGCCACTCGACGGACCTCGTGCGCGTGCTCGCGCCGGGGCACGCGTTCTACCCGCGGGACCTCTCGCTCGACGTCCGCCTCGCTGGCGGGGTCCGGAAGCGAATGGTTTTTGCGCTCACCGCGGCGAACGGCCAGATAGACTGGCTCTCGGTAGCCCGACTGACCCCATGACACGAGACCACGACGCCCGCGAGCGCGAGGATGAGCCCGACAAGCAGTCGCGCCCGGTGGCGACCGACGGCGGCGCAGAGAGCGACTCCGCCGCCGGTGCCGACGACGTCGCGCTCGACCCGTGGGGCTCCTCGACCGTTTCCGATTACCGGAAGCTCTTCGAGGAGTTCGGCATCGAGGAGTTCGACGAGGTATTGCCGGAGGTCCCGAACCCGCACTACCTGATGCGCCGCGGCGTCATCTTCGGGCACCGCGATTACGACCCCGTCGCCGAGGCCCTTCAGAAAGGCGAGGACGCCGCGGTCCTCTCGGGTTTTATGCCGACCGGCGACCCGCACATCGGCCACAAGCTCGTCTTCGACGAGATCATCTGGCATCAAGAGCAGGGCGCGGACGCCTACGGGCTGATCGCGGATCTCGAAGCCCACTCCGCCCGCGGGATGAGCTGGACCGAGATCGACGAGCACGCCCGCGATTACCTCCTGAGTCTGCTCGCGCTCGGCTTCGACCCCGAGGAGGGCGAACTGTATCGCCAATCGGACAACCGAGAGCTACAAGACCTCGCCTTCGAACTCGGATCGAAGGCGAACTTCTCGGAGTTCCAGGGCATCTACGGCTTCGACGGCGAGACCAACGTCTCGCATATGCAGTCGGTCGTCACGCAGATGGCCGACATCCTCTATCCGCAACTGGAGGAACCGAAACCGACGGTCATCCCCGTCGGTCCCGATCAGGACCCGCACGTCCGGTTCGCGCGTGATCTCGCCGCGCGGATGCGATTCTTCAAGATGACCGAGGCGTACGCGAGCTTCGAACTCGACGACGCCGAGCGCGCGCTCGTCGGCGCGGTCTACGAGGCCCGCGCGGAGTACGCCGACGACCCCGAGACGCCCCGGTGTGGAGAGGCCGGCGAGTGGCTCGCCGACCGCGCCGACGGCGAGGTGGACTCACTGGACGAACTCGGCGTGGTCGTCGGCGACGACGTGCTCGATTCGGCGATCGAGAAGCTGGATAATGGGGGAATGGAGCCCCTCCGCCCCCGCGTCCGATTCCTGAACCGCAACGCGACCGACGAGGCCTTTGAAGCACTCATCGAGGCGATCGAGGGGGAGAAGCGCCGCTACGACGAGCACGTCGACGCGTTCGACCTAGACGCCGAGGACGCCGAGGAGTTGGCGAGAGAAATCGAACTCGACCACGGCGGCTACGGCTTCGTCCCGCCGTCGTCGATCTACCACCGCTTTATGACCGGCCTGACCGGCGGCAAGATGTCCTCGTCGATTCCGGCGTCGCACATCTCCCTGCTGGACGACCCCGAGGATGGATATCAGAAAGTCAAGTCGGCGACGACCGGGGGCCGCGACACCGCCGAAGAGCAGCGCGAACTGGGTGGCAAAGCCGACGAGTGCCCGGTCTACGAACTCTACGCGTACCTGCTCGCGGGCGACGACGACGATTTCGCGAAGGAAGTCTACGACGAGTGCGTCGGCGGCGAGCGCCTCTGCGGCGGCTGCAAGGAGCAGGCCGCCGAACTGATGCGCTCGTTCCTCGAAGACCACCAAGAGAAGCGTGCGGAGGTCGAGGACCTGTTGGAGGACCTCGACATCTCCCTGGAATCGCCCCGTCGCGGAGTCGCTCCCGGCGACAACTGAGGCGCTCCCCGCGTTACCGGACC
>Ga0207851_100381_pt1 | contig 24446 bp, 23 predicted proteins | sample A23E3SouthBayCA_FD_187747 | JGI IMG/M metagenome (GOLD analysis project Ga0207851, IMG submission 187747) | Aerobic enrichment media microbial communities from Eden Landing Ponds, California, USA - A23 E3 (SPAdes) | ecosystem: Environmental > Aquatic > Marine > Unclassified | place: Emeryville... | reverse complement strand
GAGCCGCCGATCGAGGAGATCTTTATGCACTTTTACGGGGATACGGCGGGTGGAAACAATGAGGCGTCCGAGGAGGACGGCGATGCGGCTTGATACGACGCGATACGAGGCGCGGCAGCGACTCCGTGGTTCGATCGCACTGACAGTGCTTTTGGCGCTCTTCTCACTTCTGATCGTCTATCTGTACCCATCCATTGCGGAGTCCAGCGCCAACATCGACGCACTCATCGAGGCCTTCCCGGAAGCGGTTCGCGAGGGATTCGGCATCGAGGCGTACTCGTCGATCGAGGGATTCCTCGCTGCAGAACTGTATCAGTTCATATGGATTCTGTTGCTCGGACTGTATATGGCGTATACTGCCGGTGGCTCGTTCGCCGGCGATATCGAGTCAAAACGACTCTACCTCGTGCTCGCGACGCCCGTATCGCGGGCCCGTATCGCAGTCGAAAAGACGCTCGCATTACTCACCCCGCTCGTCCTGCTGAATCTCGTGCTTCCGCTCGTCGTCTTCGGGAGTTCCCTCGCAATCGGGTATCCGGTCGATCTGCTCGCGCTACTCACCGTCCACCTCTTATCACTTCCGTACCACCTCGTCTGTCTCGGCATCGGACAGGTGCTGTCGGTCTCGTTCAGTCGGGGCAACACCGCACAGGTCGGCGGCATCGCCACGATATTTCTTCTGTTCATACTCGACTCCGTTACCGTGGGAACGGATCTGGAGTGGTTAGGTGATCTGAGCCCGACGCGGTACGTCGACACCACGGAGATCCTCCTCCACGAAACGATACATATCGGTGACGCGCTGTTGCTCCTCGCGGTTGCACTCTTCCTGCTGTTCGTCAGCATCCTCCGGTTCCAGACGCGGGATCTTTGAGCGGAATATATCGATGTATCGTGACACTGTCAGCACATTTTAACTACGTTGGAGTGATCTATTCGGATAGATGACAGTGACGATTGGTCTAACGGCCGCACTCGGTGCGTCCGGGTGGTTCGTGCCCGGGTACGTGAGAGGCGATCGGTGATGGTTTCGAGCCGGGCGATCGTGGGCGTCGTTCTGTTCGTCGCGCTCTCGGCTACCGCCGTCCCGGTGGGAGCCGTCGATCAGGTAAACGGCTCACCTGACGTGTCACTACAGACACCAGTACGGGAGTTCGCGCCCGGACAGGAGGTCTCCCTTCCGATCTACGTCTCGAACGCCGGGAGCATTCAGGAGTCGGGGCCGGCCGAGTACGTCGAACGGGTGACGACCGCCCGGGCGCTGACGTTCGAGGTCCGCAGCGGCGAGTCACCGATCGAGGTCACCACGGGACGGTACCCAGTTGGCAACGTCCCAGAGGGAACGGTCGGCCCGTACGAAGTCTCCCTCACGATTCCAGAGAATGCGACGCCCGGCACCTACCGGTTGCCGGTCCGCGTGGGATACAGTTACACACCGTCGGTCAGGTACGGATCGGGAACGGACGGGCCGGAGTTCCGGACTGTCGAGACCCAACGGACGCGCTACGTCGAGATCCGAGTCCGCGATCAACCGCGGTTCGAGATCGTCGACATCGACTCGAACGTATCACCCGGTGGGTACGGAACGGTCGGGCTAACCATCCAAAACGTCGGGACAGACGCGGCCCGAGACGCGTCGCTCGGGGTCCGCTCGGCCGACGAGGAGTTTGCGTTTGGGGCGGGAACCGAACCGTCACGAGCGTTCAGTGAGGCGTGGCGACCCGGCGAAAACCGCACGTTCGAGTTCCGTGCGCGTGTCGGCTCCGATGCGGTGGTCCGTCAGTACCCGATCACCGCCACAGTCACGTACGCCGACGACCGCGGGATTAGCCGGCAATCCCGAGCGATGACGTCCGGGGTCGAACCACTCCCGGAGCCCATATTCGCACTCGAAGACCTCTCCAGTTCGTGGTACGTCGGCGAGCCAGGCACCGTCAGCGGGACGATCCGTAACGTGGGTCCGACTGCAGTCGACAGCGCGTTCCTCGTCTTCGAGACGTCGAACCCCAATGTGGCTCCTGTCGATTCAGAAGTCGCGCTGGGAACTCTCGCCCCCGGAGAGGAGCGCGAGTTCACGTTCGAGGCCGATATCGGCCAGCGGGCGAGGGCCGGGCGAGAGCGATTGAACCTCACGGTTCGATATCGAGATCAGGCCGGGAACCGACGGGCGAGTGACTCGATCGAACCGTCGGTGTCGATCGCGACCGAACGCGAGTGGCTGGAGGTGCGACCGGAGAACGCCACGTTCGAGATCGACTCCGAGAACCGGTTGACGCTTCGCGTTCGGAACGTCGAAAACGTCACACTGTCCGATGTCCGCGCGCGACTCGATACGGAGGAACCGTTCACCTCGGCGTCACGGACGGCGTACCGTGCGGAACTCGCACCCGGAGAACCGGAGACGCTCGCGTTCGAGATCACCGTCTCCGAGGACGCGGTCGCAACGCAGTCGTCAGTGGCAGTGAACATCACCGGCGAGCGGCCGGACGGTGAGCGAATCACGATCGACACCTACGTCGTTCCGGTGACCGTCGTCGACGATACGGCGGCCGACAACACGACGATCCTCGGAGGCGCGGCACTCCTCGTCGTCCTCGCGCTGATCGGCGGTTGGTGGTGGCTCAACAAGCGATAGGTATCTTCGGAAGCGGCTCTCTCTTTTTGTCGTCGCTGCTGAAAAGCAACAGTTCGAGGGCGAAGGCGACCGCGTCGCCCACTCTCACCCCGTTTACCTACTCGTCGAAGGGGTTCGCCAGTTCGACCGTCTCCGCGCGGTCCGGGCCGACGCCGACGGCGTAGATCGGTGCATCGACCTCCTCGGAGACGTAATCGAGGTAGGTCCGCGCGTTCTCGGGGATGGCGTCGTAGCCCTCCTCGGAGACGGCGGTCCAGTCGACGTCGTCCCACGTCTCGAACTCGCGGAGGTTCGGTTCGCAGCGGCCCCAGCGCTCGGTCGTCGCGGGCATCGTGAAGATCTCCTCGCCGTCGAGGTCGTAGGAGTGACCCACCTTCACCTCGTCGAGGCCCGCGAGGACGTCGATGTGGTTGACAGCGATGCCGGTAAACCCGTTCGTGCGGGCGGCGTGCCGGAGCATCGGGACGTCGAGCCAACCGATGCGTCGCGGGCGTCCGGTGACGGTTCCGAACTCGCCGCCCTTCTCGCGGATGTAGTCCGCGAGGTCCTCGTCGTCGCCGGTGAGTTCCGTCGGGAGGGGACCGGTGCCGACGCGCGAGAGGTACGCCTTGACGATGCCGACGACCTCGCCGCGGCCGACGACAGTAGGGCCAACGCCGGTGCCGGTCGCCGCGCCGCCCGCGGTCGGGTTCGAGGAGGTCACGTACGGGTAGATGCCGTGGTCGATGTCGATCGAAGTGCCCTGTGCGCCCTCGAAGAGCACGTCGTCACCGTCGTCGAGGTGCGCCCCGAGGAACTCCCCGGCGTTGACGGTCATCGACTCCTCGCGCATCCGTTCGCCGATCGCTCGGTACTCCTCGAAGACGGCGTCGACGTCGAACGCCTCGCCCGCGTCGATGCCGAAGACGTCCTCGGCGAGCGCGCGCTTCTGCGGGACGACGTATTCGAGTCGATCGCGGAGGACGTCCGGATCGAGCAGGTCGCCGATGCGGATGCCGCGCCGACCCGCTTTGTCCTCGTACGTCGGGCCGATGCCGCGGCCGGTCGTGCCGGCTTCGAGGTCGGAGTCGGATTTGGCCTCCTCCTCGATGCCGTCGAGGACGCGGTGGTAGGGCATAATCACGTGCGCGCGCCGAGCGACGCGCACGTCGGGTTCGAGTCCGCGTTCGCGCAGTTCGTCGATCTCCGAGAACAGCGTCTTCGGGTTGACGACGCAGCCGTTGCCGAGTACACCGACCTTGTCGCGAACGGCCCCGCTCGGGACTAAGGAGAGCTTGTACTCGTCGCCGTCTTCGACGACGGTGTGGCCTGCGTTGTCGCCGCCCTGATAGCGGGCGACGACGTCGGCGTCGCCTCCCCACAGGTCGACGAGCGCGCCTTTGCCCTCGTCGCCGAGTTGGGAGCCGACGATCGTGACGGTCATACACGGCGGTTCTCCGCGCCGCGTAAAACCCATTACGGTCCGTCGCCGGAAGATATACACGTTCCTGTAGTAGCTGACCTTTTTCGTCGCCTCGGTACGCAGCCACCTGCGATAGAAACGGTTACACGACCCCGCTCGTTCGTTCGCACTCGAATAGCGGACGGTGGCGCGCCGCCGGACCCGAATCGTTAATTACGACTGCGACCGTAGCCCGTAGTACTCCCGGTGACGTGGTTCTGCGGCCCGGAGGGCAACATTTAAATCCTGCCCAGACAAGTTAACAGATGACATGATAGACCGACTCGAAAAGGAAGTGGATATGCTTGAACGCCACTTGCAGGTCCTGAGAATGGTCATTGAGAGCGAACCGATCGGTATCGTGAAGATGTCGAACGAGACTGGCTACCCCCACCACAAAGTCCGCTACTCCCTCCGCGTCCTCGAAGAAGAGAACCTCATCGAACCGTCCAGTCAGGGCGCGATCACGACCGAGCGAACCGCCGAATTCGTCGACGAACTCGACGAGAAACTGGACCAGATCGTCGACAAACTCGACGAGATGAAGATCGAAGAAGCCGTCGAAGTCGAAGGCTGAGCGCCGCCGTCTGCGGAACACGCGCTTTCGCGCCACTTCTTTCTGTTCTACGCCGCTCCGAGAGTGCAGCGGTCACGGTAGCCCGGCCGACGCGGGGTGTCGGACCGCCTCGCACGAGGGACCTTCTGGCCGAATCGCGGACAGCCCCGCTCAGACTCAGAGATCGGGGACGTTCAGGTGGAATTCGCCGTTTCGCGCTTCGACGAGACAGAGGTGATACCCCTGCTTTCGCGAGAGTTTGACAAAGGAACGCTTCTTCGATCGCGAGAGGAGTCCGCCCCCGGTTTCTTCGGTGACCGTCTCCAGCGCTCCGGGTTCGTAGAACGATTCGGTGACGTAGAAGCCCGCCGAAAGCGTCTCGTCGTCGCCGGCGATGACGCCGGTGTTGCTCACGAGCGAGCCGACCATTTGCTCGGTGGTCGCGTTCCTGGAGTCGTTGATGTCGGCGACGAACAGTGGATCGCCCATCTTGTCGCGGAAGATGACGTCGAAATCGCGTCGTTCGACGCCCTCGTCGGTGTCGACGCCGACGGTGCCGTACAGTTCGATGCGGTCGATTTCGGGGATCGCATCGAAGACGCCGGCCATACCCGTTCGATTTCCCGTCTCGCCGATCTCGTACAGCAGGTCCGTGACGAGCCACTCGGCGAACGCGTACTCGGTACTCTCTCTGAGGAACTCCGCGTAGGGCTGCCCATCGACGGCGAGCCCGTCGGATTCAAAGGTAGTGTGATGTTCTAGGCGCAGGTTCTTCGCGACCTCTTCCCGCGAGGCGTCGCCGGCGTGCGCGTGTTCGAGGGTTGCCTCTCCCTTTCGATCGTAGCGGACGAACAGGTTGGTCCCCGAGAGCGCCTCCTCGGGCGACATCGACGCGTCGGCGACGGCTCCCGACTCGCCGTCGAGTCCGGATTCGAGCCGTTCGACCGTCGATCTGAGCTCTTCGGTCTCGGCTTCGAGTTCCGCGATCCGTTCGCGCTGCTCGTTGCGCTCGGTTTCGACCGCGTTCAGTCGTTCCTGCGTTTCGTCCCGCTGTCGTTCGAGCGCGTCCCGCTTCTCTTTCAGCGCCTCGCGCTCGGCTTCGAGTTCGTCGATTCGATCGCGTGCCCGCGAGAGGCGCTTCTTCAGTCGGTCGACGCCGCCGCTCGCCTGCCGTCCGTCCCGGTCGCGGCCCGTCTTGCCCGCCTGCGTGGAGCCGGCCGATTCGCCTCGATCGCGCGCTCGGCGTCGCGCGGCCTGTTGTTTCTGTAGTTGCGCGACCCGCTCGGTGGACGACTGAGCCGCCGGCTCCTCGGCGGCCGCTGCCCTCCCGTTGCCGCTCGATTCGCTCGGATCGAGGGACGGGATCGTCTTGGCCTTTCGCCAGCGCTCCTCATCGGAGAAGACACCACGCTCATCGCTCGACGGATCGGCTGCGGCCGCGCCCGGCGCATCAGGGTCAGCGGTGGGACCTTCGAGATCATTCTCCCCGTCGGACGCCGTCCGTTCGTCGCGCTCAGCACTGGCTTTCGAGATTGCAGACCTCGCCTCCGCTTCCGTCGCTTCCGCCACTGCCGCTTCCTGTTCCGTCGCCCCCGCTTCCGCCGCTGCCGCTCCCGACTCACCGACCGACTCGTCCCCTTCGGCTTCTTCAATAGTCTCTCTCGTCTCGGTGTCGGCGTCGACGGTCTCCTCGCCCGAATTCGATTCGTCCGTCGGTTCGCCGGCGGGGGATGATTCCTCGCTCCCTTGGTCGGCCTCGGCGGCTTCGTCTGGGGCGTTCTCCTCGGCCGTGTCGACTTCCGCCTCGGCGTCGGAATCCGCGTCACTATCTCCCCCTTCGTCCGGGGCTGTGTCGTCCGCCGCTTTGTCGCCCGCTGCCGTGTCGGTCGGCTCGTCTGCGACCCCCGCGGCAGCATCGGTCGGTTCGGGCTCCGGGATCGGCGGGATGTCGACGAGTTCGACGTCGACGTCGACGACCTCGTAGATGCCGACCTCGTCGGCGGCCGTCTCGAAGGCTTCATCGCCCGTAATCAACCGCTCGGAGTTCCCGACGAACGCGGCGCTCATCGACTTCCCACCGTGGTAGACGACGTAGTAATCACCAGAGAGAACGTTTTCGGAGAGTTCGATATATCCGGTAAAACCGCCGTTCGAGAGCGTCTGGTCTGCGTCCGATAGCGATGTCTTGTTCGTGTAGTAGCGTGCCTGCGTCTCCCCGCCGCGTTCCTGCATCGAAAACAACAGCGGAAGGCTCGGATCTGCCGCGCGGTACGCGGTCAGTTCGGCGTCCTCGAAATCCCCGATGTCCCCCTCGAAAACGCCGACGACGCGCCCGTTCAGAAAGAACGCCCACGTCATCCCGGCGGAGACGGCCCCGCTGAACTCGGCGTCTGCGAGTTCGTGGAGCCCCTCGTATCCGTCCGGTGCGGCGACCGTCTCCCAGTCGGTCACCACCTCGATAGTTCGACTGTTCATCCCTGTGTGTATCACTGAATCCGCATCAAATACTTTCCGGAGAGTCAGACGGCCGTCGGACGGGCTGACCGCTCTCTCGAATTCTTAGTTCCGACGCGAATACGAGCAGTCAGTCATCGCGATACGAGCAGTCAGTCACCACGTTGACTCCACGCGAGCAGGCCGCACGAGAGCACCTCGACGGCGATACCGATCGTCTCCTCGTCGACGTCGAAGGTGGCGGTATGGTGGCCGCCGGGATGGTCGGTGCCGACGCAGACGTAGGCGGCGCTCCCGCCGCGGTCTTGGACCCGTTGCATCAGATACGTCGCGTCCTCGCTGCCGCCGAGGTGATCGGATTCGAGGATCGACGTGACGCCGGGCGTGTCGCGGGCGACATCGTTGACGGCGGCTCGGAGGTCGTCGTCGCTCGCTGCCGAGGGCGCCGTCCCCGCGCGCTCGATCTCGACCGCGCAGCCGTGCATCTCCGCGGCCGACCGAAGCACGCGACGGGCTCGCTCGTCCATATACTCCATCAACTCGGTCGTCTCGCCGCGAACTTCGCCATCGATCCTGACCTGTTCGGGGACGATGTTCGTCCCCGTTCCCCCCTCGATGACGCCCACGTTCACGCGGGTCGCGCCGTCGGCGTGCCGCGAGATGCCGTAGAGGTTGCCGATCGCGGTCGCCGCGGCCTGCATCGCGTTGTCGCCGGTCTCCGGGCGCTGGCCGGCGTGGGCGGGCGAGCCGCGGAACGTCGCCTCGAATTGGGAGACGGCGAGGAAGCCGTCGATGCCGGCGACGACTTGGCCCGTGGGATGATCCAATCCGACGTGGACCGCCAACAGGGCGTCGACATCGTCGAGGTGCCCCGAGTTCGCCATCGGCTCGCCGCCGACGATCTGCTCCTCGCCGGGCTGGAAGAACACCTTCAGCGTCCCCGAGAAGTCGCTGTCGAGAATCGCATCGAGGACGCCGATGCCGATCGTCGCGTGGGCGTCGTGGCCGCAGGCGTGCATATAGCCCTCGTTTTCGGAGCGGAAGCCGCCCGCGGCGGGTGCGTGGTCGGACGACGTCGACTCCTCGATCGGGAGGGCGTCGATGTCGACGCGGAGCGCGACCGTTGGACCGTCGCCGCGTTCGACGACCGCGACCGCGCCCGTGTAGCCGCCTTCCAACTGCATCAAGATGTCCTCGCGCGCACCGGCGTCGCGAGCGCGGTCGACCCACGCCTTCAGTTCCGCGTCGTCGGGGACGCCGGTTCGGCCGTCGTCGAGGACGTCGGGCCCGACGTGGAGCGCGTCGAGGTCGAGTGTCTCCAGTTCCTCGACGATCCGCGCGGTCGTGTAGAACTCCCGCCACGCGGGCTCGGGGTGTCGGTGGAGATCTCGCCGGAGCTCGACGAGAGCAGACTTGGTCATATCCACACTGTGTCGGCAGAAAATAAAGCGGCGTCGGAGACGCGTCGAGCGCTCGCGTGTCGGCGCGGCGTCCGTCAGCCCCGTCGACCTGTCAGACTCATATTATTAATCTATCAGATCGGTTCGTTTATGCAGAGCGCTCACGACCGTTCGGCCGATGAGTTCAGGAACCGACGATTCGACGGCACTTCGGTTTTATGGGGGCCGCGCGGCCAGCGCAATTCCCATCGCCTTCTTTATCGTCTGGGCGATCGTCCAGAGCGGACTCTTGGGAATCGGCGACACGAACGGTCTCATCGTGGGGATTCTGGTCGGGTTGATCTTCGGAATGTTCTTCGTTCGCGGTTCGTGGAAGACCTACGCCGACATCCTCTTCGACGGGATGACACAGCGGGTCGCCGCCACCGCGATCGTCGCGTGGCTGTGGGCCGGGATGTTCGCCGAGACCATTCAGGTCGGTGGCTTCGTCGACGGCCTCGTGTGGGCCGCCGAAGCCGCACGCGTGGGGGCCGCGTTGTTCCCGGCGATCACCTTCATCCTCGCGGCGCTGCTCGCGACGGGGATCGGAACCGGCTACGGGACGGCGATCGCGTTCACCGCGCTCGTCTTCCCCGCCGGCGTCGCAATCGGCGCGAGTCCGATTCTACTGTTCGGAGCGATCCTCTCGGGCGCGGTCTTCGGCGACAACCTCGCGCCTGTGAGTGACACCACGATCGTCTCCGCGGTGACGCAGGACGCCGACATCGGCGGCGTCGTCGCCTCGCGGTTCAAGTACGCGATCATCGCCGCGGTGCTCGCCTTCGTCGGGTACCTGATCGCCGGACAGTCGATGCAGGGGACCGCGATCGACGCCGCCTCGGCCGGCGGGAGCGGGACGGCACTCGGCTTGATCCACCTCGTCTCGATTGGCGTGGTCATCCTCACGGCGGTTCGGGGCCGTCACATCGTCGAGGCGATCTCGTGGGGAATCGTCTTCTCGGTGGTGTTCAACCTCGCGCTGGGGCTCTCTGAGGTATCCGCGATCGTCGCGTTCGAAGCACCAGAGAGTTCGGGACTCGTGCAATCGATCGATGCGATCCCGATCCTCGGCGCGTTCGTGGTGCCCGTCGAGGCCGGCAGCGCGGCGGTGTCCGGGAGTCTCTACGCCGGTGCAGTCGGCTTCTTCCCGCTGATCGTGCTGGTGCTTCTCATCGTCGCGGCCGCACAGATTATGCAGCGCGGCGGCGGCTTCGAGGCCATTCAGGACTTCCTGCTCGAACGCGTCGCGACGACAGTTAGTCGGGCGGAGACGACGATGGTCCTCGGCACGGCGCTCGTCAACGCGATGATCACGATCAACACCGCGGCGGAGATCGCCATCGCGCCGTACATCCGCACGCTCGGTCGACGGTTCAACATCAACGGCTACCGCCGGGCGAACATCCTCGACGCCAACACCTCGGCGTTAGGATACATCTTCCCGTGGGGCGGCGGCCTGCTCGCGGGATTCACCGCGATGCAGCAGCTCCCGCAACAGTACGAGTGGTTCACGCCCGCGATGGTCGTCAACCCGGCGTCGGTCTTCCCGTTCGTCTTCCACGGGTGGTTCCTCGTCGCCGTCTTCCTCGTCGCGGCGTGGACCGGCTACGGTCGCGAGTACGTTTCCGACCGTTCCAGTGAGGAGGTGAGTCGCGTATGAGCCGACTCGATATGTTCCTTGCCGGGCTCAAATTCCGCTCGGCGACGCCTGATTTCGAGGTCGGCGACGAAGTCCCGGTCTTCGTCACCGGCACCAGCACGTCCGGTGTCCGGGCGCGCGTCGGCGACACCGTTTTGGAACTGACCGACGCGGACCCCTCACTGCTCGACGCGAAAGTGAAGATCGAGATCGAATCGTTCGACGAGGAGACCCACCGCGGGACCGCTCGCGTCCTCGAAGTACTCGAAAACGAGGGGTAGCCCGCCATCGGGGCTGTCGGACGCGCCTCCTGTCAGAGCTGTCGGACGTGCCTCGTGTCAGAGCTGTCGGACGCGGCTTCACAAAAGAGCGTCCGAAAGAAGAGTATAGAAACAGCCGCGAACGCTCGCGTTCGTCGTCGGTGCCGACTCGATCCCCGTGGCGTCGATCGGACGCCTCGACCGACGGCCGTCGGGACGCCTCGACTGCGGCGTTATTTCTGCAGGTGGCCGGCGGGCTTCTGCTGTTCGACCTCGATCTCGACGTGCAGACTCTCGGGGAAGTCCATATGGCCGATCTCGCGTGCGATGTGATCGTTGCCGTGGATTTCGAGCTTTCGGGAGTAGACGGTGTAATCCCACGCCGAGTAGGCGTCGCCGGGCTGCAGCGATTTGTACTGCGGGACGGTGATCCGCTCCGGCGGCTCCGCGTGTGGGCCCTTACACTCCGCGCCCTTGCGTTCGATCATCGATTTGAGGTCTGAGACTTCCGATTCGAGCTCGTACCGGTTTCCCGATTGGAAGCGTAGTTTCGTGACGAAGGTCATGGCTGGGGTCTCGCTGGGATATCAAGAACGTCGGCACCGAGTGGTAAAAGTACATCCATAGCGCGCGTCGCTCCGATCGGCGTTCGCGCCCGTCGAATAGTGGTATGGGTGATCGATCGATACGCGTGGTCGCCGACTTCCGAACGATCGCCATCCACCGCGATTGTGTCGATCTCCCTACCGTCCGATAGCCTCTTAACGCCTTACCCGGATTATCTATCTAATGACAGTGGAAGCGGTAAGCGCTGGAGCGATCCTCTTCCGCGACACCCGCGGCGAACGGGAGTATTTGCTCCTGAAGAGCCGCCCGGGGGACTGGGAGTTCCCCAAAGGCGGGGTCGAAGGTGAGGAGGAGCTCCAGCAGACGGCGATTCGTGAAGTGAAAGAGGAGGCCGGAATCGAAGATTTCCGTCTCATCGACGGGTTCAGAGAGGAGTACGACTACGTCTTCGAGGCCGGCGGGAAGACCATCCACAAGACGGTTCACCTGTTCATCGCGCGCTCCTTCGAGGCCAGCGCGGAGCTCTCGAAGGAACACCGCGACCTCCAGTGGCGCGACTACGAACAGGCGCTCAACACGATCACACAGGATGGCCCGCGGGAGATCTTCGAGCGCGCTCACGACTACTTGGATCAGCTCGCGGACAAAAACGGGGAAGTCGAGGACGGCAAGTACCTCGCGTAAGCGTCGGAGCCGACACGCGTGTACCCCGGAGACGCCGAGTTCGGGTTCGAGCTGCTCGTCTGCCGGTGGGCCGAGGAGTCGTGGCCGCCGGAAGAGCGACGCAGCGACGCCGTAATCGTCGCTAGACAGCTCGGCACGCGTCGACGTCGCTGGGACACCGTCGTCCTCGAATGCGATCCCGCAGGGCTCGCTGCCCGCCGGCAGTTCGGCGACCGCGAGTTGGACTCGGACCTGCTGCACGTCGTCCGGCACGCGCCGGCCGACTGGGAATGGTATCGGGACGCGCTGCCGTACCCCGGCTACCCGTGGCGCTACGTCCGCGAGGCGATCCACCGGGCCGACGCGCGCGACGTCATCGACACGCGGCGGAACGGCAACCGAATCGAAATCAAACGGATCGCCCCGTACCCCGACTGGCTCCGGCGGATCGTCGCCATCGAGAACAAGCCAGACCTCGACGCGTCGGCCGCGCGGGCGCTCTCCGGCCAGTTGGAACACGACGTCGAGACCGCCCTCGCCGACGAGGTGTGGGTCGCGACCGAGGCGACTGGGAGCCACATCGAACCCGCGCTGCTGGAAGACCTCCCGGTCGACGTCGGGATCGTGGCGCTCTCGTTCGGAGAGGGTCCCGCGAACGAGTCCACCGACGTCGCGACCGAATTCACCGGAACCGTGGAGTGGTACCCAAGCGAAGTGACGCCGACGGACGCCGACGACGAGCGGCAGCGGCGGCGACTCGAACTCGCCGAGCGGGCGTACGGCCGCGGCTGGCGCTCCTATCACGAGACGATGCGCCCGGACTGTCGGCACTTCGAGCTTCGGCGCTTCGGCAGCGCGTTCGTCCCGAACTGCGCCGTGAAGAGACGATCGCAGACCGCCGCCGAGTGCGCCGGATCGTGTCCGAAATTCGAGCCTGAGCCCCCCACGTGGCGGACCCGCGGGTGGCCGATCGAGGGCGGCCCCGGCAAGGGAATCAAACGACTGCTGCGACGTCGACGCGAGTGGATCCGCGAACGGGAGTACGAGTAGCGGGAACGAGTCGATCCGGAGTAGCGGGCCGAGGAGCCGTCCGGAGTAGCGGGCCGAGGAGCCGTCCGGAGTAGCGGCCCGAGCTGATCCGGAGTCGCGCTACGACTCGGACACTTCGACGTCGATCGACTCGCGCGGCGCGGTCAGTCGGAACGTCGGAACCGTCCGATAGATCACCTCGACGGCACCTTTCCGTCGGAGGCTCTGAAGCGCGCGGCGCACATCTTCGACGTCCGGATCGATGTCGAACGCGTCTCGGACGCTGTTGAGCACGCTCACGACGCTTTCGGAGCGCTCGTCCGGGCCGGCGATGACCTCGAACACCTGCGCTTCGAGTTGCGGGACGCGGATTACCGACGGCACGCCGCCGGATTCGTCGTCGCCGCCTTCGACGCCCGGTTCGACGTCGACGAGTTCGTTCGCTTCCGCCGTCGCGCGGATCAGGCTGTTGTCGTCGCGATAGTAGTAGTCTTTCAGCTCGCCTTCGAGGTACTGGTGCACCTCGCTCCCGGAGTCCATACCCCACTGCTCTCGGAGTTCGTTATTCTTCGTCGGCTGCAGGCGAACGACGTCCGCGAGCCGTTCTTTCGCCTCCGCCGAGAGGTCGCCTTCGTCAGTCACACCCGTCCCTTCGCACCGCGGTATTAAGACGTTTCAACATCCGATCCGATGCGGGCTGGGGCCCCGCGACACATCGGATCCCGGTTACTTAAGTCGCTGAAGCGTCTTCCGTCGGGGTATAATGGAGTTCTGCGACGAATGCGGTTCGATGATGAAGACCGAGGGCGACGTCTGGGTCTGCGGCGCGTGCGGGTACGAGAAGCCCCGCGACGCGGACAACGAGGCGGATATGACCTCGACCGCGAAGCGCGAAGAGAGCGAAGTCGTGGATATGTCCGACGTCGACGACGCCGAGATCGGCCCGACGACGACGGTGATCTGTCCCGAGTGCGGACACGACCGCGCGCGCTACGAAATGAAGCAGATCCGCTCGGCTGACGAGTCCGAGACTCGCTTTTTCACCTGCGTCGAGTGCGGCCACAAGTGGCGCGAGGACGACCACTAACTTCGCACTATCCGGGTATCGCTCGATCTCGGCTCCCGTCGGGTGACCGCTTAAGCCGCACGCGTCCGAAGGTGCCGGCGTGCCGATCGCTCCCGAACTGCCCGCGATCGACGTGCCCGCCGGATGGCGTCTCGTCGCCGAAGACGTGACGACGCCGTTCGACATCCGCGTCGTTCGCGTCACGGCGAACACGCGGATCTACGAGGATGTCGACCTCCGGACGCGACTCGCCGACGTGACTGGGGCCGACGCGACGTGGCGCTTCGTCTTCGCGAGTCGGCTCGGAATCCGCCCCGCCAACCCGCCCTCACGGGCACTCTCGCGGTTGGTCGCCGAGCGCGCCAACTCGCGGTTCGTCGACGTTCTCGGAGAACGGGGCTTCGAGTCGGTCGAGCGCGCGGACACGCATCGACTCGAACTTGACGCCGGTCGTAGCGAGGATGCCGGAGACGTCGAAAACGCGGATGCTGGCAAGAGCGGCTCGACAACGGAGGCGACGCGCTACCGCGCTCGGGTCCGCCTCGACGACCGCTCGGTGCCGGTGGAAGCGTACTTCGCGGCGTGGCCCGTCGGAGACGGGGAGTTCCTCCTCGGCGGTGGGGCGTACCCGCTCTCGGTGCCGGAGTCGACCTCGTGGGATCCGGAAGCCGCTCGCGAGGACCTGTTCTCGATGCTGCGCACGATTCGATAAAAAAACCGCTCAGCGGCCGTTGCGCGCGAACGTCAGATAGCCCGTGTGACCTACGCCCGCGGTCGATGGCCGGGAGCCGCGCGCGCCGAAATCCATCTCCCGCTGGATCGTCTCGAACGTCTCGACGTCGACGAGGCCGGCCTCTCGCGCGGATTCGACCGCCTCGCGGCTGTTCTCCACGAACGGGGAGTAGATCGCGACGTGGCCGCCGTCCGCGAGTAGATCCGGCGCGCGGGCGACAATGTCGGGCGCGTCGCCGGTGTCGAGCGTGATCGCGTCGAACGGGCCGTCGTCGACAGCGGCGTCGAGTTCGGCCGAGAGGTCGCCCGTCCGGACTTCGACGCGTTCCTCGACGCCCGCGAGTCGCATATTCTCGCGGGCGACGTCGGCGAAGTCGGGGTCGATCTCGTAGCTGACGACGTCGGCGTGCATCCGGCCGAGGTACGCCGCGAGGACGCCAGTCCCGGTGCCGGCGTCGAGGATGTGATCGCCCGCGGCGATTCCGGTGTGGCCGACGACGAGTCCGATATCTCGGGGCATCATCGGCGCGCCGGTGCGCTCGAAGTGGTTGAACAGGTCCGGGCCGCGAAGTCGGCGGACGACGAACTGCTCGCCGAGATGCGTCTCCACGACGTCGCCGGGTTCGACGTCCTCGGGGACGTCGAGGACGCCGAGGTCTGTCTGGAGTTCGTCGCCCGGCGCGCGAAGGTACTCGCGGTCGTCGTGAACGAGGAGGTAGCTCACTCGAGATCGGCGATTGCGGCCGCGAGGTCGCCGTTGTTCGCTTCGAGCGCGTCTCGGGCCGCGTCGGTGTTCACGCCGGCGCGTTCCGCGACGAGCTGGACGTCCTCCTCGGGGATGGTGTCGCCGCCGCTTCCGGCGTCGTCGCTTTCGGCGTCCTCGCTGTCACCTTCGACTGCGGCCGCAGCCGAGCCCGCACCCTTCTCGCGGCTCTCGGGGTCGCCGACAACTTGGTAGGTCTGCTGGCCCTGCGCGTCCATTCGGGTGACTTGGGCGTCCGAGAAGACGAGTTCCTCGTCGGCCGTCGTGATGACGACCTCCTCGACGTCGAGTTCGGTGACGTCGATGCCCATCTGTTCCATCATTTGCTTCATCTTCCGCGGGTTCATACCGCCTCCACCGAACATAGTTGGCCGAATCGAGGGTGGCCGGTAGCAAAAGCGTGGCGAACCGCGGCGTTCGAGGCGGCCTCGCGTCCGACGCGATCCCCGACTCAATCGCCCGCTGTCGGCTCACTCGCGCTCGGTGCTGGGACGTCGCTGCAGCCCGGTCGCCTCCTCGATCGACAGTTCGTACCCGACGATCGAGAGTTGCCGCCGACCGACCGACTTGAGATCCGGCGACCACGCGTTGTCGTCGATGAGTTCGCCCACTTCGGCCCACTCGGCGGTCGACAGTTCACGGAGCGTTCCGAACGCGAGCACGCTCCGCCAGTCGGTCTGCGATTCGATGTCGTAGACGGTGAGACAGGCGCGCTCGGTCGACTCGCTGAACGCCATCTTCTGACTGTCGGATCCGAACTGCCAGTAGGCGAAGACGGCCCGGCCGGTCTCGTAGCCGAACGAGATGGGAATCGCGTATGCGTTGTCTCCTTGCGCCAACGAGAGCACGCCGGTCCCCTGTTCGGCCAGATAGGCGTCGATCTCGGCGTCGGTCATCCGCCCGCCACGAACCCGATCGGGCTCGACTTGGTCTGTCATAGGCTGCCGTTTGTCTCCGTCCGTAATGGTGTTGTCCCTCGCGGATCGTTCTCTCGCGGGTGCGGCCCGACCCGCGGCGGTGAGCCGATGACACAGTTTGAATACCCGCCGCACTCGACTACTGCTATGTTCGATCCCGACGACCTCGCGAAGATCCGAGCGGGCAAGCGCGCGTGGGAGGAGGAGACGCTCGCGTCAACGCTGGATCGCTTCGGCGAGCGACGGGAGGCGTTCACCACCGACACCGACGGGCAGGATGTCGAGCGACTCTATACCCCCGCAGACGTCGCCGATCTCGACTACGAGGAGGATCTCGGGTTCCCGGGCGAGGACCCCTACACGCGCGGAGTCTACCCCACGATGCACCGCGGCCGACTCTGGACGATGCGGCAGTACGCGGGGATGGGCACTGCCCGCGAGACTAACGAGCGCTTCCGCTACCTCATCGAGCAGGGCTCCTCGGGGCTGTCGATGGCGTTCGATCTCCCGACGCAGAAGGGCTACGACTCCGACGCCGCGATGGCGGCCGGCGAGGTCGGCAAGGCGGGCGTCGCGATCGACTCCCTCAGGGATATGGAAGTCGTCTTCGACGGCATTCCCCTCGAGGAGGTGTCGACGTCGATGACGATCAACGCGCCCGCGGCGGTGCTTCTCGCGATGTACGTCGCGATCGGCGACCAGCAGGGCGTCTCCAGAGAGGAACTCCGCGGCACCATCCAGAACGACATCCTCAAGGAGTACATCGCGCGCAACCTCTACATCTACCCGCCGGAGCCGTCGATGCGACTCATCACCGACCTCTTCGAGTTCTGTGCAGCGGAGGTGCCGAACTTCAACACCATCTCGATCTCGGGGTATCACATCCGCGAGGCCGGGTCGACGGCGGCCCAGGAGGTCGCGTTCACGCTCGCCGACGGCATCGAGTACGTGGAGGCCGCGGTCGACGCCGGACTCGACGTCGACGACTTCGCCCCGCGGCTCTCGTTTTTCTTCAACGCGCACAACAACGTCCTCGAAGAGGTCGCGAAGTTCCGCGCCGCCCGCCGAATGTGGGCGAAGATTATGGAAGAGCGGTTCGACGCGGAGAGCGAGAAATCGAAGCAGTTGAAGTTCCACGCGCAGACGGGCGGGTCGACGCTCACGGCCCAGCAGGTCGAGAACAACGTCGTCCGCGTCGCCTATCAGGCGCTCGCCGCGGTCCTCGGCGGGGCCCAGAGCCTCCACACCAACGGGAAGGACGAGGCGCTGTCGCTGCCGACCGAGGAGTCGGTCCGGACGGCGCTGCGGACCCAACAGATCCTCGCGCACGAGTCCGGCGTCGCGGACACGATCGACCCGCTCGGCGGCAGTTACTACGTGGAGTCGCTCACCGACGACATCGAAGCGGAGGCGTTCGAACTCATCGAGGAGATCGACGAGCGCGGCGGGATGCTCCCGGCCGTGGAGTCCGGGTGGGTCAAGCGCCAGATCCAAGACGTCGCCTTCGAACGCCAGCGCGAGATCGAAGCCGGCGAACGAGTCGTCGTCGGCGTCAACGAGTACGAGGTCGACGAGGACGCCCGCGTCGACATTCAGGAAGTCGACGAAGCCGACGAGAAGCGACAGAAAGCGCGCCTCCGAGAAGTGAAAGACGAGCGTGACGACGAGGAAGTCGAGGCCGCGCTCGCGACGCTCCGCGAGGCGGCCGAGGGCGACGCGAACCTCGTGCCCCCGATCGTCGACGCCGTGAAGACCTACGCGACCGTCGGCGAGATCTCCGACATGTTGCGGGACGAATTCGGCGAGTACCGCCCGAGCGTTTGAGCAGTCGATTCCCCGCACGGTTCCGGACGTTTATGCCGCGCTCGTGCGATGTCAACGTATGTCGATGCAATTCGATCATCTCGGAATTGCCACGGCCGACGGGGCCGGCCTCGTGGCGACGTTCGAGGCGCTGTTCGACGCGCCGGTGGTCCACGAGGAGGCGTTCGACGGGATGACCGTTCGGTTTCTCGACCTCGACGGCGGCTACTTCGAGTTGCTCGAACCGGTCGAGAGCGGCACGATCTCGCAGTTCCTCGATCGGAACGGGCCCGGAATCCACCACGTGGCGCTCCGAACCGCGGATATCGACGCCGCCTTGGACCGCGCTCGCGACGTCGGCGTCGACCTCGTCGACGAGGAGCCCAGACCGGGCGCGTGGGGCCACGAGGTCGCCTTCTTGCACCCCCGCTCGACCGGCGGCGTGCTCGTCGAGTACGTGCAGCACGACGAGTAATCCGTATGTGTCGCTTGGGCAGGATTCGGGAGACCCGAGGTGGACGCACGAATCCACGACAGCAGTACAGTTTAGGCGCTCGCCGACGCCTTCTTGGGTAAGATGCGCGATTGGCTCTCTCACCGCGCGCGGATCGAGCCGCACGCACCGGCGCTCCTCGTCGCGGAATCGGGCGACGCCTTCTCGTTCGGGAACCTCGACACCCTCGTCGACGACCTCGCCGGGCGGCTCGCGGCCGCCGGTGTCCATCAGGAGATGCACTTGGGCGCGGTGCTCTCCTCCCGGCTCGAATACGTCTGCTTGGTCCACGCAGCCATGCGGCTCGGCGTGACACTCGTCCCGATGGGCGACGGACTGACCGCCCGCGAACTCGCGAGACAGATCGAGACTGCCGACGTCGATGCCGTCGTCTGCGGTGCCGAAACCGAGGAGGTAGTCGTCGATGCGGCCGAGGCAGTCGACGACGAATCGGCGGATGGTGACGAATCGGCGGATGGTGACGAATCGGCGGATGGCGACGTATCTGTCGACAGCGACGTATCGGTGGATGGCGACGCATCGGTCGACAGCGCCTCGGCCGGCGACCCCTCGGCCGGCGACCCCTCGGCCGACGACGCACCGGACGAAGCTGTCCCCGAGTTGCTGCTCACCGTCGACGAGCCGACGACCGACGCCGCTGAACCGCTCTCGGACTTCCTCGCCGACCCCGTCACCCCCGCCGAGTGGTCGCTCGACGACTGCCAGTTGCTCCTGTTCACCTCCGGGACCACCGGGAATCCCAAGGCGATCCAGTTGACGACTGGCAACCTCCTCGTCAGCGCGATCGCCTCTGTGTTCCGGCTCGGATTCGACCCCGCGGATCGATGGCACGTAACGCTGTCGCTGCACCATATGGGCGGCATCGCGCCGATTCTCAGGATGCCGCTGTACGGGATGACTGTCCTGTTCAGGACGTCGTTCGACGCCGCCACGGTCGCCGACGACCTCGACAGGTACGACGCGACCGCGATTTCGCTGGTCCCGACGATGCTCCGGCGGATGTTGGACAGCCGCGGGACGCTCTCGGACTCGCTCCGGGTGGTCCTCCTCGGCGGGGCCCCCGCGCCGACGGATCTCGTCGAGCGCTGCCGGGACTACTCGATCCCCGTCCATCCGACCTACGGAATGACCGAAACCGCCTCACAGATCGCCACCGCGCGGCCGAACGAGGCCTACGAGTTCCCGGACACGGTCGGTCGACCGCTGTTTATGACCGACGTGACCGCCATCGGTGAGGACGGCGAGCCGCTGCCGGCCGGCGAGTCGGGGGAACTCGTCGTCGCCGGGCCGACCGTGACGCCGGGCTATTACGGCGACAGCGAGGCGAACACTGAGGCCTTCGGACATTACGGACTTCACACCGGGGATGTGGGCGTTTTCGATGATGAGGGTTTGTTGCGGATCTTGAACCGCGTCGACGACCGCATCGTCACCGGCGGCGAAAACGTCGAGCCCGGCGAAGTCGTCGACGTGCTGGTGGAGCACCCCGCCGTCCGCGACGCGGCCGTCGTCGGCGTCCCGGACGCGCAGTGGGGCGAACGCGTCTCGGCGGTGGTCGTCCCCGAGACTGGCGCGACGACCGACTCGTCGGATGTACCGGCCGACTCCCCGGATGCACCGGTCGACCCCCCAGATGCACCGACCGACTCCCCGGACGCACTGGCCGAGGGGGACGCAGCGGACGCCGGAACCGACGCTCTCGACCGCGGCGAACTGCTCGACTTCGCGCGGGACCGCTTAGCGGGATTCAAGCTCCCGAAGACGATCACCGTCGTCGACTCGCTACCGCGAACCGTCTCGGGGACCGTCGATCGCGAGGCCGTCCGCGAGATCGTCTCCGAGCAGACGGCCGACAGCGACGAATGAAATAGAAAACTAGTTGCTAGTTTCTCAAAGTTCCGAGGGTTATTTGCTCGTGGACCGAGAGGGCGCGGTATGGATCTCCTCGACGAATCGGTGGTTCCGGAACACGCTCGCGAGGTAAAACGCGAGGCGCGCGAGTTCGCCGACGAGCACATCCGACCGAACGCGGAAGCGTATTTCAAATCCGCCGAATATCCGTGGGACGTCCTCGAAGCGGGGATGGACGCGGGGCTCGTCGCCCAAGACATCAGCGAGGAATACGGCGGCAAGGGCTACGATCTCGAACAGATCCTCGCGATCAACGAGGAGTTCTACGCCGCCGACGCGGGGATCGCGCTGACGCTGATGCTTGCCTCGTTCGGCTGTGAGATCGTCGAAAAGTACGGCACTGAGGAGCAGAAAGACGAATACCTCCGGCCCGTCGCGGCCAACGACCAGATCTCCGGGCTCGCGGTGTCGGAGCCGCAGACCGGGTCGGATATGGCCGGGATGACGACGACCGCGGAGCGGACTGACGACGGCTGGGTGCTGAACGGCGAGAAATACTGGGTCGGAAACGCGGTAGAGGCCGACTGGCTGACCGTCTACGCCAAAACCGGCGAGGGCGACGATCGCTACTCGAACTACTCGATGTTCATCGTCGAGACCGACGCGCCCGGCTACGAGGCCGAGCACATCCCCGAGAAGATCGGGATGCGCGCCTCCAAGCAGGGCCACATAATCTTCGATGACTGCGAGATCCCCGAGGAGAATCTCATTGGAACCGAAGGCGGCGGCTTCTACGTCCTCGCGGACTTCTTCAATCACGGCCGGGTCGTCGTCGGCGGCCACGGCATCGGCCTCGCCGCGCAGGCCATCGAGGAGACGTGGAAGTTCGTCCACGACCGGGAGGCATTCGGTCGGAACATCGCCGAATTCCAGTCGACCCAGCACATCCTCGCGGATATGCGGATGGAGTTCGAGGCCGCGCGGGCGCTCAACTGGCGTGCCGCGCACAAGGTCGAAACCAACGAAGACGCCGGATTCTGGGCCGCCGCCACGAAGACCAAGTCGACGGAGACGGCGATGCACTGCGCCGAGCGCGGGATGCAACTGCACGGCGGCCGGTCGGTCCTCGAAGAGTACCCCATCTCCCGCGTCTATCGCGACGTCCGGATTCCCGTCATCTACGAGGGCGCAAACGAGATCCAGCGCAATCTCATCTACCGACAGGGCGAAATCTGACGCCGCGCTGTGTGGTCCGCCGATACCGACGTTGCCGACTCCCGGACCGGATCTGATCTCCCTGATCGGGGATGATATCCCGGACCGGATCTGATCTCCCGAATCGGGGCTGATTATCGCAGTTCGTGTCGAGGGGCCGTTGCCCAAGCGGGACCCTAATAGTGTAGGGTGCGGGGTGAATATCCTCGCTGTCCTCCGTTCAGGTACTGAAACACGATGTCCAAGAGCCAATCGACACTCACCGAACTGACCGAGTACTGCGATGAATGCGGTTCCCGGACGCCCCACGAGGTTTCGATCGAACTCAAGACCGAGAGCAAAAAGCGGACGAACCGGCAGTTCTCCCGGGAACCCTACCGCGTCACGAAGTGCGGCGTCTGTGGCGGGACGGCCTCCCAGCGGATGAACGACGCCTAACCGCCGCGTCGGTCGCTCCCTCCCCGACCCGCTCCCTCCCCGACCCGAATCGTCCCCGTTAGTCCCCGTCGACACCGTCCGCCGTCTTGCGCTCGCTCGCCGACTCCGTTCCCGACGATTCCGAGACGAACGCCTCGATGAGTTTCCGTTCGCCCGAGCGCAGATGCTCGTGAAACGTCGGGGCCGCGATGCCGAGCGAGTCGGCGACCTCCTCCGCGGTGCTCCCTCGGGGCCACTCGAAGTAGCCCGCGGCGTGCGCCGCTTCGATCACCTCTCGCTGGCGAGCGGTCAGTTTCTCTGCCAACTGGCGGCGAAAGGACGCCGTCGACTGTACCGCGTCTTCGACTTCCCGCTTGGCAACGACGGTGATGTCCGGATACGACGACTGCACCGCGTTCGTGAGGGCTCTGAGATCGGCCTTCGGCGGAACGCGGACGACCATCGTGCCAACGCCGTCGGTGGCGGTGAGCGACTCGATCGTCGCCCCCAATTCGACCAGCGTGACCACGACGGAGGCACCGGTCAACCGAAACTCGAACAGCGCCTCGCCGTCTTCGTCGGCGATGGTGCGCGCATTCGTGAGCGCATCCAGCGGTGCCACAGCCGAGAGCACTGCCGACGGATCGACGTCCGCGAGCGCGACGTAACAGGAGACGACGCCCTCGTCGGTGAGCGTCGTCCCGTCGAGGCGGACCGTCGTCTCGAACTCCAGTGAGAGGTCGACGAGCAGGTCGCGGGTGTCGGCGTGGTCGAACTCCAGTTCGATGGCCGCGTCGCCCTGCAGGAGCTGTTTGGACTCCGCGGCGTTGATGCCGTGACCGACGCGCTCGGCGATCTCTTCGAGCAACGACGATTCCTCCTCGGACACCTCCCCGCGAACGTAGACGACCAACGCGCCGTAGACCGTGTCGCGGTAGCTGATCGGTGCCGCAACGAGGGTTCGATCGCCGTCGACCGGATCGGCGGTCGCCAACACCGCTGCGGCGTGTTCCTGCGAGACGGCCGCCGTGGAGACGGAACGGTCGTTGATGACCTCCTGAATTACCCCTGACGGCGTCCTCACGTCGGTTGGATCCCCATCGAAAGCACCAAGTGGGGTTTCGATCGAGTCGGAGCTGGCCTCGCAGGCGATGGTCTCGACGACGTCGTTGTACTTCGCGATCCATACCCCGTCGTACGGAGAGTTCTCGAACGAATCGCAGACTGTCGTCACGATCTCATCGCGGGTGGTCGCGTCGACCAGCGACCGGTCGATCTCCCGGAGAAATCCGTTTATTTGCCTGATCCTCGATAGCTGCTGCTCCCGGGTTCTGATCTCCGATTCCCGTTCGTCTCTGAGTTCTCGGACCTTCGCGGTCAACCGATCGAGGGCGTCGGGATCGCGGAGTTCGTCGATGTCGCGGTCTTCGAGTACCGCCTCCGTCGAGGCGAGCGCGAAGTACTCCCGTACGCGGTCGTCGAACTCCGAGCGGACCAGCAGCTCCTCGACGGCGTCTCTGACGCTCGCCTCGTCGACCGGTTTGACGAGGTACTCGTCGAACGGCATCTCGACGATGTCGGTGTCGGGTTCGACCGCGGTCATCATCGCGATACGGCAGTCGAGCCCACGGCGATCGATCTCTTCGAGGACCTCGTCGCCCGAGCGGTCCGGCATCCGTCTGTCGAGGAGGACGACGTCGACGTCGTCGTCGAGCAGATCGAGCGCCGCGTCGCCCCCGTAGGCGACGCGGACGGCGTACTCGTCGCGCAGCCAGTACTCGCAGGTGTCGGCGAGATCCCTGTCGTCGTCGACGACGAGGACGACCGGTTCGTCGGGCGACGCTGTCGACCCTCCTGCGGTGTCATCCGTCGCTCCGTCGGCAGACATTCGTGCTACCGAGTGGGAGCGAGTCCATCGACAAATAGTTGCCCCTCGTGGCGGTATCCCGCACCTCCGCAACGAACCCTAACGACGTAGGGCACCGTGTTAGGCCCGTTCCCCACTTCCACTATGTTGGCTATGATCGACCGGACCGCTGCCGAGGTGGAGACTCGTGCCTGAATGCCAAAACTGCGGCTCATTCGTCTCTCGTGACTACGTGCGAGTGTTCGCCCCCGAGGGCGTCGAGAACGCGCGGGTCTGCCCCCACTGCGAAGATATGATTCGCGAGGGCGCAGCCGTTCGCGACGCTCGATCACGGCGCGTTTCGTCGCTGTAGCCTCCCTCTCGTCACACGCGACACCGAAGCTCGGCATCCCCCTTCGTTCGAGCGTCTCCCCCCCTTTGAGTTCCCGAACAGCCGCTGCCGGATCCGCTGGCCCCTATTCCTCCGACCGCCAACCTACAAGGCGCTGCCGCTGGATCGGTGGGTATGCGACTGGAGGACTACTGGGGCGTCGGCCCGAAGACGAGCGAGAAACTCCGGGAGACGCTCGGCGTCGAGCGGGCGATCGAGGCGATCGAGAGCGCCGACATCCGGGCGCT
>Ga0207851_100380_pt1 | contig 24470 bp, 30 predicted proteins | sample A23E3SouthBayCA_FD_187747 | JGI IMG/M metagenome (GOLD analysis project Ga0207851, IMG submission 187747) | Aerobic enrichment media microbial communities from Eden Landing Ponds, California, USA - A23 E3 (SPAdes) | ecosystem: Environmental > Aquatic > Marine > Unclassified | place: Emeryville... | reverse complement strand
CGAGCCACGCGAGTCCCTCCGCGAGCGTCGCGAGCAGGTACGCCCGGAAGAGCAGTTCCTCGAAGACGGCGACGGCGACGAAGTAGGCGGCGACGAGCGCGAGCGCCAGGCGGGGGTCCACCGCCGGCGCGACCGGGACGGAGGCGTCGGCCCGCGAGACGAACGTGCCCGTCACGCGGACGTAGCCGGCGGCGAGTTCGACCGCGAACACGACCGCCGGGAGCGCGGCGCCGAGGGCGAGTCCGAAGCTCAGGTCCGCCCACCAGTCCCGCGAGCGCTCGAACCCCAGCGCGGTGTAGGAGCGCTCGTCGACGAGGCGCGCGGCGGCGACGACCCCGACCGCCAGCGCGCCGATCTGGAGGGTCAGCGCGGCGGTCCCGCCGACCGCGGCGACGGCCGGACTCGCGTCCCGGGTGAGTGCGTCGAGTCCCGCCGCGGCGGCCGTTCCGAGGGCACCGACGAGTACGACGACCACGGCGCCGACGACGAGGCGCCAGGGCGCGCGCAGGCGCCCGTCCTCGCTCCGGACGAGCCAGCGGTACGCGCTCGGGGTCGGTGACACGGCCGGACCGTGGGACCTGGCGGGCTTAACTGTTGGTCGCTCGCGGCCGTCCCTGTTCGTCGCGCGGCCGCTCGGCGGTCAGACCCCCCCGCTGTCCGAACGGCCGAGAACGGACGACCGAACGCCTTCGGGCGGTTACTCTCTGGTAAGGAAACCCCTATTGCCCGCGCGCTCCATCGCCGTGGTATGACGAAGCGCCACGTCTCGCTGCCCATCGGTGGCGAGGAGGGCATCCACGGCTTCATCGAGGAGGTCGACGAGCGACTGTCGGGCGAGGAGGACACCTGCGACGTCGTCGAGGACGTCCTCGTGGACCTGATGGGCGACCGCGAGGCCTACGAGCACTGGCAGTCGGGCGGCGACGTCTCGGCCGCCGAGCGCGTCCGCCTCCAGGGGTACGACCCCTGCAACGCGACCCTGGAGAGCGAGTACTACGCCGAGGTCGAGACCATGCCCGATGGACAGTTCGAGCGCTCGAAGTACCTCCAGTGGCTCTGGCGGCAGTTCGACGCGACGCCGATGGCAGACAACGTCGAGTTCGCGCTTCGCTTCCGGCGGATGCTCGCCGACCACCTCTTCGCGGACGTGGGCGAGGGCTGCCGATTCTTCAAGGGTATCACCTTCACCTACGGCCACAACATCTCCATCGGCGACAACTGCGTCGTCCACGACGACGTCCACCTCGACGACCGCGGGAAACTCACCGTCGGCGACCGCGTCTCCATCTCCGACGACGCCCACGTCTACAGCCACGACCACGACATCAACGACCAGACCGACGTCGACAACTACCACACCATCATCGAAGACGACGTGCGGGTCACCTACGATTCGATGGTCCGTGCGGGCGTGCGTCTCGGCGAGAACTCCGTCCTCGCGGCCAAGTCGATCGCCGGCCGCGACGTGCCCGCCCACCACATCGCCGCCGGCACGCCCGCCAAGTCCATCGCCGTCAAGGACGGCTGGGAGTCGGTCGCCGACCCCCTCGAAGACGCCAACGTCGACCGCCGCGACGAGCGCGAGATCCCCTACGACCTGCCCGACGACCTGAACGTCTTCGACGAGTTCGGGCGCGAGCGCCAGCCCCCGGACGCCTGAGCGCTCCCCGCCGTCCCTCAACCCGCCCTTCTCCGGCCCATCGAGACCTCAGAGAACCCCGTCTGTCGTCCGTCGGGTCGCCGGAGTCTCGCCCCTGATACTGCAGGGGGAACACACAAGTACTATGCTAACCAATACCATAGCATGGAGACCTGGAGCTGGATCCTCGTCTACCTCGTCGGGTTCACGGTCTTCCAGCTGCTGTTGTTCCGGTACTTCGCCGACGACGGCTCGCTCGGTGCGGGCGCGCTCTCGAAGGAGGCCTCGGCGCCGGGGTCGCTCGACCGCGACGACGGCGGACGCGACCCGGGTCCGGCCGCGAGCGCGGACCGCGACGGCGACGGCGACCTCGTCCAGTGTCGCCAGTGCGGCGCCCGCAACGAGGACGTGGGCACTTTCACCTACTGCCGGGAGTGCCTCGCGCAACTGCGCTGACCGCCGGGGAAATTCGAGGCTCCGCAGTTCGCTCGTTCGTCTCCCGGAGCGGCGCGGCCGCCGCCGCGGATGCGTTATCAGCGCTGAGAAGCGAGGGACAAAGGTCTATACCCCGACCGGGAATCGTACCAGTATGCGTGTCTCGAGCGGCGTCCCTGGGTTCGACGAACTGGTCCAGGGAGGACTCCTGAAAAACAGGCTCTACGTGGTGAGCGGCCCGCCCGGTAGCGGGAAGACGACCTTCTCCTCGCAGTTCATCACGCAGGGGGCCAGAGAGGGCGAGAACTGCCTGTACGTGACCATGCACGAGACCAAAGAGGAACTCATGCAGGACATGTCTGGCTACGAGTTCGGCTTCGACCAGGTGATGGCCTCCGGGAAGGTGCAGTTCCTGAATCTGATGACCGACAGCGGCAAGCGGACCATCACCCAGTTCGGCACCGAGGGCGGGCTCACCAACCGGATCGTCGCCTTCCTCGAACAGCAGGACATCGACCGCGCGGTCATCGATTCGACGATGCTCCTCCAGCACTTCTTCGAGAACATGTCCGACGAGATCACGGGCTTTCTCTCCGCGCTGAAACAGACCGACACTACCACCGTCCTGATCTCGGAGATGACCGACCCCTCCTCGTACGCCGACGAGCACTACCTCGCCCACGGCGTCATCTTCTTCCACAACTACCTGGAGTCGGGCGGGATGACCCGCGGCGTCCAGGTCATCAAGATGCGCGGGACGGCCATCGACTGCGACATCCGCGCCATCGACTTCTCGGACCGCGGGCTGCGGGTCGACCCCGGGGAGAAAGTCGAGGGATAGCCCATGGGACTCTACGATCAGGAGTACGGCACGTCGTGGACGACGCTGGACAGGGACGAGGCGACCGAGCGCGCCTACGCGCTCGGGGTCGCGGAGTCGCTCGGCCAGTACGACCGCGAGGAGTTCGAGGCGGTCCACGACGAGATGGAGACGGCCTACGACAAGAGCATGGTCGAACTGGCCTTCCGCGAGGGGAAAAACGAGGGCCGCGAGGTCCAGCCCGCCGGCGACGCCGACGAGGAGGCCGTCTGGTCCGAACTCGTCGAGGGCGAGACCGTCGTCGTCGACGAGGACGAGGTTCCCACCGGCGGCCGTGACGGTATCACCGAGGCCGTCGACCGCTTCGAGGGGATCGAGAGACCCAACCCCGACGAGATCGACGCGACCGACAAGCCCGACTTCCTCGACAGGTAGCGCCGCTGAAAGGGCCGGATCTGGCTCCCACCGCCCGACCGCAACCGCCTTGCCCGCCGAGTGTGACTGCCCGGTATGGTCGTCGCGGACCTGCACGTCCACACGACGAATTCCGACGGCATCCTGACGCTGCCCGAGATCCCAACCCTCGCCCGCGGGGCCGGCCTCGCGGCCGTCGCGGTCACCGACCACGACCGCCTCCACCCGGACCTGGCCCACCCCGTCGACGAACGCGACGGCGTGACGTTGATCCACGGGATCGAACTCCGCGTGGACCTGGGCGACCAGCAGGTCGACCTGCTGGGCTACGGCGCTCGCGCGACCGACGCGCTCGTCGCCGAGATCGACCGCCTCCAGCGCGACCGCCTGGCTCGCGGCCGCGCCATCATCGAGTGCGTCGAGGACCGGCTCGGACTGTCGCTCCCGGTCGAGCCCGAACGGGGCCTGGGCCGTCCGGACATCGCCCGCGCGGTCGTCGAGAGCGACGCCGACTACGACGAGATCGGCGCCGTCTTCGACGACCTCATCGGCGAGTCGGCGCCGTGCTACCGGGCCCGCGACATCCCCGGCTTCGAGCGCGGCCGCGAGCTGCTCGCGGAGGCCTGCGGCCTCGTCTCGCTCGCCCACCCGCTGCGCTATCCCGACCCTCGGAGCGCGCTCGACCGCGCGCCGGCCCTCGACGCCGTCGAACTCCACTACCCCTACGACGGGTCGCGGGGCCACGACCGCGGAAGCGGGCCGCTCGACCCCGCCGACGTCCGCCGGTTCGCCGACCGCCACGACCTGCTGGTGACCGGCGGCAGCGACGCCCACGACCGGAATATCGGCGGGACCGGCCTCGACCGCGCCGAGTACGCCGCCGTCGCCAGCGCGCTCGGGCTGTGAGGTCGGTCGATGTCCGTTCGGCCGCGTCACGGGGACGCCGGTCGTCAGACGGTCGTCTGCCGCGGTCGCAGGCTTCAATGTCTCGCGGTTCCAAGGTGGGTGCATGCAGTGTCACTACTGCGACCGCGAGGCCGACATCGCGGTCGAGAAAGACGGCGTGAAAGTCGGCGTCTGCAAACCTCACTTCCGCGAGCAGATGGAGGAGCTCGCCGACTCGGACTGGCTCGAGGGCATCGAGGACGACCTCGATATCGACCGAGCCGAGTGACTGCCCGCGCCGACTCGCGCGCCCCTCACCCGCGGGTTCGCCCCGCTCCCCGGTGTTCGCGTCACCCTCCGATTTCTCCCTGCCATCCGGTTTCGTCTCGCTCCCCGATTCCGCCCCGTCCCGATTCCGCCCCTCCCCCGGATTTTACTCGGTCGCGCGCCAACGGTGTCCCATGAACCGCATCAGTCTCGACGACGTAGACCGGCGGATGGGGCCGGCGGCGGACAAGCGCGCGCTCTCGAACGCGCTCGACACCGACGAACTCGCCGTCAACTACTACGAACTCGCGCCCGGCGACGCCTTCGGCTTCGGCTACCACCGTCACCCCGACCAGGAGGAGGTGTTCTACGTCGTCGAGGGCACCGCGACCTTCGAGACCGAAGACGACGACGTGGAGGTGGGGGCGGGCGAGGCCGTCCGGTTCGCGCCCGGCGAGTGGCAACTCGGCCGCAACGCCGGCGAGGAGCGCTGCGTCGCGCTCGCGATAGGCGCGCCGAAAGACGCCCGCGAGACCGAGATGGTCCGGGAGTGCGCCGACTGCGGCGGCCGCACCGAGAACACGGTCGAGATGACCGACGACCGCGACGCCCTGGTGACGCGCTGTCTGGAGTGTGGCGCCGAGACTGGCCGCTTCACCTAAGAGGTGGTTCGAGACGCGAAGTGCCGGATCCGGAGTCAGGCCGGCTCGTCGCGGATCCTGTCAATCTCGACGTCGTCGGGGAGACCGTCGAACTCGGGGTCGGCACCGACGACTAACGCCGCTGTCCGTTCGGCCGCGAGCGCAGCGGCGTACGAGTCACCGAGCGAAATACCACCAGCCGCCTTGATCCGCGCGACTCGGTGGACGGACGGAGTCTCCACGGTCAGCCCGAACCCGCGGAGCACGCGGAGGTCTCGCTTCCCGACGTCGAGATGCGTCTCGTCGGGAACGGATTGGTTCGGCGCCCCGGTTTCGAGTCGAGCGATCTTGTAGACGACTTCCGTCGCCGTTGCGTGGGAAATGAAACCTGCTGCGTCCTCGGACTCGACCGCTCGAAGTCGTTCGGCGACGGCCCCGGACCCTGGTTCGTCGTAGAGGTACGCGATCAGTGGCTCGGCGTCGAAAACGTACGCGTCTGTCGCATCGACCGTCATCGGTGCTGTTCGAGACGCTCGTCGCGCTCGCGTTCGAGTCGTCGTTCCTCGTCGTCCATCTCCCGCAACCGGTCGAGAACCTCTCCTCGTTCGTAGCGACCGGCGTGGATCCCCTGCATCTCGTCGACCGACGGGAGCGGCTCGACGACGATTTTCCCGTCGTCTTCGTAGATCAGCACTCGTCCCGGCGTCTCGATCCCGAACCGCTCGCGGAGCTTCTTCGGAATCGTCGCCTGCCCTTTGCTTGACACTCGTATGATCTCACCACTTTCTGTATTACTCGACATTCTTGTATTACGATTCGGTCCTGTGCTACAAGTAAATTTCGTGCGACCGAGGACACATATTCGTTACCGCAGCCGATACCAGCCGACCCCGACGACCCCCGGTCCGAACGTCACCACGAGAAACAGCGCCGCGAGCGCGGCGGCGGCGGCCGACCCCGGCAGGAAGGTCACGTTCGCGTAGCCGGTGCCCGGGAGGAAGAAGCCGACGAGCGCGGCCGCGAGCGCGACCGGCCACCCGAGCGCGGCGTAGCGCAGGGCGTCGTCGGGGTCGAGGTCGGTCCAGCGCGCGACCAGCGCGCGGCCGATACAGAGCGGGAAGCCCGCGAGCGCCAGCATCGCGGCGCCGACCGTCGCGACCGCGACGAGGCTGGTGACCGGGCCCGCGACGGCCCCGACCGCGACGCCGCCCGCGAGGAGAACGCCGACCGCGGCGGTCCCGACCGTCGCCATCGCCTCGCCGAAGCTCGTTCGTCGGCCCGACCGTTCGAGCCACCACGCCGCCGCCGTCGCGAGCGGCGCGGCGACGGCGATGGCGACGAACGCGAACAGACCGAGCGTCCCCGCGGGGCTCTCGCTCATCGGCGCCGCTCGTCTCCCCGGTCGGTCGGCGCGATCCGAGCCGCCGCTCGCACTCGTCGCGGCGGGCGAGTCATTCGAACGCCGCGATGCCGGTCAGGTCCTCGCCGAGGATCAGCGTGTGGATGTCGTGGGTGCCCTCGTAGGTGTACACCGTCTCGACGTTGGCGAGGTGGCGCATCGGCGAGTAGTCCGTCGTGATCCCGTTGCCGCCCAGCATCTCGCGGGCGGTGCGGGCCACCTCGCGCCAGTTCCGGACGTTGTGACGTTTCGCCATCGAGACCTGCTGGGGGCGCAGCTCCCCCCGTTCTTTCAGGTCCGCGAGGCGATAGGCGAGCAGCTGCGCGGTCGTGACCTGCGTCGCCATCTCCGCGAGTTTCTCCTGTTGCAGCTGGAAGCGAGCGATCGGCCCGCCGAACTGCTCGCGGTCGGTCGCGTACTCGCGGGCGGCCTCGAAGCAGTCCCGCGCCGCCCCGACCGCGCCCCACGCGATGCCGTACCGGGCCTGCGTGAGACAGGACAGCGGCCCCTTCATTCCCGACACGTCGGGCAGGACCGCCGATTCGGGGACGTAGGCGTCGTTCAGCCCCACCTCGCCGGTGACCGACGCGCGCATCGAGAGCTTGCCGTCGATGTGGTTCGTCGTGACTCCGTCGCGGTCGGGTTCGACGAGGAACCCGCGGACGGGATCCCCGTCTTCCGAGCGGTCCCTGGCCCAGACGACGATCACGTCGGCGATGGGCGCGTTCGTGATCCACGTCTTCGACCCGGAGAGACGGTAGCCGTCGCCGTCGCTGTCTTTTTTCGCTGTGGTCTCCATCGCGCTCGGGTTCGAACCGTGCTCGGGTTCGGTGAGCCCGAACGCGCCGATGGCCTCTCCCTCGCCGAGCGCGGGGAGCCAGCGCTCGCGCTGGGCCTCCGAGCCGTAGGCGTGGATGGGGTACATGACGAGCGAGCCCTGCACGGAGGCCATCGAGCGGACACCGGAATCGCCCGCCTCGAGTTCCTGCATCACGAGGCCGTAGGCGCGCTCGCTCAGGTCGGGCAGGCCGTACCCCGAGAGGTTCGGGGCGTAGAAGCCGAGTTCGCCCATCTCGGGGATGAGACCCTCGGGAAAGGTGCCGGCCTCGAAGTGGTCGCCGATGTCGGGTCGGACCTCGCTGTCGACGAACTCGCGGGCGGTGTCGCGGACGAGCCGTTCCTCCTCGGTCAGGTCCGCCTCGAGTCCCACGTAGTCGAGCATGGCGGACGTAGGAGCGAGCGCGGGAAGACGGTTTCCCCGCGCCAGCCGCCGCTACCACTCCTTGCAGTCGGCACAGACCAGGTCGTCCTCTTGCCGCCAGCGCCGGTCGACGGTCGCGCCGCAGGCCGCGCACTCGCCGCCGCCGTCGTCCCAGACGTACGTCGACACCGCGGGTTCGACCGCGTCCGGGTCGACACCGGGCGAGTCGTCGGTGTTGTCGGTCGTCGATCCGGCCGGATCGGCGTCGTCCTCGTCGTCCGCTTCGGCTTCGTCCGCGGAACCCGCCGACGCGGCGCTGTCGGCCTGCTCCTCGGTTGCTCCGCTCTCGTCACTGATGTCTGACTCGGCGGTCGCGTCGCTCCCGTCCGACTCGTCGGTATCGTCGCTGCCGGCGTCTAAGAAGTCGTCGAGCGACCGGTCTCCCATATCCGTCAGTCCGTGCGCGGGCCCTTAGCGGTGACGGCCCGGTGTCGGTCCGGCGCGCGCCGCGCTCAGTTCCGCACGGCCTCGATGGCGTCGACGAACTCGGCGGCGGACTCGCGGACGCCGTCCCAGTCGTCTTCCGCGATGGCGTCGTAGTCGACCAGCGCCGAGCCGGCGCCGACGGCCACCGCACCGGCCTCGAAGTAGTCGCCGACGTTGTCGGCGGAGACGCCGCCGGTCGGCATGATCGGCACGTCGCCCAGCGGGCCCTGGAGCGCGCCGATGTGGCCCGGCCCGACGGTCGAAGCGGGGAACATCTTCAGGATGTCCGCGCCGGCCTCCATCGCCTGGGCGGCCTCGGTCGGCGTCATCACGCCCGGGATGGCGACGACCCCTTCCCGGTTGCAGACGTCGATGACGTCCTCGTTGAGATTCGGGGCGAGGACGAACTCCGCACCGGCCTCGATGACGTTACGCGCCGCGGCGGCGTCCATCACGGTGCCCGCGCCGACGACCGCGTCGGTGCCCTCCATCGCGCGGTCGACGTCCGCGATCATGTCGCTACAACGTTTTGCGTCGGCCGTGATCTCGATGGCCGTCACCCCGCCCTCGTGGATGGCCTCGGCGACCGGGACGATGTCGGCCTCGTCGATCCCCCGCAGGACCGCCGTCACGCCGCTGTCGACGATGCGTTGCTGGACTTCCTGCTTGTTCGTCATACCTCCCTCTGTGTCGGGCGGGGGCAAAAGGATACCCAGTTTCGCCCGGTCGCTGCGGGCGGTTCGGACCGCTCGACTCACTCGCCTTCGGGTTCGTACGGGTGGGCGATATCGGACTTCGGCGCGCCCGTGCCGAGGACTTTCACCGGCCCGTCGGCGCTGTCGGGGTTGTACGCGCGGTGCGGACTCTCGGGTTCGGCGACGAACACCTCGCCGGACTCGACGACGAACTCGCCGTCGGGCGTCTCGACGTAGAGCGTCCCCCTGACGACGTAGAAGGCCTCCTCGCGACGCTCGTGGTAGTGGTACGTCCGCGGGAGTTGCTCTCCCGGGGCCATCTCGTAGGTGGCGAGGTGGAGCGCGGCCAGTTCCGCCGCGTCGGAGATCCCGCGGCGGTCGCAGGGGTAGTCCGGCGTCGGGTCGAGGTCGTCGGGGTCGAGGCGGTGGTAGGCCATACCGGCGGTGGGTGTCGGGCGGAGAAAAAACCGCGCTCGACCGTCGCCCGAGCGGCCGGTCCCGGCGACGCGCTCCCCGGCGACGCGCTCGCGGTCTCGTAGCTGCCAACGCCGCCCCGGCGAACTGACGCCGTCGCTCCGGCGAAGATTGATTTCGATCCGTCCCCTGGCACGAGTGTGAACGACGCGACAGCGGCCGCGGGGGTGTCGTGATGGAGTTCGTCGAGACGCTGCGGACGAGCGCGCGGTCGATCCGGTCGCACAAGCTCCGGGCGACGCTGACGGTGCTCGGCATCGTTATCGGCATCGCCGCCGTCGTCACGTTCGTCACCTTCGGCGCGAGCCTCAAGGCGGACGTCGTCTCGGAGATCGAGGGCTCCAGCGCCAACGAGATCTACCTCGTCGCGTCCGAGGACGAGGGCGGCGGCTTCGGCGGCGCGCAACCGGTGTTCACCGAGTACGACCTCTCCCGGTTGCGCGAACTCGCGGGGGTTCAGCGGGTGGTGCCACGGGGGCAGCTCGCGGTCAGTTCGCTCGCGCACGGCAACGACACCGTCGCGCGCAACCGGGTGACTGTGACCGACGAGCGGGCGTTCGCGACCGCGACCTTCGACGAGGGCCGCGCCTTTCGCAACGGCACCGCCGAGGCCGTGATCAACCGCCCGGCGTCGCGGCTGTTCCCGGGCAACCTCTCGGCGGGCGACCGGCTGACGGTCACGCTCCAGTCGGGCGAGCGCGCCGCCGTCACGGTCGCGGGCATCGTCAACGGCAGCGGCGGCCAACTGCCCTTCAGCGCCTTCAGCGACCAGCCGCGCGTGTTCCTGCCCGCCGACCGCTACTCCAGAACCGTCCTCGAGAGCCCGAATCTGGGGGTCGACCAGACCGCCTACCCGCAGGTGACTGTCGTCACCGCGCCGGGCGACACGACCGCCGTCCAGGAGCGCGTCCGCGGCTACTTCGACGGGAACGGCTCCGACGCCGCGCAACTGCTCCCGCCGGGCTTCTCGGTCGGCGCCCAGACCAACGACGACCTCGTCGACCGCATCGAGCGGATCGTCGAGCGTCTCACCCGCTTTGTCACCGGCATCGCCGTCATCGCGCTCGTGGTGGGGGCAGTGGGGATCGCGAACATCATGCTCGTCAGCGTCACCGAGCGCACCCGGGAGATCGGGATCATGAAAGCCGTCGGCGCGCGCAACCGCGACGTGATGCAACTGTTTCTCACCGAGGCGGTCCTGCTGGGCGCGCTCGGGGCGGTCGTCGGCGTCCCGGTCGGTGTCGCGGGCGGGTGGGCCGCCACGGAGTACGCCGAGATCCCGCTGACGCTCGCGCCGACGTGGTTCGCGGTCGCGGTCGCCGTCGGCGTGGGCGTCGGCGCGCTCGCCGGGCTCTATCCGGCATGGCGGGCCGCCCGCGTCGACCCGATCGACGCGCTCCGCTACGAGTGAGCGGGCCGTCGCGGTTGCCCTCTCCGGGTGGTTGGGGGCGTGTGACACGCCCTGCCCGTCCACAAAGCCTTAAAAAGTCGGAGTCTCCTACGGATAGGCATGCAACACGTGAAGATTCCGCAGGACCGGATCGGCGTTCTCATCGGCGAAGGGGGTGAGACGTTGCGGGAGATCGAAGACCGGGCGGAGGTGCGTCTGGACGTCGACAGCGAGACCGGGCAGGTCAAAGTCGAGTCGACGGGCGACCCCGTCACCGCGCTGAAGGGCCCGGACATCGTGAAGGCCATCGGCCGCGGGTTCGCCCCCGAGGAGGCCATGCGCCTGCTCGACGACGAGATGATGCTGTTCGACATCATCGACGTCGGCGCCGTCGCGCGCAACCAGAACGACCTCCAGCGTCACAAGGGGCGCCTCATCGGCGAGGACGGGCGCACCCGCGAACTCATGGAGGAACTCACCGGCGCCTCCGTCGTCATCTACGGCTCGACCCTCGGTATCATCGGCGACCCCGAACAGGTCGACGCCGTCCGCGAGGCCGCCGAGATGATCCTGGAGGGCGCTCCCCACGGCACCGTCTACTCGTTCCTCGAAGAGAAGCACAACGAGATGAAACACAAGGGGCTGGACTACCACAAGTTCCCCGGCTGATCGCCGTCGACTGCGCACTCGTCGGGTGGCGTTTTCTCGCCCGTCGACACCTGTAAGCGACAGCGACCCGAACAGCCGGCCGTGACGCCGCAGACCCAGACGACCGACGCGAGCATCCTCGATTACCCGGCCGAGTCCTCGTATCGAGAGGTCGACGGCGTGCGGTTGCACGTCGTCACCGCCGGCGACTCGGACGACCCGCTCGTGGTCCTGCTGCACGGCTTCCCGGACTTCTGGTACGGCTGGCGCCACCAGATCCCGGCGCTGGTCGAGGCAGGCTATCGCGTCCTCGTCCCCGACCAGCGCGGCTACAATCTGAGCGACAGGCCCGAGGGGCTAGACAGCTACCGGATGGGGCGACTCTCGGCGGACGTCGCGGCGCTGATCGACTCCGAGGGCCGCGAATCGGCTCACGTCGTCGGCCACGACTGGGGGGCCGGGGTCGCGTGGGACCTCGCGTTGCGCCGCCCCGACTACCTCGACCGCCTCGGGATCGTGAACGTCCCGCACCCGAGCGTCATGGAGCGCACGCTGAAGACGAATCCCCGCCAGCTACTCCGGAGCTGGTACATGTTCTACTTCCAGCTCCCGGGCCTGCCGGAGTGGTACCTCGGCCGGAACGACGCCGAGAACCTCGTGCGGACGCTCGAGGGGATGGCCGAACCCGGCGCGTTCACGGACACGGATCTGGAACACTACCGCGCGGCCTGGCGACGGGACGGGGCGATCGGGGCCGCGGTGAACTGGTACCGCGCGCTCCTCCGGCGCCGAGACGACCCGCCCCGACAGACGGTGACCGCGCCGACGCTCGTGCTCTGGGGCGACGAGGACGTGGCCTTGCTCCCCGAGATGGCCCGCGAGAGCCTCGAATACTGCGAGGACGGCAAACTCGTCCGGTTCCCCCGCGCTTCGCACTGGGTCCACCGCGAGGAAGTCGAGACCGCGAACGGCCACCTGCTCGACCACCTCTCGGGGTGAGGTCGGGGGTGCGGAAACGGTCGGTTACGACGGGTGCTGGTGGCGGATCTGCTCCGCGACCGTTCCCGGGACCGGCGTCCCGCACTGCCGACACTTCCAGGTCGGATACACGCCGCCGGGTTCTTTCTCCAGGTCCTGCTTGTACCGCAGCGTCGCCCCGCAGGTACAGGTGTGACTCGCCCCCATGTGTCTCGGTTCGTCGGATGTGCGAATAAGTCTCGTGGCGACTGGGGCCGCCATCGTTCGGTTCGACGTGCCCCGGTCGTCGTCGCTCGTGTGCGTCGAAGACTCCCATCACACGCCGAGAACTGCGGTCGCGGGGCTCTAACGAACCCGACCGCTACGTCTCTCCGACCCGAACGCCACCCGACGAACCCCGATCCGGGACGAATCCGGCGAATTTCGCGGCGCAATCCGCGACTCACGACATATAAACCCTGCCATGTCACACAGTGACAATCCACAGCACGCGCCGCCAGCGCCCCTCTGGCGCCGGTGACCGTAGCATTTATATAGAATCACAATCAATCCTTCAGGTGACTATGGCTCAGCAGATGGGTAACCAGCCCCTCATCATCATGTCCGAGGACTCCCAGCGGACCTCGGGCAAGGACGCACAGTCCATGAACATCACGGCCGGGAAGGCCGTCGCCGAGTCCGTACGGACCACACTCGGTCCGAAGGGCATGGACAAGATGCTCGTCGACGACTCCGGCGGGGTCGTCGTCACCAACGACGGCGTCACCATCCTCGACGAGATGGACATCGAGCACCCCGCGGCCAACATGATCGTCGAGGTCGCCAACACCCAGGAAGACGAGGTCGGCGACGGCACGACCACGGCCGTCGTCATCTCCGGCGAACTCCTCGGCAAGGCCGAGGACCTCCTCGACCAGGACATCCACGCCACCATCCTCGCGCAGGGCTACCGCCAGGCCGCCGAGAAGGCCAAGGAGGTCCTCGAGGACATCGCCATCGAGGTCGACGAGGACGACCAGGAGATCCTCGAGTCCATCGCCGCCACCGCCATGACCGGCAAGGGCGCCGAGAACGCCAAGGACACCCTCTCGACGCTCGTCGTCAACGCCGTCCGCGCGGTCGCTGACGAGGACGGCATCGACACCGACAACGTCCAGCTCGAGACGGTCGTCGGCGGCTCTATCGACGAGTCCGAACTCGTCGAGGGCGTCATCATCGACAAGGAGCGCGTCCACGAGAACATGCCCTACGCCGTCGAGGACGCCAACGTCGCCCTCATCGAGACGCCCATCGAGGTCCCCGAGACCGAACTGGACACCGAGGTCAACGTCACCGACCCCGACCAGCTCCAGCAGTTCCTCGACCAGGAAGAGGCCCAGCTCAAAGAGTACGTCGACGCGATCAAGTCGGCCGGCGCCGACGTCGTCATCTGCCAGAAGGGCATCGACGACATGGCCCAGCACTACCTCGCCCAGGAGGGCATTCTCGCGATCCGCCGCGCGAAAACGTCGGACATGAAGGCCCTCTCGCGCGCCACGGGCGCTCGCGTCGTCTCCAACATCGACGACATCAGCGCCGAGGACCTCGGGTTCGCCGGCTCGGTCGCCCAGAAAGAGGTCGGCGGCGACCAGCGCATCTTCGTCGAGGACGTCGAGGACGCGAAAGCGGTCACGCTCATCCTCCGCGGCGGCACCGAACACGTCGCCGACGAGGTCGAACGCGCCGTCGAGGACTCCCTCGGCGTCGTCAGCGTCACGCTGGAGGACGGCAAGGTCCTTCCCGGTGGCGGTGCGCCCGAGACCCAGCTCGCCCTCGAACTGCGCGACTTCGCCGACTCCGTCGGCGGCCGCGAGCAGCTGGCCGTCGAGGCCTTCGCCGACGCCATCGACGTCGTCCCGCGAACGCTCGCCGAGAACGCGGGCCACGACCCCATCGACTCGCTGGTCGACCTGCGCAGTCAGCACGACAGCGGCGAGACGAACGTCGGTCTCGACGCCTACTCCGGCGACGTGATCGACATGCTCGAGGAGGGCGTCGTCGAACCGCTCCGCGTCAAGACCCAGGCCGTCGAGAGCGCGACGGAGGCCTCTGTCATGATCCTCCGCATCGACGACGTCATCGCCGCGGGCGACCTGAAGGGCGGCGCGCCCGGCGACGACGGCGACGACGGCGGTCCGCCCGCTGGCGGCCCCGGCGGCGGCATGGGTGGCGGCATGGGCGGTATGGGCGGCGGCATGGGCGGCATGATGTAGAGCCGGCCACAGCCCACCCACCCCACTCCGGCCGACGACCCGTCTCGCTCCCGAACTGAACACGTACCGACCCGGATTCACCGGGTCCGCTGCTCTGCGGTCTCTCGGTCCGTTCTCTCGCGTTTTCGTCACGGAAAAAACAGCGACGCGTCCCGACGAGGTCCGAGGTCGGGTCCGTCGGGAGCTCGGACCCGTCGAGGGTTCGGGCTCGAATCGCCGCTCACGCCGTCGGCGTCTGTTCGCGCTCCGCGTCGTCGATCCGCTCGACTTTCGCGCCGCCGCAGTTCCGGCAGGTCGATATCTCCACGTCCGTCGACGTCGAGTACTCCTCGCCGCAGCTCTGACAGCGGTGTGTCGGCATCTCCGTCTCCGTTCGCCCGCCGGTGACGACGACCGGCCGGTCGGCGTCGAGCATGACCTCCTGACTGACGCTGCCGAACAGCGCCGACCCGAGCGGCGAGCGCTTGCGCCCGCCGAGCAGGATCTGGTCGGCGTTGACGTCCTCGGCGGCCGCCAGAATCTCCGTCGCCGGGTCGCCCGACCGCGCCATCAGCCGCGTCGTGACGCCGGCCGCCTCGAGCCGATCGGAGGCCGTCTTCCCGGCGGTCATCTCCGTCACCGCCTCGTCGCGTGTCTGTTCGGGGTCGTCGGTGACGTGCAACAGGTTCACCACGACCGACTCCGCCGCGTCCGGGAGTTCGGCCGCCATCTCCGCCTGTGCTCGCGCCCGCTCTTCCGAGGTGTCGATCGATAACAGGACTGTGTACATTGTTTGCGATCCATGTTAACTGTTAACATGAGGTGACCATAACTATACTTACGATAAACGGGACAGTTGCGTCAGTTTCGGTTGAGCAATCGTTGCGTCCGGTCCGGCACGGTCCGGTACGGTCCGGTCGCGCGCTGTCGGGGTCGACCGGCCTCCGGTCGGTCGGCAGCCGCCGCCGGCGGGGTGTCGGTGGTCACAGGCGGGTGCCAGTGAACTACCCCACCCTACTCGCTCACCGCTGACGCGGTTCGCTCCTTGAGGGTGGGGCTTCCTGTTTCCACGACGCGCTTTGCAGACACAACGGTGTCCACAGGGAGCGCAGTCTCCACAGGCGTTGATTCGGAATGAACCACTCCTATGTTTTCGAGACCGCGAGAAAGAATGTTCCACGCCGCGTTCGCGTCCCTGTCCGCCTCGAACCCACACGAGGGACACGAGTGTTCACGAACCCACAGCGGCTTATCCGTCTTGACGCCGCAGGACGCGCACTCCTTCGTCGTGTCTTTTGAGTCAACCGCGACGAAGTACGTTCCTTCGCGCTCGCACTTGTATTGAAGCATCCGTAGGAACGTGCCCCACGCCGCTCCCGCCCGGTTACGAGAGTTACCGGGGAGTTCAATCAACCCTTTCGCGTCCAAGTCCTCGACCGCCACGAGGTCGTACTCAGTGGCGTAGTAGTTCGACAACTTGTGAAGGAAGTCCCGACGCTTCCGCTTGAGGTCGGCGTGGCATTCGGCAACGACCTGCCGTTGTTTCTCCCAATTTTCAGAGCCGTGTTCCTTCCGCGAGAGGTCGCGTTGAGCGCGTTCGAGTCGTTCGCGCTCCTCGTTGAAGTCGGGGCTTTTGATGGCATACCCGTCGGTGTCGTGGGCGTACTTGAGAATCCCCACGTCGATTCCGACGACCCTCTCGGGATTCTCCGGCTTCTCTGGTGTATCCTCGTCCACGTCGATGCCGAACGTGGCATACCACTCGCCCGTGGGTTCGTGTTTGACCGCGACCTGTTTGATGGTCGCATTCTCGGGAATGTCTCGGTGGAGGTGAATCGGAATCTCGCCAATCTTGCTCAACCACAACGTAGGCCGACCACTCGTATTCTTGAGTTCGAAGCCGGACTGGTTGTAGGTGAGCGACCGATACTCCCGAGGCGGTTTCCACTTGAGCATTCCCACGGAGCGTCCGTTCTCCTTCTGTGCTTTGAGCGTGGAGAGGTTGTCGTAGACGCGCTTGACGACCATCTGGAGGACTTTCGAGTGAACGTCTCCGAGGTCAGTCCACCACGTTTTGAGGTCGGGGAGTCGCCCCTGCACTTCGTAGCGGGCGGGGATGTCGTCTGCCCCGTTGAGCAGGTGGAGGACGTGGTTGTAGAGTTGCCTACAAGTATCGACGTGGTGCAGAAGCGTCTCGGTAAGGGCTTCTGGCGGGTTGAGTCGATACTTGTAGTTGTACTGCATATCTTACTCGTCTGAGTTGGGTTCGGAGACGCGGACGACTTTGACGTCGGCTCCGCGCCAGCGTTTGGGGACGATGACGTGGGCACTGTTTCCCGACGGTTTTGCGGTTCCGTCGAGGACTTCTTCTCCTTCGATTTCAAATCTATCCATCAGCGATGTATAGACTTTGGATAGACATAAAGGTGAGGGTGGCCTGTGGACCGAGCGGCGAACGTGCTTGAGAATCGTGCGGCGCTGTATCCCCTCCCTACTGCGCTACTCGGTCGCTTCGCTCCCTGCGTTGCTCCTTGAGGAAGGGGACTTAGCGCCTAATTACAGTTAAGTACCGCCGCGCAATATTTGCCGGCATGGAGACGCGCCTGTTGGACCCCGACGCCGTCGAGGCGGCGGCACAGACCGAGGCCGTGACCGAGGCGGTCGAGGCGGCGTTCGCCGCCGACGCCCGCGGCGACACCCAGATGCCGGCCAAGTCCTACATCGACCTCCCGCAGTACAACGGCGACTTCCGGTCGATGCCGGCCTACCTCGACGCCGGCGAGTTCGAGGCCGCGGCGGTCAAGTGGGTCAACGTCCACACCGACAACCCCCGCGACCACGACCTCCCGACGGTGATGGGGACGGTGATCTACTCCGACCCCGAGACGGCCTTCCCGCTCGCCCTGCTCGACGGGACGACGATCACGCGCAAGCGCACCGGCGCTGCGGCCGCCGTCGCCACGAAGTACCTCGCCCGCGAGGACGCCCGCTCGATGGGCATCGTCGGCGCCGGCGTCCAGTCGTACACCCAGCTCGAGGCCATTTCGAAGGTCCGTCCCATCGAGGAAGTCGTCGTCGCCGACCGCACCGACGAGAAGGTCGCGGAGTTCGTCGACCACTTCTCGGACCGCTTCGACGTCCGCGGCGGGTCCATCGAGGAGGCCGCCCGGTGTGACGTGCTCTCGACGGTGACGCCGGTCCGCGAGCCGATCGTCCACGCCGTCGCCGAGGGCACGCACGTCAACGCCATCGGCGCCGACGCCGCCGGCAAACACGAGATCGCCGACGAAGTGCTCCGGGACGCCACCATCGTCATCGACGACTACGAGCAGTGTACCCACTCCGGCGAGATCAACGTCCCCTGGAGCGAGGGCGTGCTCGGCGACGACGACATCCACGCCGAACTCGGCGAGATCGTCGTCGGCGAAACGCCGGGCCGGACCGACGACCGCGAGGTGACGATTTTCGACTCCACAGGACTGGCGATTCAGGACGTGGCCGCCAGCCACGTCGTCTACGAGTACGCCACCGAACACGACCTCGGCCAGCCCGTCTCCCTCGTCGATACCGAAGTGCTGTAGGTCGGGTTTCGGGGTGTGTCAGCCGGTTCGATATCAGTTCCGTAGTCGCTCGTGTTCGGAGGTGACCGGCGCGAAAACGACGTGAACGTCCTCCGGAGGACTTTCACGCGGCCTGGTCGCCGTCCAGCGATTCGGACCCGGTTCTCTCTCCGAGTGCTTCCGCGGGGCCAACGCTTTACTCGGGGTGGGCCGTTGGCGCGAGTATCGACCGCGGTTTCGTATCCGGTTTCGAACGCACTCATGGCAGACCACGACATCACGCTCACGGTAGACGACACCGAGGAATCCCTGACGGTCGAGTCCCGCACCCTCCTCGTCCACGCGCTCCGGGACCAGTTGGGCTACACGGCCCCGAACGTCGGCTGCGAGAGCGGGAAGTGCGGCGCCTGCACTGTCTCGCTCGACGGCGACGCCGTCAAGTCCTGTACGATCCTCGCCGTCGAGGCCGACGGCAGCGAGGTCCGGACGGCGGGCGCGCTCGCCGACGAGGCCGGCGGCGAGTTACACCCGATCCAGGCCGCCTTCCACGAGGAACACGGCCTGCAGTGTGGCTACTGCACGCCCGGCATGCTGATGACCACCGAGGAACTGCTCGACGGGAATCCCGACCCCTCGCGCGAGGCGATCCGACGCGCGCTCAAGGGCAACGTCTGTCGCTGCACCGGCTACGGCAACATCGTCGACGCCGTCGAGACGGCCGCCGAGCGGGTCGACGCGAGCGACCGCCCGGATTCGGCGACGGGGGACGACTGAGATGTTCCCCGCCGAGTTCGACTACGAACGGGCCGACTCCGTCGCCGAGGCCGTCGACCGGCTGGCCGCCCACGCCGAGGCCGGAACGGAGGCGGAACTCCTCGCGGGCGGCCACGGTCTCGTCCCGGCGATGAAGGCCGGCGAGCGCGCGCCGGACGCGGTCGTCGACCTCGACACCGAGGAACTCGTCGGCGTCACCGAGCGCGACGACGCGCTGGCTGTGGGGGCGCTCACGACCTACGCGGACCTGGCGGATTCGGCCCTCGTCCGCGAGCGCGCGCCGGCACTCGCAGACGCGGCGGGGGCGGTCGGCGACGTGCAGATCCGCAACCGCGGGACGCTCGGTGGGAACCTCGTCGAGGCCCACCCCGCGGCCGATCCGCCCGCGGCCGTCCTCGCCGCCGACGCGACGCTCGTCCTCGTCGGTCCCGACGGCGAGCGCGAGGTGCCCGCGGCGGATTTCTTCGTCGGCGAGCGAGAGACGGTCGTCGAACCCGCGGAGATCCTGACGGAGGTCCGGGTGGCGACCGGCGGCGAAGCGACCGAGGCGGGGACGAACGACGCGGGCTACGTCCGGCGGACCCACCCCGCGACGGGGTACGCGCTGGTCGGCGTCGCGGCGGTCCTCGACCGCGACGGCGAGACGGTGACCGACGCCCGCGTGGCCGCGACCGCCGCCGTCGAGCGCCCGGTCAGGCTCCCCGCGGTCGAGGCGGCGCTGACCGGCGGCCCGGTCGACGCGGACGCTCGAGAAGCGGCGGCCGCGGCGGCCGCCGACGGGCTCGACGACGGACGGTTCCGGTCGGACCCCTCCGCGTCGGGGGAGTTTCGCCGGCAGTTGCTGGCGACGTGCGTCGAGCGCGCGCTCGCGGCGGCCGGGGAGTGACGGTGGCGCGGGCGGCCACGTCGGATTCGACCGCCGTGTCAGGGCCAGTCCGACGGGAGTTCGTCGGCGTGGTCCTCGAGCAACGTCAGGATCGGCGCGATCTCCTCGAAATTCTGCCCTCTCGAGAGCTCGCCCGTCTCGCGGTCCCACTCGACGTAGCCCGCTTCGGTCAGTCGCGGGAGATGGTTGTGCTCGAGTTCGAGCCGCGCCGAGTCGCGTTCCCCGTCCCGGAGGACGACATCCGTCACGTGCTCGGCGCGGCCCGCCCGGAGTTCGAGCAGGATGAGACGGCGATGGCGCGCACTGAGCGCGTCGAGGACACGGTCGACTCCCGGACGCTCCAGCACGCTCGATGTCATGGGTTCCTGCCCTATTTGTTGCCGAATAGTAATGAGTGTTCCGCTGACCCGACAGTCAGTCTAGCGTCCGCGACCGACACCGCTGTCGCCGGGCGGGTCGCACCGCTATCGCCGAACGGGCCGGCGACGGCTGTCACCGGTTCAGCGTGTGGACGGCCTTCCCGAGCGCGTTTGCGCAGGCCTCGCGGGTCGCCTCGGCGAGCGTCGGGTGGGTGTGGACCGTCGCCGCCACGTCCTCCAGTCGCGCGCCCATCTCGATGGCGAGCCCCAGTTCCGCGACGAGTTCGCTCGCCTCCGGCGCGACGACCTGCGCGCCCAGCAGGAACTCGCCGTCGCCCGCCGCGACCACGCGGACGAACCCTTCGTCCTCGCCGAGGGTCAGCGCCCGCCCGTTCGCCCGCAGCGGGAACTCCCCCACGATGGGCTCGAAACCCGCCTCGCTCGCCTCGCCTTCGGTCATCCCGACGGTGCCGATCTCGGGGTCGGTGAACACCGCCGCGGGGACGGCCTGGTAGTCCAGGCCAGCGGGTTCGCCCGCGATGACCTCCGCCGCTACTTCTCCCTCGGTGCTGGCCTTGTGCGCGAGCATCGGCTCGCCGGCTACGTCGCCGACCGCGAAGACGTGGTCCAGGTCGGTCCGGGCCTGGTCGTCCGTCGCGAGGAATCCGTCCTCGTCGGGTTCGAGTCCGAGCGCGTCGAGGTTCAGCGTGTCCGTCACGGGCTGGCGCCCGACCGCGACGAGGCATCTCTCGGCGCCGAACTCCGCGATCTCTCCGTCTTCGTTCTCTGTCCTGACGGTGATCCCGTCGCCGGCCCGTTCCCACTCCTGGGCGGCCTGTCCGAAGTGGAAGTCCACGCCCAGCTCCTCGGCGCGCGTGCGGACGACGCGGGCCACGTCGTCCTCGTAGCCGGGGAGGACGTCGTCGAGCATCTCCACGACGGTCACGTCACAGCCGAGTTTCTGGAACACCGTCGAGAGCTCCATCCCGATGTAGCCCGCGCCGACGACGACGAGGCTGTCGGGGACCGAATCCAGCGACAGGGCGTCCCGCGAGGAGAGGACGTGCTCGCCGTCGAACTCGAAGCCGGGAACCTCGATGGGCCGGGAGCCGGTGGCGACGATGGCGTGTTCGAACTCGATGGTCTCCGAGCCCTGTCCCTCGCCCTCGTGGACGACGCGGGCGGTGTCCTCGCTGGCGAACTCGGCGCGGCCGGCGACGAGGTTCACGCCCGCGGCCTTGCAGAGCTTCTCGACGCCGCCGGTGAGCTGGTCGACCACGCCGTCTTTCCACTCGACCATGCCCTGCAGGTCGACCGCGGGGTCGGCGTAGACGCCCATGTGCTCGGCGTTGCCGGCGTCGTGGGCCACGTCCGTCGCCGAGATGAGCGCCTTCGAGGGGATACAGCCGTGGTTCAGACAGGTTCCGCCGTAGGCGTCTTTCTCGACGAGGGTCACGTCCAGATCGAGCTGTCCGGCGCGGATGGCGGCGACGTAGCCGCCCGGCCCGCCGCCGATGACCAGTACGTCCGTGCCAGTGGTGACGTCTCCGACGACCATTGTCGGCAAAAGAGTCGCCGGGCGTATAAAGCCGGAGGAGGTGCGGTCAGCGCGACTGTTCGACCGGGGGAGGCCTCCGCGGGACGGTCACACCGACTGGCCGACGTAGCGGAGCACGCCAGCGGCGACGACGATCAGGGAGAGGCCCCACAACCACCCGAACGGGAAGGCGAATCCGGGGTCCTGGCCGCCGCCGCTCCCGTACCAGACGCCCGCGGTGTAAAATATCGCGTAGCACACGCACGCCCAGAAGACGTACGTCGGCACCGCCCGCTTCGCCCGACCGAGTCGAACTTTCGCGCGGTCGAACGACGACCTCTGATTCGACATATCGGTGCTTCTCCCCGGTGAGTGATAACTGTTGTGGACGATAGAACAGTATTTTTCACCGACCTGTTCGACGCGCCCTCTCCTTCGACTGCGGTCGCCCCCGAATGATACCACACGGCTCGTCGGATCCACGTGGCGCGCTGGGGTGGCCCCGGCGATCACGGGTCTGAAAGCAACGAACGAGCCCGCTGGACGTAGGTGTCAGCGTCCCAGCTACGGGCGGAACTGATCTCGTCGAGAAGCACGCGCGCCTCGGACGCGGGCATCCCTCCGGCTCTGACGAACACCGAGAGGAGCGTCGGCGTCGTCAGGAGGCGCGTATCGGCCAGCGAGGCGTGAACGAGCCCGAGCCGGTTGAACTCGTCACACAGAAAGAGGTCCGCGCCGGTCTCGTTTGCCAGCGTGACTGCGGCGTTCTCGCCGTCGTCGAGCGGGAACTCCTCGTCGAGGTCGACCGACCGGACCGTAGCGTCGGACAGTCGGTCGAGCGCGACATCGGCTGCGCGGCCGTGGTCGTCGTCGTACGAGGCGGTCTCCCGGAGTTCGTCGACGACCGCCTCGGGCACGAGCACGGCATAGGTGTCCAGGCAGCGCGAGAGCAAGTCCGGATCCGATCCGGCGGCGATCCCGAGACTCACCAGCCCGGACGTGTCAGCGACGAGGTCCGGCATCTATAGCTCGGCGACGTCGTCGACGAAGTCGTCGTTCAACTGCTGTTTCAGCACGCGGAAGTTGGCGGCCTCTTCGGCCCCGACGAGGGCCTTGAGCTGGTCGTAGCCGATCTCGTCGTCGTAGTACGCGGCCGCTATCTCCTGGAGGAGCGCGTCGTCGTGCGTGGCGTCCTGGAGGTACTCCCGAAGCGCGGTCACGAGGACGTCCGTCCTGTCTTCACCGAGCACGGCCGCGAGCGCGTCGGTCCGTTCGACGAGACGGCGCGGCGCGCGGAACTGGACGCGCTTCTTGTCGCTGCTCATCGTGTGTACGATGTGAGCCAGCGCACTTAGCGCTTGTCGTGTGTACAGTGTGAGTCAGCGGGCTCGAGCGGTGGGAGAGACGGAGTCCGAATCGACCGGGATCACGCGAGGGCGAGCAGGGACCGAGCGCTCCCGTCTATTCCAGCAGGAGCAGCGTCGGGTCTTCGAGGTACTCTTTCAGCGTGTTGGCGAAGCGCGCGGCGTCGGCGCCGTCGACGACGCGGTGGTCGACCGACAGCGAGATGGTCATTACGTCGCGCGGGACGACCTCGCCGTCGACCACCATCGGTCGCTCCTTGATCTCGCCGAGGCCCAGAATGGCGGTCTCGGGGTAGTTGATGATCGGCGTGGCGTACTCGCCGCCGATGGCGCCGAAGTTGGTGACCGAGAAGGTGCTCCCGCGCAACTGCTCGCGCGAGATCGAGCGGTCGCGGGCCTTCGCCGCGAGTTCGGTCACGTCGTCGGCGATCTCCAGGAGGCCCTTCCCGTCGACGCCCTCGACGACCGGGACCATCAGGCCCGCGTCGGTCGCCGTCGCGACGCCGATGTCGTAGTAGTGCTTGTAGACGATCTCGTCGTTCTCCTCGTCGAGGCTGGTGTTGAGGACGGGATGCTCCTTCAGCGCGGCCACGACCGCTTTCATGACGAACGGCATGTAGGTGAGCTTCACGCCCTGCTCTTCCGCGCGCGGTTTGAGTTTCCCGCGGGCCTCGACGAGGGCGGTGGCGTCGACGGTGTCGTGATGGGTGACGTGGGGCGCGGTGAACGCCGAGCGCTCCATCGCCTCGCCGATGGTCTTTCGGACGCCGCGATAGGGTTCGCGAGTCTCGCGCTCGCCGGCGCTCGCGGCCGTCTCGCCGCCGGCACCCGCGGCTTCGCCACCGGCCGAAACCGCCGCCGCGTCGGCCGCCTGCGCTTCCTGCTGGGCCTCGGCGTACTCGCGGACCGCCGCTTCCGAGACGTAGGCCTCGCCGTCGCGCGTCTCGTCGGTCGGGACCGCGTCGAGGTCCACGTCGAGTTCCTCGGCGACCCGGCGCGTGGCCGGCGCGGCGAGGGTACGCTCGCGGTCGGCCGACTGGACGGTCGCACCGGCTGTCGCGCTACTCTCGTCCGATTTCGACTCGACGCCGCTGTCGCCGTCGTCGATCCGGGAGACGGCCGACTTCAGCTGGTTGCCGCCGTCCTCATCGTCACCGATCCGCGAGACGGCCGACTTCAACTGTTTCCCGTCGTCGCCGTCGTCCGCACCGTCCTCGCTCGCTCCGCTCTCGGCGGCGGCGCGCACGTCGCCCTCGGTGACGCGGCCGCCGGGACCGGAGCCCTCGACGGTGTCGATATCCACGTCGAGCTCGCGGGCGAGCCGGCGGGCGCTCGGCGCGGCGAAGACGCGACCGGCGGACCCGTCGGTCTCGCCGTCGGCGCTGCC
>Ga0207851_100379_pt1 | contig 24510 bp, 18 predicted proteins | sample A23E3SouthBayCA_FD_187747 | JGI IMG/M metagenome (GOLD analysis project Ga0207851, IMG submission 187747) | Aerobic enrichment media microbial communities from Eden Landing Ponds, California, USA - A23 E3 (SPAdes) | ecosystem: Environmental > Aquatic > Marine > Unclassified | place: Emeryville... | reverse complement strand
CGATGTCGTGTATCTCGATCTCCACCAGGAAGAGGGGACACGCGGGCGGTCCGAAACGAGTCTGATGATGCAGGTGCTGTTCAACGCGGTGTACGAACGCGCCAAACAGACGGACAAATGGGTCGTGTTTGCTATCGACGAGGCTCACTACCTGATGAATGACACGACATCGCTAGACTTCCTCGAAACAGCGGTTCGTCACAGTCGGCATTACGATATCTCCCTGCAGTTCATCACGCAGACCGGTGGTGAGTTTGCACTCACGCCGGAAGCCCGGACGATTGCAAACCTCTGTTCGATGACGATCATCCACCGCGTTGACGAAGCGGCTGATCAGTTGGCTGACTGGTTCGGTCTCAGTGAGCGGGAGGTAGACTGGGTCCAGTCGGCGAAAGCCGGGAACGGTGCTGATGGCTACTCCGAAGCACTGCTTGGTGTCGACGAAGAGGGCTGGTTCCCGATTCGAGTGCGAGCGAGTGAGTATGAGGTAGATGTCATCGGAGACTAGCGGGTCAACGACCCCACCCTTGCCTACTTCGCTCAGGAGCAATAGCCCCGCTCGCTCGTTGAGGGTAGGGCTTTCGCGATATCGGGATGCTCGGAGCCAACCTGGAACTCCCTGACCACGTCGCGACGGATGCGGCGCATTATCTGGAGGCGGCTAAAGACGAACGGCTGCCGGGCGGACGGATGGCCTGGGAGTCGCTGGCGGCCGGTGCAGTGCTGTTAGCGGGTCGTGCAAGCGGCGTGGAGCGAACGCCGACCAGATAGCCCAGTTATCGAAGAGCAGTCGTGAGCGAGCGTGTGCGGCTGCACGAAAGGTCCGGTTGCAGACGAACATGGATGCACCGGTAGTTCGCGATCGGGCGGTAGATCGGGTGGTGACGGCACTCGGTGAGGCTGGTATCAGCGTGGAAACAGGGATCGAACTGGTGCGCGTCGGCGAGCGGTTGTTAGACGTGGCCGATACAGTCCCCATCGGTCCGGGCACGGCACGAATGACCGTGGCTGGGGCGGCAGTTTACGCGGCGGATCGGCTCACGCCCGGGAAAGCACTCACTCAGGCGGACGTGGTCGCAGTGAGTGAGACTGTGCCGACATCGAAGTCCAAAATCGCGAGCTACTCCCAGGTGGTGTACGAAGCGGGAGAAACACAGTTGACACCGACTGATCCGGTTTCCGAACTGGTAGCGGGCGACTAGCGGGCCCTTCCCCGTTCGTTTCGACCACGGCCCCGCGACCCCACCCTCCGCTCCCTGCTCGCTTCGCTGCGCGCGCAGCCACGACCTCACTGTACGGTGCTAGGGAAGGCATGTTCGAGTTTAGGCAGCGATAGGACCAGCACTGGGGTTCGGGATAAGCTCAAAGATCAAGCATCAATTAGGCTATTCTGCATTATCCTAATCGAGAGGCTTCTTGGAATGAAGACCGCTGCGAGCGATTGAGCGAAGATACCTACGAGACGGTAATCGAACCGGAGCTAGTTGACTTCGTGACGCGTGAGCCTAATTATATTCAATCCATCAAATACACAATATTAATTAATGCGGTCTGCGACTTCGTATCCGGCGACGATACCACCGTTGAGCGACCTCTCTGGATACTGTGCCTCGGATGCCATCCCAGCGTAGTAGACACCGTCGGCAACTTCTTCGGAGAGGTCATACGGGACAACCATGTCGAGGTACCCGCGTTCGTACACTGGTGCAGTGCGTGGGTTGCGCGAGGTCTTTATCCAGTTGACCGAATCACGATCGAACTCGGGAAACAGCGACTCGATACCCGATAGCCAGGTCTCTGCGACCCCCTCGTCGTCCAACTGCCAGATCTCTTCCTCGGGTGACTGGATGTAGCGGGCAACGTAGAGCAGGTGATCGCCACCGTAGCGTTCTCGCTCTACGAAGTTCGTATGTTCGATCAGCGCTCCGAAAGGAGCCTCGTCGGCGATGTTGAGCCAGTAGGTGTCGAGTAGCGGTTCGTCCATGCTGATAACGGAGCAAACGGTGCCCTGGAAGTCGATTTCACAGGGATAGCCGGTAAGTTCCTCCAAAACATTAGGCATTGCAGCTACGATAACGTCGTCAACCTCATGGACTATCTCGCCATCCTTGGATTCAGTAGTCAGGTCAGCCACTCCACCGTTGTCGGTCCTGATGTTAGTTACCCGGGCGCCCGTAACGATATTTTCTCGTCCTACGGCCTCAACAAGGGCATCGAGTAGACGACCAAAACCGCCATCGAGGTAGCCCAAAATCTCGCCCTTCATGATGTCTCGCTCGCCCCGGAATTTGATGCGGCCCAACAGCCAAGCGGCACTCACGTCCTGCTTTCGGGAGCCGAATTTCGCATCCAGCAGGGGTTCGAAAAAGGTCTTGTAGACGTTCTGTGTAGTGTGATTACGGGCGAATTCTTCGACGGGAACATCTTCGAAGTCCTCAAGCGCTTCGTAGGTATCGAACGACGGGATGCCGCCCCGAACATCGATGTCTAGCGTGAGCATCCCCAACCGGAACTTGTCGTAGAGATTCCAGTGAGGAAAGGAGAGTATCTCCCAAGGCTTGTCCATCGGGTGGACATCGCCATCAATGTAGTAGGCGTTCTGCCCGATTCGCCATTCCAGGTCTTCACCAAGACCTAATTCGTGGGCGAGTTCGACAATAGTCTCCTCGGATTTCGAGAGATGGTGGTAAAACTTCTCGATGGAGTCGCCAGCAGTCTCATATACTGCTGCCAGTCCTCCCAAGTCTTCGCTTGCCTCGAAGACCCGCACCTCATGCCCCTTCTGTTGGAGCCTATACGCTGCTGCGAGGCCGGCAATACCGCCACCCACTATTCCAATTCGTGAATTTGTAGTCATATTCTGATTGGTGGATTGGATTTACTAGTCTAACTGCTCGGCACCTTTGTCTGCTGCTTGTGCTTCTTCGACGGCTGTCGTCAATGAGACATTGAGCCAAGCCATCGAGACAATACCACCGAGGATAGTGACGGCGTTCTTAACGGCGTGGTCGACGATCGCAATGCTGAGCGCGGCGGTTACGCCAACCGGCGTCAGCGGCGCAACGATGATTGTGAATGCACCCTCGTAGAGACCGACCCCACCAGGTGTTAATGGAAGCACTTTTGCAAGATTCCCTACGCTAACCGCAAAGAAACCGACAGCGACGAGCGACGGTGTCAGTGAGTAATCAAATGCTGCAAATACTGCCAGCGCCGTCAACACGTCCAGCGACCATATGGCTACGCTGTTGAGTCCAACACGGCTGAATGATCCTCCATCAGCAGTTACTGTTTGAATATCGGTGACGAACCCCTCAATGACGCTAGCAACGTAGTCCGCGTAGGAGTCCTCACTGAGCCGGCCTATCGTAGCTCGGACGAAGTTTACGTCTGTCCGGGCACTAGCGATAATGGCGAAAACAGCACCGATAGCTACCAGACCGACGGCGGCGGCAACATAAACGGCGGTCTGGCCGCTCCGTGCGGTGTCACCCATAACTGCGTTACCTGTTAGCGCAGCCAGCAACTCACCGGCGGAATCTGTAGTGGCCAACCCCAGCATCACAGCGCCCGCGAGTAGGGTTATTGTCAGCAAGTCAAACACTCGTTCGACTGCTAGTGAAGCAAAGCCAGAGGGATAGGGAATCGACCTACGGGCCTTGACCACATAAGCACGAACCCCGTCGCCTAGCCGTGCTGGGAAAACCAAGTTCCCGGTCTGGCTAATGAAGACAGCACCAGTTAAGAATGTCCAGCGTTCATGAAATCCCATCGAATCGAGAATATCGCGGTAGCGAAGGCCCCGTAGCGGCCAAGAGAAGACATAAACGAGTCCGCTAAGTGCGACTAATTCCGGTGTTGCGCCTGCCATCTCTGTGAGGACAGTCTGAGGGTTCAGATACTGTGTCATCAACAGGAGCGCAAGCACGACTAGCGCAGTGCCGGCAGTCATCGATACTCGGCGAGTAATTCGGGGACTGACCGACAGTTCCCAGAAGGTCCGAAGAATTTGGCTCCCCATGCCAAACACATCTCGGATGATGTCGACCTTTGAATCGCCTTTCGGTTCCCAGTCGACTGGGAACTCCCTGACTCGAAAGCCTTGTCGCTGGGCTTTGACCAGCAGTTCGGTGTCCCAGAACCAATGTTCGTCTTCGACGACAGGAGACAGTTGTTCGAAAACATCCCGGTTGATCGCCTTGAATCCACATTGGTGGTCGCGTAGATCTGACCTAAGCACAGTGCGCACGAGCGTGTTGTACCCAATGCTTGGAATACCACGTTTAGCGGGCCTATCCGCACGGTTCTCCGGCATCCACCGAGATCCCGTCGCTATATCATACCCCTCGGTTCGAACGCTCTCTACGAGTTCCTCGAGATGCTTCATATCGGTTGCAAGGTCTGTATCGAAGTACACTAGCGTTTCGCCCGCCGCACCGTGGAAGGCATATTCAAGAGCACCCCCTCGACCAAGCCGCTCGTTGCTGTGAATGTGCCGGACCCGCTCATCCGCATTAGCCATCCGTTTCGCAATGTCTGGTGTACGATCATCGCAGCCGTCTTCGGCAACGATTACCTCGTACGTATCCTCTGGGAGAAAACCAGCGAGTGTCGATAGCGTCACAGACACTGTTTGTTCAATTGTGTCTGCCTCGTTATAAGCAGGAAGAACGACGCTTACTTCGTCTTCTGTCACTATTTGTCCATGCAATGTAAATATAAAAAACATTTTCGGTAGAACAGATAGAATGTGGTTAGATTAAACAATTCCCATATCTGTGAATCCACGCTAACGTGTTCTTTATATCGGGATTGACTGGATCATTCCTGTCACATTATCTCCATTTCAACCTAATTGAGCAAATTTGGAAACAGCTGAAGAGGATGTTGTTTCTGATTATTGCCGTCAACGAGGACGAATTTCACGATCTTGTTAAAATAATACATTTCAATAGTGATACAGGGAGTTAGTTACACTAGGAAATGGTGTGAGACAATCCTTAATCTTCAAAAGTTATTTTTACTAGTTACATTGCCCGTGGCAGTCTCCCCACTCCTCTGTTCCTTCGCATCTGAGGTATGTCAACCATCTACCTTTCAAGGGCGTATCATACATTAACATTGTGGCTCTTGTAATTCATATCCAGAGTATTCCAGCGGTAGTGTCATTGAGTCACGTTCCTACTTACTACGGACAAGATTTCGTTGAGGACCTGGGTCTTGTCACTGTCTATGAAAGCAGGTCCAGTTCGAAAATTAGCATAAAAAGTGCTGTACATCGGGTCTGAAGTTGATAGTTGATCCGAAAGTGTACCTGTGCTGACTAACTACCTATTACTCCCAAAGGCATGGGAAATCAGACGTTAGTTGAAGTATACAGCTAGTTCTATTAAAATGTAAAGAGTTCGAATAAGTCTACTGCATAACAAAACGATTAAATTCATAAGCGGATTATCAGACTATCAATGGAAATCTCCGAGGGGCAACTTAGTTATTTTTCTATTCCAACTATTGCTCTGTTATTAATGTTTTCGAATTTTATTAATAATGATATCATTGTGTATCCAATATTTGCGTCGATATTATCACTGTTAATCTTCTTTATTTGGGCACACCTCCCAATAAATAAACTCTCCTACTTGAATAGACAGCATACAAAGGTCATGGATATTAGTGTTTTTTTACTTATACTCCTTACTGTATATTTCAGCCGCTTGTATCCTGAAATTGAATACTTTATATTAATGCCGGTTATCGTAGGGTCTATACTCACTTTTAGAATTCTCTATGGAAAAACCAATTATATTTTGAATCTCATACAAATAATATTGTTAGGCGTTGTTAGCCGGGGTGGACTCTTCTTTAGCTATGAAGTTTATGGTCCGGACTTATTCCACCTATATGTCCCGGCTTGGATTATGGAAACGGGTCATTTAATCCCAAAATCAGTAACCTATTATAAGGATTACCCACTTTCTCATGTTCTTGGTGCGCTTGGGGGCCTAATTATGAACGTATCTGGGAGACATGGTATGTTTCTGACTGTTGGGGTTGTCCAAGTAATCGGGTTCATAGGAGTCTACTTCATTGTATTCCGATTATCGAAAGATCAGCGACTTGCACTGACTTCTCAGTTGGTAGTGTGCCTTTCGGCTGGGCCCATGATGCGAGGAAGTAATATTTTTGCCCAAACTTATGCAGGAGCATTATTTCCAATATTGATATACATGATAATTATGGGTGGAAGCAATAAAAAGATGGGGTTATTTTTATTACTCACGGGTGCTGCGTTCTTTGGACATCACTCTATTGCTTTCTCTTTGTCTCTAACAATAATATTCTTATACATTGGCTATATTATCATACAGCTATTTCCTGATCTGAGGGATAAGGAAATTGGCCATTATAAGAATTCATATATTCCAGTTGCCCTTTCTGTTATTCTAGTCACAATATCTTATTACTGGTTAGAAATTGGTCAAATGAGGGGACAAATAAACCGGGTAGGCCTGATACTAAGTATAACTCAGGCAACAGGTTCAGAGGCAATAGAGCAAACAACCAGCGGCAGCCCACCATCGGTTGAGATTTTTGGCTCTACCCTTCCTGTGATCCTATCTTGGGGTGCACCACTATTGATTCTTATAGTATTAGTTGCAATTGCAGGTTGTATCTCCGTTTCATATATATTCACTCCCTTGACTCTGAACTTTCCCGGAAGCTATCTAATTGCATCTTTCGCTATGTTCAGCGTATTCGGTATTTCGTACCTAATCGGTGGGAATGTGGCTGTGATCCGCCTACTTCCTGCAGTAACTGTTGTTGTAGCTCCCCTTTTTGCATTCATTGGAAAGTGGGTATTTCCAAAGAAATTCGGCCGTCCGCTTCTCATTGGAATCGTAGTTTTGTGTATCATTAGTGGCATCTTCACTCCTTGGGTAGCAATAGCGGAGCGCCCCGATGACGATTATTCTCCTATTATTTCAAATACAGAATATGCCGCTGGAAATTGGGCTCAATCACATAGCACCGAAATTGCTTCTGGAGATGGAATGGTCAGCTTTCTTGAATGGAATAGCGTGGGTAACGGTGATAACATGAATAACTATCAAGCAGTTCTTATCCGGTCAAAACCCGAAAATCTTACACAGTATCAAAGTCATTGGCAATCAGAGTCTGTATTTATATATCGGAGCCGATATTCCAGCTATTATAAATTAAAACAACCGAATGACAAAAACCTGGTTTATAATTCAGGAACGAAAATTTATAAATTATAGTGGATGAAAGATAAGCACACTCTTTTGTTTTCTGAAAAGCACACACACACATGAATGATCGATGAGTGAACTTTTTATGGTTTGACAGCCGTTTTACTTCGTCCTTGCGTAATCTCTCTAACGATAGTTTTATGTGCAGGAAGAATGATTGATTGCAGGCCGCAACGTGAGCACTCACAACCAGTGTGAACTAACCGGGAAAATAGTCCTCAACCAACTATCCTGCCGAAAGAATATATTATTGCCCGTCTGAAGCAAATCGTAGATCACGTAGGGCCGGCGCTAAAGAAGCGTAGCGGGCTGGGGTGACGCGGTACCGTCTCTAGTTCCTATTCGAAGTACTGAGTTCAGATGTAAGCGTTACGAACCTGCTCTATAGTAGCCATTAAAAGTCAGTTCACACCCGATCGCACGACTGCAGTACGATCAGTGTGTAAATCGTTTCAATTGTTACTATAGGAGGTGCGCTGGCACGAAGGCCTCTACTGCTCGCACTACCGGTCTGAGTCCGTGACCTAACACGGCAGCTTTCGAATATATTTATATAAGTACGCTCTTCTGTAGAGGATTGTTGGTGAGTTGGAGTAGTAGCTGGAAGTCACAGCGGGCAAGGGTGGCGCGACCGCGCCACCCGACGAACAATGTTCCCATTGAAGATGTTCGTTTCGGAGCGTTGAGCCGCGAATCTGCTGGCACAGATTCGCTGGCGTGACGGCATCTATTGCCCGTGCTGCCGTACCGAATCGCGGATTCGGCACGGCAGCTATCGGGTGTTTCAACGGTATCTGTGTAAGGATTGCGGCTGCACGTTCAACGACAAGACTGGCACAGTCTTTGAATACTCGGCGATACCGCTCAGAAAGTGGTATCTCGCCATCTACACCTTCATCCGGCTGAACACGAGCATTTGGCAACTCGATGCCGAGCTCGCCGTCTCCTACAAGACAGTCTACCGGCGCGTCCAGCGCTTCCTCCGGGCGCTGGACGCGCCTCAGCCACAATTAGGAGGGCCGGTAGAAATCGACGAATTGTACGTGTCTGCGGGGAAGAAGGGCCGCGAGCGCGACGGGCGGCCTGCTCGACGAGGTGTCAAAGACATCGTTGACGGCGTGCTCGAGGTCGGTGAGAAAGCGATCGACGCGTCTCTGGACGGCGGTCGGTCGAACCCACAGCTCAGCCAAACAACCGTGTTCCGAAGCTCTCGCTCAACCGTACGAATCCCGTAGATGTCCTTGTAGTACAGTGAAGGAAGCCACGAATCACCTCTGGTGGGTCATGCTCTCGTGTTCGCCCCGTCTTCGTCGGGGCGAACACGTCGAACTCTGCGAGAAAATCGAAGGAGAGATGCTCAAACAACGCAAGCGTCTCTGTCTCCACGACATTGAAGAATGACTCTACCGAAGGATCATCTTGCAGGGTCGCTGAACTCATTCCACCTCAACGTTCACCCTGCTCTTTGGTGTGGTAACTGTTCTATGACACCCTCAGCGCTAAAAACTAAAAGAAAGATTAAAGAAACCAGCATATCAAAAACGCAACCAGTATAAAATGACTATGAAGGTGTATACATGCTGCGGCCAACCAACAGATATTTCAGATATTAATCAAAAATTCAACGGTATATATGTTTGGTAGTGATCATATCAGACAGTATGACAGATTATATTGTAAATTAGTTCTTGTTATTTTTATCACTCAAGGTTTGGCTGTAGCCACCTATATTATCTTGTTCCCTTCCACCCGAGCCGGAGATTTTCAGACATTCTATTTTGCTGCTGAATGGGCGCTCGATAATGAACCATTCGTCGGTAGACCAACCCCAACTGAGGCAGGTAATGCGTGGGTTTTTCCACCTATAGTTGTACTATATTTTGTACCATTTTCTCTTCTTCTTGATAATATTGTGTCCGCATATTTATTGCAGGTTGTTATTATTATTGCCATATCGATAATTATCACATATCTTCTTGTGGCTTACATCAAAAACAAGGGTGTTGTTTTGGATCGCTTAGATATTGCAATAATTGGTATATCTGTATTGATCTCCCCCTTTTCAATAATGAATATAGCACAGGGTCAAATGAATGCCCACGTTGCCGCGTTAATCATTGGCGGACTTCTATGGAGTGAACAAGGGAAAGAGAAGTTAACCGGAGTAGCTTTTGGATTAGCTGCCCTAATCAAGATCTGGCCCACTGTCCTCGGAATTTGGCTCCTGTGGAAGCGTCAGTTGTCTGCCGTAGGTGCAGCCATCGCAACTGGTATCAGTGGCATGGTTGCTGGTATCTATTTATTAGGACTTGACACATTTACCACCTGGGTTAATTTTGTCAGTACCGATCGTGCTCGTCTTCAAAACCTCCATGAATGGGTAACGCCTGATAGTGCTATGATTGCATTAGAAAGGACTGCCGCAGCCCTAATTGATGGCTTATCTCCAATATATTATTTGCTTATAATTCTAGTACCAATGACAATCTTGTCTGTAACTGTAGCCCGGAATACAGAGAGGAGTACACCTGCAATAATGACGGTAACTGCGATAACCGCATACGCTTTTATGATTCTGCCATCAACAGGAGTTCCATATCTGTACTATTTAGCGGTTCCCACAATTGGAGCGATTTTTTTATTACCTCCTGATGCTGCAAGGGAGAAAATTCTACTTTCGGGAGGACTGATAATTGGTGGAATCCCCGTAGGTCTCGAAGAAATACAAGCAGTTTTCCATAGAGTGGGGATTTCACTTCACGATGGAAGAGTCCTAAAAACAATTTTTACTGCGACTCCTCCACCGATTATCGGTTTACTACTTCTTGCCACTGGTTATACGCTCATTTTGGTAAAATGGACAGATCAGCCTGAGCTGGAATGAAATTCATCCAATAATTCTATTGAATCGCGAGAACATATTGTGCAGAACCGAAGAAATATTTAGAAAACAATCCATAATTTCTCAGGGCTAATTTTCGTGTCCACGGGGTTCGTGCCGCTCTTGGTGTTGAACGTTCGGTCACAATCCTTATAAAACATATTCGAAAGTTGCCGTGTTAGGTCACGGACTCAGACCGGTAGTGCGGGCAGTAGAGGCTATTACACCAGCAAGCCTGTGGAACAGGTCCACTGAGGTTAATTCTGACCAGGACACATCTAATAGAATCATTTGTATCAGACGCCGCTGTAGCGGTTACCCCTTTAGATACTGTATCTCCCACTCACCAGTGTATACAATCTCATAAGCAATAAAATTCCAACCACATCGGAAAAGTTCTCAAACGTATTAATCATCGTTATTTTGTGAAACGTCGCCACCTACGATAGCTATGATTCCAATATGATTCGTAACGAACTTGGAGAGGATGGTATCACGATTGGTTATAAGTAACCCAAGTTCTTCATTTTTTCCTTCACTTGTTCTGACTCTTGAGTCTTAATATGACCTTCTCCATCATTACCCTTTGTGATTTTCCTTCTTTGTTCATATGGTAATTCTAACCAAGGGATTTCAACTAATTCGCTTGTGTGTACTCCAGGCGGGTGGCCAAATTCCCTTATCGGGATTGGATTGCAACGTTCACCCAACATATTCCCATGATCCGAAGTAATTACAGTTTTGCCATGGATATTATTGATTAATCTGCGGACTTCAGATAACACCAATTCAAGATTTTCTCTATAAAGTTCCCATATCATTTCCACCTCAACATCTAGCTTGCCAGTCAGAATATCTCTCCAAAATGACGAGTGTGTATCTTCATCTTCTATAGTCCCTTTATCAAATTTATAATCAGATGTAACAAATGGGTAGTGAGGTTGCAAGAAGTGGACTAATAGTCGTTTGTCTGGATTATCGCTTATTCTGTCTAAAGCAGCACTTGTAACCGTTTCTGGTAATACAGTTTGTGTCTCATTATCCCATCCATCATTCATCCAAACGTGATCTACTGCCCAAATACCCGCATCTAACTCTTCTCTATGCCGATAATACATCGGACTAGCTGTCACATATACTGTATCCGATAAGTCTCTATTTTTGAAATTTCCTTTTAAAAATTCTAATGTGTGAGACCCTCTAGAGGCCTTTTTTGAGAGGTCACCTTCAATAGATGATACAGACTCAAATAGATCATATCTACAAGCATCTAATATTATCAAGTTATCCCAGTCTTCATCAAAGATATCTATGCCATCATCATTGTAGGGGTTCGAATTCTTAAAAGAATAGTACTTTTTATTCAAATCTCTGCATGCAAGTTTGGGATTTTGGACTCCATCCCGGATTTGTGAAATTGAATACATATATTAACATTCGGTTTGATTTACGCAATAATAGAACTTCTGGTTCAATCCAAGGGTTCATTGGTGGTTAAGTGTATGTAACAGTGACGAGAGATTCTCGTTTCAGTCTTATGCTCTTGGGTAGCAGGTTGTTGGTGGCTTATAGCGCCGTTTCGAGAATCAGTACTCACATAGCGTGGCTAGCTAACTCGTGTTGAGTCACCCAGTCTGTCCCGCCGAGCTGCTATCACCGAGGTAGTAACGTTACAATCAAGAAGAGAGTTGTCACTGTCGGCGGTGGTCAGCCGCAAACACGACAGAGTTATCACTCACTCTGTCGGTTTTCTCGGTTGATGATTCCCGTTGGAAGGGATCGTCCAAGAGTCGGTTCATGGAGACTAACCTCGCAATGAATCGGGCCGTCCACGCAGCCCGACACAGCAAGTTGATGAACTCCTCGAACGACCAGGACCAGAGGCGACGCCCGCCACGCCGGGGCGTCGCCACATACTCCCAATGGAGATACCGCCATACATTCTGCAAGAGTAGACTAACTACAACTTACAGCAGCTGTACAACCGGATTATTCGTTGTCGTCTTCATAATCCTCTGTTCGGAGAGTCGGTAGCTGGCCTCGATACCGAAGCGTTTCGCGTAGTGGTATCGAGCATCTCGTGGTGTTTCAACGAACGGCGCGTCAGCGACGTAGCCGTGACGCGCCACTCCGTGCTCGTCGTACCGTCCTTTTTGATAGGTACAGTCGATGTAGACGGGAAACTCGACGGCCCAGCTATGACCGTCGAGTTTCCCTGTCAGGTTATGTTGGATGACGTGGCTCCATCCTTCCGAGAGTTCCTGCTTGATCGTCTTTCCCTATCGGACAATCGGCATCATGTACACGTAGCTGTGTGCCAGAAGGTATGTGAGACACTTGCTATCGTAGAATTCTCGGTCAAGCAGACCCAGAAACTTAGCGAGGACACAGCTGGCGGTGTCGCCGTCGACGAGACGGCGCACCGCCAGCGTGTATCGGTTATTCCTCACACGCGCGTAGAGTGTCGCATAGGCGTGGAACGCCGTGGTTCCACGCTTTGCCTCTGAGTGGTAGAGGCCAGCTGTTTCGTCCTCGTCACCGTAGTAGGGGCGCAGGTGGAGGTCGGCACGACCTCCACCTGCTCAGGGAGAACCTCTATACGTCCTTTTGCAGGAGTGCGGTCCCGACTTGTTCAACCGACGTTAGGTCGAACTTTTCGCGGAGGTGGTACAGAATCGTGTTCTGATGAGGAAGTCTTCACTAGTCTCGCAGAGTTCAGATACCGAGGTCCTCGTAGATATCCTCAGCGCCGATTTCAGCATTAGCGCCAAGACCGAGATCAACTTCCTCGTCAAGCGTGTTGACGAGGAAGTTAAGGAGCTGGTCTTCGTGGATTTCACCGTCTGCTTGCGGGGTTTTAGACACACTTCAGCAAGCAGACCTCTCAACTAACCGGCTTTGTGAAGTACTGAGTCTGGCTTGAACTTTATCTGTAGTAATAGAGGGTCGTGTTCGCGGCAGTGAGTCTTCATTCGGGCCATACAGCGTAGAGATCGAGTTCCCTCGGTGCACGCGCCTACTGGGATCCTCATAGAATCCTCCAGCATCGATTTCGGTGTTGTTGCAATACTGACAGAACCTTTCTAGTCAAATAGTCAACGGGAAAAGTGATGAGTTGGTCTCCGTGGATCTCACTGTCTGCTTGTTGGGTTTTGGACATACCTTCGGTAAGCAAACGTTCTAACCAACCGCTTTGTGTGGTGCTGATAATCAGCTATTTGGGAGTTGCTTTTTCAATTGATCTATTGGTATTCCGCCCATTGAATACAGCATTATCAAGTAGATTGATATCCCTATTACAGGAAACGCTATCAACTTTCTAATCCCAGTGACGGTGTCTGAAAGGATATACAATACGGAGAACATAAGCACGGATGATATGGTTATTTTGATAATTTTTGTTGTTGGTATACTTATCCTGACTTTATTCCGGCAAATATAGAACATGTATGATGTTTTTAAAATATGCGAAGATATCGTGGCAATAGCAGCCCCTATGAGTCCAAATACAGGTATTAAAATGAGATTTAATATAACGTTCAGAATAGCCGTCACAATTGTGATTACTGCAATCTTATCTGTATCTTCATCCGCAGTTAGTAGATATGCAAGGGGATTTTCATATCCCCAAATGAAAAATCCAAAACCTAATATTGGGACTAGCACAGATCCTTGATCAGCAATGTTCTGAGTGGATAATAATTCTAACACAGGGTAAGCAAGAATTGTAAGGCCTGCTAACGCGGGTATCCCTATCAATGAATATCCATAAATTATATATTCATATAATTTTGAAAGTTCTTGGTATTCTCCTGACTCCCAAGCATCCGTTACAGAGGGATACAATGTTGAGTTGAGTACACCAGACATGGACCGGAAAAGAGATACGACTTTGTAGGATACCGAATAAATGGCTACTTCAACAGGGGACAAAAAAACCAATATTATAAACTTATCTGAATGGGACACAACTTTTCCAGACATTTCTTTTGGTATCATTGGAAGACCATACTTGAGATACTTTTTAAAATTATTTATATTCGGATATAATCTCCAATCTGGATAGTAATACCACAGGATAGAAAGAATTAGTACTAAATATACGATTGTAACAGAAGCAATTCCAAGAAATATCTCTCTTGTGAGAAAGAGCGTAATAGGCAGGACAGTAATATCCGATAGATGTTTAATAGTCATAAGAAGATCGTATATCTTGACCTGCTCCCTGGCTCGTGGGTAATTACTAAGGAATTGAAGAAGAAGTCTAGTAAAAATTAGAGAAGAAACTATGGCCAATGACGTTAATCTATTCTCTGGGATAATTATATCATTAAAAATACTACTATATAATCCGATGATAAAGAATAGCAAACAAACAATTATTGAACTGGCAAGAATTATCGTTAATGTATCAACGAGTGTCTGACCTTCTTGGGCTTCTTTTGGTTTATACCTAATTAGTGCACCATGTAGATGAGCTCCGCCTAAAGAAATGAAAATGCTAGAGATAGCAATAATTGTTACCCATATTCCATATTCACTTTCTCCAATATATTTGGTTATAACAGGTATTAATAACAATGTACTCAGAATTGATATCGCCATCCGAACTGTAGCAACCTGAGAGTCAGAAATAATCTTCTTAAAATCCATTATGAGTAGTCTGTTCTTTGGCGAGTAGTCCAAACACTGATATTAAAAAATTTACGCATTTTCACTATAGCCTTCCATTTTTCCTCAGATAGATTAATATCGAGAGAACTGTATAGTTGGGCGACTTTAAGGAGCGAAGAGGCCGTAGCGAGAAGTACTCATGCAACCCGCGGAACTCCCCACCGAAACGTTGGACAATGATAGTCAAGATGTTTGGGAGAACGGGTGCATCCCGACACCAGCCCTGTGATTCGGGTGCGTTTCCACGCAGCGAGATTAATCAGGCAGATAGTTGTAAGCTTGAAGTATTTGGGTGTCGATTACTCTTACGGCACGTTCTGGAACTGTATTCATACGATCTCCAAGGCACAGAGCGACCCGTCGATGGCGCAGCCTCGCGGTCGGGGTTGACGAAGAAACAAACCATGGTTTACCGCGAAACGACTCTCTCCACGCCGCAATTGACACAGATTCAAAGCTACTTTTCGCCGTTGACGTGTTCAGCCGCTGTGGGACTGACCTTGAGCGGCTTTGTTGCAGAGACACGCTGAGAGGCACGATACCGCTAATCAAGAGTCTCTTGTTGATGCTGGTGGATATCTAACTACCCACGCTTGTTTCAAAAGGAAATTTCAGACTGTGACCTTGTGAATCGACCGCTTCCACTCGTCTGGTGGGTAATCAATCAAGTGCAAGACAGCAGCTAGGATGCTCCAGGTACCACTATGACCCCGAACACTTGAATAAGCGCTGACGGGCGAACGACAGGTGGGGAGGTTTAGAACTAGATAATACCTTCAAAATAGTGTGTCATAATCGTATATTTGCTTAGTCACAATATTTGCCAGTAGTTTCGTTGAGTCGATGCAAATTTAATATATGCGCCAAACGATGTGAATAAGTATGAGTGATACTATTGCCTTTTTTTTGCCCTCGTTTGAAATGGGGGGTGCACAGCGCGTTATAGTAAATATAGCCAACGAGTTGAGTGACCGGGATTACCCCATTGAACTTGTTTGTAGGAATAAGGAAGGCCCTCTATTAAATGATATTCGATCAAATATCGAGATTACGAATTTGTCGATCCCTGACATACAACATGTAGGAGTCCTTCCTGCAGTACCATCTTTGATTCAATACTTTCGGAAATCTCCACCAAAAATTATGTTCTCGGCTATGAATCACGTTAATATTCCAGTATTGTTGGCTTGGAAACTCTCCCGTTCGCCGACAAAAATGATAATTAGTGAGCGGAACCATCCATCATCATTAAAATCCATTAAAAATAAGGGTTTATATAAAATTGCGTCATATGTCTATCCTTGGGCTGACCAAATTACTGCAAATTCTAAGGGGGTGGCTGATGATCTATCAAATAGATTGGGTATACCAAGAGAACAAATATCGGTTTTACATAACCCTACCGTAACAGATTCACTCCTTAATAAAGCTAGTAATTCTGTCTCACATCCATGGTTCAACAATGACTACCCACCAGTAGTTCTTGGGGTGGGCCGTTTAGAACCACAAAAAAATTTCTCTCTCTTAATTGACTCATTTTCAGTAGTAAATAATCAGAAAGATTCCAAACTCATTATTTTGGGCGAAGGTAGCCAAAGGGAAATGCTAGAAGAGAAGATAGATCGTCTTAACTTAGAAGACCACATTCAGCTTCCTGGATTTGTTAATAATCCTTACAAATATATGTCGGAAGCTGCCGTGTTCACCCTCTCTTCCAATTGGGAAGGGCTTCCCAACGCACTAATCGAAGCTTTAGCATGTGGCTGCCCGGTCGTATCAACCGATTGTCCTAGTGGCCCCTCTGAAATATTATGCAAGGGAAAATATGGTCGAATAGTACCGAAAAATGATAAAGGTGAGCTGTCGAATGCTATTTTAGAAACACTTGATGAATCGCCGAATGAGAATATGTTGAGACAACGAGCACAAGACTTCTCAGTCGAATCTATTTCAACTCAATTTGTTAATAAGTTTATAATATGAGTACTGTATTCTCTCCGCTCTTGTTTAGCAGATTGTTGACAGAGGTCTGCATTGCGAATCTGTACTGGATTGGGATAGAATAGAATCAGTTTGCTGGGCAGTCAGATAAGCAGTTTCTGTTCCGACTCTGCTGCAGTGAACTTTTTAATTGTACTGGATATGCTACATTACATATATACGGAGTGTCTCACTGCAAATACCAATGAAGAATGTCATTCTTATCACAGTCGACTGCTTGCGTAGCGACCGCTGTGGATTTAACGGCCATCACAGAGACACTACCCCCACATTAGACAAACTTGCCACTAACAGTCTCATATATGACCGCTGCTATGCAACCGGCCCCTATACTACCGAATCGTTTCCTGGAATGATGGCCGGCCAACATTCGTTCAATGGAACCCAATATGGTGATAATGTCGCGTACAAGGCACTTTCAAGTGACACTCCAACACTCGCAACGGAACTATCTGCAAACGGCTACGAAACTGCGGCAGTCATTTCCAATCCACATCTAACGGCGAATCGGAATTTCAATAGAGGATTTGGTTTATTTACCAATTATCGATCCGAAGATAACGACGACCATGACAATAATTCTGGCTTTAATCTCGGCTCAAAAATGTACGCACTCCGCGAGAAGATGCGAAATCAACCAACTCAATATAATCCACTTTCATTATTGTATGTATTACATCGGTATCGTCAACTGAAGACTGAGTGGCCAACAACTGATGCTGCAGATATAGTTAATGAAGCAGAAAGAGTCATACAGCAATTCGGAGAAAAGCAGGCTCCTTTCTTTCTCTGGACACACTTTATGGATGTTCACGCCCCGATTAGCCCGGACCGAGGGGACGCAGCGGGGCTTACGTCAGTTCCGACGTTACGATCGCTTCACTGGGACGCATCAAGAGCAGGGCGCTTCTTCGAACCGAATTATGAGACATTGTACGACTCAGCAGTCAGGTACGTCGACAATCAAATTAGGCGTGTCGTAGAACAACTTCGAGAAATCGGCGAGTTAGAGGAGACAGTTATCATTGTAACAGGAGACCACGGAGAAATCCTTTTTGACCGTAACGAAGTCTACGGTCACCCACCACATTACCATTATGATGAACTGTTACAAGTCCCCCTGCTCGTCTACGATACCGATGGACCGAGTGAACGAATACGGACGCCAGTCTCGCTAGCATGGCTACACGAACTAATCGCTGAGTTGACGGACATCAGTTTAACTGGCCTTCCGTCAGAAAGTGGCTTAGAGTCAATTCGCGCCGAAGGAGATCCGAACCACATCATCTCGGACACGCTGGACGAGACAGGTCACACGGTTAGTATCCGTGATAGCACTCACAAGGTTATTCTTCACAACTCTTTCCAAGACAACCAAATTGAGTGGGAGTATCGCTCCGAGCCGTCATGTTTCAATTATCAACAAGACCCGGCCGAACGGGTGGGAATAGACGATATCCCAGAAGCGCTACTGAAAGAAGGAGAACGTCGAATAAACGAGGAAGGAAACCTCCCCGAGATGCAAGGTGAATTTAGCGCTCAGACTGAACAGCGACTTCAAGACTTGGGATACAAGATGTGAATCTCTACTAACTGCTCAGATTTATGTGGTCGCGTTAGTAGTACTTGGACAATGGAAAATAAAGAGCAGGTACTGCTAATTGGTCTCGACGGGATAGATAGCCGCGAGATACAAGAGTGGCTATCAACAGGGATGTTTCAAAATATCAATTCGGTCATAGAGGAAGGGTCGTATGATCAACTGCGAAGTACCCAACCACCTTGGACACCTTGTGCGTGGCCCTCGCTCCTCAGCGGCCAAAATCCTGGAAAACATGGAATATTCGATTTCTTTACGCACGAGGGATACAACAAGCGACTCATCAGACGCCCAGACATAGATTCCCCGTATTTTTTTGAAGCAGCCGACGCGCACGGACTAACGCCTCTTGTCATCAACTATCCTGTCACGCACCACATCTCTGAACTTGAACATGGTGCCGTCGTCCCTGGGTATCTCGCAAAGGAGAACACCGACTTTCACCCAAACGAACTTCGTGGAGAATACGAAGCCGAATACGGGGACTACATCATCTATCCCGAATATGGAACCGACGACAATACAGTGCAAGAGTATGTTGAAGTCGCTCGCTGTCGACGTGACATGGCTCGTTTTCTTGACGAACGCTACGACTGGGACCTCCTCGCGGTCCAGTTCCAAGTGACCGACTCAATCTTCCACGACCTTGACGACCGAAATCAGATCCGACAGGTCCTTGAAAACGTAGACAGCTTCGTGGGTGATATCATTGAGCTTGGTGGTGATGACCTATATGTGTTTATCGCCTCTGACCACGGGATGGGCGACTACGACTGGACTTTCTACGTTAACTCTTGGCTCGCTGAGAACGGCTATTGTGAAACCACAACTGGAGAAGAACAGTACTTCAGACAAGCTAAAGACGAACTGAAGGGTAAAGGTGGAAGTAACGAGTCCTCTAGCATTGTTTCGGCTGTTGGGACTGCTGCTTCTGCGCTTTCAGCGGTAGGCCTCTCACCACGGAAAATCCATCAGGGACTTGGCGCAGTTGGCTTGGACAAAACGGTTGAGCGACTACTTCCCGAGGATGCGCTAGTGGCTGCCCAAAACCAAGTCGTTGACCACGAGAACTCAGTCGCTTACCAGCTCCTCTTCAATAGCCTCGGGATCCATCTGAACGTTGAAGGCCGAGAACCGAACGGACTGGTATCTCCGGAGGAGTATGATGATGTTCGAGAAGAACTAATAAACGAACTCTCACAGGTACGAGACCCGGACAGGAACCTCGTGTTCGATGAGGTTCTTCCTCGTGAAGAGGTCTATGAGGGTCCGCATCTAGAAAACGCACCAGACATTGTGCTTGTTCCACGGGACTATCAGTACGATGTGAGCGGTTCCATCGTCGACACCTTCCGTCGGTATCCTCACAAGAACCACAAGCCCGAAGGAATTCTCATCTCGAATCGGGACTTGGAAATCGACCCCGAAACAGGTGCGTCTATCTATGATGTGGCACCCACTGTTGCGGCGGCACTTGGATTGCCCGTGGACAGCGAAACTGACGGAGAAGTCTTAGGTCCGTTTGAGGCCGACGAACGGGTCGGCTGGGATGAACTCGCTGGAGAGTACCGTGAAGTAGCCGACTCTGAGAGTGGCCCAACCGACGATGTAGAAGATCGACTCGCTGACCTCGGGTATATGGAGTAAATACAGAAGAGAACTATCAGGCGATGTCAGTGTAGAGTTGGTGTGTACGCTCTGCGACGCCGTCCCACGAGTACTCTGCTTCAACTAATTCCCGTGCGTTCTCTCCCCACTCACGGGCTTTATCAGGATTATCGAGTGCAAACCGAAGCCCGTCAGCCAGTGAATCGGGGGATTTGGGTGGAACAAGATAGCCTGTCTCTCGATGGTCGACGAACTCTTCGATTCCTTCTACTGAAGTCGCAATTACTGGCGCGCCGGAAGCCCATGCTTCTAACAGCGTAAGGGGATGTCCCTCCCAGACAGATGGTAGCACGAAAACACCTGCCGAGGCATAGTGTCTCGTGACTGCCTCGTCGGAAACGCGGCCTTCGAATATTACTCGGTCGCTCACATTCAGATCGTTTGCAAGCTCAACCAGTTCCTCTTGTTTGGGTCCGGTCCCGACGATAATCAGGTCTGTCTCCGGAAACTCTGATTTGAACTGTGCAAATGCCCGGATCAAGTCAGAGACGCGCTTTTTGGGTGCGAGGCGACCGAGAAATAGGATGTCTGAATCTCGTTCCAGATCGCCAGAGAAGCGGTCCAGGTCAACACCATTAGGAATACAGCTCACGCTAGAATGGTGGTCAGAAAGCAGACCGATGTGCTCGTTGTTGACCGAAACTACGTGGTCGTAGTCGAATCCAAGGACAAACTGCCGCTCAATACGTAGTTTGGCACCGGCAAGCTTCGACGTATCTCGACCAACACCGGACGTGATTGCAGTTCCATGTACAGTAAAGACAGTCGATGCGTCCGTTAGTGCCTTCCCGAGACGAGTTGGCATCGCGGGCAGAAATGTGTGGCCGTGGATGACATCGTAATCACCGGTAAGGAGTTTGGGGAGTGGTGTCACCATTGAGGCGACACGGCCAATCGGGTTCCAATACTCTGTACAGGGGCCAAGCCGGTGCAGCGTAACTGCACCGTCCGCGAACTGTTCTGTTTGTTTATATTGGTCTCCGTCTTGCTGGAGAGCGCGGGTGTAGATATCGATCTTGTGGCCGAAGTTCTCCGCAAGCGCCACTGATAGTTCCTTCACATGAACAGGACCCCCACCTGTTCGGGGCCACCAATCGTCCTGTAACATCGCGATCCTCATCGAATCACTCCTTGTAACCCAGCGCACTCAGACGCCGTTCGATTTCCTCATCTACCTCATCTTCGGCGGCTGCTTCTCCGTTACTTTCCAGTTGAACACGTTCGGTAACGTGCGCTTCCAGATCCTCACGGAGTGAACGGTTCGAACACTCTCCGAACTCAATCGAACCGCTCTCACGATCGCGCTCACAGAAGCAGGAACCTTCCTGTGTCCGAAGAGCGTATCGACGAATGTGACTATGTTCGTCCTCGCCTCGGGCTTGGAGAAACACCGTTCTGTCAACATCCAATTGGTCTAGCAACGAGACACGTTCAGAATCCGTACCTTTCCCAACGACCTGTTTGAATGTACTCACGATATCTAACGTGCTTACCGGCGTCTCTACGATTCTATCCGTCTTCTCGGGTGCCCTAACAAAAAGGGGGACATGCGTTATCTCATCGTGCAAGTACCGAGGGTGCTCGTAGTACCCGTGTTCACCGAACGCATCCCCGTGATCAGCCGTGATCACCAGTAGCGAATCCTCCACCAAATCCCGGTTTCGGAGTTCCTTCAGGAACTCACCGATATGCTCATCGTTGTAACGGATTTCAGCGTCGTACAGATCAATCAACAACTGCCGTTCTTCCTCGGTAATCGATTCTGGGTGGTCAATCGCGCGCTGATACAGCGACTGGGCGTCGCGGCCAGACACTTTCTTGTCTGCATACAGCGTCGCGTACTCGCCCGGTGGCTCATACGGCCCATGGGTGTCCATGTAATGATTCCAGAGGAAGAACGGTTCGTCTGAGTCCCGCGAATCGATCCACGACAGCGACCGCTCGTTGATTTCTTCGGCCCGGGCGTAATGGCGATTCCGCAACTTATCCAGTGCGCGTTGGGCTAGAGCGACCAGTTTGTGCTGGCCGAAATGGAGATCATCATCGAACATATCGAAGCCCTGATGGAACCCGTATGCCCTCGAAACGAACGGATTCGAGTGGAATCCCCCAGTCGCGAATCCAGCTTCCGAAAGCTGAGGGGCGATTGTCTCTGTCGCAAGCCGGTAGCTATCGTTGATCGCCACATCAGGGTACTCCCCGGTCAACAGTGCAGGGACCGCTTCGCGTGTGTGTGAACTAGCACTATAGGCATTCGTGAACCGAATGCTCTCCTCGGCAAGTTCATCGAGGACGGGTGACGTCTCCCGATGGTATCCGTAACAGGAGAGGTGGTCCGCCCGGAGTGCGTCCGCAGAAAGCAAAATTATGTTCCGCGGGGAAGAAGTCATGTAACCGACTCTTTCTCCGGACATGATTTTATTCTTCCGAAGCTAGTAATTACTGCATCTTGAATATCAGCTGACCGAATAGCGAAACACGCCATCAGTTCCGCGGGTCGTCAACGAACTCGTACAGGCCGCCTTTGTTGAGTTGTTTGATCCAGCCAGCAGCTGTGAGGTTTCGAAGTGCATATTCTACTTTTCCCTTATCCAAGTCGGAGTGTTCACGGAGGTAGAGCGGGTTGACGCGTCCCCATGGGTTGTCGTCGGTGCGTCCCTGTTTGAACAAGGTGAGAATCATTTCCTCTCGATCATTGGGTTCGTAATTTTGGTTGACCATCAATGAAAGACATCTATGATCCAAAGGGCAAAATGTTCTGTGATAAGTTCAATATAGTGCTTAGCATTTCATTCCGCAAAATATAAGTGTCGGCTGTTTGTCTAATAGAGTGAGAAGCGTGGCCTACTCCAGAAATGGGGCCGGTGCTGGAACACCGACCGCCGCGCTTCGCCACCAGACGAAGCATGACATTATCCGAGAGACCGCTACAAGAATCTATTGCACAGTCTGACAACCAACTTACCCACCCCTGGCAAGAATGTGAAGATTACCGTACACATGCTGCGAAAGATGACCGCCAAGCGTTACTGGAGGACCGATAATGTCGGATCGCTACGAGTGGCTCGACGAGCGAATAGACGAAATTGTCGACCGATACGAGGCCGGACAATCGATAAGTGAAATCGCAGATGCATTCGATGTGTCTAGGTCACCGATCCATCGACGGCTACAGGAACGCAACGTTGGAATGCGAAACGGTGGCCCAGAATACATTCCACTTGAGGACTGTGTCAATACCCTTGTTGAACAGTATTTTGAACAAAGCCAATCCCTGCAGACAATCGCAGACCAGTATGAAACGTCAGTCGAAATAATCCGATTCTACCTGCAAGACACTGGAACCGATTGCGATTTATCTCGTAAAAAGACAGCTGATGTCGGATTCAGCCCGTATCAAGTCTCGGTAATTCAGGGGGAACTGCTTGGCGACGGCTGCCTCCACAGACAGGGCCCCGATAGTTGCTTCTTCCAGCTCTCAACAACGACACAGGCACACGCCATCCAACTAATTGAGAAGCTTCCAAATGAACTCTTCCCCAGCTCACAGCCACAATCGTTCACGAGAGACCATCACTTCGTTGACGGCGAGTATACTATGTGGCGAATCACATCCCGTCCACAACCGCTCTTTAGCCGGATGTACGAGAAGTGGTACGAGATTCGTGAGGAAAACAACCGCAAGATCGTTCCGAATGACTACACACTCAATCGGACAGCACTCCTTCACTGGTACTGGGGAGATGGAAGCTGTTCAATCCGTGACAGTGGGGCACCTCGGGTCAGCTTCGCAACGCACGGTTTCCCCAAACCTTCGGTAGAGCGCCTTCACGAAGAAGTTGAGCGATTGGGTTACAATAGTTACACTGTCGAACAAAAGGACGTTGAGGATGGATCTGGTCTGTATATCCGTCTCCGAGCTCCCGATGCTCGGAATTTCCTCGCTGATTTTAGACGGTACAATATGCTCCCACAGTACGACTATAAATTTCCGGTCACAAAGCCCGCAGTTGGAAAGGAAGACATCAAATAAGGACAATCTGAGTGCTACAAACTGAACGACACTCTTGAAACGCTGCGTTCAAGATGCTGCTCTGTGACGATATAGTTACTTTACGATGGATGTCGCTTTTATCAGTAATGTGGTATTTCCTTATGTGAAAGGGGGCGCCGAGAAACGCATCCACGAAATCGGCACCCGCCTCGCCGACGAGGGCCACGACATCACGATTTACGGCCGCCACTTCTGGGATGGCCCTACAGTAACTACGCATGAAGGCATGACCCTCCACGCAGTAGCCCCCGAAGCGGAACTTTACGAAGACGACCGCCGGTCCATCACCGAGGCCATCGACTTTGCGGCTCGGGCACTCCCTCCGCTCCGTCGACGTCTCAGCAACGATGAACACGACCTT
>Ga0207851_100376_pt1 | contig 24609 bp, 19 predicted proteins | sample A23E3SouthBayCA_FD_187747 | JGI IMG/M metagenome (GOLD analysis project Ga0207851, IMG submission 187747) | Aerobic enrichment media microbial communities from Eden Landing Ponds, California, USA - A23 E3 (SPAdes) | ecosystem: Environmental > Aquatic > Marine > Unclassified | place: Emeryville... | reverse complement strand
GCAGTGGGCCGCCTCCACGGGCACGGACGCCCAGCCGTACTTCCGGATCTTCAATCCGACGACGCAGGGCGAGCGGTACGACCCCGACGCGGAGTACATCACCGAGTACGTCCCCGAACTGCGGGGCGTGCCCGTCGAGCAGATTCACGCGTGGCCGGACCTCGACGCCGACGAGCGCGCCGACCTCGCTCCGGACTACCCTGCTCCGATCGTGGACCACGGCGAGCGGCGAGAGCAGGCGCTCGCGATGTTCGAACGGGCGCGCGGCGAAGACGGCTGACCGCCTTCGTCCCGTTGGCTGACCTGACAGAACGGAGCGCCGAGACAACTCCGACGTAGGTGTACGTTCAAATTCTCGCAGTGACCGATTACGCGCCGCGGGGCGACCACCTCGTGGTGGCCGGCTAACGCGACGTACGGCGGCCTTACCGACGACTAGGGGCTGTTGTACTGTTCGTTCGCGGTCAATTACAAACTTCGACCGGCGGCATCCCCGCTGGCATGGTCGACCAGACCCGCCGCACCGTCCTCCAGTCGCTGGGCGCCGCCGCTGGCACCGCGCTCGCCCCCGGCCTCACTGCCGCCACGCGAACCGGCCGCGAGGCCATGGACGGACCCACAGACCACCAGGCGTTCCCGCAGGGCGTAGCGAGCGGGGACCCCACTCCCAGCGGAAGCGTCCTCTGGACGCGAATCGCGCCCGACGAATACCGCGAGGGCGCCCCGCTGTCGGTGCAGGTCGCTCGGGACGACGGTTTCCAGTACCTGGCCGGCGTCTACGACGCCGGTACCACGGGGCCGGACCGGGACTACACCGTGAAAGTCGACCTGGACGGCCACCTCGACGCGGACCGACTGTACTGGTACCGGTTCCAGCACGCCGGCACGGTCTCACCGGTCGGCCGCCTGCGTACGCTCCCCGCGCCAACGAAGTCCCCCGACAGCGTGTCGCTGGCGGTCTGTAACTGCCAGGACTACCGGAACGGCTACTACGGCGCGTACCGCCACGTCGCGGGGGACGACGTCGACTACGTGTTGCACCTCGGGGACTTCATCTACGAGCACGGCGGGTCGTCGCCATACGACGGCCGGGACATCGAGCTTCCGAGCGGCAGTTCCATCGCCAGGGGGCTCGATGACTACCGGCACCTCCACCGGACGTACCGGTCGGACCGCGCGCTCCAGGCGGCGCTCGCCGCGCACACGCTCATCGCCACGTGGGACGACCACGAAATCGTCAACGACCGGTTCTACAGTTACACCGACGACCGGCCGTACGCGGGCGACGGCTCCCACCCGCGCAACGACGACGAGGAGTTCATGCGGGACCTGTTCGCCGCCGGCATCCGGGCGTGGTGGGAGTACACGCCGGCGCGAGTCCGGTACGACCCGGACGCCGAGTTACTCGACTCGCTGGGCCTGTATCGCTCGTTCCGGTTCGGCGACCTGCTGGACCTGGTCGTGACCGACCAGCGCCTGTTCCGGTCGGCGCCGCCGGAGAGCGACCTGCCGACGCCGCTCGCGACGTCGCTCGCCAGCGAGCCGAGCGGCCCCGACGGGTCGCGGACAGTACTGGGAACGCGCCAGCGCGAGTGGTTCCGAGACGAGGTCCGGTCGTCGTCGGCGACGTGGACCGCGTGGGCGAACGAAGTCATCCACATGAACCTCGACGTCGACCTCAGGGGTGCGGAAGCGTACAGCGCGGACTCCTGGGCCGGCTACGAATCCGAGCGCGAATCGGTCGCGCGAGACCTGGCCGCCGCGGAGAACGCCGTGGCGCTGACCGGTGACCTGCACTCGTACGCGGCGGGGCACCTCAAAGAGACCTACGACGACGACGCCCAGTCGGACCGCGTGGGCGTGGAGTTCGTCGCGCCCGCGATCTCCAGCGCGAACCTGCGGGAGGTTCTGGACCTCCCCGATGGACCGATGGCGAGGTGGCTGCTCCGGCGGGCAGTGCGCGAGGAGAACCCGCACGTGGCGTTCTTCGACAGCCACCACTGGGGGTACGCCACCGCGGAGTTCACGGCGGAGGACGCGACGTACACCGCGTACGCCGTCGACAAGTCAGTGCGCGCGTCGGAGGCCGACCGGCGACAGCTCGCGCAGTTCCGGGTGCCCGCCGGCGCCACGTCGCTGCAGCGGCAGTAGTCGTCCGGTTACGGTCGGACCTGCGTCCAGACCACGGCCGCGGCGACAGCCGCGACGCCGGCGAGCAGCACCCACGCCGCGTCGTAGCCGTGAGCGTCGGCGACGAACCCGAACAGCGGCGGTGCGACGAGGCCGCCGGCGTTCATCGACGTCTGGCCGCCCGCGGTCGCGGCGCCGACGTCCTCGTCCGCCACGAGGGCAGTCATCGCGGCGTGGTAGACCCCGGGGAACCCGAGGATGAACAGTCCGAGCAGCGGGAACGCGACTGCGGCCGTCAGCGGCGCGTCCGCGAGCACGATCCCGAGAAAGCAGACGGCCGACAGCGCGGACTGCACCGCGAGAACGAGTGCGGGGCCCCGAGCGGGCGGGCCGCCGATGCGGTCGGATACTTCCCCGCCGACCAGGCGGCCGGCACTCCCAGTGACCTGCACAGCGGCTAACACGGCACCCGCGAACCCGGCGGCGACGCTCACGGACTCCGTGAGGTGCAACACGACGTAGCCGGTGGTCGTGAACACCGCAGCACCGAGGAAGAAGCCGGCCGCCACGAGGCCGCGGTACGCACGGTCGTCGAGGAGCCCGCGAACGTCGGGCACCGAGAGGTGGCCGGACCCGGACTCGCCCTCGTATCCGACGGCGAACGCGGCGGCGACGGCGACGGCGATGCCCGCGACGACGAGGAAGCCAGCCCGCCAGCCGTAGCGCGTGGCGGCGATGCCAGTCACGAGCACGGCGCCAGCCCCGGAGCCAGCGGTGACGCCGACCTGTTTGACGTTCATCGCGAGGTTCAGCCGCCCCTCCGGGGAAACGGCGAGGACGGCACGGTTAGTCGCCGGCATCGCAGTAGCGTACGCGAGTCCGAGGACGACCAGTGCGGCGAGCAACAGCGTGAACGTCGGCGCGTACCAGACGCCCGCCGCGCCGACGGCCATCCCGAGCAGTCCGGCGACCATCACGGGGTGCTCGCCGTAGCCGTCGACGGCAGCGCCGGTTCCGAACAGGAGCACGGTGTACCCGAGCATGATCGCAGTGACCGTGAGCCCCGTCACCGCGCGGGAGACACCGAAGGAATCGCGAACGAACGCCGTCGCCGCGAAGATGGCGTAGAACGCGAGGCTCGCGGTGGTCTGCCAGCCGGTCACCAGCCCGACGCCGCGCCAGGACTTCATGGACGAGGCCACACGTTCCAGGGGTGGTGACCCGCACACCCAAACCGCACGCAGACGGCGTCACTTGCCGGTACATCCGTGTTATGGAGTGGCACGGACCCCACCAAGATTTAACACGAACCGCCACGATGTTGGTATCGGTGACAGCACCATGAGTACCTACGAACTACCGCCGCTTCCGTACGACTACGACGCCCTCGAACCGCACATCAGCGAACAGGTCCTGACGTGGCACCACGACACCCACCACCAGGGCTACGTCAACGGCTGGAACTCCGCGGAGGAAACGCTCGCTGATAACCGCGAAGCGGGCGACTTCTCGTCGTCGGCCGGCGCCATCGGCGACGTCACCCACAACGGCTGTGGCCACATCCTCCACTCCATCTTCTGGAACAACATGAGCCCTGACGGCGGCGGCGAACCCGCCGGCGCGCTCGCAGCCCGCATCGAGGAGGACTTCGGCTCTTACGAGGCCTGGAAGGGCGAGTTCGAGGCCGCGGCCGGCGCCGCCGGCGGCTGGGCGCTCCTCGTCTACGACAGCCACTCCGAGCAACTCCGGAACGTCGTCGTGGACAAGCACGACCAGGGCGCCCTCTGGGGCTCCCACCCCATCCTCGCCCTCGACGTCTGGGAGCACTCCTACTACTACGACTACGGCCCCGACCGCGGCAGCTTCGTCGACGCCTTCTTCCAGGTCGTCGACTGGGACGACGTCGCGGACCGCTACGAGGACGCCGTCGCGCTCTTCGAGTAAGGGCGTTCGACCCACCGACTTTTCTTTGCGGCGTCACGCAGCGAAGCCCAACAACAGTCACAGCGCTGCTGTCTCAGCCGCTGTTATCTGTCCTCGGGCGGTATCGGCTGGAACGCTGCGATGCCGTACTCGTCGCCGAGGTCGTGGATGGTGCCGGTGAGCGTCCCGAAGTCGTAGTTCGTGCCGTCCGAGTCCACGCCCACGAGGACGCCCACCTGCTGGCCGTCCTCCGTGACGAACGTCCTGAACAGCTCCCAGGTGTCGAATCCGCGGTGCGTGTACCGGAACTCCGAGTAGTGGAGGAGGTTGTACGTCTGCCGGGTGACGAACCCGTAGCGCTCGTTGTCGATGTGTTTCTCGACGTCGACGTCCTCGATGCGGTCGGCGACGTCAGTCCGCACGTAGAGGGGTTCCTGGGTGCGCTGGTCGAGCACCCAGACGTCGCGGAGGTTCTCACCGAGCGCGTCCTGAAGGGCGTCGACCAGCGCCGCCTTCCCGCCGTCGAGGTCCGACTGAGGCTCCGTGTCGTATGCTGTCATGCAACCGCTTGTGCGTGGATGTGCGAGACGGTCGTATAAGCGTTCCCCCAGCGCCGTCCACCCGACGGCGGTTCCAAGCGCTTTTGCGGCGTGGCGGTGTCACTGAGCGTATGCCCGTCCCGAAAATGGAGTTCGACGAGCTCTTCCCGTGTGACTTCTACACGCCGGCGGAGCTGCTCGACGACGACAAGCTCTACACAGTCTACGAGATCGCGCGCCTCCTCCAGGACCTCGACCCGGACGCGGAACTCGACCCGAACACGGAGAACGTCCTGCTGGACTGGGCGATTCCGTGGGTCATGCTGTACAGCGACGACCTCGTCGTCGCGGAGCCCCGCGAGGAGGACGAACCCGGCTACTACGGCGTCGATACCTGACCGGACCGTAGCGGGCCGTCAGCCGAGGCGCGCGGCCCGCGCGGCGAGTTCGAGATTCTGGGCGGCGTCCCGGGTGACGCTCGGGCCGTGCCCGGGATACATGACGTCGAGGTCGCCCTCGACGACGTCGAGGACGCGCTCGATGCTCTCCACGAGCGTCCGGCGGTCGCCGCCCGCGAGGTCCGTTCGTCCGAAGCTTCCGGCCGCGAACACGAGGTCCGCGGAGAAGAGGACGCTCGCGGCCCGCGAGTACAGACAGACGTGGTTCGGTTCGTGGCCGGGCGTGTGCAGCACCTCGTAGTCGTGGTCGCCCACCGTGACGGTGTCCCCGTCTGCGAACTCGTGGTCGACGCCGTCTTCGCTGGCGTCGAACCCCCACGCGTCCACCCCGAACGCGTCCGTGACGTCCTCGAGGTTCCCGACGTGGTCCGGGTGGGTGTGCGTGACGACGACGGCGTCCAGGTCCGCGTCGCGCTCGCGGAGTTTCCCGACGACGTCGAAGTTCGCACCGGGGTCGACGAGGACCGTCCGGTCGCCGTCGACGAGGAACGCGTTGCTCGTGAACGCCTGCACGCCCGCAGCGAGATTCTCGGCCATACCCACGATAGGGGAGCGCGCACTTAGGGGTTGTCGAGACGGCGAGCGTCGCGTCTACGACCGGGGAATCGAATGGGATGGAGGGGAAGACCGCGAACCGCGGCGCTGAGTCGAAGGCGACGACTGTCAGCGGGGCGCCCCGACGAGGACGAGCTCCGAGTAGTTGCCGCGGTTCTTGATCTGGCGGGACTCCTCGGGGTCGATGCGGATTGCCTCGCGTTCGTCCAGCGAGACTGTCGCGTCCCCGAAGTCCACGTCCACGCCGCCCTCGACGACGTAGTAGACCTCCTCCTGGCCGTCGTCGCTGTGGTCGTGTTCCATCCCCTCGGAATTGGGCTCCATCGTGAACAGCGTGAGCGCCACCTCGTCCGTGTCGAGGGAGTCTTTCAGCCGGAACATCTTCGCACGGGCGTCGTCCGGGAGGATCGATTCGGCGTCGGCGATCGTCGCCTTCTGGTACGGCATGTGTAAACATCGAGCCTGCCGACACTTTGCGTTACTGGCTAGGTTGAAAGTGCTCGGGTAGCCCGAACCGTGACCGCCCCCCAGGGCACGGGGAGCACCGGCGGTCGGGGCCGGCCGTTCGGAGCGTTTTTGTCGTCGGCGTGAGCATCCACGCCCAGTATGCAAGTTCGGCTCCTCGAAGCGACGGAGAACCCGGAGGAACTCATCTGCCGGGGCGCGCGAAACGACTACATGAGCGACTACGTCGCCGAACTGTCCTTCGAGGACGTGATGGAGGGCGTGGAGGGCGACGACATCGAGGAACAGAAGGCGAACTTCGTCGCGAAGCTCGTGAAGCGTGGGCACTACGGCCCCTTCGAGCACCCGAGTGCGACGTTCGCCATCGAGGGCGCGAGCCGGTCGTGCATGGCGCAACTGACCCGTCACCGGCACGCGAGTTTCGACGTGCAGTCGATGCGGTACGTCTCCTTCGACGACGTGGACCCGCAGGACGTCGAGGACGGCGAGATGGTTGTGACGCCGCCGTCCGCGACTGACCCCGACTGGGTCGGCCGCAACCAGAGCGCCAGCGACTACGACGACGAGGACGTCGAGCGCCGCGAGGAGGTGTTCCGCTCGTCAGTCCGGCAGTCCGTCGAGGACTACCAGGAGCTCCTGGAACTCGGGATGCCGCCCGAGGACGCCCGGTTCGTCCTGCCGATCGGGACGGAAGTGAACATCGTGGTGACGCTGAACCCGCGGTCGCTGATGCACATCGCGGACATGCGCGCGGCGGCGGACGCCCAGTGGGAGATCCGCGACCTCACCGAACAGCTGCTGGACCTGGCTTCGGAGTGGTGCCCCCACACCTTCGAGTACTACAACTCGGAGATGAAACACCGGAAGAACCGCCTCGCACCCTAACGGAAACGAGTCGCTATCGCGAGCAATCGCCCGCGGTCTACTGTTTCGAGGCGACGACTCACGTTCTGCCCTCGGGGAACGTCGACGGCTGGTCTCCCCCGACGCGTTCAATTCTAGAGAGAGTCCGGAGAGAGCCGGTCCGGAGTTTGAAAAATCTCCTTTAGTTGTCAGGAACACCGTAGAGACGGGATGCCAGAACACACGACGCGGCGGCGATTCCTCTCGACGGCAGCAGTAGTGGGCGCGGCGACTATCGCCGGCTGCACGGGCGGGTCGGACGACGAGGAGACGACCGACGAGATGGGCGAGATGACGACGGACGAACAGATGGGAACGACCGAGGACGCGATGACGACTGAGGACGCGATGTCGGAGACGACGACGGAGTCGATGTCGGCGTCGTTCACGGTGCGCGTGGAGAACGTCTCCGAGGAAGACACGCTCGAGACGATGGACGGCGGGAAGCCAGTACCCCTGTCGCCGACGGCGTACGCCGTCCACGAGGGCGAGAATCCGCTGTTCTCGCGGGGCGAGGCCGCCAGCGACCACCTGGAAGCGCTCGCGGAGGACGGCACGGCGGGCGGACTCGCCGAGGCCGCCGCGATGGACGCCGAGACTGCCGACGCCGCAGCGGTGCCCGTGGGCGGCGACGAACCCGGGCCCATCGGCCCGGGCGAGGCGTACGAGTTCACTGTCGAGGCGTCCGACGACCACCGGCTGTCGCTGGCGACGATGTTCGTGCAGTCCAACGACCTGTTCTACGCGCCGGGCCCGGACGGAATCCCGCTGTTCGAGGACGGCGAAGCGGCGCACGGCGACGTGACGGACGCCATCCAGCTGTGGGACGCCGGGACGGAGCAGAACCAGGCGCCCGGGGAGGGCGGCGACCAGGCGCCCCGGCAGATGGAGGCGGGTGCGGGCGACGCCGAAGACGAGACGGTCCGGTCGCTGATGGACGTCGAGGACGGGTACGACTACCCCGCGACGGGGGACGTGATTCGGGTAACCGTCTCCCCGGAGATGATGGACGGGTAATCGATGACCGACCAAACGCGTCGCGGCGCGGCGTCGCTGACGCGCGCAGTGGCTCGCCGCCGCCCCGCTGCGTCGAGCGCGCTGGTGTCCGCGGCGGCGGGTCTCGCGGCGCTCGCGGGGTCCTACGCCGTCGCCGGGTTCACGCCCGCGTTCATCACGGCGCCCGTCGCGAGCGTGCTCACCGACCAGATGCCCGCCCAAGTCGTTCGGTTCGCAATCCTCGTGCTCGGGGACCTCGGCGAGCAACTGAACCTCGCCAGCGCGCTCGCGCTGTCCTGGGTCCTGTTGGCAGCCGCGGCCTTCCTCGGAATCGCCTCCGCCCAGCGCGCGAACGTCGCACTGCTGGCGCCCGTGAACGGCGCCGCAGCGACCGGCGGCCTCGCGTTCGCTGTCACGGGCGCCGCACGCGCCTCGCTCGCGACGGGGCTGGCAGCAGGCATCGTGCTGTCCATCGCCGTCGCGATTTCCGCGTACGAGACGCGCGACGGCGTCTCGACGAGTCGACGCCGGGTGCTCGGCGCGGTCGCCTCCGGGACGGGCATCGCACTCGCGGGCTACCTTGCCGGCTCGCAGCGGCAGCCGAGCGTCGCCCAGGCCGGCACGCTGGACGTCGACGCAGCCGTACAGTCGGAGGCAGACGACCTGCTCGAGCGCGCGAGCGCCGCCTCGTTCGACGTCGAGGGCATCGAACCGCTGGTCAGCGAGGACTTCTACAACGTCGACATCAGTTCCGTCGACCCGGACCTCGACGCCGACGACTGGGAGTTGACTATCACGGGCAACGTGGATGACGAACAGTCGTACACCTACGACGACCTCACGGAGCGCAGCGCCGAGAACAGGTTCGTCTCGCTGCGGTGTGTCGGCGAGGGGGTCAACGGCCACAAGCTGGACAACGCGCTCTGGCAGGGCATCCCCATCATGGACCTCGTGGAGCCCGCTGGCCCGGACGAGGGCTGTTGCGTGATGTTGCACGCGGCCGACGGCTTCTACGAGGAGTTCCCGCTGGCCGCCCTCCAGGACGGCTTCCTCGCGTTCGGGATGAACGGCGACGTGCTCCCGCGCGGCCACGGCTACCCCGCCCGCGCCCTGATTCCGGGGCACTGGGGCGAGATCAACGTGAAGTGGCTCACGGAGATCGAGGTCCTGGAGGCCGAAGCCGAGGGCTACTGGGAGGAACGCGGCTGGCACGGCACTGGCCCCGTGAACACCGTCGCGAAACTCCACGCCGTCAACGGCCTCGAGGACGGCCGCACGCAGGTCGCGGGGCACGCCTACGCCGGCACGCGTGGCATCCAGCGGGTCGAGGTATCCACGGACGGCGGCGACACGTGGACCGACGCTCGGCTCACCGACCCGTTGCCGGGTACGGACGTCTGGCGCCAGTGGGCCTACGAGTACGACCCGCCGGCGGACAGCCACGAGGTGGTCGTCCGGGCGACCGATGGCACCGGCGACCTCCAGCCCGAGGACGAGTCGTCGGCGTACCCTAGCGGGGCGACCGGTTGGGTGTCGAAGACCGTTTCTCCATAATTACCGTCAGGATAGTTACCAAACTCGGTCGCCGGCTCCGCACCGAGAACCCGTGGGAGACCGTCTCACTATCAACTCGAAAACAGAACGTGTATTCTGGAAACACTTTTTGAGTTGCTGTCGTATTTGCACGTGTGCATTCCCGCTGTCCAGCACGCTCCGGCCCTCCCCTCCGAACGGGCTCGCAGCGCACGGCATCGAGACTGCATCGACTGCAAACTGACCCCCACAGCCACGGCGACGCGCCGGTGAACACGCCATGATTCGGACGCTGCTCCGCCGCGTCGCCGGCGTCGCCACCGACCACAACCTCCTCGTGCTCGTGGTCGGCCTCGTCCTCACGGGCGCGGTCGTCGCCGGCGTCGGGCAACTCCAGATGGAGAGCCAGCCGGCCGACGACGACGCGCTCGGCGACACCGAGATCGCTCAGAAGCAGGCGTACATCGAACAGCGCTACGCGGACGACACCGAGTCCAGCGCCGACACGCGGCCCGTCTACCTCCGCGACGACGACGGCAACGTCCTCTCGAAGGACGCACTCCTCGAATCACTGCGGTTCCAGCGGACAGTCCTCCAGACCGAGGCCGTCTCCGCGGTCGCCGTCGACGACAGACCGGTGTTCGGCGTCTCGAACGTCGTCGCACTCCGCGCCGCCGGGGACCCCGCGGCGTCCCTCGACGAGCAGATCGCCGCACTCGAGGACGCCAGTGCGGACGACGTGGAGGCAATCGTCTCGGAGACCCTCACCGAGGAGTCGGCCGCCCTGACGTTGCTCCCACAGGACTACGAATCCGGGTCCACCGAATCCGCCACGCGGCGCATCCTCTTCCGGTTCGACGCCGACGCCAGCGACGACGCCCTCGCAGACGCCCAGCGCGTGCTCTACGAGGAAGCAGACGACCAACCCAACCCACACTACTTCACGCTCGGCGAGCACGCAATCGGCGACCTGAACGCGCAGATGCAGGAGAACTTCGTCACGCTCGTCGTGCCGGTCGCCCTCGCCATCATCCTCGCGGTGCTGGCGTTCGCGTACCGCGACGTCGTCGACATCGTCGTCGGCTTCACGGGCGTCGTCCTCTCCGTCCTCTGGATGTTCGGCATCCTCGGCTGGCTGCAGATCCAGGCCGGGAACACGATGATCATCGGCGTCGTACTCGTCGTCGGCCTGAGCGTCGACTACGGCCTGCACGTGTTCACGCGGTATCGCGAGGAACGCGACGCCGGCGACCCGATTCGCGCACCCATGCGGCGGTCGCTGTCCGCTGTCGCGGTCGCACTCGCGCTCGTCACAGTCACCACGGCACTGGGCTTCCTGTCGAACGCCGCCAACGAGCTCGCGAGCATCCGCAACCTCGCGTTCGCCATCACGCTCGGCGTGGTGTCGTCGTTCGTCATCTTCGTCACCGTCGTCCCCGCGCTCAAGGTCACCATCGACGGCGCGCTCGAATACGTCGGCCTCGACCGCACCAACCGCCCGCTCGGCCAGACGCGGTTCGCGAAGCCACTGCTCGCAAGCGGCGTCACGCTCGCGAAGCGCGCCGCGCCCGTCGTCATCGTCGTCGCGCTGATTGCGGGCAGCGTCGGCGCCGCCGCGTGGACGCAACTGGACCGCCAGGCGTTCCAGCAGCAGACCGACGAGACCGCCGAGTGGAAACAGAACCTCCCCGGGCCGCTCGCGTGGGAGGTCCCGGAACTCAGAGAGGACGCCGACTTCGTCACCGAGCACTACCGGAACGCCGACGACTCCAACCGCCGCGTGTCGAATCTACTCGTGGAAGGTGACGTAACCGCAGACCACACACTGGAGCGCGTCCACGAGGCGAAGACCCACCTCGCCGACACGGGCGCGCTCTTCGAACGCCCCGGCGAGGGCGTTCCCTTCCAGTCGCCAGTCGCCGTGATGGAACAGGTCGCGGCGAACGACGACGAGTTCGCCGCGACACTCGCAGACGCAGACACCGACGGCGACGGCGTCCCCGACCGGGACCTCGAAACCGTCTACGACGAACTGTACGCCGCGGCGCCCGAGCAGGCCAGCGAGGTCGTCGAGCGCACCGACGGCGACTACCAGTCACTGCGCGTCGTCGTGCCGTTCGACCGCACCACGACCTACGACGCCCAGAACGACCACATGCGTGCGGCCGCAGAAATCGTGGACGACACCGACGGCCTCACCGCCACCGGCGTCGGTCAGGGAACGCTCACCACCGCAGAGCTCTCGACGATCGCCGACGGCGTCCTCCAGACGCTGCTCGTCGCGCTCACGGCTGTCGTCTTGCTGCTCGTGGTCGTCTACAGGCTCGCCGAGGGCAGCGCCTCGCTCGGCTTCGTCACCGCGTTCCCCGTCCTCCTGGTCACCGCGTTCGTCGTCGGCGGCATGTACGTCCTGGACGTCCCGCTGACGCTGCTGACCGCGCTCCTGATGAGTCTGGTCGTCGGGCTGGGCATCGACTACAGCGTCCACGTCAGCGACCGGTTCGCCCACGAACGCCGCGCCGGCCGCGATACCGTCGACGCGCTCCGCGAAGCCCTGGTCGGCACCGGCGGGGCGCTTCTCGGGAGCACCTTGACGACGACGGGCGCGTTCGCCACGTTCCTGTTGCTCCCGCACCCGCAGTTCCAGAGCCTCGGTATCCTCGTCGTGCTCGCGCTGGCCACCTCGTTTGTGGTCACGGTCTACGTGCTCCCGAGTTTCCTCTACGCGTGGAGCAAGTACGCGCGGGGCCAGCCAGCCGAGTACGGTCCCGCGGACGCTTAAAAGCCCCGCGGAAAATCACTCACCGTACTTAAGCTCGACGCAACATTTATAAGGTAGCGACCCTTACATTATGTTATACTAGGTCCGCCGGGAGCCTATCCGCGACGCGCCATCCCGGCCAACAATCCAAATGAGTACGACGACAATCCGAAGCTACGACGGTGACGCCGCAACGCGCACCACCGAGGAAACGACCAGCACGGACACCACGGAGAACACCACCAAGACCTGCCCCGAATGTGGTGGCAGCCTCGCACAGCACGAAGCGCGCGGTGAGACCGCGTGTGTCGACTGTGGCCTCGTCGTCTCGGAGGACGACATCGACCACGGTCCAGAGTGGCGCGCGTTCGACTCGGCACAACGAGACCAGAAATCGCGCGTCGGCGCGCCCACCACGAACATGATGCACGACAAAGGCCTGTCGACGAACATCGGCTGGCAGAACAAGGACGCCAACGGCAACTCGCTGTCGAGCCGCCAGCGCCAGAAGATGCAGCGCCTCCGCACGTGGAACGAGCGCTTCCGCACCCAGAACAGCAAGGAACGCAACCTCAAACAGGCGCTCGCCGAAATCGAGCGCATGGGCAGCGCGCTCGGCCAGCCCAAGAGCGTCCGCGAGACAGCGTCAGTCATCTACCGACGCGCGCTCAGCGAAGACCTGCTGCCCGGCCGCAGCATCGAAGGCGTCGCAACCGCCGCACTGTACGCCGCCGGCCGCCAGGCCGACCACCCGCGCAGCATCAAGGAAGTCGCGACCGTCAGCCGCGTCGACGACATGGAATTCAAGCGCACGTACCGCTACATCGTCCGCGAACTCGGGCTCGCCGTCGCGCCCGCCGACCCGACCAGCTACGTCGGCCGCATCGCGAGCGAGCTCGACCTCGAAGACGACGTCGAACGCCGCGCCCGCGAGCTGCTCGCCACCGCCAGCGGCACCGGCACCTTCAACGGGAAGTCACCGGTCGGCCTCGCAGCAGCCGCAATCTACGCCGCCGGCCGCCTGACCGGCACCCGGTACACCCAGGACGACGTCGCCGCAGCAGCCGACATCAGCACAGTCACCATCCGCAACCGCTACCAGGAACTCCTCGAAGTCGCCGACACCGCCGACGCAGCGTAATCCGGGCGACCGGCTGACGCTAGGACAGCGTCAACGCTATACCGGGGCCCGTTTACCGGCCCCCACCACGTCACACATTCGCAGTCCGCCCCCGAGACGAAATCGTTATTTGTACCCCCGGACTACGAACTGATGCGAGCGCTCCGTTGGTGTAGTCCGGCCAATCATCTTGCCCTCTCACGGCAAGGACTAGGGTTCAAATCCCTGACGGAGCATCCCCACCTTCCTCCCGTCCGGTAGTTTTGGTCCGTGACCGAGTGTGAAAGCAACGTATGTTCACGGGCAAGCCGATTCGAACGACCGGTCGAAGTCGCCGCAGTCATGCGATTAGCCGTATATCGGCGGCAACCACATCAAAACGACCCACCCCGACGCTGTCGAGCGATTCACGCGAACCCACGCCGGACACCCACGGATCGACCGGAGGTGGCCGGCAATGAAAGACGCCGACGTAGCCGCGACCGCCGCACGCGTCATCGGCATCGTCCTCGTTACCGCGGACCTGCTCCGAATCGGCTGGCGTCGATACAGACAGTAAATTCCCGTCCGCAGAGGGGGTCGTGGCCACGAAACCGGACTTAGACTTCCCCGGTGAGTTCAGTTGTATACGTGCTGGTCAGCTATCTCTGGAGACAGAACTGTCGAAGGTTCCGCGCTTCTACGAAGGGGCTGCTGAGATACTTGCTATGTACGGCCGCTCAAGCGCAGATTCCCGGATATCACAAATGTTGATGCGAAGAGAACGAGGCCGGTGTCAATCCCACATCACTGCAGAGACTGCGTTCAGCTGGCACACTCCCGTTTACCCTCCCCTTACACAAGGGGGCCCCTAGTCACTTAGCGAGGTGAATTACAGGCCCTTCATTGATAGCCAGGGTATGGACGCATCAACCGATGAGACGCCGGGATCCCGTGTCGACAGGCGGTCCGTTCTGAAGGCACTCGGCGCCAGCGGGATCGCGCTCGCCAGTCCGCTGGTCGGCCGGCCGGTGGCTTCGAGTCACGGCAGCGAGTGGCCGACCGAGGGCTACGACGACGCAAACACCAGGCACAACCCGGACGCGCTGGGGCCCACGGCCAACCCGAGCACGGAGTGGACCGAATCGCCGGACGAACGCGAGGAGTTCGCCCACTCGTCGCCGGTGGTCGCCGACGGCACCGTCTACATCGGCAGCACGCGCAGTCGCGGCGGGCAACTGTATGCTATCGACGCCGAGAGCGGCAATCGGACGTGGACGACCGGCGAACTGTTTTTCGAGAGCGTCCACACGACGCCGACCGTTGCCGAGGGCCAGGTCATCTTCGGGCACACGAACGGCATCCTGGTGTCGATGGACCCGGCGAGCGGTAGCGAGAACTGGCGCACGGACGTCGAGGGGACGCTCCGGACCGCGCCGGCCGTCGCCGACGGCACCGTCTACGTCGGCACCAATGATGGGTCGGTCCACGGCGTTCGCGCCAGCGATGGCCACAGACTGTGGGCCTACGACACGGGCGCCGAGAACCCGCGACAGAAGGTCGAAGTCGGGCCGGCGGTCCACGACGGCACCGTCTACGTCACCACCAACGGCTACGACACGCTCCACGTTTACGCGTTCAACGCCAGTGACGCGCGGATGAAGTGGAAACGCGAACTCGTCGACGTCGGCAACGCCGAGTACTACCTGACCGCGCCCACGGTCGCCAACGACACGCTCTACGTCGGTGACTGGCACTCGAACGCACTCTGGGCGCTCGATCCGGCGACGGGTGAGGACCGCTGGCGCATCGACGGACTGGTACTCGGGCCGAACGCCGGCCCGGCGGTCGCCGACTGTCGGCTCTACGGGGCCGCTCGGGACGGGACGCTCTACTCGTGGGACGCCGCCACGGGTGACTTCCTCTGGTCGCTCGAACTGGGGAACCGGTTCGTGGCCGCGCCGGCCGTGGCCAACGGCGTCCTCTACGTCGGCGACACGGACGGCCGCATCCACGCCCGGGACGCGTCAAGCGCGAGGGAACTCTGGACCGAGGACCTCGGCGGGGAGATCCGGACCGCCCCCGCCGTCGCGGACGGCACCGTCTACGTCGCCACCACCCAGACCCTCCACGCCATCGACGGCGACACCGAGGACCGCCGGGAGAGCGTCGACCTCGGGTCATGCCCGAACGGCACCCGCGTCGAGAGTTTCGTCCGCGGCAGCGTCGAGACCGCGGACGCGGACCCCGTCACCGACGCCACCGTCGACCTGATCCTGACGAACGGGACCGTCGTTGCCACCACGCAGACGGACGCGGACGGGAGTTTCGGTCCCGTGGAGGTCGACCCGGTGTCTGAGCTCACGGCGGAAGTCGATCAACCCGAGTATTCGGCCAGCGCGACCACCGTTGACGTCGGCCCCGGCGAGACGAAGGTCATCAACGTGGTGCTCGAACCCCGGGCTATCGTCCGCGGGAGCGTCACCTACGAGGACGGGCGCGCCGCGGCAGGCGTCCCGGTCACCCTCGTGAACGCCGACACGGGGACAACCGTCGCCACGGTCGAAACCTACCAGACGGGCGAGTTCGGGCCGATAACAGTGGCGCCGGCGACCCTCACGGCCCGGGTGGACATCGAGGGGCGGTCGACCGTCGCCGACACCGTCACCGTCGCCCAGGGCGAGAGTAAAACCATCGAGGTGGTGCTGACAGCGGACGGCGAGACGACCACCGACGGGACCACCGCGACCGGGCCGGGCTTCGGCGTCGGCGCGGCGCTCGCCGGCCTGGCCGGTGGGGCCGGCCTGCTCCACAGACTGCAGGACGACGAGTCGGAGTGAGCGGTCGCCTGGACCGCTCGATTGCCCTCTATCCGATACCGGAGTCCGAGCAGTCACCTCCTCGAAAGGGTCAGCGAGGACGCCGACCCCCTCAGCGAACCGTCGGAGTACATCACCGTTCCGAATCGATGACCTCGTCTCGACGGTGACCGTCAGGATGCTGAGAGTGATCACCGGCCGTGCTGCATTTAGCGGGTCAGATCAGCAAGTGTCTTCTCGCAGTTGCTGTCGGTCCGCACGCTGGCGAGATCGACGAGATGAGGGGAGCCGTGTCGTCAGTTCAGTCCCGCTCACCGATGAAAGCCTGGTCGTCGCTCTCCGGGTGGTCGTGAGTCACCTTGACGACGCTCGGTCGCCCCTCGTCGACCGTCACGATGCATCGGAAGTCGTAGCTCGCGTTCGCGCACTCGACGGTCGCCGTCTCGCCGTAGGGCGAGTATTCACCCCCGAAGAGGGTGATGCGGCCGGCGTCGGCATCGTAGCCGACGGACTCCAGTGTCGGCTCGTTTCAGGACGCGGGATCCATACACCGGTCACGGTCACCAGCTGCTCGCCGAACGTCGCGGCCGCAGTGTCCTCGGTTGGAGAGTGGCCATCGACTACCCGTAATGACATCAGCGGTCTTCCGGACTGCTCTCTGCGTGTCTGTGGGGTTCTCGGACGAGGTTGAGGGCGACCGATCCGAATCAGCGGCGGTCGTCGGTTCGGTGGACGGACCGGTGTCGCCGACCCAGCCAGCGAGCGTCAGCCACCCACCGCTGAAGCGGTGGGCTTGTCGGTGAACTACCGTTCTGCTGACACGAGTGTGTCGGACGCCACCTCAGTAGCGTACACGGTGATCGACGACGTACGCACGCTAATTACGTAGCGTCGGGATTCACGGCCCCAAGTCCTCTGTCAAGGCCATGGACGGTTTGACGGACGGCGGAACCGACGGAACGGGAGGAGTGACCAGACGGCGCCTGGTTCGAACCGGCGCGATCGCGGCGACGGCCGGCCTGTTAGCGGGATGCATTGGAGACGGCGGCGACGGCGGTGACGGTGGTGACGGCAGTGACGGCAGTGACGACGGTGCCGATCAGACCGACGGCACTGCCTCGACATCATCGGGGGAAACGCCCGAGGCGACGGAGACGCAGGCTGCCACTCCGATCGGCGCCGACATTCTCGGGGGTCCCGACGATCTCCAGTCGAGTGCCGAGGTCCGCGCGACGGTCCTCGAGGAGGATCAGGGTGCCGGCCGGTACGTCTTCACGCCGGCGGTCGTCTGGCTAGAGCCCGGCGGGACCGTCTACTGGACGTTCGAGGAGACTGACCACACCGTGACGGTCTATCACCCACAGTACGACAAGCCAAACCGTATCCCTCAAGACGTCGAGACGCCGTTCAACTCCGAGTTCACCGGCGGCGGCGAGCCGGGCACGGGCTTCAACTTCGTCTTCGACGTCGAGGGCATCTGGAACTACTTCTGTAAGCCCCACGAGGACCGGGGCATGGTGGGGATGGTGATCGTGGGCGAGCCACAGGGGGGCGACGGCGCCGTCCCGCCGACCGATGTCGAGAGTGCCGCAGCGTCGGAGAAGCTGGCCCGCCTACTTGATAGCACCGACGTCGCGGAGACGAACCGGACGGATTCCGACGGTGACGTCGTCGAAATCCCCAGGTACGAATTCTCCGTGGGCGAATCCTACACCTTCGAGACGCTCCTTCGAACGAGCGACGGCACCACCGAGACGACGGAGACGTGGGCGGTCACGTCCGTCGAGGGCGATGACGTGACCGTCGAGGTCACTTCGGAGGCGGACGGCGAGACCACCACGAAGACGCTTTCGGGGACTCACGAAACGATCTACGACGCTGCCGCCCGAAAGCTCACGTTCAACTTCTTCTCGGTCGCTCGGAGTCCGCTTCGAATCGCCGAGATAGGGGAGCTGTCCGCCGGAAACAACTTCACCGTCCAGCGGAGCCAGTTCCCGAACCAGGACACCATCAACTGGAGTACAGCGACCGTCGAGGTGGCTGGCGAGACGACCGTCAACGGTGTCACCTGCACCGAATTTACGCTGCGACCTGCCGACGTGGACCAGGTACAGACGGCCTGTGTGGCCGACGACTACCCGTTTGCCGTCTCGCTTCAGGCCGAGCAGGCCGGTACGACGACCATGGAACTGACGCTCACCGATTCGACTCGGCCGTGATCAATCACGGTCGCTATATCTGGTGCGGTATATCCACACTAGGTGTTTAGCGGCGGGATTGTAGTGGGTACGTGCTCTCGAACCATTAGGCCACGATGGGTGATCCTGACACGAATCCTACGAAGCAGCCTCGTGGAGTCTTTCCGGTGAGCCGATCGAAGGGGGTGTCCGAGACCACACCGGTGAACCCGGAGGATATTCTCGATCGACTCGAAACACTGGAAATCTACGAGTGGGACAGGGCCGGAAACGAGAGCAACATAAACTACCTCGGTCCTTCGGCAGAGGATTTCTTTGATCTGTTTGAGCTTGGCGAGGACGTGGAACGTATCACTGTCGGCGACGTTGACGGCGTGGCACTGACGGCCATCAAGGAACTGTCTGCCCGGCTCGACGAACAGAACGCCCTCATCGACCGTCACGAAGCCCGGCTTGAACGACAGCAGAAAATTATCACCGACCAGCGCGATGATATTGAAACACTCCGGGAGCACCTAGAATCGATTCAGACGACAGTGGTCCAGCTCCGACGGCATATCGACGACCGCGAGTGATTGTAGTCTCATCCGGGCATCGAAGAAGGGGGTTCGTTCTATGGTCTTCGATTAGCTAGCCCGGGAGTTCATCTCTCTCCCTGGCCGGGTTGCGTGGCATCAAACAGCGTCGAGATGAGGACTGTCTCGGCCTTTCGGAGGTGTCCATGTAGCGTCGCTGACGCGAGATCCAGCGAATCCGCGATCTCCTCGGCCGTACTCGTTCGCGGCCAGGCGAAGTACCCCGACCGATAGGCCGCCTCCAGTACCTCTCGTTGTCGATCTGTCAACTCTCCGAGTACCCCGTCAGGCCGACTAACGGTAGATACCTCTTGGTCCCGGTCGCGTTGAGCGACCAGGTCGACGTCTGCGTGTTCGGTCTGTATATGATCGACGACCTCGCGAACGTCGGCGTCAACAGGAACCTCGACGACGAATCGAGCACCGTCCGAAGTAACGGTGGCAGTGCTGAGGGAACCTCCCACACCAGTGACGGTATGAACCAATGTAGAGTTGGTGACTGTCAGTTCGATCCGATCTTCGGCCCCGGCGATGCTGACGTCTCTGGCTCGCTCAACCCTCGGATCCTCGGTGGCGATTGCGACAACGTCGTCTACTGATGCGCCATGGATTTCGAAGTAGAGCACCCACCGTTTACCCGAAGCGACGTATCCATCGAGTTCCAGTTCACAATCGAGAGTAGCAGCGATGTTGGCAACTACGGAATCGTCGTCCGCCGTCTGGAATTCGAGTTCACGGATGGTATCCGTGAACAACAATTTGCGGTTCTTGAGGGCATTGATTATGTACCCGATGGTGCGACCGAGCACGTCGAACCCGTCCTGTTCACGGTCGTTGAAGGCATTTTCCCGCTCCGTGTGGATTAGTAGGACCCCATAGACAGTGCCGTCGTGGCGAAGTGGGATCGCCGCGGAAGACTCGAACCCGCATTCACGGGCGATCTCTTTCCAGGCGCCAAATTCGGAATCGTCCGGGTCGACGACCTGCACGCTCCCGGTCTCTATCGCCACGTGCCCGGGACTCCGTTCGATCTCGTTTCCATCGGATTTGGTCGTGATTGCATCAAGAAAGCCGCGGTCATCCCCGACGAACGTACGTGGGACGATCTGATCACCGTCGATAGCCAGCTCGCCCACCCACGCGAACTGGTAGAGGTCAGCATTCGCTAGCTGTGTACAGACGGTCTGTTCGATGACGTCGAGGTCGGCCGTCTGGATCAAGTCGCGAGTCGTTTCGAGAAGGATATGATTGACGCGATCAAGTGTTTCCAGTTCGGCACGTTGGCGTTCCAGTCGTCGTTCGCGTTCGAGCCATTCAGTCATGTCACGAGCAATCCCACAACGGAACACCTCCCCGGTCTCCGGGTCCTCGAAGGTCGTTCCCCTGAACTCGTGGTCGATCGTCTCGCCGTCCCGGGTGCGGATGGGAAGTTTCACGCGTTGGTCTTCGACGGCCTCTATTGCCTCCATTAGACCTGGTACATGCTCGTGGTACTCTTCGGGGACGAAGTGCATCGCATGCATCGACTCGATTTCCTGGTCACTGTATCCGGTCGTCTCCACCAGCGTCTCGTTCCAGAGGTAGGACTGTCCGTCCCCATCGAGCACGTAGACGATGTCGTCGACAGCGTCGATGACGGCTTCGAGAAATCGTCGTTCCCGCCGGAGTTTCGTCTGAGCGCGCTTGTACGGAGTGACATCGTTCAAGACGACCATCGCCCCTTGTTCACCCTCGTATGTCATTGGGGCAGTTGCGATTTCCGCGACGCGGTCGACGTCGCCGAGTCCCACCAGTCGGTACTTCATTGGTTCGGTGGACGTTCGGTCCTCGAGGACCCGCCGAATCCGCTGGCGGGCCTGCTCGCGGTCGTCCGGATGAACGAACTGTTCCGGGTCGTGGCCCAGAACGTCTTCACGATCCTCTCCCCCGAGGAAGGCGATGGCCGTCCGATTGGCGTAGACGAGCCCCCGTTCGTCCGTGAACACGGCCAGGGGCACGGGTGCCCGCTCGACAAGCGATTTGAACTCGTGTTCGGGATCGCCGAATTCCGGAGCCTCGGTCGCGTCGATGGCTGCGGTGCGGTCGCCCCCGTCGCTCCGATCACGGACGACCCATACGAGTCGATCGGTACTCTGACCGGTTCCGCCCGAGCGAATCGACAGCAGATGCGGAACCCTTGAGCCGTCCGTCCGCAATCCCGCTACCTCGCCGCGCCAGCCTTGTTTCTCGCGAACCGCCGGATACACCTCGTGCTCGATGCGTTCGCGTTCCGCCTGCGGATACAGTTCGGTCCAGGAGGTACCGACAACGTCGTCGGCGTCGTCGTAGCCGAATGCTGTGGCCAACGCGTCGTTGGCCTTGACGAACGTTCTCCCACGATGTAGTATCCCGATCCCGTCGATTGATGCAGCGATCAGGTCGTCTTCACCCACGGACGAACCTGTCACTTCGTCCATGGGTCGTCGTTTAGGTGGAATATAATCAAAGTTCGGGCCATTTCGACAGGTGAACCCGCATACCTCGTGGAGGGCAGCCCGTCCAACTAACACGCAACGATTGTCCGACGGGACAACTGCCGTCGTGATCGCCCGGCGTCCTATGTGTCCAACTGAAGCAACCCGAACGTCGCCGCACTCAACTCAAGACCACCTTCAAGACAGTTCGTACTCGGAATCTCGCTCCCACCGTCACCGGCGAGCCAATCCGAGTTGGGATTTCGGCGGAATCCAGCGGTCTCCGCTGGACCCCCGACGGCGACGACCAAGTCCTCGGCCCCGACCCGCCCAGGTTGGCGACGACGCCCAAGGGCCCCTGGTCGCCGCTGTCGATTTGATGGCTGTGGCTCTGTTGAAATCCTATTTTCAATATTTTATTCGCTGGAACAGCCGTTCGGTGGGTGTGCACTGCTATCGCCTGTTGTCGGGAAGATGTGAATGGACACTACCCCTGATAACCGCCACTCCGGTTTGAATATTTGAACATGGAAAAATTATTTGCGCCACGCGGTGCAAGAGCTCGTACGATGGCTGACTCGAATTCGGAGTCGTGGACGGAGAATATGAGCGGCCGTGAGCGTGTCCGGCACGTCGTGGAACTGCTAGACGAGCCAACGCCGGTGCAGGAGATAGCGGACCGGGCAGACGTCTCGCGCACGACAGCCGACGACGAACTCCAGCGACTGCAGAGTGACGACTGGGTCACGGAAACGACCGTCGACGGGACGAAGGCCTATGACCTGAATCCAGTCCGGATGCTCTTCGACGAAGTGACGGACTTGATCGAGGCTCACTCGCGTGACGAATTGGAGAGCCAGCTCACAGAACTAAAGGAGGAACAGGAAGAGTTGGCGACGGAGTACGGCGTCAGTTCACTCGATGAGTTCCGGGAACAACTCGCTGACGAGGAGTTCTCGGCTGAGGAGCTTCGTGAGCGTCGGAACGTTATCGCCACGTGGGAGGCGATAAACACGGAGCTCGGGCTCGTGAAACACGCGCTCCATCTCTATGATGATGTTATCGGCCTCTCTTCACCGCGGACTGACTCTCCGTCGACACTCGCCTGATGGTTGTCTTCCTCGCTAACCGGGCGAACTTGCAGGACAGGCGGCTCCACGACCGCATCCAGAATCGACTCAACGGCACATTCAATACTGTTCAACAACGGCGTTCTGAACCCCGCGAAGCGGGCTCGTACCGGGTCGTCGCCGACGTGAACCCGCGACAGTTCTTGGCCGACGACGAATATCCGGTGACCGCTGCGCGGATCGAGATCGGCTTCCAACTGCAGACTGGTGAGCCACACGAGTACTACTGGTTCAATTGGATCGAGCCAGACCGAAGCCTGCTAGTCGGCTGGCATCAAGACGACACGCACGACGACCTCGGACCAGTTCATCTGCAGGTGAACGACGGCGCGACACCAGTCGCGCACGAACCTGCAGACTTCATCGATTCACATCCGCTGGATGTCGTTGAGCGCAGACTCAACTCGCTTCGAGACATCGTTCTCGCTGTGAACTGGGAGCAGGGACGACCCGTCGGACTCGATTCCGCTGGAAAATGAAACAACCGATAATTGGGTCTGCGAACCGAGCAGTTATTCAGCTCACGCAACGCTGCCCCAGGTATTTTGCCTCCCGGAAATATGTCCGATACAGATGTCTGAGGGTTCCGACGACACTGACGGAAAGCGGATCGTCTTCGCAATGCTGGTTGGAGTGACGTTCGGAGCGGCACTCGGAACGACCGTTCTCCAAGATATCACACAGGGTATTGTTGTTGGTGTCGTCGTTGGAACCGTCGCTGCTCTCGTCTTCCCGGAGCGGACAGACCGACTCTTCGAGACGGTAACGGACAAACTCGGAGAATAGTCTGTGTACTGATCGATAAGCGAGTTCCCTATACCTAACGTTCAGAGTACCCTGTCGATGTTGTGAGTGAGACAGCCGACAGTGAGTTCCCGGAACTGCTTCCACCAGCGTCGTGAGCGGACGAGTGCACCGTACTTGCGTTTGATGCGAGAGTTCACCGTCTCGTTCTGACTCCGTTGGCCTCTCGCTCTCGAATACTATCTAATTCTTTATATATTCGGTGTCGATCTTACTCGATCAACTGTTCACAATTGAGTTCACAAGGCCGATTTACACCCCGAAGATGATCGGCACTCGGATCACATCGCGGTTGACGAGACCGTGAACGCACATCCTTGAAGGGTGTCTCTGTGCTGACTTCCCGAAGCGACCCGGAAGATACCCCCGAGTCCGCTGACGCCTGCCGGCGTCCCCGTGGGAACAACAACACCGGGACGCCGTACACGGGTGAAGACAGGGTACCGGCGGCTTGGCACCGCCAGCAGTCCACCAGTCCGACGATGTGGGAGTACCCGTGCCCGAAAGGATGTAGCCCGCCGATTAAACTGCAAACCTGAAACTCCCACCGCACGGGATTCCTCCGCGTTTACGCCGAGGAGGATGTCAATCGAGCGTTTTCCACTCCAGTCCGTCCGGGGCTACGGGTGGCTCAAGGGGGCTCTCGATCAGCTCTGCCCGGACCTCTGGTTCGTTGTATGCGCGCGGCGCAACGTCGTTTGGGCCGTCGGGGTAGAACAGCGACGCTAGCAACTGTATGTGTCCGCGGCCGACACAGAGTTCGAACTGACCGCCACCATACATACTGATTCCCTGATCGTTGCAGTACTCGATCGTCTCGAACAGTGAACGAATCGTTCCGAACCGGGACGGCTTGATGGTACACCAGTTCGGCTCGAAGGGTCTGTCGTGAAGGTCGGCGACACCTTGGATTGGCGCGTCCCAAGAGAGGCGGTCCGCGTTCGTTGCGAGTAGCTCCTGGACGTCGTCGGAGACCGCCGGATCCTCCACGAGCGCGTCGGGGAACGTCTCGAAAACACGTCGATAGCGGTCGGAATCCGGAGGCTGTCTCCCAACGAATCCCTCGGCCTGCCCATTCAGGTCGAGGACGCGAACCGCGTCAGTCGCTGCGAGCGTCGCGAACGTCTCCTCGCTCCACGCAGCGGTCGGACCGAGTTTGAACTCGCAGGTAGGGTTGACCGCCAGCGTTTCCTCGACTCGCGTCGGGTTGCCGTCCGGCAACCTGGTGCTGGCGACGAATCGGACTGGCGACCGTTCTCGACCGAGCA
>Ga0207851_100374_pt1 | contig 24726 bp, 19 predicted proteins | sample A23E3SouthBayCA_FD_187747 | JGI IMG/M metagenome (GOLD analysis project Ga0207851, IMG submission 187747) | Aerobic enrichment media microbial communities from Eden Landing Ponds, California, USA - A23 E3 (SPAdes) | ecosystem: Environmental > Aquatic > Marine > Unclassified | place: Emeryville... | reverse complement strand
GGCGGGCGCGGCCGACGCCGAGATGCTCGTCATGTGCTACCCGAACAACCCGACCGGGGCGACGATGACCGCCGCGGAGCTCGAACCGGTCGCGGCGTTCGCCCGCGAGCACGACCTGACGGTGCTCTCGGACGAGGTCTACTCCGAGCTCACCTATGGACACGAGCACACCTCGATCGCGGCGTTCCCGGGGATGCGCGAACGAACGGTCGTGTTCAACGGCTTCTCGAAGGCCTACGCGATGACCGGGCTGCGACTGGGCTACGCGCTCGGCCCGGCGGACGCCATCGGGTCGATGAACCGCATCCACCAGTACACGATGCTGTCGGCGCCGACGACCGCGCAGTACGCGGCGCTCGACGCGCTGGCGAACTGCGACGGCGACGTCGCCGAGATGCGCGCCCAGTACGACCGGCGCCGCCAGTTCGTCCTCTCGCGGTTCGACGACATGGGCATCGACTGCTTCCCCGCGGCCGGCGCGTTCTACGCGTTCCCCGAGTGCCCGTGGGACGACGCCGACGCGTTCGCCGAGGCGCTCATCGAGGAGGAACGGGTCGCCGTCGTCCCCGGCGACGTCTTCGGCGCCGGCGGCGAGGGTCACCTCCGCGTCTCGTACGCGACGAGCCTGAGCGACCTGAAGGAAGCGATGACACGCATCGAGTCGTTTCTCGACTGACGAGGCGGCGTCGCTGAGGCCGACCGCGCGCCGACGCTGATCGCGTGACGGGGCCGACCGCGCGCCGACGCTGACTGCGGGTCGGCGAGGGGTCGAATTCTCAACTTCGATAGCCGGTAACGTCACCTTTCAGTGACGTGTCGGGCCCAGTAAGGAGGTCATTCCGCCGATTACGGGCCGGAGCGCACCTCGCGGGCGGGAACGCGCACGGGCGCAAAGTTTTTTCCGTCTAAACGGTAGTAAGCCTGTAATGGCAATTGATGGCACGGGGGGCGACGAGTCCGACGGGGTCGGAAGCGGGCTCTCGGGGGACGGCGATGTCACGGTCGGCGAGTACACCTGGAACGACCTGCGGCGCGACGTTCACACGGGGGGACGGTTCGACCGCAGCGAGTATCTGGGCTACGACCCGGGGTCGATCGAAGAGCGCCTGCGCTCGGGGGCGAGCGCGGCGAAGACCATCGAGCGCGACTGGGGGGAACTGATCGAGGCGGAGCGCTCGTTCGTCGTCAAGGACCGTTACACCTGGGAGCACTTCAAACAGGAGTACTACTACGAGGAGGACGGGTCGATCCCGCGGGACGGCGACGGCGAGAAGATACCCTTCGATCCGGTAGAGTACCTGGGCTTTCACCCCGCCGAGACGGAGGACCTGCTCGCACAGGGCGGCGGGGTGGCCGACCACCTCGCGGCGATGGTCGACGAGCGAACCGTCGACGTCAACCCCGAACTCGACGAGGACGCCTTCTTCTCGACGGTCGAGGGGCACACGACCGTCGTCAACCGCTACGACCTCGAGAAGGCGGTCCCCGAGGAGAAGAAAGCCCACTTCGTCGAGGAGGAGCGCTACTGGGTGAACAAGCCCTACGCCTGCGTCGTCATCTTCCACTCGCGCAAGGAAAACGAGAAGAAGTACTACGCCATCGAGCCCCACCGCAACGAGATCGAGACCGACCTCGCGGACTTTCTCTCGGGCAAGCTCAAGTCCGCGATCAAGTACTCCGACGACGACGTGGTCGTCGAGGGCTCCGACGCCGACCGCGCCGAGGTGATCCAGCGCGAGACCGAGCGCCTGCTCGAACGCTACGACCTCTACTCGCCGAGTCAGAAGGGCGACCTGGGCTTCGTCGACCAGCTCAAAGACGCGCTGGGGATGGAGGTCGAGGTCGAGATGCAGGGCGGCGGGCTGGAGGGGATCGAGGCCCGCCCGGAGAGCGCGGTCGTCGAAGACGACGCGCAGGAACTCACCGAGTACCAGGTCGAGAAACTGCTGTACAAGCTCAAACGCGACTTCATCGGCTACGCCCGCATCGACCCGATCAAACACGACATCAACGTCGAGGACATCTCCTGTGACGGCTACCACTCGCGGGTGTTCGTCTACCACACCGAGTACGAGAACATCATCACCAACATCGAACACGGCGAGGCCGAACTCGACGAGTTCGTCGTCAAACTCGCCCAGCGCTCGGGCAAGGGCATCTCCAAGCGCCAGCCGCAGGTCGACGCCACCCTCCCCGACGGCTCGCGCGCCCAGCTCACCCTCGGGCGCGAGGTGTCCGACCACGGGACCAACTACACCATCCGCCAGTTCAAGGACGTCCCGTTCACGCCGGTCGACCTGATCAACTGGAACACCTTCTCGCTCGACGAGATGGCCTTCCTCTGGCTCTGTATCGAAAACGAGAAGTCGATGATCTTCGCCGGTGGGACGGCCTCGGGGAAGACCACCTCGCTGAACGCCATCTCGCTTTTCATCCCCAGCAACGCGAAGATCGTCTCCATCGAGGACACCCGCGAGGTCGAACTGCCCCAGCGCAACTGGGTCGCGAGCGTCACCCGACCCTCCTTCGGCGAGGACGACAAGGGCGACGTCGACGAGTTCGACCTGCTCGAGGCCGCGCTGCGTCAGCGCCCCGACTACATCGTCATGGGCGAGGTCCGCGGGGAGGAAGGTCGCGACCTCTTCCAGGTCATGTCGACGGGGCACACCGCCTACTCGACGTTCCACGCAGACACCGTCGGCGAGGTCATTAAGCGCTTCACGACCGAACCGATCAACGTCTCGAAGACCCTGTTCACGGCACTGGACCTCGTCTCCATCCAGACCCAGACGCGGGTCGACGGCACGAAGGTCCGCCGGAACAAGAATCTGACCGAGATCAACGAGTACTCCGCGGAGCACGACGAGGTGAACGTCCGCGACGTCTACGAGTGGCAGGCCGAGACCGACGAGTACCTCCAGATGGGGAACTCGAACACCCTCGAAGAGCTCAAGTTCGACCGCGGGTGGAATCAGGAACGGCTCGACGAGGAGCTGTTCAAGCGCAAGGTCGTCCTCGCCTATCTCATCGAACAGGGGCTCAACACCTACACCGAGGTCGCCGCCTCGGTCCAGGCGTTCATCAACGACCCGGACACCATCATGGCGCTGATCGCGAGCGACAACCTCGAGCGTTCGCTCGAGGACCTGCGGGAGATGGAGTCGGTCCAGATCGACATCGACCCGGAGAAAGAGGAGATGGTGCCCCGCCCTGACCCGCCGGACGAGATGCTCGGCGAGGCTCGGGCGGTCCTCGAGAACGCCCAGCCGCTGTTCAAGCAGTTCCGCGAGGGCGAGACCTCCGACATCGTCAGCGCGCTCATGGGCATGGAGGAGCAGGCGAACATCACGCCCGTCGACGACGAAGAGGAGGAAGACGACTTCGACTTCAGCGAGTTCGTCCCCGCAGCCGGCGCGGAGGCCGACGAGGCATGAACGGCGGACGCGGATCGGCGGGCCGGTCGAACCGGACACTGCTCCCGAGCGGGCCGCGGGCCCAGTGCGAGGCGGGCGGTGATCGTCCGTGAGTCTCGGGACGGGCTCGAACCAGCTCGGCGGCGCCAGCAGCATCGGCGACACCTTCTATCCGCTCTTCAAGGCCCTGTTCGACGACGAGGGGGACTTCGTCGGCAGCGTCGACGAGAAGCTCAAGGAGGCCCGCATGGACGACAACGTCGAGATGTACATCTCGCGGGCGCTCGCGGTGGGCACCATCGCCGGGCTGACGCTCTGGCTGCTCGGGATGGTGCTGGGCTATCTCGTCGTCCAGATCCTCGGCATCCAGGACCCGCAGTTCCTCGGCCTGCAACTCTCCGAGCAGGCCTCCGAGGTCGTCAACATGCTCAAGATCCCCTTCATCGTGTTCGTCTCCGGGTTCGTCTTCGGGATCATCGGCTTTCTCACCGGATTCGGGTCGCTGCTGTCGATCCCCTACTTCCGGGCCAACGCCCGCAAGCGCGAGATCAACGTTCTCCTCTCGGACTCGGTCGCGTTCATGTACGCCCTCTCCGTGGGCGGGCTGAACCAGCTCGAGATCCTCCAGGCGATGGCGCAGGCCGACGACACCTACGGCGAGGTCGCAAAGGAGTTCCAGTCGATCGTCTTAGAGACGGAGTACTTCGACACGGACTACCGGACGGCGATCCGGAACCAGTCGATCGAGACGCCCAGCGAGGAGCTGAGTCAGTTCCTGACGGACATGCTCTCGATCGTCAACTCCGGCGGGGACATGACCTCCTTCCTCGAAGACCAGAAGGAGAAGCACATGCGGACGGCCAAGCAGGAACAGCAGAAGATGCTGGACACGCTGGAGCTGTTCGGCGAGATGTACATGACCCTCTCGCTGTTCCCGCTGCTTCTCATCATCATCCTCGTGATCATGTCGATGATGTCCTCGGCGTCGCAGATGAACCAGATGCTCGGGACGGTGTACGGCCTGATCCCGATGACTGGGATCGCCTTCCTCGTGCTCGTCTCGACGGTCACGCAGGACAGCATCGGCGACGGCTATCTCCGGCCAGACCGGAGCGACGACAAGACCTACGCCGAGGCCGACGCCGGCATCCTGAACCTCGGGCTCGTCGAGGGCTTCACCGGGAAGTACAGCGTCTTCGACCGCATCAAGAGCCGCGAGGGGAGCTACCGGGCGATGCAGATACTCAAGCAGCCCCACATCTTCTTCCGGGACAACCCGCTGCTCGTGCTCGCGGTGACCGTCCCGCTGACCATCGCCATCCTCGCGGCCGTCATCCTGCTCGAGGCTGCACCGATGACGCCGGGTGAACTCACCGGCGAGGAGCCCGGCCCCTGGAAGTACCCCGTGATCACGGGCACCTTCATCTGGGTGTACATCCCGCTGTATCTCAACCTCCTGCCGCTGGCGGTGTTCTACGAGTGGAACCTCCGGACCCGCCGCAGCGTCATCGGCAACCTCTCCGAGAACCTGCGCAAACTCGCGAGCGCGAACGACACCGGGATGACGCTGCTGGAGTCGATCCGCGTCGTCGCCGACACCTCCTCGGGGCGACTGGCCGACGAACTCGAGACGATGCACGCGAAGGTCAACTACGGGACCGACCTCAAGAACGCGCTCCGGGAGTTCAACAACAAGTACCACATCCCGCGGCTCGCCCGCACCGTCAAGCTCATCAGCGAGGCACAGGAGGCCTCCAGCCAGATCCAGGCCGTCCTCTCGACGGCCGCGCAGGCCTCCGAGAACCAGGACGACATCGACCGCGAGCGCAAGTCCCGGACCCGGATGCAGATGGTGATCATCATCATGACCTACCTCACCCTGCTCGGGGTCATGGCGTTGCTCCAGGTGCGCTTTCTGCCGATCATGGGCGACCTGACCACACAGACCGGCGGCGGCAGCGGCGGCCAGGTCCCGGGCGGGAGTTTCAGCGGCGTCAACAGCGACCTGCTCTCGGTCCTCTTTTTCCACGCCGTGGTCCTGCAGGCGCTGACCTCCTCGTTCATCGCGGGCTACATCCGCGACGTGAACCTGCTCTCGGGCGTGAAGTTCGCCGTCATCCTGCCGACCATCGCGCTGGTCGTCTGGTACGGCGTCACGCTGATGACCGCCTGAGCGGAGCGGTCACCCCCCTCCCGTCCCGGTCGCCATCTCCGTCCCGTTCGACGGCGAGTCGGTCGCGTTCACCGGTGAGTCGGTCGCGTTCGCCGTCGATGCCGGCGGCGTCGCCGAGTCGGTCGCAGTCGGGGCGGGCGTCGCCGTGACCGGAGTCGCCTCGTCCAGCCAGTCGGGTTCGGTCACGGCCGTCTCGCCGACCGCCGTGTAGTCGAACCGGATCCGCACGCGCTCTCGCGAGGCGGCCTCCGGCCGGTCGTACCGGACCGCGAGCGTCCGGACGAACCCGTCGGGCGTGACGTAGGCCGTCGCCGAGAAGTTCGAGACCGGGGCGTCGAAGGTCTCCGCGACCCGCGGGAGCGGTCCCGACTGCGCGTAGAGGCGGTAGAACACGCGCCCGTCGCGCTCGACGGTCCGGACGTCGAACGTCGGGCCGGTCATGTAGCGGATGATCAGCCGCGTCGAGTAGTCGTAGCGGTCCACATCGCCGGGGTCGTCGGTCCGCAGCACCGTCGTCTCGTCGCCCGCGAGGTACGCGAGATAGCCCGTCCCGTTCGCGACGTACAGCGCCCGGTCGTCCGTGCCGTCGGGCGCCGGCTGGTCGACGAGGAAGGCGTCGGCGTCGCGCGTCAGCTCCAGCCGCGTCTCGTCGCCGTCCGCTGCCGCATCAGTCGCCTCGCGGATCAGCTTGAACGACCAGGTGTACGACCGGTTCGCCAGCGCGCGGTCGTGCGTCCACGCGAGCAACCCCGTGTCGACGGTGCCGTTGGCGGAGACGCCGGGCGGGAGCGACGACGGCGGCGTCCGCGTCGCGCTCCGCTCGGCCGCCGGTGTCGGCGTGTCGGTCACCGGCACCGCCGTCACGTCGCTCGTCGGGGTCGGCGTCGCCTCGTCCGTGCCGCCACCGACGAACCCGCTACACCCCGCCAGGGCGACGAGCGCCGCGACGAGGACCACCCTCCTGCCGTCCATCACCCCGCCTAGGGGCGAGCGCTACAATACGCCTTCGACGGGATCGAGACGAAGTCGCGAACGGACCGACCACGCGACGGTTGGACAGTCGGCCCGGTCCCGCTCCGTGTCCGTTGGCCCGGAGTAGTCTCGAGCTACCGACACCGTCCCTCTCCGCGTCAGGCTTTTGGGCCCTGGTACGTAGTGTGCAGTGATGACGCCGCGTGCGGTGGCCGCCGCTCTCCTCTGTCTGCTCCTTCTGGTCTCCGCGGTCGGGCCAGCCGCCGCGCTCCGGACCGCCGACGGCCATCCGTCTCTCGAAGACCCCGCCGCCCAGCCGGCGACGACGGACGCGACGGAGCGCGAGAACGCGATGACCGAGAGCGCGACCACCGATGCGAACACGACAGCCGGCGGGAACGCGACGACCGACCGAGACGGGCCGGATCCTCGAGATCCCACGGCGACGCTCTCGCAGACGGTCACCATCGACCGGGTCCGCGACAGCCGGCTCGTCCAGTTCACGCACCGGTACGCGGTCCCGAACGGCACCGAGCGCTTCACCGTCCCGCTCGACCGCGGCACGCGCCCGGTCGTGGTGAACCAGACCGGGTTCGTCCGCCGCGGCGACGAGTGGGTCTGGGACGGCGAAACGCGCCGTCCCACCATGGTCGTCGTGCGGACCTACGCGACGCGACCGGGCGGGCTCGGCCGCTGGAACAGCGCGCTCACCGACGACTGGGCGCTGGTGGACAGACCGCCCGAGCGCGTCCGCGGCGCCAACGAGTCGCTCCCCGTCGAGACCGAGTGGCGCCTGGCTGACGAGGGCGTGCTCGGCACGCACGCGGCCGTCCTCGGACCGGTGGCCACCCGTACCGAGCGCGTCGACGGACAGACCATCACGCTCGTCGTCCCCGACGAAACGACCCCCGCTATCGCGCCGGCGAGGCTCCTGCGGACGCTCGCGGCGACCGAGCGCCGCCTCGAGGGCGACCCGCCGGTCGACTCCTTCGTCTTCGTCGTTCCCGAGCTCCCGCCGGGCGCGACCGCACCGTCGGCGGGGATGGCGGCCGACAGCGACGCCTGGGTGCTCGCGTCGGCTGACATCGCGACCTACGTCCACGAGTACGTCCACGTCGACCAGCGCTTCCGCGTCGGCTCGGAGATGGCCTGGTTCCAGGAGGCCAGCGCGAGTTACCTCAGCCGCTACGTCACGATGTCGCTCGGCGAGTCCGGCCCGTTCCCGTTCTCGGTGTTCCGCGGCATCGTCGACGCCGGCGATTCCGGCCCCGACGACACCGTCCTCTCGGACCCGGGCACCTGGAACCGCTACACGGAGTACCGCGAGGGCAGAGCCTTCCTCGGCGCGCTCGACGCGCGGATCCGCAACGTATCGGACGGACAGTGGTCGCTGCTCGATGTCTTCCGCCGGCTCAACGAACAGAACGACGTCACCGAGGCCGAAAACAGCGACTCGCGCCAGCACCACTCCCACGTCAGCTACGCCGAGTTCCGCACGACCGTCCTGCTCCTCACGGACGAGGCGACCGCGGAGTGGCTCAACCGCCACGCCCACACCGGCGCGTGGCCGCGGTTCCCCGAGGACCCGCGCGCTTTCCAGTACAGCCACGCCTACTTCGAGTCGTATCCGGGTTTCGAACCGAGTTACGACCTCGTGCCCGGCGCGCCGACGCGCGTCCCGGTCCGACTGGGCCACACCGAGACCGCCACCCTCCGCGTCGAGAGCGACGGAGGCTGGATCAACGTCACCGTCCGCGACGGCGACGGCGACGGCCGTGCCGACGTGACCCTCCGGCCTACCCGCGAGGGCGGCCTCGTCGTCCGACCGATAGACGACGCCGATTGGGCGGTTCGGTGGGGCGACGGCGCCGGCGAGCTCTCGACCGGTGTGCATCGCCTCCGGTTGAGTACCGGCGACGACGCGTTCGCCTTCCCCGACAGCGTCGGGACGGTTCGCGTCGTGGGGGACGCGTGGGTACCGCGAGGTGTGGAAAGCGGGGATGAAGAGTAGAATTAAAGACAATGGAAACGCAGGCCTGCGAAAGCTGCCACTCGCCTTCCCCGTCTACCACCGTTACAGCCAGTTCTCGCTCAGATAGACGACCGGCGGCAGACTTTCGCGTTCGTCGAAACGCTCGGTGATCGCAGTGATGATTCGAAAGACATCGAACGGCGAAAGGTCCTGGTTCGGGCAGAAGAACGCCCCAGCGTGGTCGTCCTCTGGGTCGGCGAAATGATCGTCGTAGGTGACGATGATACGGTCGGTTTCTCGCGCATACCGCCGAACCTCGCTGTCCGGCGCTCCGATGCCGAGTGAATCCAGTTCGACCACGCGCTCGACGTCGTGACCCTCGCGGGTGAGCTTTCGAGCGAGGTCCGCTTCGACGTTCTCGTCCAGAAGGAACGAGAGTTGCATCCGGCGCTACTCCTGCACATCCGCCGGTCCAGTAGCGACGTTCGGATCGGCCTCGGCCGCTCGCCGCCGCTCGTCTCGTCGCTCGCTGATGGCCGCCATGTCACCGGGATGCTCGTGGTAGTACGCGAGCGCCCGATAGACATCGGCCACATCCACGTCGAAACGGTCCGCGACGGACTGCGGTTCGAGACCGCGGCTTTCGACGAGTTCGTGAACCCGGTAGACGCTGAGACGGGTGCCGTCGATACGGGGATCTCCTCCGAGTACGTCCGGCGTCGACACGATACGCGCGCTCTGTTGCGCCATCTCGACGTGAGATAGACCGTGGTTCGGTAAAAGTCTTCGTCGAGTTCGCGTAGTTCATAGACAGTTCTTTGGGCAAGTGAGAATGAGCCCTCTCCCAATTTGTTTTATTTATCATTTTCACTAAGCTCATTAGTTTTGTGGCTAATGATAACCGATCTTATGTATCCAGCAGACCACGAATATCCAGTATGTCAGGAATTGCCCTGATCGGCGCGGCTTTAGCAGCCATGATCCTGAATGTAGTGCCCAGTGCGCTCCAAATACAGCTCACCGGACAGTTGCATCTATTGTACGTATTGACGACGTTTTTCATTGGCGTTGTCACCTATAAGGCACTCAGTCAGTAAGGCCAAGTCACTGTGAGATAACACGGACAAACGAGTGGGCTGGCCGCCCAGTCTCGCTCACTCGCTCCGATAGACTTGCCGGGAGTCCCGGGAGGGACGCGAGCGGGAAGTCGACAAGGGAACTAGTTACTGATGGAGCGACGCGACGGAAAACGAGTGGACTCGCGGGGATTTGAACCCCGGGCCTTCCCCGTGCCAGGGGGATGATCTACCACTGATCTACGAGCCCGCACGCACTCTCCGGTAACCCGGCGCCTTGCTTAAACCCATCGAACCTCGAAAGCGGCGGTCGAGTTATCACTCAGAATACTGTTTCGAATTCACGCACTTACTATCGCATTTCCATCGTTATCAAGAACGGTAACACAGGGCCAACGGCTATTACGGAGGGGTCCGTCGGGGCGGGTAACGCACGGTTCGGGCTCGCGGACGCCGGGGGGCGCGCAGTCGCCGCGACCGGCCGTGACCACACACGGATGCGCAGGACCGACTCACAGGGGTCCGCGAGTACACACGGCGCGGACCCCGAGACACAGCAGAGGGATTCTACCGGCCGGTCAGTCGCTGCTCTCGCGGACCGGCGCGGGCAGACCACGCTCGATTTCTCGCTGGGCATCAGCATCTTCCTGGTCTCGCTGGTGTTCATCGTCATGTTCGTGCCGGGCATGCTCCAGCCGTTCGTCGGCGGGACCCAGGCCGAGACGCCGGCGGCCAACCGCGTCGCCGACGACCTCTCCCAGCGCCTGCTCGGCAACGCGAGCGCTCCGTACGTCCTCGACGCCGACTGCACGCGGGAGTTCTTCACGACGGGCGCGCCGGCAGCCTGCCAGTTCGACGCGGGGACGCTCCAGGAGCGCGTGGGCGTGCTCGACCGGACGAACCTGAACGTCACGATCCGCGGGAACGCGACCGGCGACGCCGACGACGAGACGCTGTGCTGGAACGGCGCCGGCGACGCGTTCGTCGAGCGAAGCGACGCGAAGTGCTCACCGGGCGTCGGCGGCGACGTGTTGCTCTCGCGCGGACCGGACCCGACGGTGCAGGGCGGCAAGACCGTCAGCGCGCGGCGGGTCGCGCTGCTCGACGGGCGCGACGTCACGATCGAGGTGGTGCTGTGGTGACGCCGCCGCCGATGCGCAGGGGCGGAGACGGGGGCGCACGCGCACCCGAGAGTCGCGAGAGCGGCCGAGGCGAGCGCGGGCAGGCGCACACGCTGGAGGGGGTCGTCGCGTCGCTGATCATGCTCTCGGCGGTCATCTTCGCGCTGGAGATGACGGCGGTGACGCCGCTGTCGGCGAGCACGTCCAGCCAGCATCTCGAGAACCAGCAGGAAGCGACGGCGCGGGGGATTCTGGCGTCGGCCGCGGAGACGGGGGAGCTCGATCGGGCGCTGCTGTTCTGGAACGGGTCCGCGGAGCGGTTCTGGAACACCACGCGCCTGGGGTACTACGCTTCGAACCCGCCGCCGAACGACTTCGGTGCGATGCTGAATCGGTCGTTCGACAGCCGCGGGATCGCGTACAACGTCGTCGTTAGCTACGAGGACGACGAGGGGGACCGCGATTCGAGGCGGCTGATCTACCAGGGACGGCCGAGCGACAACGCAGTCAGCGCCGCACGCTCCGTGATCCTGCTCGACAACGACCCGCTGTACGACCACGGCGGCGTCGCGACGGGCACGAACGTCAGCGAAACCGGCGACTACTTCGCCCCCGACGCGTCGTCGGGGAGCGTCTACAACGTCCTCCGCGTGGAGGTGGTCGTGTGGCGGATCTGAGGCCCTCGCCCGACGAGAGCGAGACACAGCGACCGCCCGTGGAGGGCGCCACGCCCAGTCCGTTCGGCGTGAGGGGAACGGCGAGCGCGGACGGGCGACCGGTCGACTCGCGGGCGCAACTGATCCTCGTCACCGGGTTCGTCATCGCGGTGGTGCTGATCGCGCTGGCGCTGGTGATGAACTCCGCCATCTACACGGAGAACCTCGCGACGCGGAGCGATTCCTCGGGGGCGACCGAGGCGGCGGCGTACCAGCGAGCGGTCGAGTCGGCCGCGCTCGAGGCCTTCGAGTACGCGCACGCCGTCAACGACAGCGACTACGTCGGACTCAACCGGAACGTGACCGACGCGATCGCGGGGATCGATGCGATTTCGACGCGACAGGAGGCGGCATACGGGCACATTCCCAACCTCAGCGTCGCCGCGACGGTCAACGGCACGGCGATCAGCGACGACGGCGGCGTGTTCGACAGCGATAGCGACGCGGACAACTGGACCGTCGCGAGCGACGTCTCGGCCGTCCGCGCGTTCAACATCCACGTCGACGACCGAAGCGACCTGAACCAGAGCGGCGACAGGGAGTTCCGCGTCGTCGTCGACCCTGTCAGCGGCGGCGACCGGTGGACCATGAACGTCACCAGGGACACGTCGACGAACGAAGTCGTGGTCGGCGTCAACGCGACCGGGAGCTACGACGAGTGCCGGCGGTCGACGGTAAAGCCGTGGATAAACGTCACCGCCGGGACGGTCGGCGGCGAACCCTGTGACGCGCTCACCTTCGCGGAGGGGATCACCGGCTCCTACGACGTCAACTTCCGCAACGGGACGGGGATCGAGGGGTCGTACTCGCTAGTCGTCAACGACGACGTGAGCGTCCTGTACGGCGTGGCCGGGTTCGGCGACCCGCAGGACGAACCGGCGCTGTACAACATGACTGTCGACATGGTCTACCGGACCGCGGAACTCGACTACCGGACGAAGATCGAGATCGAACCGGGTGATCACGATGGGTGACGGACCGCCGCGGGTGCGTGGCCCGCGCAACCGGGCGCGACCGCGACGCGCGACCGGGATCGACGGTCGCGCGCAGTCCACGTCGCTGGATTACACGCTTTCGCTCGCGATCGCGGCGCTGCTGGTGACGGGGTTGGTCACGGCGGCGAGCGGGTTCGTCGCGGACAGCCGCGAGCAGGTCGTCCGCACTGAACTCGAGGTCGTGGGCGAACACGTCGCGAACGAACTGGTCGCGGCCGACAGGCTGGCACGGGCCGGCGCGGAGACGAACACCCTGACGGTCAGCAAGCCGCTCCCGGCGCGGGTGGCCGGCGCGGGCTACAGCATCGAGACGAACACCGACGGGTCGACCCAGTGGGTCAACCTCACCGCGAGCGACCCCGACGTGACCGTGTCGGTTCGCGTGCGGACGGCGACGCCCATCGCCGAGACGGCTATCGCCGGCGGGACCGTAACCATCACCTACGACCCGTCGGCCGACGAACTGGAGGTGTCGTCGTGATGCCTCGTACCGACACGGGAGCGGGCGATGGTGGCCGTGCTGTGAGCGACCTGATCGGATTCATCCTGGTCTTCGCGCTGGTCGTCAGCGTTGTCGCGATAATCTCCATCGCGGGACTCAGCACGCTCGAATCGGCGCGCGACGCGGAGCAGACCGACAACGCCGAGCGCGCGTTCGAAGTCCTCTCGGACAACGTCGACGACGTGGTCGAGCGGGGCGCGCCCAGTCGGGCGACGGAGATCAGCCTGAACGACAACGCCGTGTCGCTCGGGGAGGAGACCAACATCGAGATCCGCGACCCCGACAACGGAGCCGGCGATCCCTCGTTTCTGATCAATCGGACGTTCAAGATCCGACCGGTCATCTACGACGCGGGGGACACGGAACTCGTCTACATCATGGGCGCCGTCTTCCGCGACGAACGACGGGGCGGCACGGTCCTCGATTCGTGGTCGCCGGTACTGGAACCCGGGCGAACCCACATCCCGGTCGTGAACACGAAGTCGGCGACCGGCGGCACGCAGTCGGTCCAGAGCTCGACCGTGCTCGTTCGGGCCGTCTCGAACCAGCGCGTGCTCGAAGTCGCCAACGAGTCGGCGTCGTTCGACGACGTCTGGATCAACGTCACGTCGCCGCGGCGCGACCTGTGGTTCCGGATGCTCGACGCGGAATCCGCACTGGACTGTTCGACGGTGGGGGCACAGACCGTCGAGTGTCAACTGACCTATATTCCCGAACGGATCTACGTCGTCGACCACCGCCTCGCCGTCTCGCTCGACATCTGAACCACTGGTCGCCGGATCCGGAGGGGAGGTCGACTACGACGCCTGATCTCGGTGAGGGCGGGCTGTGGGCGTCGGCGACGGCAGTCGAGACGGCAGTGGGTTCGCGTTCAGAGTCCGACTGCACACTCCCACACCGCTGTCTGGTCACGCTCGGGTTCGCAGAACAGTCAACGTACGGCCGTCAGTCGTCTATCTCGACTTCGTTGACGGTGACGTGGAGGAAGGTGAGCTTGGTCATGTCGTCCGGGGCGAGCGAGATGTCGGCGTTCTCGACGTCCTCGTCGTACTCGAAGTCGTTGGGATTGCCGTTGAGCGTCGCCGTCTCGCAGACCGCTCCGCCGACGATATTCGGCGAGTTCGAGCCGCCACCGTTGAAGTCACACTCCGACCCCGGCGCGTAGAGCAGGCCGACGAACTTGTAGTTCCCGCCGAAGTCGACGTCGCCGTCGGAGTGGACTGCGACGACGAAGTCGCTCGGGCTCCCCGGACTGTTCAGCTCGTCGGCCTGGATGTCGAAATCCTCGCGAACCAGGACGGTCAACTGGTTACTGCCGCTGATGCTCACCGACGTGGGCTCGAACTCGCCGTTGACGATGACGGTCACGTTCCCGTCCGCGGTGTCGACGTCGAGCGCGCCGCCGAAGTCCGAGTCCGTGTAGAACGTTCCGTTGGTGTCGATGTTACTGAACGAGGCGGTCGTGTTACAGTCCGACGGCGCCCCCTCGCAGTCCTCGATGCGGCTCTCGATCCGGTCGTCCGGGATCGGGTAGTCCAGGCCGGTCGAGGAGTTCGCTGGCTGCGGGTCGTTCCCGTTGACCGTGATGCCGGCGTCGGCCGTCGTCGCGATGGAGTTGGTGACCTTCTCGTTGAACGGGACGATGAGTTCGATCGTCGCCGTGTCGTTCGCGTCGTCGTAGTAGACGTTTCCCTGTGTCCGGCTATCGAAGTACTGGCCCCACGACCGGTAGTAGTCGCTGTGGACGGTGACGTTCACGCGGCCGTCGGTCAGGGGATTCACGAACTCCGCGTCCTGACTCGCGTTCGGATACCGGATCGACGTGAGTGCGGACTTGCGGACCGTCGCGCGACCGTCGATGCCCTCCTCGCCGGTCACCTGAATGATCGGGAGCGTCAGCGTCGCGGCGCGGAAGTGAAACTCCGGCGGTGAGATCATCGTCGTCCCGCCGCTCGTGCGTTTCCAGACGCCCCCTCCCTGGTAGGCCAGCGAAGTGTTGCCCCGCTCGAAGACGAGCGCCCCGAGATCGACCTTGACGATCTGCTTGACGTTACCGGTGGTCTCGTTTTCCACCGTGAGGTTCATCCAGCCCGTGTTCTCCTCGACGAAGAAGCCAGCCCCGTCCCCCTCCGCCAGCGCGACGCTCTGGCTGTCGGTCTCCCCGAGCGCGACCATCGCGCTCTTGGAGTCGAACTGTGTCAGTATCTTCTCCGCGCGCTCGACGTCCATCTGGTCGCGCGTCCCGTCCAGCGCCGTCGCTCCGACCGTCACGACGACCGCCATGCCCATCAACACGATGGCCAGGAGCAACACGACCCCCAGCGGCGCGCTCACTGACCGACTGTCCAGCGGCATCTCTCACTCACCGTTCCGTCCCTCGCCGGTTAAGCGCACCGGACCGTTTATCGACTCTGAGTTTCGCGGACTCTCTCTCAGGAATGCGTTCCGGTATGCTACTTTCATGTCTGATACCGATTCGCGAAGCGCGACCACCGGTTGCTGCGACGACTCACCGGCTGCTGCGGCGTTCCGCTGTCGGCGAGGACGCCGCACCGGGAACCGACGGCTGTCCCGGACGCCGGCCGGGACAACCCCACAAGATTGATTTCGGTCGCACGGAAGGAACCGATATGTCCCGACGAACGAACGACGAACCGGCCGGTCCCGACGGTGTCGCGGGCCGGAGCGGTGCGTCGGATTCGGCCCCGTCGACTGCCCTCTCCCGCCGGCGCCTGCTCGCCGCGACCGCGATCGGCGCCGCCGGCGTGGCCGGCTGTGCGACGAGCGGTCCCGGTTCGACCGACGAACCCGACGGCGACGGTGACGGAAACGCCGACGGCAATGGTGGCGATGGAAGCGACGGCGGCGACGGAAGCGACGGCGGCGACGGCGGGACGGGAACCGACTCCGAGCCGGTGGTCGGGCGGCCGCTGGAGTCCTGGAGCGGGTACGACCCCGAGTGGGAGGCGCCGACCACCTCGCCGCTGGAAGCCGAGTTCGAGACCGAGGTGCTCGTCGAGAACCTCGAGATCCCGTGGGACCTGTCGTTCGCCGCGGACGGCACCCTCTTCATCACCGAGCGAGTCGGTCGCGTCCTCCGGTTCGACGGCGAGAACGTCACGCCCGTCGCCGAACCCGAAAACGCCATCGACGCCGGCGCGATCGACCCCGGGCCCGCCGAGCGCAAGTGGTGGGTCAAGGGCGGCGAGGGCGGGACGCTCGGCGTCGCCGCGCACCCGACCTTCCCCGACCCGCCGCACATCTACGTCTACTACACGACGAGCGGCGACGACGGGAAGTCGAACCGCGTCGACGCCTTCGACGTGACCGCCGACGATCCCGGTACTGCGCACCACACGGTCGTCGAGGGCATCCCCGCGGACAACTACCACAACGGCGGCCGGGTCACCTTCGGCCCGCGCAACTACCTCTGGATCACCTGCGGCGACGGCGGCAACCGCGGATCCCCGCAGAACCTCGCGAGCTACGGCGGGAAGATCCTCCGCGTGACGCCCGAGGGAGATCCCGCGCCGGACAACCCTGACCTCGGCGGCGACGCCGACCCGCGGGTGTTCACCTACGGCCACCGCAACCCGCAGGGGATCGTCTGGCTGCCCGACGGCACACCCGTCAACTCCGAACACGGCCAGAACGGCCAGGACGAGCTCAACCGCCTCGAAGCCGGGTCGAACTACGGGTGGTCGACGGAGGAAGACACCGTCCGCGACCGCGACGCGTACGTCGGCAGCGGCGTCCACAAGCCGCTTTTCAACACCGGTCCCCAGAGCGTCGCCCCCTCCGGGTCGGTGTTCTACACCGGCGATTCGGTGCCCGCGCTGCAGAACCGCATCGTGACCGGTGGACTGATCAGCCAGCAACTGATCGTGACGACGCTGACCCCGCCCGGCGGCGAACTCCCGCCGGCCGAGAACGCCTACGGCCAGACGACCCCCGACACCGAGTGGGCCGACGACGCCTACTCCGCGACCGTCCACACGCTGTTCAAAAACGAACTCGGCCGGATCCGCCACGCCGAGCAGGGGCCCGACGGCGACCTCTACCTCTGTACCTCCAACCGCGACGGCCGCTCCAGCGAGGCGTTCCCCCGCGAGATCGACGACGTCCTCGTTCGGGTCACGCAGGCCTGACCGCGGTAGCGCGATCGCGCTCCAGTCGCCTCAGGCCGCGCTCCAGTCGCCTCAGGCCGCGCTCCAGTCGCCTCAGGCCGTCAGTTCGTTGCGAATCAGCAGCGACGCCGTCCGGACGAGCGAGGGGCTGGCGACCGCGTCCATCTCCGCCGCAGTGAGTTCGAACTCCAGCGCGGCGAGGTTCGCCGCGAGGTGCTCGCGGCTCGTCGCCTTCGGGATGGCGACGCACCCTTCTCGTTGGGTGGCCCAGCGGAGCGCGACCTGCGCGGCCGTTCTGTCGTAGCGCTCGCCGATCCGCTCGAGGCGGTCGTCGCCGACCACGCCGCTGTGGGCGAGCGGGCTGTAGGCGGTCAGCACCTGGTCGTTCGCGACGCAGTCCTCGCGGAGCGACTCGCGCGTGTAGAAGGGGTGACAGCGCACCTGGTCCGCGAGCAGCGGGACCGGCGACTTCTCGCGGGCCTTTCCGAGTCGCCACCGGCGGAAGTTGCTCACGCCGGCGTGACGGATCAGCCCGTCGTCGCGCAGTTCTGCCATCGCGCGAGCGGTGTCCGCGAAGTCGACGAGCGGGTTGGGCCAGTGGAGCAAGAGGAGGTCGACGTAGCCGGTGTCGAGGCGGTCGAGGCTCGCCCGCGTCGATTCGAGCACGTCGTCGTACCGGGCGTTGCCGGGCGTGACCTTCGTCGTTATCCAGACGTCGTCGCGGTCGACGGCGGCGGCGTCGACCGCTCGTCCGACCTCGCGTTCGTTCTCGTACATCTGCGCGGTGTCGAGGTGCCGATAGCCCAGTTCGAGCGCGGTCGAGACGCTCTCGTAGCACTGCTCCCCGGTGAGTTGCCAGGTTCCGAGTCCGAGCGCCGGGACCTCGTCGCCCCGTGCGGAGACCGTTTCCATACCCGTGCAAGCGACCCGACCGGCAAGAAAGTTCAGTCAGTCCGCGGCCCGCTCGCCGCCGGTCGCGTACGCGCGGGTCACGTCGACGAGCGCCTTGCGGTACTCGCTCTCGTCGGGGTTCTCGGCGAGCGTTCGGAAGTGACGGGTGAACTCCGAGAGGCCGACTTCCGGGGCGTCCGCCGCCGCGGCGTGGGCCAGGTCGTAGAGGCGGTGGCCCTCGTCGACGAGGCCGTGACGCTCGACCAGTCCGAGGGCGAACGCGGCGTTGACCGCCGTGATCTCCGGGTCCGCCGCGGGCGTCAGTCGCGCGGTTTCGGACCCCCTATCGCTCTCGTCTTCGGGTCCGTCCCGCGCCGTCCGCGCCGCCGATCCCCAGACCGGCGGCGTCCCGGGGCGGTCGGCGACCGCCGCTGCGAGACTCGCCTCGAAGAAGGCGACGAGTTTGTCGGCCGGCGCGACCTCGGTCCAGAGGTCGTCGGCGTAGACGTCTTTCATGTGGTTGGCGATCTGGTAGCAGTGGACGAGCTTCCTGCGCTCGACCGAGCGGCCGGCGAGCGCGAGGTAGATCGCCTCCTCGGTGGACTGCGTGTGCGAGGGGTGGCCGTCCTCGTAGTGGCGCATGTGAGCGAACTCGTGGAGGGCGAGTTCGCGCGCCATCGCGCTCGTGGCGGCCTGCCGCGAGATGACCAGCAGGTGGCTCTCCTCGTCGTGGCTCACCCGCGTCCGCTCGTCGGGGTCCTCGCGGATCTGGACGGTCACCGGCCGGTCGAGGTCGCGTTCGGTCTCGAAGAGGTCGCGCGCGCCGAGGAACGGATCCGTCGGACCGGGGCCGCGCACTCGCAGTTCCATACGACGTGTGTCAGGGGGTAACAGAGTATTACTCTTTGGGCGCCGGCCGCGACCCGGTGAGGGCTCGCCACTCATAAGTGACGCGACCGTTCGGTTCTCGTCGGCGACCGTCCCGCTCTCGCCGGCGACCGTTGTCACTCTCCCACCGTCTCCCGCTCGCGTTGCAGGGATTACGGGCCTGCTACTAACGGAGGTGGTGCCCGACGAACGGGTATGCGCCTCGTCCAGTTGTTCGTGCCCAGCGACGACAAGGCGGCCGTGCGCGACGCGCTCGAAGAGATGGACGTGGAGTTCGTCTTCTCCGACGCGGACAGCCACCGCGACGGTGCGCTCGCCTACATCCCCGCGCCGACCGGCGCGGTGGACACGATCCTCGACAGGCTCTACGACGCGGGGCTCGACGAAGACACCTACACCGTCGTCACGGACGTCCACCACGCGTCGGTACCGGGCATCGACGAACTGACCGACAAGTACGTCGCCGGACCGAAAGGGGGACAGGGTGCTCCACACGCAGAGTTGCGCGAGCGAGCCGACGACCTGAAACCCGAGACGGCGACCTACATCGCCTTCGCCTTCCTGAGCGCGCTCGTCGCGGTCGGTGGACTCCTGCTCAACTCCGCGATCATCATCGTCGGAGCGATGGTGATCGCCCCCTTCGCGGGGTCGACGCTCTCGGCCAGCGTCGGCGCGGTCCTCAGCGACCGCGAGATGGTCGTCGACAGCGCAACCTCGCAGGCGATCGGCCTCGTCGTCGCCTTCGTCGGGGCCGTGGCGATGAGCCTCTTCCTCCAGCGGACCGGGTTCATCCCCGGGACGCTCGTCGTGGCTCGCATCGACCAGGTGAGCGCCTTCCTCACGCCGAACCTGCTGACGCTGGCCATCGCCATCGCAGCCGGCGTCGCGGGCGCGCTCGCGCTCGCGACCGATCTGCCCGTCTCGATCGCCGGGGTGGCCGTCGCCGCGGCCATCGTCCCGGCGGCCGCGACCGCCGCGATCGGCGTCGTCTGGGGCGAGTCGATCATCGTCCTCGGCGCCGTCGTCCTGCTGTTGATGAACATCGTCTTCATCAACCTCGCGGCCTACGTCGCGCTCGTCTCGCTGGGCTATCGCTCGTCGGTGTTCCGGAGCGTCCGGGAGGACTTCTCGGTCTCCGTCCGCACCGGCGCGTACGCCGTCGTGCTCGTCGCCTTCCTGGCCATGGTCGCCGTGACGACCGTCGGGACCGTCCAGCACCTCGCGTTCGAACAGGACGCCAACCGCGGCGTCGAGTCCGTCCTCGACCGCTCGGAGTACGACTCGCTCGAACTCGTCGCCGTCAAGACCGGCTACAACGACATGAACGTCCTCGGCAGCGTCGAGGAGGTGAGCGTGACCGTGAGCCGGACGACCGACGCCGACTACCCCGACCTCGCCGAGGACATACGCGGGCAGATCAGCAACGAGACCGACCGGCCGGTCTCCGTCGACGTTCGCTTCCTCGACTACCAGGAGGCGCTGCCGACCGAGCGCGCCCACCAGCGCGACGCGCTCGTGCGGTTCCGGGAGTGGCTCGACGGAGTGAGCGACCGGCTCAGCCGCGCAGTCGGTTCCACAGCCGTTTGCCCATCCGCCGGAGCTTGTTGAGCAGGGACCCGGCCCTGCGAGACCCCGCCAGCAGCCGGAGCGCACGGATACCGCGCCCGACGCGCAGGAGTCGGAGCGGCCGGAACCACGGGACGACCGTGAGGATCCAGAAGAGGTTGTCGCGGACGAACGGCCGAAGATCCTGTTCCGACCAGCGATAGAGCAAGAACAGATCCAGCAGGAACACGAACAGGAGCAATTGCAGTGCCGCGGTGAGGGCGGTCTTCGCGCCGCTCGACAGGGCCAGTTCGCCGTACTGGTGGGCCATATCGACCGCGAAGAGGACGATCCAGACGACGGCCGCGATATCGACGAAGACCTCCCACCGTTGCTGGTCCATCGTCCGTCGGGTCGGTATTTCTCCGGGCGCACGGAAAACGCCGTTGACAGCGGAGCGGACGTTGTGCTGGCGGCGGAGCGGACGTTCTTCGCGTCGACCGTCCGCTGGCCAGTGACGGGTAGGTAAACGAACGGAACAACTAAGCCAGTAGATAATCAGGTGGTATGAAATGTCACGCCAGGTGGACCGTCGACGGATGCTCGCGAGCGTCGCGACCTCGGCGACTCTGCTCGCGGGGTGTTCGACCGGCGGCTCCTCGGACGGCGGCTCGTCGCCGAGCGACGACCCGATACGGGACAGCGACGACGACGGCGTCATCGACAGCGAGGACTACGCGCCCCACGACCCCGACGTACAGGAGCAGTCCGACGTCGCGGGGAGCGCCACCGACGCGGCGCCCACCGCGACGCCCGCGTCCAGTCAGACGACGACTGCGACCGAACCGCCGACATCGGCGCCGACCGCAACACCCACGCCGACACCGACTGCAACGCCGACCGCGACACCGACCCCGACGCCGACCGCGTCGCCCACGCCGACGCCGCGCGACGATAGCACGAACTCGCTCTCGGCGGCCGGAGCGATCGGCGGACGGTCCTATATCGCGTCGTACTCGGCCGAGAGCGTCGAGGTCGTTCTGCGAGGCAACCCGTCGATCCCCGACGACCGGATCACGGTGCTGGATATCGCGTACCACTACCCGCGCGGCGACGCCGTCGCGTACGGGACCAGCGAGGAACTCACGCCGCCCGGCAGCGATGGGAGCGAGCGCGCGACGGTCGAGCTGACCTCCGGGAACGTCCCGCGGGACGAACGCGTCCACCACCTCGCGTTCGCGATGCCGGCGGACGAGACGGTCGACAGCGCCGAAACCAGCCAGCTCACCTATCTCTACGAGTCGGACCCGTTCCGGTTCGAGTCGGCGACCGACGAAGTCGCCCGCGACCCGCCCGGGCACCTTCCGGACGCAGAGCAGGCCGAAACCTTCGAACGCGGCGTCGTGGAGGGAGCCTACACCCTCAGCTTCGAGGGACAGACCGACGGTCGCTCCTGGAGCGTCTCGTTTTTCGTCTGGAAGTCCGCCTACAGCGAGTCGTACAACCAGCCGCGCGGGCGCGGCTACGACGAGTACGTCCAGGTCGCACAGACCGAGGGCGTCGCCCGCGAGTTCGCGGACATCCTCGACGGCGAGGCGGAGACCAACGGCTTCAGCGGCAAGCGCGAGAAGGTGAGCTTCGCCATCGACTGGGTCCAGAGCCTCCCGTACGTGACCGACGACGTCAGCCGCGGGTTCGACGACTACCCCAAGCTCCTGACCGAGACGCTCACCGACGCGTCGGGCGACTGCGAGGACACCGCGATCCTGCTCGCAGCGATGCTCCAGTCGGAACCCTTCGGCTACGACATGGTGCTCATCCAGCCGCCGGGCCACATGGCCGCCGGCATCTACGGTACCGACCTCCCCGGCTACTACTGGGAGAAAGACGGACGCAAGTACTTCTACATCGAGACGACCGGCGCCGGCTGGGGAATCGGCGACCTGCCCGAGACCTATCAGGGCGAAGACGCCGTCGTCCATCAGGTCTGAGCACCGTCTCCCTACCCGCAGTCGTGAGCCGAGATAGCGTACTCGCGCCGAAACAGCACCCTTTTGACGCCCGGATTGATAGTCGGCCGTATAATGGGCCGACGCAAGAAGATCGTACAGGAATGCGAGACACTGATGGACAAGCCGGAGAACATCCGGAACATCGCCATCGCGGCGCACGTCGACCACGGCAAGACGACGCTGACGGACAACCTGCTCGCCGGCGCGGGCATGATCTCCGACGACACCGCGGGCGAGCAGCTCGCGATGGACACCGAGGAAGACGAGCAGGAGCGCGGCATCACCATCGACGCCGCCAACGTCTCGATGACCCACGAGTACGAGGACACGAACCACCTCATCAACCTCATCGACACCCCCGGCCACGTCGACTTCGGCGGTGACGTGACGCGAGCGATGCGCGCCGTCGACGGCGCGCTCGTGGTCGTCGACGCCGTCGAGGGCGCGATGCCCCAGACCGAGACGGTCCTCCGACAGGCGCTGCGCGAGGGCGTCAAGCCGACCCTGTTCATCAACAAGGTCGACCGCCTCATCTCCGAGCTCCAGGAGGGCCCCGAGGAGATGCAGGAGCGCCTGCTCGGCGTGATCCGCGAGGTCAACGACCTCATCCGCGGCATGACCGAGGAGATGGACGACATCAACGACGACTGGACGGTCGGCGTCGAGGAAGGCACCGTCGGCTTCGGCTCGGCGCTGTACAAGTGGGGCGTCTCGATGCCCTCGATGCAGCGCACCGGCATGGACTTCGGCGACATCATGGACCTCGAGCGCAACGACAAGCGCCAGGAGCTCCACGAGCGCACGCCGCTGGCCGACGTCGTGCTCGACATGGTGTGTGAGCACTTCCCGAACCCCATCGACGCCCAGCCCCGTCGTATCCCGCGCATCTGGCGCGGCGACGCCGACTCCGAGGTCGCCGAGACGATGCAGCTGGTCGACGAGGACGGCGAGGTCGTCCTGATGGTCACCGACATCGGTATCGACCCCCACGCCGGCGAGATCGCTGCGGGCCGCGTCTTCTCCGGCACCATCGAGAAGGGCCAGGAGCTGTACGTCTCCGGGACCGCCGGCACGAACCGCGTCCAGTCCGTCGGCATCTACATGGGTGGCGAGCGCGAGGAAGTCGACCGCGTCCCCGCCGGGAACATCGCGGCCGTCACCGGCCTCAAAGACGCCATCGCCGGCTCCACCGTCTCCTCCATCGAGATGACGCCGTTCGAGTCCATCGAGCACATCTCCGAGCCGGTCATCACGAAGTCCATCGAGGCCCAGAGCATGGACGACCTGCCGAAGCTCATCGAGACGCTCCGCCAGGTCTCCAAGGAAGACCCCACCATCTCCATCGAGATCAACGAGGACACCGGCGAACACCTCATCTCCGGGCAGGGCGAGCTCCACCTGGAAGTCCAGACCCAGCGCATCGAGCGCAATCAGGGCATTCCCGTGACGACCGGTGAGCCGATCGTCGTCTTCCGCGAGGCCCCGCAGGAGGCCTCGCGCGAGGTCGAGGGCATCTCGCCCAACCGGCACAACCGCTTCTACATCACGATCCAGCCGCTGACGGAGGACCTCATCCAGACGCTCAAGCGCGGCGAGGCCTCGATGGACATGCCGGAGCTCGAGCGCCGCGAGGCGCTCCAGGACGCCGGCCTCGACAAGGACACCTCGCAGGACGTCGAGCACATCCACGGCTCCAACATCATCGTCGACGACACGAAGGGGATCCAGCACCTCAACGAGACGATGGAGCTCGTCCTCGAAGGCATGGAGGAGGCCTTGAACGACGGGCCGCTGGCCGCCGAGCCGGTCGACGGCGCGCTCATCCAGCTCCACGACGCCCGCCTCCACGAGGACGCCATCCACCGCGGTCCCGCGCAGGTCATCCCCGCCGTTCGCGAGGCGATCCACAACGCCCTCATCGACGCCGAGGTCCGCCTGCTCGAGCCCATCCAGGAAGTCCGCATCGACGTGCCCAACGAGTACATGGGCGCGGCGTCCGGCGAGATCCAGGGCCGCCGCGGCCGCGTCGACGACATGTACCAGGAAGGCGACCTCATGGTCGTTGAGGGCGTCGCGCCCGTCGACGAGATGATCGGCTTCTCCTCGGACATCCGCTCGGCGACCGAGGGCCGCGCCTCCTGGAACACCGAGAACGCCGGCTTCCAGGTCATGGCCGACAACCTCCAGCGCGAGACCATCATGGAGATCCGCGAGCGCAAGGGCATGAAGCTCGAACTGCCCCAGACGGTCGATTACTTCTAGACCACCTTTTTTCACCGGGGCGTCGCGCTCGCCGGGGGCGAGCGCTCGACCCCGGCCAAAA
>Ga0207851_100370_pt1 | contig 24894 bp, 24 predicted proteins | sample A23E3SouthBayCA_FD_187747 | JGI IMG/M metagenome (GOLD analysis project Ga0207851, IMG submission 187747) | Aerobic enrichment media microbial communities from Eden Landing Ponds, California, USA - A23 E3 (SPAdes) | ecosystem: Environmental > Aquatic > Marine > Unclassified | place: Emeryville... | reverse complement strand
CAGCCCCTTCCGGTAGACGACCGTCTGCAGCCGTCGTTCGAGCAGGTCGGTCACCTCGAGCGAGAGGACGTCGCTGATGTCGTCCTGCTCGTCGAGGATGCCGAGTCGCTGGAGCCGGGCGACGAACTCGCTGCCGGCCTCGGCCGCTACCTCGACGTCGCCCTGGGCGTCGCCGAGCAGTCGTCGCGCCTCGCGGCGCATCTCGCGCAGTTCGGACTGGGCGCGCCAGAACTCCTGTTTGTTCTTCAGGCCGTAGCGCCCGAGGAGGTCCGCCTCCTCGGCGATGCGCTCGCCCTGATACGGGTGGTTCGGCGTCTCGTAGAACTTGGTGTTCTTGCCGGTCGTCATGCTTCGTCTTCCTCCGCGGCTTCCTCTTCGGCCATGTCTTCCTTGATGGCCTCGACGTTGACGCCGATGGTGCCTTCGGTGCGGCCGGTGGACTTCGTCCGCTGGCCGCGCACCTTCTGTCCGCGCTTGTGTCGGACGCCACGGTAGGAGTCGATCATCTTCATCCGGTTGATGTCCTGCGTGCGCGTCTGACTGAGGTTGGAGCCGACTCGATGGCTGCTCTCGCCGGTGTAGAAGTCGTTCCGGCGGTTCACCATCCACTCGGGGACTTCGTCCGAGAAGTTCTCCACGACCTCGATCACGCTGTCGATTTCGTCGTCGTCGAGGCGTCCGAACGTGGCGGTTCGATCCACGTCGGCCGCGTCGGCGACGATGCGCGCCGTGCGCTTGCCGATGCCGTTCATGTCGGTGAGGCTCCGCTCGACGGCTTTCGTTCCGTCGAGGTCGGTCTGGCCGATTCGGACGAAGTACCGAAGGTCTTCGTCGTCCTCGGGGGAGCCGTCCTGTGGTTCTTCTGCACTCATTGGTGTTGGTGTGAGCGTTGCGGCGGGGATTCGAACCCCGGAGGCTTGACGCCACAGAGTTAGCAACCCTGCGCCTTGGGCCAGGCTTGGCTACCGCAACACCTGCGTTCTGTATCGTCGCCCTTCCGGACTCGGGGCCGAGCGCCCCTGCAGCATGCACTCGAACGAACCCGGGGCCGATACTTAAACATCACGGAAGGGCGGCGGGCGGACGGAGTCGGCATCGATATTACTCTCGGGACGGGCGGGAACGATGTGAGTCACGACCGACCACACCCCTCACAGCTCGTCGGCCTCGGCGTGGCCGCCGCCGTCCTCGTCGGCGGCACCGTCGGCCCGCCGGTCGGCGGCGTCGACGGGACGGTCCGGACCGTCCTCGCCGTGTTCGCGGCGACGCTGGTGCTGTGGATCGCGAAACCCGTCCCCTACGCCGTCTCGAGCGTGCTCTGTGTCGCGCTCCTCCACGCCCTCGGCACGGTGCCGACGTTCGCCGACGCCGCGAGCGGCTTCGCCTCGACGCTCGTGTTCTTTTTCGTCGTGCTGTTGCTGGTCGGACGGAGCGTCGCGAACGTCGACCTCGACGACTGGGTGGCCGCCCGACTGGTCGCCGCCCGCGACACTCCCCGGCGATCGGTCCGCCGACTCTCCGTGATGGTGTTGCTGCTCGCGTTCGTCCTCCCGTCCGGACTGGCCCGCGGCGTGACGTTCATGCCCATCATCGACCGCATCAACGCCTCCTTCGGCGCGGCCGACGACAGCCAGTTTCGGCGGCTGGCCTACTACGTGATCGGCCACCTGAACCCGGTGGCGTCGCTGGCGCTCATGACCGGTGGGAGCATGGCCGTCGCGACGGCCGAACTCGTCAACGCCTCGGTCCGGCCGCTCACGTGGGTCGAGTGGGCGCTGTACATGGCGCCGACGACGGTGCTCCTGTTCGTCTGCTGTACCGGCCTCGGCGCTCTCTACTACGACGTGCCCGGCGACGTTCCCGCGGAGGTGGCGGGAACGGGCCCCGGGAGGACGGGATCCGAGACCGAGGCCGCCGCCGACTCGGGCGGCGACGACCTCCAACCGCTCGCGCGCGACCAGAAACTGGTCCTCGGCGGCCTCGGTGGCGCCATCGGCATGTGGATCGTCGGCTCCTTCCTCGGCATTCCGACGCTCGTCCCGGCGGTGCTCGTCGTCGTCCTGTTCTCGCTGCCGGGGATCGGGATCCTCGACACGTCGGACGTCCGCGCCATCAACTGGGGAATCATCTTCCTCGTCGGGGCGATGCTGTCGCTGCTGGACGTGATGCGTACGGTCGGCGCGTTCGACCTGGTGGTCGAGGCGTTCGGCGTCGTCGTCCCCCCCGGCGCCCCCGACGCCGTCGTCGTGGCGGCCGTCTTCGCCGTCGCCGTGCTGGTGCGCGGGACGTTCTCGTCGGTGTCGGCCTCCTTCGTCGTGCTCTTTCCCGTCGTCCTCGAGGGACTGTCGACGACCGACGTGGCGCCGCTGTACGTCTCCTTCGGGCTGACGACGATCCTGATGGCGGCGACGTTCCTGCCGTTCAACAATCCCGCGGTCCTCGTGGCCTACGACCGGGGCCCCCTCGACGCGGCCGACGTCTTCCGACTCGGGATGCTCACGTTGGCGGTCGCCGTGCTGGTCGTCGTCTTCGGCTGGACCGTCTACTGGCCGTTCGTCGACGGTGCGGTCTCGATCTGACGGAGCCCCCGAACGCTGTCGGGGCGCTCCATCGCGGCGACCCGGTGGGTGACGGACGGGCGAAAAGGGAGGAGTGGAGCGGCGGGATCGGTGGTGGCTGGCAGGGAGCGGCTACGGCGTCGGCGCGCCGATGTACTTCTCGTTGATCTCCCACTCACCGTCGCCGTTTTGGACCATGTACTCGCCGTAGTAGGGGACGCGGTTGGCGACCGTCTCCTCGAACGCCTCGCGGATCTCCACTTTGGTCATCTCGCCCATCGACCGAAGGTCGTCGTTGCGGTTGAGACATCCCTTCAGGTAGCCCTCGTGGGTGACGCGCACGCGATGGCAGTTGGCACAGAAGGTGGGGTTCTCGACGGGGTCGACGATTTCGACCATCCCCCGCTCGTCCGGGGGCGCCACCGGGCCGTCGGGATCGGTCCCGCTCACCCAGTAGCGCTTGCGGTCGTGCATCTCCCGGTGTTCGACCTCGTCGGCGATGTCGGCCAGCCAGTCGTGGACCCGCCCGATGTCGATGTTCCACTCCGGCTTGCCCGTGAGTTCGGGCATGTACTCGATGAGCTGGAGCTGGAGCCCGTCGTTCTCGGCGACGTGGTCGACCATCCCCTCGACGTAACCGGCGGTGTGCTCGAAGACGACCATGTTCAGCTTGACCGGATCGAGTCCCGCGTCGAGCGCCGCCTCGACGCCCTCTATCACCTTGTCGTAGGCGCCCGACTTCGTGATCTCCGCGAAGGCGTCGGGATCGAGCGCGTCCTGTGAGACGTTTACGCGCTCGAGGCCAGCGTCGACGAGTCCCTCGGCACGGCCGGGGAGGTAGGTGCCGTTCGTCGTCATCGACACCTCCATCGAGTCCGGTGTCCGTCGGATGATCTCCTCCAGATCGTCCCGGAGCATCGGCTCTCCCCCGGTGAACTTCACGCTGTCGACGTCGAACTCCGCGGCGACCTCCAGAAATCGAACGATGTCGTCGGCTGACATCTCGTCGTCCTGTGCCTCCATCGGGCCGCGCGTGTCACCGAGCCCCTCGTTGTGGCAGTAGACGCAATCGAAGTTACAGCGGTCGGTGAGGGACACGCGAACACCCGTCACCTCTCGACCGAAATCGTCCTCCAGCATTCTACCCGATCGTTCGTCCGGAGACGCTTAAATTGGCCCCATCAGAACCGGGCGGAGTAACTTATATAGGTTACACCCCGTGCACTGGTGTGTGTCGGTCCGGTTTCGATCGACGGGGCGCGACAACAACCCTTATCCGGGGCTCACGCCCACGCTACCCCATGGACGAAGCCGACGTGCGGGAGTTACTCGCCCGGGTCGAGGATCCCGACCTCGGCGACGACATCGTATCGCTCGGGCTGGTCAACGGCATCGACGTCGAGGGGGACGTGGCGAGGGTGTCGCTCGCGCTCGGGGCACCGTACGCGCCGACCGAAAGCGCCATCGCCGCTGACGTGCGTGAGGTCCTCGCCGAGGCCGGCCTGGACGTGGAGCTCACGGCCAAGCGGCCGGCTACGATCCGCGACGACGAGGTGCTGCCCGGCGTGAAAAATATCGTCGCCGTCGCCTCCGGAAAGGGGGGCGTCGGCAAGTCGACGGTCGCCGTCAACCTCGCCGCCGGCCTCTCGAAACTCGGCGCGAAGGTCGGCCTGTTCGACACCGACGTCTACGGGCCGAACGTTCCCCGGATGCTCGACTCCGAGGATCCCCCGACCACGACGGACGACGACACTATCGTTCCGCCCGAGCGCTACGGCGTGAAACTCATCAGCATGGCGTTCATGGTCGGCGAGGACGACCCCGTCATCTGGCGCGGACCGATGGTCCACCAGGTTCTCACCCAACTCGTCGAGGACGTCGAGTGGGGCCAACTCGACTACCTCGTCCTCGACCTGCCGCCGGGGACGGGCGACACGCAGTTGACCATCCTCCAGACGCTCCCGCTGGCCGGCGCCGTCATCGTCACGACGCCCGAGGAGGTGGCCGTCGACGACGCCCGCAAGGGCATCCGGATGTTCGGCCGGCACGACACGAACGTCCTCGGGTTGGTCGAGAATATGAGTTCGTTCGTCTGCCCGGACTGTGGTGGGCAACACGACATCTTCGGCTCGGGCGGCGGCCGGGAACTCGCCGAGGCGAACACCCTCCCCTACCTCGGCGGCATCCCGCTCGACCCCGAGATCCGGAGCGGCGGGGAGCCGATGGTGTTGAAAGACGACGATCCGACGGCCGACGCCTTCCGTGTCGTCACCGAGGACGTGGCCAACAACGTCGGTATCGTCAACCGGCGGCGCGTCTCGAACGCCTGACGGCTGCGGACGTTCCCGGTCGGTTGGAACGACCACAGTCCCTACGTCGTGTCGACTCCGACTGTTGGGTATGACCGCTCCCGACCACGTACTCGTCCCCCTCGACGGGTCACCGCTATCGTTCGACGCGCTCCGCCACACGCTGTCGGAGTTTCCCGGCGCGTCGATCACCGTCCTCCACGTGATCGATCTCTTCGACCCCGGCTACGGCGTCGGGGACGCCGACACGACGTACGAACCGATGGTCGGCTCCGACGAGTGGTACGCGAAAGTCGAGGATCGCGCGGAGGAGTTGCTCGACGAGGCCAGCCAACTCGCCGCCGACCACGGCCGCGAGGTGGAGACGGTCTCGGAGATCGGCGAGCCCGGCCGGGTGATCGTGGACTACGCGGCCGAGCAGCCGGTGGATCACGTCGTCGTCGGGACGCACGGACGACCGGACGCGGAGCGCTCCCTGTTCGGAAGCGTCGCCGACACGGTGGTCCGACGGGCACCGGTCCCGGTGACTGTCGTCCGGTGATCGAACCTCGTGCCGTCACCGACCGCTTTTGTGTCCGGGAAGCGACGTGCGCACGTGGACCCAGCACAGGATCACCCCGACAACCCCTTCGGCATGGACGAGGACTGCCGGAACTGCCCCGACCTCTGTGACGCGCGAACGAACGTCGTCCACGGGTACGGCGACGTGGGCGCGGATTTCCTGTTCGTCGGCGGTCGACCGGGGCCCGGTGCGGACCGCACCGGCGTCCCCTTTACTGGCGACGACGCCGGTCGCCGCCTCCAGCGCGTGCTCGGCGAGTTGGGCTTCTCGAACTCACCGCCGGATGCCGACCGCCCGGACCTCGATGGCGCATATCTGACGTATCTTACCCGGTGTCGCCACCCCGAACGTGGCCCGACCGACGAGGAGGTGACAACCTGCGATCCCTACCTCACGGCCGACCTGCGCATGATCAACCCGGAGATTATCGTCCCGGTCGGCACCCGCGCGCTCCGGGGGGTCGCCGTCGAACACACGACGCGGAATCCCGCCGACCTCGACGCGGCCGAGTTGCACGCGACGACGATCCGCGGCCGCGGGTTCGAACTCGTCCCGATGTGCGCCCTCGACGACCAGACCGACGCCGATACCGAAGCGTTCGTCGAACACGCCGCCGAGTCGGTACTTGGCCGCGACTACCGCCAGACGAAAGGCCGAAGCGGCGCACGCGACTGAGACGGACCGCGACCGTCCCCCGGCCACACCCCCGACTCCCGCCCAGCGCGGGCCCGGACCGGCGCGTTCAAGGTTGCGCCGCCACGAGACGGGAACATGACGACTATCGCCGTGCTGGCGGACCCCCCGCGGGACGGACTCGTCGCGACCACGCTCGCGGCGACGAGCCCGCTGACCGAGGCGGAGGCCGCGGAGTGGTACGCCGCCGTCCTGAAAGACATTCTCGTCGCCGTCGACCGCTCCGGCGGCAACCTACTCGTCAACTACCGGCCGGACGACCTCCTGCCGGACGAACACGTCACGGACACGGCGTCGGAGGCGGCGGTGCGGGCGGTCGCCGCGTCGGCGCTCGACGACCCCGGCGTCGCCCGCTTCGAACCGCAGGTCGGATCGACGTACGCCGCCCGCGCCGGCAACACAGTCACGCACCTGCTCCGCGAGGAGGGCGTCACGTCCGCGGCGGTCGTCGACCCGACCGTTCCTTTCCTGACGCGCCCGCTCGTCGACAACGCGGCGATGAAGCTCCGACGCTCGGAGGTCGTCCTCGGCGCTTCGACCCGCGGCCGCGTCTACTACGCCGGGTTCGTCGAGCCGATCGACTTCGCCGACGCGTTCGCCGATCCGGCGCTCGGGACGCTGACCGCGCGCGGTCGCGACGCGGATCACGACGTCGACTTCCTGCCAGTTCAGCCGGTGATCGAGACGGGCGCCGACCTGCTCGATGCCCTGCCCATCCTGCGTGCTCGGGCCGAGGCCGAACGGCCCGTTCCGGTCCACACTGCGACCGTCGCCGCCGACCTCGGCCTCCGCGTGGACCACGACGGGGCGGAGCCGCGGGTGGTCCGGGACTGAACGAGGCCGAACACGGCGGGGTCAGCGACGACCACCGTCACCCGAACCGACAGGCCTTAGCGGGACGCCTCCGAACGTCGACCCACGGTGGGATGGCAGAGCGGCCTATTGCGCGCATCCGCCGATACAGGAACCCTGAGAGCGGCTAACCCCCGGCGAAATCATCCATCGACAGTATCTAAGTTGAGCGTTAGTAATAAAATACGTGGCTCGATAAGGCAATCTAAAGTCCGTCTCGGTTTAATCGAGAAGGGTAGTGGCCGGTTTCGAAGGGGGAGATGGATGCAGGAAGTTTACTACGGGAATAGTTAACGACTGATTCCGAGTGGAGCAAGCCTTCGGTGAAATGGTGGAGGAATGCACTTTACGAGAGAATAGTTAAAATAATGTCATATTAGCCGGAAAATGGAAATGAGATGAGTGACAGAGATCCCAAAACAAGTTCAAATATTGGTCAAATGATAGGATTGTCGCTTATTATATGCGGCGGTATTTTACTTGCTATTTCTACTAAGTCAAACATCAATAACGATAGCAGTACTGGCGAAAAGTGGAATTGGCCATTCAGTTCGGGAGAATTCATTGATATGTTAGTGAAAAAGTTCCTCCTATTGCTAATTTCTATTCCAATATTAGCTCTACTTCTGGTATTATTGCGTCATTCAGTTTATTTCCTTGTCAGTATAGATTGGATACCAGCAAGAGAATTCCCGGGAGAACTCACGTCTGGACTCATTTTGGGGATACTGGTGTCCGTAGTTGGATATCTAACTAATTCTATCCCGGATCAACTGGTAAGTGTCTCGCCCATCAGAACAGATGTGAATAACTTTATTGAAGCTATTACGCTGTGGATCTTCCGTAGACTCGTCACGTTATGTATCGGGATGGTATTGGTCGGTCTAAGTGTTCACGTTGTAAGTGATATCTATACACCAATCCAGTTCATAATCACGCCTTCAGTAGTCCAAAATCCTCTTGATCTCAGCCAATGGCAAGCCCCTCGAAAGGATCGGATAAGCATACTTTTCAGTACTTCTGCGGCGGTTATTGCGGTGTTTTATTTCCGATTCGTTGAATATACAGGATTTATATTAGATTCAAATGACACTAAATTATAAGGATATTAATTCATCACCGTGCCACACGCCGACCAATCACGAACACGAACAGAGCGATGAACAACGCTCCTGCCAACGATTCAATCCCGACCAGTAACTGGGAGAGCGGACTGGCAGGATAGAAGTCTCCGTAGCCGATAGTCGAGAAGGTGATGATGCTGAAATAGATCCCATTAAGCAGATCGGACAGGAACGCTACGGGCTGTACGAGATCAGCCAGCGTGATGCGATAGGTCGTCTCGGGGGAACTCCGTGCGATTCCAGCACCAGCATAGACAATCCCACAGAGGAAAATCAGTAGTCCCGATGCCCCGAGCAGTCGGCGTAAACTCTCACCGTGCCGGTGGAGGTGCCAGTTTGCCGTCGAAACGGCATACTCACCGAGTGATTTTAACCAGTCCTCACCTCTGATTTGTTCAGCCTGATGCGCTCGCTGTGTCTCTTCTTTTCGGATATGCGCGTTCCGAGCGCGTTCGTCCATCGCGTTTTCCTCAAACAACGACTCCAGTCGTCGGTACGTCCATGCAGCGGCTTTGAGCCGAGATGTGTCTTCGTCTATGGAGACACCTGTGTTCAGATCGTACTCGTATCGGCATTTCTCTCCATACTGACTGTTATCGTCAAATCCAAATATTGTTTCATCATTGATGCGAACATCTCTGAAGGCGGCTTGGTAAAGTCGCGCCCCAGAAAGGTTTGCGCCACGAAGATCTGTCCCATTTTCAAACTGTGCGTCTTCAAGGGATGCGCCGAGAGAATCGGGCATATTTGGTATATTTTCGAACGACGTATCGGGGAGACCAGTTTTGACGTCTACTTCACGCGAACAGGCTGGTTTGAGTTTGATTTCTCGCAAGTTTGCCCCGCTGAACTCAGCCTCTCGAAGATTTGACTGCGTAAGATTCGCTCCTTGTAGATTTGCCCCGGAAAATTCAGCCCCGAAGAGATTGGCATTTATAAACTGGGAATTTTGTAGATCAGCATTTGGAAACTCAGCTCGGAAGAGGTTAGTATCTGAGAACTTGGCATATTGAATCTCAGAATACGGAAATTCGGCTTCTTGTATCTTTACGCCTGAAAACGTAGCATGATATAAGTTAGCATTTATGAATGCAGCGAAGTGTAGGTTAGACTTCACAAATTTGGCAGATGAGAGATTAGCACGTGGAAAACCGGCTTCGATAAGATCTGAATCAAAAAACTTGGAATTATGAAGATTCACATCCGAAAATTCGGCAAATAAGAGATCGGTATCCGAAAATTCGGAAAACGCGAGGTATGCGCCTGAAAAATCTACAGCTTCAAGATCGGACCCTGAAAAATTGGCTCCGGCAATAATACATCCGCCAAATGAGAATCCATCAGGAAATTCGATTTCTCGGACCATGGCTCCACTTAGATGTTCCTTTACGTAGTCTGTATCCCACGGTACGTCCTCGGGTGTCACCCTCGCCTCAACCAATTCCTCTGCGGTTTTTTGATCGGTGTCGGCGTGCCAGACACAAAGTCCATCATACTTCGGGGCACGGAGACAGATCGCGCTTTGAGTGTCCTTATGCCAGTCACCGTACATTTCCATCATCTGTTCAACTCCAACATCCGCTGGTTCCAAGATATGTCCACAATACTCGTCAGGCGCGTCCTCACAGATACCCATAGCATCTGATAGTGTAACCCGGATGATTGAATCTTACCCGAGCCTATCAGGGAAGACAGCGGGAAGGGGGCGAGGTAAGCCACAGCACGTTCGCTCCGTCAGATCGACCCAGCGACTACCCCTGCTTCCGAACAAAATCCCGCCAGCCCGCATAATCGGTATTCGCCCAAATGTGCGTACCTGTGCCACTTCCGCTTACGTGACGTGCCACCGACGCCGCTGAACGATGGCTGTATTGACAACCATCAATAGGACAGACGATCCGATCTCTCGGCTGTCCCATATTGTCCAGCATCTCGCCTATCAGCCCATCCGTCTCTTCCTGATCCGACTGATCTCCAATTTCCTCCTCATCGACATCGATCAACGGCGAAGACACCGGATCGTCCGACTCACGTAACCGCCGCTCCTGAGAATCCACCTCAATCCGAGGGTGGAGACTCAAGACAGTTGCATAGGGTTCGGCATTCGGTGGGAGACGGCCAAATTCGAAACCATCGCGGGTGTCCTGTATCCGGTCGTATAGTCCCTCGAACTTCTCACGCTGAAGCGAAGCCGTATCCTCATCGTCTCGATATTCGATCAGGATTCGATCATTCTGTACGTCGGTTATCCGAAAGACTCGCCGCGAGAGTGGAGTAAGGTGGATCGCCTCGGAGGAAAGCTCGGTCGCGTTCTCGGTCAAACGTTGCCAGCGGGAAGGGGCGGGCATACCCCAACCGTTCGCAGGTTCGTCTCAAAAACTGAGTGGCCAATCGGGTGAGACTACTCCCCCACCCGCACCACAGCACATAACTCAGTCCAATCAGTTGAGCCTACCATGTCCCTCTCGCTGGAAGACCTCGATTCCCACCTCTTCAAATGCGCCGACATCATCCGCGACGCCGTTGACCCCACCGACTACAAGGAGTACATCCTCCCGCTCGTCTACTACAAGACCATCTCCGACGAGTTCGAGAAACAGTACGAGGCAAACGTCGAAGAGTACGGCGAGGAGTTCGCCCGCCGCGAGAACCTCTACGACATCCCGGTCGTTCCCGAGGGCTATCTCTGGGACGACCTCCGCTCCGTCAACGACAACGTCGATCAAGCCCTGAACGAGGCCTTCGACGCCCTTACCGAGGAAAATCCCGAACTGCAAGGCCTCTTTCGCGCCGACTACATCGACGCCGACGCCCTCGACGACGACCGCCTCGGGAAGCTCGTCGAACACCTGAACAAGTACGACCTCGACCGCGACAGCATCCCGCCGGACATGCTCGGCGAGGCGTACATGGACCTCGTCCGGCACTTCGCCGAAGAGGAGGGGAAATCCGGCGGCCAGTTCTTCACGCCGCCCCACATCGTCAATCTCTGCGTGCGACTCGTGGACGAATTCGAGGACGGCATGACGTTCCACGACCCGACCGTCGGCTCCGGCGGGATGCTCATCGAGGCCGCTCGCTACTACCGCGAGGAGCAGGGTGGCGACCCCGAGAAGCTGACCTTCACCGGACAGGAGATCAACCCCGACATCGCCGCGATTGCGAAGATGAACCTCTCGATCCACGGGCTGAACGGGGAGATCGAACGCGAGGACTCCCTGTCGAATCCGGCGTTCACCGACGACGAGGAGAACGAACTCACGCGCTTCGACCGCGTTCTCGCCAACTTCCCCTTCTCCGCGGATTGGGCGAAGAGCGACCTACAGGACGACCCGTGGGGGCGCTTCGACTGGCACGAGAAACTGCCACGCGCCGACCGCGGCGACTACGCCTTCATCATGCACATGGCGAAGCAACTGAAGCGTCCCGACCGCGACGGGAGCGGCGGGAAGGCCGCCATCGTCATCCCCCACGGCGTCCTCTTCCGCAAGCACGAAGGACGGTATCGGGAGTCGATGCTTGAGAACGATCTGGTCGAGGCCATCGTCGGCCTTCCCGAGAACCTCTTCCAGAACAATTCGATCCCGTCTGCGATCCTCGTGCTGAACACCGAGAAGGCCGCCGAGCGTGAAGGCGAGGTGCAGTTCATCCACGCCGCCGACGAGGACTTCTACCGGGAGCTGTCGAACCAGAACGAACTGACCGAGGAGGGATTGGATCACATCGTCGAGAACTTCCGCGGGTGGGCGACCGAGGAGCGTGTGAGTCGGACGGTGTCGCTGGACGAGATTCGGGAGAACGACTACAATCTGAATATCGCGCTATACGTCGATACTACCGAGCCAGAGGAGGATATTGACGTGCAGGAGGAATTGGCGAAGCTTCGAGAGTTGCAGGCCGAGCGTGACGAGATTGAGGCGGCGATGGATCAGCACATGGAGGCGCTGAATTATGAGTGAGGATGCGACGCTGGACGAATTTGCTGATTCACCGGAGACAGAGAACGAGGAATCACAGCAACCCGAAAGCCGGTTTTGGGGTGAGATTCCGGAAGGGTGGCAACTCGTCAACGGCTCCGAAGTGTACGACGTAAATCCAAACCCGAAGCCCTCCGAGGAGCCAAACACGTACATCGAGATGGACGCCCTTGATACGGAACTTCCGTGGCCCAAGTACTTCGGGGAACGGAACGCCTCGGAGTACAGCGGCAAGACGTTCAGCGAGGGCGACACCCTCTTTGCTCGAATCACGCCATGTACTGAGAACGGAAAGGCCGCCTTCGTCCCCGAGATGGAAACCAAAGTCGGCATCGGATCAACGGAGTACGCTGTCCTTTCGCCGAAGACGGATCGTATTCATCCGTGGCTTCTGTACTACCTCGGCAAATCGTATCCGGTACACAACTATGCTGTTTCTCGGATGAGGGGGTCAACTGGTCGCCAGCGTGTTCCGTTCAGCGTGTTCCGCCGTGAATTGGATGTTGCGCTTCCACCAATTGGAGAACAGCGCAAGATTGCCACAATATTACATAATATAGACAAACTTATTAAAAACGTCAAAGATATTTCTGCAAAATTATCAAAAATTAAGTCTGGTGTACTCTATGATCTACTTTCGGAGGGCTACTTTGACCACAAAGAATGGGTAGATGTGGACTATCAAAACGCATTATTGATGGCAAGGTCAAGTAAGTTGCCTGCTGAGTGGGACATTCGTGAAGCAAAGGAAGTTTGCGAAATAAAGACTGGACATACTCCTCCAAGATCTAATGAAGAATATTGGGGAGGTGGTATTCCTTGGATTGATGTGGAAGATATTCGCAATGTTGATGGGAATATTATCAACTCTACTGATGAAAATATCACTCAAAAAGGACTTGAGAATTCTGGAGCTAAACTCTTGCCAAAAGGGACTCTAATTTCCTGCCGTATGCGGGCAATAGGTGTCTCAGCAATCTTGGGGAAGGATATGGCTACCAATCAAGATTATGTGAGTTTTGAATGTAACAAGTCATGTGTCTCTCCCGAATATCTATTGTATCTCTTAGAATTTGCAACACCGCAGTTATCCCGACTTACTGTCGGTAGCACGCACCCAAAAATCCAGCTGTCATTTTATCCACAAGTGAGGCTACCTCTTCCTACATTAGATGAACAAGAAAAGATAATAAAAGTTATAAATTCGATTGAAAAAGACATTCAGAAAGGAAGAGAGTATTCCAACCAACTCAATAATATCAAGTCAGGCTTAATTCAGGATCTTCTTTCGGGAACAGTCCGAACAACCAACACTACCATAGAGATCCCCGAAGAAATCGCCCAATATGGTTAGTATCCCGTCCGAGGGCGGCGTTGAGCTATCGCTACTCTCGTGGCTCAATGGCCTCGGATGGGAAACCCACGGACAGGACGGTGGCCGAGGCGCAAAGGTTCTCGACGACACCTACGACCGGACATCCCACGAAGTCATCTATTGGGATCTCCTCGCTGAACAGGTCGTCGCACTCAACGACGACGTGACCGAGGACAACGTCGAGAAATTCATCTTATCGCTAAAACGCGACCTCGACACCGAGAACCTGATGGACGGCAACCGAGCGTTCCACCAACTCCTCACCAAGGGCAAGACCTTCTCCGTCCAGCGACCGGACGGCTCCAGCGAGACGGTCTACGTCGATCTGATCGACTTCGAGAACCCCGAGAACAACCGCTTCCACGCGGTGAATCAGTTCTCCGTGTCCCGCGAGACGACCATCCGCCCCGACGTGTCCCTGTTCGTCAACGGGATTCCGCTGGTGACGATGGAACTCAAGAGCGTCGCACAGGACAACGACTGGCACGACGCCGTGACCGACCTCGAAGCGTACGAGGAGGACGTACCTCGGCTCTTCGTCCCCGGCCTGTTCAACGTCGCCGCCGACACGATGGAACTCCGCTACGGCGCGGTCGGCGCTCCCCGCGAGTTCTACGAACCGTGGAACGACGCACCGTCGCAGTTCGAGGACGACAACGAGATGAAGCAGGCGGTGCAGGCGCTCTGCAATCGCCACACGATTCTCGACCTGCTGAAGCACTTCGTCTTCTACGAACGGCGGGCCGGTGGCGACGCGAAGATCGTGCCGCGGTATATGCAGTACTACGCGGTCAACAGAATCCTCGACCGCGTCGAGCAGGGCGAGGAAAAGCGCGGCCTGATCTGGCACACACAGGGGTCGGGGAAATCCTTCACCATGCTCTACGCCGCCGAGAATCTCCTCTCACGGGACGTATCCCGGAACCCGCAGGTCTTCATCATCGTCGATACGGACAAGCTCAACAGCCAGATGCGGGATCAGCTGGCGAACCTCTCGCTGGAGCAATGGACGGAAGCCGATAGTATCGACCACCTCCAACGACTCATCGAAGAGGGACAGAGCCAGCTCGTCCTGACGACCATCCAGAAGTTCCAAGACGTGGAGCCGGATGTGCAGGGCAACGACGAGGTGATCGTCATGTCCGACGAGGCCCACCGATTCATGGAGGCCGACCTCGGGAGTCGTCTCGACGCCGCCCTTCCCGAGTGCTACCACTTCGGATTCACCGGAACCCCGGTGCGTGAAGGCGAGCGCCACGAGGATCGAAACACGTTTCGTGAGTTCTCCCCCGAGGGAGAGGACTACCTCCACCGCTACTCGGTCAAGCAGGGGATCGAGGACGGCCTGATCCTCCCCGTCTACTTCACGCTCCGCCACGAGATGGAGTGGGAGATCGACGAGGCCGGACTCGACGAGGAGTTCGAACAGGAGTTCCGGGGGCTGAGTACGGACGAGAAACGCGATTTGATCCGCGAGAAGGTGACGGCGAAGACGCTGGCCGAAATCGAACCGCGGGTGGATCGCGCCGTCGAAGAGATCGACCGGCACTACGACGACCACGTCGATCCGAACGGCTGGAAGGGGATGGTGGTCACGCCGAGCCGCCGATCCGCCGCGATGTATGGCGAGCGACTGGTGGACCGTCGCGGCGAGGACGAAGTCGAAGTCCTCTACACGGCGACCAACGACGACCCCGAACTGATCCAGCAGTTCCACACGGATTCCGAGGAGCGCGATAGCATCGTCAAGAGATTCAAAGGGGAAGACGAGCCGAAGCTCCTCGTGGTTCACAATATGCTCCTAACGGGCTTCGACGCGCCGGTACTGAAGACGATGTATCTCGACCGCAATCTGAAGAATCACAACCTAATGCAGGCCATCGCTCGGACGAACCGGCCTGCCGAGGGCAAGGAGAACGGCGAGATCGTGGACTTCCAAGGCGTCTTCGAGAACATCGACGAGGCGCTGGACTACGACGCCGAGACGAAGGCCTACGCCGCCCGCGACAAGGACGAACTCTTCGACGAACTTGTCGATCACGTGGAAACGGTCCTGGAGATCTTCGACGGCATCCCGAAGACGGATACACAGGAAGCGACCTACGAGGCCGTCGAACGGGTCAGCACACACCCGGAACGGCGCGAGTTCAAACAGGGCTTCCGACGACTCCAGAATCTCTACGAAGCGGTCGCCCCCGACAAACGCCTCGTCACCGAGAACATCGACCGGAAGTACAAGTGGCTCAGTCGTGTCCACGTCGCGTTCAAGCGAACGACTTCCGGGGACGACGACCCCGAGGAGGAGATGCGCGAGAAGACGCGGGAGATCATCGACAAACACGTGGAAATCGGCGAGATCAAGCGCGACTTCCCGACGTACAAGCTCGGCGAGGAGTATCTCGAAGACGTCGAGGGCCTCGATAACCCCGGTGTGAAAGCGTCACAGATCGCCCACGCGACCAAAGAGCATCTGCATCCCCGAGAGAATCAGAATCCACGATACAAACGGTTGAGTGAGCGTGTCACGGACATCGTGGAGCGATGGCAAGGGAATGAAGTGAGCGACCCCGAAGCCGTCGAAGCCCTGCAAGCAGTCGAAGCGGAGATTCTGGACGTGCAGAAGGAGGCTGAAGAGCAGGGGATGGACGACGCCGAGTTCGCGGTCTACACCCATCTCACCGAAGAGACGGACGCGGGACTCTCCGAGAAAGAGTCGGAAGCCGTTGCCCGAGAAATCGTCTCCCAGTTCCACGAGCGAGTGGATCGAAACTACCCCGGCTGGAAGACGAACCAGCAGACTATCTCCGAAATCGAGCGCATCCTCCTCGACGTGCTGGTCGTCGAACGTGATCTGGGATACCTCATTCAGAACGACGACGAGTTCGTGGATTCGATTCGGGAGTATCTGATCCAGAACCATGGCTAAGTCCCAACGTCGAAAGATCGACCTGCTGGGCGACACCGTGGAATACGACGTTCGACGGAGTGCCGACGCCACGAAGCCCCGGATCGACGTGGACATCCACGGTGTCACGGTCGTCCTGCCCGAGGCTGACGCGACTTCGCCGACGCAGATACTCCAAGAGAACTCGGCGTGGGTCGTTGAAAAGAAACGCAAGTACGACACATATCGGGAGCAAATCCCCGAGCGTAGCTTCGATAAGGGCGCAGTCTTCCCCTATCTTGGTGAACCGCACGAGATCGTCGTGGAACGTCGCCCGTCGTCCAGCGTCGTTGACGACACCTTCCGGCTTGCGGAACATCACGTCGAAGAGACCTCGGTGAAGAGAGCCTTGGAGACCCTGTATCGGCGAAAGGCGAGAGAGCGATTCGAACGCCGGGCAGATCACTTCGCGGCGACGATGAACGTGGACTACGAGCAGATCGAAATCCGGAATCAGCGAACGAAGTGGGGGAGTTGTTCCTCCACCGGGACGCTCGGGCTGAATTGGCGACTTATGATGGCTCCGCCCGACGTTCTTGACTACGTCGTCATTCACGAACTCGCCCACCTTCGAGAACCGAATCACACCGATGCGTTCTGGTCACTCGTCGCGGAGCATGACCCCGATTACGAGGGTCACGCCCAATGGCTTGATGAGCATAGCGTCCAGCTGATCTTCTCGGAGGACGACCTCTGAGATCTGGGGAGCCGATGTGGTCAGCTGGAAGGCGGCGAGTTGAATCCGCCGATATGTAGAAATTGTGCATTTAACCTAATTAGATAAAAACTAAACATTCGTAATATTCTTTTTCAGGAAGAGCGACTGGCGTCGGTCGATCTCAGCGTGCATCAGATAGCTCTTAGCGAGTGATAGAGCCGAGTTTTATTGAGATAATGGAAACCACTCATAGATTATCTCTCGGAGACACAAGCCAATTTTGGGCGTTAGAGCGGCAGGTGTCCTTACTTCACCGTGGCCTGCTCGTAAAGTACGGCTTCTACTTGCTTTTTGACACGGCAAGCCTCTACTTGGGATAGTCGGTCAGCGTCTATTGTCGCCGTCTCAGGCAGTACAAGCATCAATCTATCGATTTATACATCAGCTGGAGATTGACTATACTTGAAGATGAGATTCAATTATTCCACCACGAAAGCGGAATACACCGTCTGTAAAGAGGATTTTATCATTAGTGATTTCAATATCTTCTTTTTAGATATTATGTAGTCTACTCGCCGACCTTATCGAGGTGGATATTTGAACTCAGATATTTGATTCTAATAACTTAGTTCTAAAAGTTGAAGTTAACATCGTATAATATAATAATATATACTACCGACAGTTACCCCCAGTTCCTATACCCAATTGGGATGCTGTATCTGATTACCGCTCTGACTGATCCTTCGGGAGGCGTGGCCCCACCGTCTGTCAGCGAAGCTGGAGATAGTTCGGTGAAATACTATATTAAGTATTTTTCTTATCTCTTTTATTTCTAATCAAACGTTTGATTTGGCTATTCGCCGCTGATCTCCGCTAAGCGATCTTCGTCATCGACAGATCGGGATATGTCGCTTCAGCCTCCCGAATCTGCACCGTATCACATTTTTGAAACGGGTTGTCATGAAGTGGCCCAATCTGAATGCAGGCCCCGTTCGGCGTAAAACGCCGAATGAGCGGAGAGGAAAGGGGGAGGAGGAGTTGTTACACCAGTCGGAGGGTCGAAGCCGCTCGTTGGTAACCCCGACCGCGTAGATTGGGCGATTTTAGTCAGAATTCAGGGGTCGATTTCACGACAACCTGAATTCAGATGGTGACTACTGTATCATATGAATTAAGGTAGCTTCAGATAGAATCGCTATACTTCTCTTGTTTTCTCTGTATCAATACTCCGATAGATTTACAGACGTGGAGCTATGTGTCTCTACGTAGGCTCCCTCGGGCGATCACCTCCCGACGAGAGCCAGCTCAACCAACCATGCTACTCACCAGTCCATCACCTCAGCACGACACCCGGCCTTCCCGCTGTCGAACACTCTCGATCCTCAAAGACGGACTCGTTCGTGACGAGTCCTTACCTGAGAGGGTTCGTCGGCCTGTCCTACAGCGGTTAATGGGGGCATGAGTGCGGGAACGGGGGATGACTATCACCCAACGCCACAGGTCCCAGAGCCGGACCATCGCCACGATGTAGAGCCAGCGGACCCGGACTTCATCAACCACGAGACGCGACGAGCGACGCCTATCGGTCCCGAGTCGCTGGACATAGATGAGCTTCCGAACCTGTTGGCTGACGAAACAGATGGAGATCGGCTACCGACCGTCGCGGAGGCCCGAGACGTGTATATGCGCGTCCAGCAGGCGTCGCGTAACTCCGACGACCGAGGCTCGGCATACGGGCGGCATCGCTACAAGCGGTATCCGCATCTCTGCGTCGCGGATCGGCAACTCCGAAAGCGATACGACGACGTGACGACGGTGATGATAACCCGACGGCTCTCGCCGATTGAGGACAGCCATTGGATGCCGCCGTTGAAAATTGATAAGCAGTTACACGACAGCACGGTGTGCCGGTCCGTTCGGCGGGCGTGGGCGCGGGTCCTTGATGCGTACCAGTTTGAGTACGCCGCAGTCAGCGCCCCGACCAGTACTGCCGCGACGCCACATCAGCACATCTACCTCTGGATCGATGATCCAGACAATCAAATCACGGCGAGTGATTTTGATCCGGTCCTCCAGAAGCATCTGAAGCATTGCCCGAACGCCTATCCAGAGGATCACGAGTACGCGGACGATGGGCGAGATGGGACGATCACCGTTCGTCACGAACCACCGCTCACCGATCCCGATCCTGCTGGGGAACATCAGCCCATTACGCTCGGGGCGCAGTACCTCGCCAGTCAGCTTGCGCACTTGCCGCTCGGAGACTTCTACGACGAGACGAAAGAGGATCCAGCGGAAGCACTTCTGGAGGGTGCGGCTATTGCGTGGGCGAGCAATCACAAGTGGTTCCGGGCGAGTAGTGGTCTGCCCGATCTGGAGGATGGCGATCAAGACTCGGAGTTGGGGCGTTAAGTGATAGTCATCGCGCCACCTCGGAACCAACCCCTCCGGCATGAGGCGCGGTGTCTGTCTCGGGAAGTGACGAGAGTGTGGTTCCGCCGTGCCTCAGCTACGACGGGCTGAAACGGGACACTCTCCGGCCTTCCCGAGGCGAAAATGGAGAGACTACTCGTAGTAACTCAACCGTTCAACGACCTCAGCGAAAGCAACGTTCTGCCGCACGTCCGTAATCTCGATCTCAACTCGCTCACTCTCTTTCGTATCGGGGACGATCACGACGTAGCCACGCTCAACCCGAGTGATCCCGTCGCCTTGCTCGCCGATGTCCTCAATCTCGACTTCTCGTACCTCACCTTCCTCAACAGGTGGTTCCGGTGGCTCGCGCTCCTGTTGTGATGCCGTTTCAGCCTGCTCAGTTTCTTCTGGCTCGCTCTGTGTCGGGGACGACACGAGTGCGACGCGATACGTTTCTCCTTGCTGTAGATCGCCCAATTGCAGTTCGCGCTTGGGAATATCGATGATATACGAGTCGTCTTGTTCCGTAATCGAAGCTGAAAACAGACATTCGAGTTCTTCAGATATTTCCATTAGTTGGCCTCTCAGCAGGATAGCGTAGCTGACCACTTGATTCTGCTGTCGTGCTGTTGCTCTGATTCACTCAGTTCTGTTGAAATACTCGATAGCTGACTCAAATACGAGATAGACCCTCATATCAATTTTTTATAACATTTGAATGGACTTATATTGAAAAAGCTCAGATAGACAATTTATTTCAACCAATAATATATTGCATTATTACAATTCATACACGAAGATTGGTACGCATTCCGTTCCATTGTACCCGGCACATTCCGTTTGTTTGCTATCTTTTGAATTGTGTCATCAGGTGAATTAACGGTTACAATTGCTTCTTTTCCGCAATGAGGACAAGCAACATTAACGGTTGCCATGAGAAAATAATTCATTTGGCCCAAGTAAAATTCTTTTGTGTGTAGAAGTTGGTGGCTTCTACTGGCCCCAATATTAGATGTCTCATCGCTGGTCATCAGGGGAGAGGAAGGGAGCGTGTGACAATTTCCCTTCCAATCGCCCGTGGGACGATACTCGGGGGTAAGCTTTGTGCGAAATCGTATGGCAGGTGAACTGTCGCCAATACTAATTCGCTCGCCCTCCGATTCCCGGTGATGAGCCTTCGGACAGCACTCACTCAACTACTCGGCGATGCCGGGCCGACGATCATAGTTGAGTGCCGTCAATGCGGGATGACGGTGACTCCCGAGACGGAAACCTGTCCCGAGTGCGGTGCAACTGAGTTCTGCTGGTACGAGATTCCGGAATAGGGTACCTCCGTCAAAATACCTGATTCTGCGAACGTAGGCTTGTCAGAGAGTAAACTACTTCGACGTTACTCGATTGGTGGGCGCAAATCGCGCCGTCGGAAGTCGGCCTCATTACCCGACTCCAGTTCTACCCTAACGAGAGCTGAATCCTGCTCGTCTCCCGTGACCTTCCCGGCGTGATCCTCGATGATCGAGACGACGATTCCGTGTTTTCCGTGGTACTGCGAATGATCCGGGTCTGTCTCATTAGGGATGTCGATCCGAACACGGTCGCCTTCTGAGAATTGGTCCATCGACGTGATCCGCGATAACGAGCGGAGTGAGTTAGTCCTGTCTCAGTTCGGTCCACTCACAGCCGCACATCTCGCAGGAGTAGTGTTCCTTCGTCAAGGTCGCCTCGACCTTCTCGAAGACCCACACGTCGCTGTCGTCCCCACACCGAGGGCACGGTTCGGAGACGCGACGGGCAACCGGAGTCCCACTCATCGCCACTCCTCCAGCGAGTCGTCGATCATCCAATCCTGTGGCTCTCGTTCGAGGGTATTCGCACTCGATCTGAGGAACTCCCAAAGCGCGAAGATCTCGTCGTCGCGCCACTCCTCTTCGAGAGCAATCCGTTCGATCCGTGACGCGAGATCTCGTGCTTCCGTCGCGGTGAGACACGCCGACTCGCCACGGCACGAGACGGTAATCCCGTCGGCGCTCAGTTCGGCTGTAATGCGTTCTTGGGGCTCCCACGCCCGGCCCTGTTCGACGATCTTCTCGTACAGCTCCGGATAGTGCGGTTCGTCCTTGTTCGGGCCGATGTCGTCGTCGGTGCCGAGAAGCTCACGTCGAACGCGATGAGCGGCTCGCGTCTGGCCGTCGGCGAGGAGTTCGCCGATAACGTGGTAGACGCGAGAGTACGAGATATACCCCGCATCATTGCCGTAGTCAGACTCTCGCCACGGGTCACTCAGCGTGCGAACGATGTTTCCCTCGTCGTCGATCTCGACCTCAGGGAAATCCACCGAGGCGTGTTTCTCGGCTCCGTCGTCGGGATGGTTCTTCCGGCCAGCGACCTGCCCGAGATGGATCAGAACGCCGTTCGCTCCCTTGAACGGCTGGAGACAGTAGGGACACAGACGAGCGACGTTCTCGGTGTCGCGCTCCTCGGGATACTCCATCTCGACTTCTTCCTCACCGACGGTTTCGAGATCGTCGAAGGTGACGCCCTCGGGAACCTCACCCTGCGGGCCGTGGCCGTTTCCGGAGCTTTGCCGAACGTGCAGGTGAATCCCACGGGCGAGCTTCTCGGCGTCACAGCCTTCGATGGGACAACGAACGGTGCGCTCGTCGTTGCGGTGTTTGTCGCTCATTCGCGCTCACCCGCCTTCCCGCAGGCCATAACGCGGGGCAGAACGCTGTCGATACTCTCGGCTGTCGGTTCGTCACTCTCAAGTCGGACGGTAGTTGAGGCGTACATGGTCTTTGGTAGTCCCGAAGGCCACCCGTCCGAGTGTCCCAAGCACTCGGGCGTTCTCTCGACGAGTCCACCCCGAAGGGCGGGCGACCTTCTACCAGTAACTACGAGGTTAAAGGATATAAGTCTTATCCAATAGCCCCGAAGTCAGAGGAACTATCACGCGCCCACGCGAACACGATAAGTATGGACCGCGAGCGCGACGAGAGTGGGAAATATACTGAACAGGTGACTCTCGACGACGTGCTATCTGTTTTCAAGCAGGCTGATCTGCCAGTTCTCACGGCCAGCGAAGTCGCCGAGGAGTTGGACATCTCCCGTCCCTCGGCGTACAACAAGCTCGAAGAGTTGGTTGAGAAGGGAGAGATCCACAAGAAGAAGGTCGGGGCGCGGGCAGCTGTCTATATCCGGATGAATTAGGAATGTGGAGATTTCAAATATACCCCATACTTGCCCCAAATTCTATCTAAAATTCAATTCTGATACGATAATTTAAACTTCTGTGGCATATTCGATGATAATCAGGAGTGGTATTGAAATAACTGTCTTATTGATAGTATCCCCCTGGGATTTATACATTTTTCATATTATATTTGTACTATGTCAGAAAAAGAGTTAGCTGAGGATTTCATACAAGAGAAAGAAGACTGGACAGTAATACACGGTTACGAGGAGCATAGGTTGCCCAGTTCAATCTTGCCAGACGATAATAACCTATCGAGTCAAAAAAATCATCTTCGGGAAGTTGACTTAGTGATGGAAGATGGCGATTCGAATCATTGGGTTATCGAACTAAAGAAGAGAGGCAAGGGAGCTAATTTTGATGCAGTCTTGGGTCAGGCACTTGTTTCTAAGCATCTTTATATCAAAGATAAAGACATTGATCCAGACAGCGTTAAAGCCGCAGTCGTCGTTAAGAATACTCGTTCTGGCAGATTACTTTATGGAGGCGACGAAATTTTTGGGGAAGGAGTAGATGCCCAACCAAAATCTGATGGTGACGTTCCTGATAGAATGCTGTACGAAATATGCGTTATCTGCAGGAATTATAACATTGAATTGTACTCTAAAATGCATGATAATCGTTCATTCATAAGATTGACTAATCAAAATATCATGGAAGATTGATCTAAATTGGAGACTGGTCGTACATAACCTAAACAAAGCTCACCGGTTAAATACGAGCCTCATGCTGGATGCCCTCTATTGTCGGTGCACGAATTCATTCAATTTGAAGTTGTAAACAGAACCGAAACCACCGAATTATCCGATGTCTTCAAGTGCGTCCTGCCGATCTTCCGGCGGCGCTTGGTCGTAGCGCATCGTCGTCTGCTTTCGCTTGTGACGGAGTTGCGCCTGCGTTGCGGCGAGGCCGCGCTCTTGGGTCACATACGTTCCGGTGGAGTGACGAAGCGCGTACCACGTCAGATCGCGCTCGATCTCGGCTATCTCGCGCAGGTTATCGAGGAGCAGATTGAGCGATTTCGACCGATAGGGATTGCCGTGACGAGTCAGCCAGAGGGCGTTCGTGTCGTCGTATTTGTCGTATAGCTCGCGTTCTTCCAGCCACCGGGCAAGATACTCCGTCGTCGTCTCGGTGAGGCTCACGCGCCAGTTATCGGTGTTCTTCGACGATTCGTCCTCGGGAATCCGGAGAACGCAGTTGTCGAGATCGACCCAATCGACGGTTGCACGACCGACTTCGACCGGGCGGAGTCCTCCATCGAGGGATACGTTGACGATAGAGACGTATTTGAAGCCGTTCGCACGCTCCCAGTCGTCCTGACCGATGTCTCTCACCGCCTTCCCGAAGCGTTGCGCGAGATGTATCTTCCACTCTCGTCGCTTCTCTGGAGTGAGGGCGGCGTAGGACGGGACGCTTCCGTATTCGAGGACGGCGTCTCTGATCTTCTGGCGCTCCGGTTTGGTCAGGTAGTCCTTCGGCTGTGAGACGCCCGACTTTCCGCCTTCGATCTTGATGTCGGTATCCCACGGATCGCCTTTCCACTCGAAGTAGGATTTGATGGCGAGTTTGATGTTGTCGAGATACGAGGTGGAGTAGTCCTCGTCGCTCTCCTTCCGTTCGGTGAGGAAATCGTCAGCGTGGTCGTGGGTGATCTCGGTGGTGAACCCGCCCTCGTTGACCCAGATGTGACGGTGGAGTTGATCGAGGATGCTGGCGTAGACCTTCCGGGTATCTTCGGCGTAGTTTTCAACCAGCCATTTTACATATTTGCGGCGGTGTTCCCGGTAAGAGACCTGTTGACGCTCAGTCAGCGCGTTGAGGGCTGGCTCGCTAATAAGAACGACACCTTCAATTGATTCCCGGTCAGACATCCGTGTACCTGCCATGATCCGGCGTGTGAGTGGTTTGGGGTCGGTTCAACTCAGGTTCGATGGGTTGAGCGGATTTCATGCTGGATTGACCGATGGATTGAGATAATCGCCGGACGGCGCAGGGTTACGACCGACAGGTCGTGGTGGGATGGCAGAGCGGCCTATTGCGCCTGCCTTGAAAGCAGGTAGCCTCACGGCTTCCTGGGTTCGAATCCCAGTCCCACCGCCTCTTTCCGATCGCTAGTGAGCGGAGCGCGGCCGCTGGGATTCGAAGCAGAGAGGTCGCGCGGAGCGAACGAAGTG
>Ga0207851_100369_pt1 | contig 24948 bp, 25 predicted proteins | sample A23E3SouthBayCA_FD_187747 | JGI IMG/M metagenome (GOLD analysis project Ga0207851, IMG submission 187747) | Aerobic enrichment media microbial communities from Eden Landing Ponds, California, USA - A23 E3 (SPAdes) | ecosystem: Environmental > Aquatic > Marine > Unclassified | place: Emeryville... | reverse complement strand
TCGCGAGCGCCGAGGACCGTGGTTCGAGAGAGCAAAGCTCTCTCGTCATCACGAAAGACCGCCGGTCTTTCGAACGACAGCGAGCCCATCGAGTCGAGAGCGCGGGGGGCTTCCGAAGTCTTCTCCGAACCATTCTCGGCGGTTTCAGTCTTAACTAAACAGTACCTGTTCGATCCTGCAAAAGATTAACCGCCAGTAGAGCGAACTAGATGTTATGACAGTTCGACGAAATCTCTACGTTTCCGCGTTCGTCGGGGCGTCGTTGTCGTATGTTTTCAACGTCATCGCCTTCACGGGAACGTTCGACGCGTTTCGGTGGTTCGTGTTTGTCGCCCTCTTTCTCGGGTTCACGTATGGATTCGAGCGGTTCATCGGCTGGACGGTGACAGAGGAGCCCTGACCACGGGCGAGCGTCGCGGTTCGGCGCGACCATTTTCTGTCGAACTCTCCAGGGCTACCGCCGTACCTGAACGCGGCTCCGAAGCGACTCGACCGGCCGAATGCGACCCGCTGACGCGCACCGTGCTGCGCTGTGTATCGGCGCGTACCGAACCGCCAGTTTTTATTTTCGACCCGGAGAACCGTCGACATGGACCAACTGCGGCAGTCGCTCCTCGAAGCGCCGATCATCGAGAAGGGCGAGTACGAGTACTTCGTCCACCCGATCAGCGACGGCGTGCCGATGCTCCGCCCGGAACTCCTGCGCGAAATCGTCATCAGGATCATCCGGAAGGCCGAGATCGACGACGTCGACAAGATCGTCACCCCCGCCGCGATGGGGATCCACATTTCTACCGCCGTCTCGCTGATGACGGACATCCCGCTCGTCGTGATTCGGAAGCGGCAGTACGGCCTCGATGGCGAACAGCCGCTGAGCCAGCAGACCGGCTACTCCGAGAGCGAGATGTACATCAACGACGTCGAAGCGGGCGACCGCGTGCTCGTCCTCGACGACGTGCTCTCGACCGGCGGCACGATGCGCGCCGTGCTCGACGCGCTCGATCACATCGGCGCGGATATCGTCGACACCGTCGCCGTCATCAAGAAGGCCGGTCCCAACGAACTCGACGACAGCGGCCACCACGTCAAGACGCTGATCAACGTCCGCGTCGAAGACGGCGAGGTCGTCATCGTCGACGAACACGGCGACGACTGATACTGAGACGGGCGAGCAGGCATCGATGCAGTAGCTCGCTATCAGATCTGCGATCACGAAGGCCGCGATACTGGCCCTGTATCCGGCCGATACGGCCGGTAACGTGCGAGATTTTCACTCTGTGATCGAAGAGTATTTCAGCAGATAGTCGCACGTAGACGCTATGCCATCCGGTCACAATCTCGACGATCCTCGGGCGACCGCAACAGGTCGGTCCCGGCGGTCGTTTCTCAAACTTCTCGGCCTCGGCGGTGCGGCCTCGCTCGCGGGGTGTACTGCGCCCGAGAGCGGGAGCGGCACCGCCGACGGCGGCGGATCGGCTCCGGATCGCGCCGACTACGTCGAGGGCACGGCGACGGGAACGCGAACGCTGAATTTCCTGAGCGTCGACGACGAGCCGTCGCTGAACCGGGTGCAGTTGGCGCTCGACGGCGCGTACGCCCTCACCCCCGAGCAGGAGATATTCCCGCTGTGGGCCGATATCTCCACGGACGAGGGGCGGGTGTACACGGTCGAACTCAGAGACAATCTCGAGTGGGGTGCCGGATATGGATCGATGACGGCCGAGGACTGGATCTATATGATCACCGAGGTCTTTCAGGCCGAACCCAACTGGGCGGGCTTCCCGACCGCGAGCGACTGGCGACAGAACGGGGAGCCGATTCCGGTCGAGAAAACCGGCCCGCGATCGTTCGAGATCCGGTTGCAGTCTGTCGATCCTGCGTTTCCGCTGCGGCCGATTATGTGGGGCCAATACTGTATGCCGAAGGCGCTCATCGAACGATATCGATCCGACGAGGACCAATCCGGGCTCCAGCAGGACGAGGAGGTGCAGACGCTCGCGTACGCGGGGAATCTCGGGCCGTATCGGTTCGAGCGATGGAACCGCGAGTCCGAGTTCGTCGCCGTCAGAAACGAGGAGTATTACCTCCGCGACGCCGACGACGTCCCCGCGGAGTGGGCAGACGCGCCGTACTTCGACTCCTTCACCTACGAGGTCGTCCCCGAGGAGAGCACGCGGCTGTCGGCGCTCCGCACGGGGGAACTCACCGCGACCGACGTTCCCGAGACGCAGGTCGAGCAGTTCGAGGGCCGCGAGGATGTCGACGTGAAGGTGTTCCCGCAGCCGTATATGACGTCGCTCATCTACAACCAGCGGGCGAACGGGGCGTTCTACGAGGCACTTCGCAAGCCGACGGTCAGGCGGGCGCTGGCGCGCGCGGTGGACAAGCAGGCCATCGTCGACGACATCCTTCGCGGATACGGGAACGTCGCGCACACGTTCCAGCCGACGTTCTCGAAGTGGTACGACGACAGCGAGGTGACGGCCTACGGCGTCGGCGACACCTACAGCCACGAGCGGGCGCGCGAACTCCTCGAATCGGAACTCGCCTCGACGCCGTACCGCTACGACGGCGACCGCGTCGTCGACGGGGACGGCGAGCAGGTCTCGCTCGACCTCGTCTTCGCGCAGGGGTCACAGTCCCTGCAGACGACGGCCCAACTCGTCGCACAGGAGTACGACGCGATCGGGCTAGACGTGGAACTGACCGGCAAGGAGTACGGCACGCTGGTCGAACACCACGTCTACAACAGTTGGCAGGGCGACGGCGATCCGCCGTGGAACGCCGGGCCGTACAACGGTGGCCCGCGGGACGGTTCGGTGAGTTCGGAGCCGTGGGACCTGATCCTCGGCGTCACGTTCAACACGTATCCGCGGACGCCCTCGTCGATCCGGGGGTTCACGGTCGAGCGCGGCGGCATCAACTTCTACGGGTACGTCCCCGAGACCGACTTCGGATCACTCTTCGAGCGAGCGACGAGCACCGTCGACGAGGCCGAGCGGTCGGAGACGCTCGCCGAGATCTTCGGGGCGCTCTCCGTCGAGCAACCGTTCAACTTCCTCAATATGGGCGTCGAGATCGTCGGCTACGACAGCGCGATCCGCGGTCCCGAGGAAGTGTTCGGCTACTCGTGGGACCGAAACACGTGGCGGCTCGGATCCGCCTGAACCGACGAACGATCACCCGACTGAGCGAAAATCCAACTGAGTGATCATCCAACTGAACGATCACCCGACCGACCGCAACATATGGGGCTGAAACGATACATCGTACGTCGAATCGCGTGGGCCGGCGTCGTCGCCGCAGTGATGCTGACGGTCACCTTCGTCCTCCTCGATCTCGCGCCCGACGCGCAGTTGGCGCGGGTGCAGTTCCAAGCGGCGGCGAGCGGCGGGAACGCCGAAGCCGCCGCGGAGGCCTACGCTCAACGACGCGGCCTCGACGGGCCGCTCTGGGAACGCTATCTCGACTACCTCGGGAACCTCGCGACGGGCGATTGGGGCTGGTCGGACACGCGCTCACAGCCGGTCAGCGAGGCGATCCTGACCGCGCTGCCGTACTCGCTGATGTACACCGTTCCGGCCGTCCTCGCGTCGACACTCCTCGGGATCGCAATCGGTCTCTACTCGGCGTTCAATCAGTACACGAAGACCGACTACGCCGCGACGTTCGTCGCGTTCTTCGGGATCAGTATCCCGAACTTCTGGTTCGGCATCGTCCTGCTCCTCGTGTTCGCCGTCCATCTCGGCTGGGTTCCCGTCCTGTTCGATGCGGAGTTGGCGCGGACCCACCCGTTCTCGCTGGCGAACGCCCGCCAGCTCGCGCTCCCGGTGTTCGTCCTCGGGACGAGCGCGATCGCCGGGACGATGCGCTACACGCGCGCCGAGGCGCTGGAGTACGTCCGCGCGACGTTCGTGAAAACCGCTCGTGCCAAGGGGGTGAGCGAGCGCCGCATCCTCACTCGACACGTCCTGCGCCCCACGCTCGTTCCGCTCTCGACGATCCTCGTCGGGGATCTCCTCGGCGTGATTCTCTCGGCCTCGTATCTCGTCGAAATCGTCTTCGGCATCCCGGGGCTCGGACGACTCAGTCTCGACGCGATCCAGCGACAGGATACGGCGTTGGTGCTCGGGACGACGCTCGTGCCGGTGTTCGTCGCCGTGATCGGAAACCTCCTGCAAGACGTCGGGTACGCTCTCTTGGATCCCCGAATCGACTACGGTGATCGCTAATGGTCGGCGAAGATGACGCGGATGGAGACGGTGAGGCACGGTTCGGGACCGACGGCGGCGAGGGGGAACGAGCGCGATTCGAGGACGTCGACTGGGACGCGATCGACGCCCAAAGAACTAGACTGGCGCCGACCCGACTCGCCGCGCTTTTGGCCGGGATCGGCTACGCCCTCGCGCTCGCCCACGACTTCCTCGTCGCGGGCGACGACCCGACGGTCGAGGTCGCTCTCGATCTCCCGGGCGGGGCCGCCGCGTCGACCTACGCGTTGGACGTGACGGCCGTCGACTGGCTGTTCGTCGCCACCCTGCTCGTCGGCGGCTTCGCGCTCGTCCCGCTGGCGACGAACCGTCGACTGCGCGCGTACTACTGGCGTCGGTTCCGACGCCATACGCCCGCGGTGCTCAGCGCGTGGTACCTCCTCGCGATCTTCCTGTTGGGGACGGTCGGCACGCTGTTGATCGAGCAGCCCGATCTGCACCTCGCGGCCGCCTACCAGCCGCCGGTCTTCGCGAGCGTCGACGCCTCGATTCCGACCGAGTGCGTCGGCCCCGTCGTCGACGGCCGGTGTCAGGGCACGTGGGCGTACCCGTTGGGAACGACAGCCGAGGGGAAGGGACTCCTCGCGCTCGCGATGTTCGGGATGCGCGTCAGTATGCAGGTCGGGCTGATCGCCACGCTGCTCTCGGTCGCGATCGCGACGCTCGTGGGGACGACGGCGGCCTACGCCGGCGGCTGGGTCGACGAGGTGCTGATGCGCTACGTCGACATTCAGCAGACGTTCCCGACGTTCTTTCTCTTCTTATTTCTCGCCTACCTCTACGGCGGGAGCCTGTTCGTACTCATCGTGATCTTCGGAGTGACCGGCTGGGGCGGGATCGCTCGAATCGTGCGAAGCGAGGCGCTCCAGCGACGCGAGGAACTGTTCGTCGAGGCCGCGCGGGCGTCGGGCGCGTCGACGCTGTCGGTCGTCCGTCGGCACGTCGTCCCGAACGTCTCGAACTCGATCGTCACGGCGGCGACGCTGCACATCCCGTTTCTCATCCTCTCGGAGGCCGCGCTGTCGTTCATCGGCCTCGGCGACGTGACGCTGCCGTCGTGGGGCCAGACCATCGCGGCGGGTCGCGGGGACCTCGCCACCGCGTGGTGGATCTCGACGGTCCCCGGGCTGTTCCTGTTCGCGACGATCCTCGCGTTCAACTTCCTCGGCGACGCGCTCAGAGACGCGCTCGATCCGAGACAGGAGGTGTGACTGGTGCGAGACCGACACGAAGAGATGCGTGATCCACACGAAGAGATGCGAGATCGACACGGCGCGACGACGGATTCCGCGACTCCCGAAGAGCCGCTACTCCGCGTCGAGAACTTGCAGACGCGGTTCCACGTCGACGCCGGAACCGTCCGCGCGGTCGACGGCGTCTCCTTCGCGGTCGACCGCGGCGAGACGCTCTGTCTGGTCGGCGAGTCGGGAAGCGGGAAAACCGCCGCCTGCGAGTCGATCACGCGGCTGATCGAGGAACCGCCGGGCGAGATCGCCGGCGGCTCCGTCGTCTTCGACGGCCGAGACCTGCTGTCGCTTTCGCCGTCTGAACTCCGGGAGATCAGAGGAAACCGGATCGCGCACGTGTTCCAGAACCCACAGGGCGCGTTCAACCCCGTCTATTCGATCGGGTGGCAGCTGATCGAGGCGATCCGACTCCACGGCGACTACTCGAAGGCCGGGGCACGAGCCCGGGCGATCGACCTCCTCGACCGGGTCGGAATCCCGAACCCCGGGAGCCGGATCGACGACCACCCGCACGAACTGTCCGGCGGGCAGAAACAGCGCGTCGCGATCGCGATGGCGCTCGCGGGCGAGCCAGACCTGCTCATCGCCGACGAGCCGACGACCGCGCTCGACGTCACGATCCAAGCGCAGGTCTTAGAGCTCCTCGACGAGTTGCAGTCGGCGTTCGAGATGGGGCTGCTTTTCGTGACACACGACCTCGGCGTCGTCGCGAGCGTCGCGGACCGCGTCGTCGTCCTGCGCGAGGGCCGAGTGGTCGAGCGCGGCGACGTCGCCGACGTCTTCGAGCGGCCGTCGCACCCGTACACGCGACACCTCATCGAGTCGATTCCGGGTCGGAAGGGAGCGTTCGATCTCGATACGGACGGTGAGAACCGATGAACACCGACGCCCCGGACGACGCAGTGGGCGATCCGCCGCTGTTCGAAGTCAACGGATTGGTGAAGCACTACCCGCTCACCGAAGGACTGTGGAAGCGCGAAACCGGTCGCGTCCGTGCGGTCGACGGGATCGATCTCGCCGTCGAACGCGGCGAGGCCGTCGCCCTCGTCGGCGAGTCGGGATGTGGGAAGTCGACGGCCGTCCGCGCGGCGCTCCGACTCGACGAACCGACCGAGGGGACGGTACGCTTCGACGGCGACGACGTCACGGCGTACGACCGACGGCAGTTGCGACGGTTCCGCCGACGAGCGCAGTTGATCTTTCAGGACCCCGACTCCAGTTTCGACCCGCGGCTGTCGATCGGCGAGTCGATCGCCGAGCCGCTCTCGATCCACGGAATGACCGATCGAGGCCGACGGCGACGACTCGTCGAAGGGACGCTCGAACGCGTCGGCCTCGACGCGGACGACGCCGATCGGTTCCCCCACGAACTCTCCGGCGGGGAGAAACAGCGCGCTGCATTGGCTCGCGCGCTCGTCACCGATCCGGATCTCCTCGTCGCCGACGAACCCGTCTCCGCGCTCGATACGTCGGTCCAGGCGGACGTGCTGGACCTGCTGGACGGCCTTCGGTCGGAACTGGGACTCGGCGTCCTGCTCGTCACTCACGACCTCGCCGTCGTCGGCGAGTTCTGCGACCGCGTCGCCGTGATGTATCTGGGCGAAATCGTCGAATCGGGCCCCGTCGACGCGGTGTTCGACGACCCACAGCATCCCTACACTCGCGCGCTGCTCGCGTCGGTTCCGACGCCCGACCCCCGAGCGGCGCGTCCCACCAGCGCGCTCGTCGGCGAGGTGCCCGACGCCGCCGACCCGCCGTCGGGGTGTCGCTTCCACACGCGGTGTCCCGAGGTGATTCCTCCCGACGACTACGACCTCCCTAAGGACGTCTGGCGGCGGCTCTTCAGGTTCCGACTCCGCCTCGAAACGGAGTTCTCGGACGCCGACCGCGACGCTGTCGTCGCCCTCGCATCGAGGGAACTTGACCCAAGAGTCGCGCCCGAGGACGTCGCAGACGACGTACTCGGTTCCGCGATCAGACGCGCGTTCGACCTCCCATCTCAGCTCTCTGACTCGAGGGCCGAGTCGGTCCTCGGCCGGGCCGTCGAGTTGCTGATCGCGGGTGAGCTGGACCCGGCGGCGGAGCTCCTCGAATCCGAGTTCACGAGCGTCTGCGAGCGCGACTCGCCCCCGGATCGGTCTGTCGATGACAACCACGGGGCGGCGTGCCACCTCGTCGGCGACGAGACACCAACCCGTTCGCTCGGCGGCGAGTAGCAGTCAGACTGCGATGCCCCGGCTGATCGAGCGTGCGATGAGCTATCTCCGTGGGAAGCTTAGGACGACGTATGCCCACTGTCGAGACCAATGGCATCGAGACGTACTACGAGCGCTGCGGGGACGGTCCGCCGATCGTCTTCGTCCACGGCGCGGTGGTCGACCACGGCCAATGGCTCCCGCAGGCCGAGGCGCTGAGCGACGCGTACACCACGGTCGTCTATGACGTGCGCGGCCACGGACGGACCGGCGGTTCGACGGTCGATCGGTACACGCTCGATCTCCTCGCCGACGACCTCGACGCGCTCATCGATGCGTTGGACCTCACCAACCCAGTCGTCTGCGGACTCTCGTTGGGCGGCTGTATCGCACAGGCGTACGCGACGAGGTATCCCGACCGGCTTTTGGGCCTCGTTCTCGCGGACACGTTCACGTCCGGCGACTGGCGCTGGCCCGAGCGCCTGCAGTGGGGGTTGTTGGGAGCGACGGTTCCGCTGGCCCGTTTCGTCGGGTATCAGCGAATCGAGCGGGCGATGGTGTGGCTGCAAGAGCGACTCCGGGGCGAAGAGGCCAGTGGCGATTACGCGGAGATCGAACGGTTACGCGCGAGTGGCCCGCCGATGACGACTGACGAGTTCGCCAAAGTGATCGGAGCGCTGCGGAGCGTCCCGGAGACGACGTTCGACCTCTCTGCGCTCTCCGCTCCGACGCTCATCCTCTACGGCGAGCACGAGATGGGATTCGTCAAGCGCCACGCCGCGAAACTGGCCGCAGAAATCGACGACTCGACTGTCGTCGAAGTCCCCGGCGGTGCGCACGCGTCCAACCTCGACGAACCCGAGTTCGTGACCGACGAACTTCGGCGGTTCCTCTCCGAGCGCGTCTTCACCGCTCGGTGAGGTGACGAGTCGGCGGCGCGAGAGCGACGGCGCTCACTCGATCAAAAACCGGGGCTCGGCGATCCGCTCCGATCGGCACTCTGGGCACCGTGACGGGTCGTTCAGCGGGTCGTCGAAGCCGTCAAATCCGCAGGCGCGGCACTCGGGCGGCGCGACCAGAAACTGCTCGTCCGTGTCGTCGCTGTCGATCGTCTGCGCCACGTGATCGAGGTGCCGGTAGACCGCCGAGCGCGGAATGCCGACCGTCGTCGAGAGGTCGGCCGCGTCGTGTGGCTCCGTCCGCAACGCATCGGTGATTCGCTGTCGTGTCGTCGCTTCTGTACCCGAATCGGGCATACTCGGTTCACGTATTGAGTGCGTAAATACAGACCGCCCGACGGATTGTTTGACCGCAGCACCGACCACACGTCGGGCTGTCAAATTCAGCGCGTTGGGAAACACACTTGAGAGTCCGGACAAACTGGGGGTGTATGAAGGCAGTCGTCCTCGCCGGCGGGTACGCGACGCGGATGTGGCCGATCACCAAACACCGGCCGAAGATGTTTCTCCCCGTCGGGGAGGGGACGGTCATCGACGTCATCTTCGAGGATCTGGAGGCCGACGACCGGATCGACGAGGTGTTCGTGAGCACGAACGAGCGCTTCGCGGAGACGTTCGAGGAGTTCCTCGCCGACGCGCCCTACGAGAAGCCGACGCTCTCGATCGAGGAGACCGTCGCGGAGGACGAGAAGTTCGGCGTCGTCGGCGCGCTCGCACAGCTTATCGACCGCGAGGGCGTCGACGACGACCTCGTCGTCATCGCCGGCGACAACCTCCTCTCGTTCGACGTGGGGGAGTTCGTCGACTTCTTCGAGTCGAAGGGGACACCCTGCCTCGCCGCCTACGACGTCGAGTCGCGAGAGCGCGCGAAGTCCTACGGGCTCGTGCAGTTGGAGGGCGACCGCGTGATCGATTTCCAAGAGAAGCCCGACGACCCCCAGAGCACGCTCGTCTCGATCGCGTGCTACGCGTTCCCCGCGGAGACGCTCCCGGACTTCGAGACGTATCTCGCGGACGGCAACAACCCCGACGAGCCGGGGTGGTTTATGCAGTGGCTGCAAGAGCGCGGGTCCATCCACGCGTTCACCTTCGACGGCGCGTGGTTCGACATCGGGACGCCCGAGAGCTACCTCGACGCAGTCTCTTGGTATCTCGACGGCGAGACGTACGTCCACGAGGACGCGACTATCGAGGATTCAGAGCTCGGGGCGAACGTCCACGTGATGGCCGACGCGTCGGTCTCGAACTCCCGTCTGGAACGCTCTGTCGTCTTCGCGGACGCAGTCATCCGCGATGCCGACATCCGAGACACCATCGTCGACGAGGACACCTACGTCGAGAACCTCGACCTCTCGAACGCGCTGATCGGCGCGCACTCGCATTTAGAGTAACGAGTGGGTCGGTCCTGCCGTCCCGCCTTGATTACGCACCGTTCTCTCGGTCGGACTCCCCGTCGGGCATCGTATACTCGCCGAAGTCTCCAATCGTTCCCACCGGCGGGGCCCCGAACATCACCCACGTCTGCGCGGCGTCGTCCGTCTCGTTACGAACGCTCCGCGTCGGCTCCGGGCCGACGCGGACGACACCGCCCGTTGCGACCTCGGAGACCGATCCGTCGATTTCGACGTGACCGCCGTCCAGCGCCACGTACACCTCCTCTTGTCGCTCGTGAGCGTGCGGGGCCGTCCGCTCTCCCGGTCCGAGCGTCACCGTGTTCACGCGCATCTCCGTGCATCCGAGGGCCTCGGTGAGCTTTCGATGACGGTTCCCGGACTCCGGAAAACGCTCCTGTTCGATGGCGTCGAGGTCGACGATGCTGAAATCGCTGACCATACCGCCACTTCGATCGAGAGGGGTATAGTCGAGTGGGTGTGATTCACAACGTCTTGATTGCTGCGCACGAATCCCGAGGTTCACTCGCCGAGCCGCGCGTCGGTCACGCGGATGTGCCCACGCGTGCCCTCCCAGACGGTCTCGTACGTCAACTCGATCGGTCGATCCATATGCGGGCCGTCGGTGACGAGCGTCTCGAACTCACCGCCCTCACCGAGAATATGGACGCCGTACTCCTCGCTGAGTTCCGTCAGTTCCGCGATGGCGTCGGCGTCGAGCGTCCGGCCGAGCCACGACTCGTCGAGGCCGTGCGCGGCGACCTGAACGATCGTGATCTCGAATCCGGCATCGAGCATCTCCGCGGCCAACTCGCGCGGATCGCGCTGCCAAAGCGGCGCGAACAGATCGATCCCCAGCCGGTCGCACATCGCCTGAATGCGCGAGGTCTGGAACTCGCTTTCGACCGCACCGGCTGTTACTCCGGCAATCCCGTCGTCGAGGTCCGAGTCTAACTCGACGAGCGCGTCTTCGAGCGGCTCTAGCTCGCGGTCGCCCTGCGCGCCCGCGTCGTCGACGTCGTCGGCCCCGAGGTCGCCGGGGTCGACTTCGACGAGATCGATCCCGAGGCTCTCGGCCGCGAGCCGGGCCAGCCGCGTCTCGGGGACGTGATACATGTACGAGTCGCCGCCCGGGTGTACCGTCAGGAGGTGTGAGACGTCGAGACCCTCCTCAAGCGCACGGTAGAGCGCCCACGAGGAGTCTTTCCCGCCCGAAAAGAGGCTCACCCACGAACCGGAGTCAGTCATTAGCGGTGCTAGGTCGTCAACGCACTAACGGACACCGGTTCGGGCGTCCTCGGCAGGTGAGGCGTCCTCGGCAGGTGAGGCGTCCTCAGCAGGTCAGTTGTCCTCAGCAGGTCAGTTGTCGTCAGTGGAGCGATTTGCTCCGGTATCGGTGGCAACGCTGTCGGTATCGACTGCTGCACTGTCGGTATCGGCGGCAACGCTGTCGACGTCAGTACGTCCCGTCTCTCTCGGGTGGTCGTCGTTGGTGCCGTAGATTTCGGCCTCTTTCGCCGCGGCGAGGCGCTCGACCGCCTCGACCAATCGAAACACTGCGAGGACGAACAGCCACGCGATGTAGGTACCGGCGACGATCCCGGCGAAGAGGAACCACACGAGAATCTGTCCGGCGATGACGAAGCTGTACGCGAGCGTGACGACGAGGAGGACGCCGACGGCGATCTTCGTCCGACGCGACACGGATGCAGGGAATTCGGCGGACACAGCCGCAAATGCAGAGCGAGGGTGGTAACTCTATCGGCGCGGCCGTTCGCGTCAGCGTTCGATCGTTCGGGGGGCCGTGGCGGCCTCGTTACTCCTTTCGAGTGACGTCGACGTCGTCTTCGCCTTCAATCGCGTGGTCCATCTCGGGGACCTCGCTTTCGAGCCACTCGCGGAACCATTTGACGCGGGTGAGCCGTTTGTGGGCGATGGTCTCGGCGGCGTCGGAGTTGACTCGCTCGGCGGCGTCGTGACCGCGTTCGAGGACCCGCTCGACCATCTCGGCGGCGTCCATGTGCGTCCGCGCCTCATAGCCCATCCGGAGCAGCATCAGCGCCGTGCCGTTCGCGCCGACCTTATCGAGGATGTCGGCCTCGATGAGACTCTGGGTTTCCAGCGACACGTCCGATAGGGGGCCCTGATAGGAGTGGTCGGCGATGACCTGACACACCTGCTCGACGAACGATTGCGGGAAGTCGCCGTGGGCGCTCAGGAACTCCCGAGCGACGCGTGCGCCCTCCTCTGCGTGCACCTCCTGATCGGCTTCGAGCTTCGAGATATCGTGAAAGAGCGAGGCGACGCGGACGACGTCGGTGTCCGCCCCTTCACGCGCAGCGATGTCTGTCGCCAGTTCGACGACGTTCAGAATGTGGTTGTACCGGTACTCGGCGCTGTGCCACGGGTACCACCGCATCCGGCCGCCGTCCTCTTCGCCCTCGACGCTCGCGGCGAGGTAATCGCGGACGAACCGCTTCATCTCCTCGAATTCCGCGTCGCTGACCGTCGATTCCTTGATTTCAACGCCCACGGAACCACCTCTCGTTCTCGTCGGTGGGGGGGCCAACGACGTCCGCATTCGACTTCGAGTTCATTACCAGATAGAATGGTTCTCCGGTTCTTAGGCGTTACGACGGCCACGGCGATACGGATCGGGCCCCTTCCTGCTCGCGCCAGTTCGCCTCGCCACCACCGCGACGTCTGTCGATCGCTACTCTCGCCGGGCGGCGAACAGCGCGACGGTCGTCAGCGCGCCGAGCGAAACGAGCACGTCGAACCCGAGCAGTCGACTCCGCAGTGATTCCTCGCCTGTATTGTCGATGAAAGTCCCGAGCACGCCGCCGACGAACCCGGTCGTCGACTCCAGTATCGATTCGTCGTCCTGTGTGTCGGAATCCGGGACCGCTGTCGCGGTCCGTGCGGGATCTCGGTCTGACCCGTCGGATCGATCGGCGCTGCCACCGCGTGCGCCGTCTCGACCATTCGACGCTGATTGCCCACCCGATCCACCGCCGAGCGCCTCGGTCGTCACGTTCGCCGTCTCGGTGGTCACAGACGGTAGCACCGCACGGACTGCACCGTCGACGAGCAGTTCATCGACCGGCGAGACCACGTCGACCGCGGAGGTCACGACGAACCCGTCGCCGACCGCTTGGTCGTCGAAGTCGACCGTCGCAGACCAGCGTCCGTCCGCTCCGACGACTGCGCGGACGGTCTTCAGGAACGAGGGCTCGGTTTCGTCCGTCGAGCGTATTCGGAGTTCGAGTTCGGTTCCGGGGGCGGCGTTCGTCATTCCGGCAATCGACTGGTTGGTCGCGTTGGCGACGACGACCGGATCCGCGGCCGTCGAAATGGCTCCCGCAACGAGCGCGTAGTCGTCCGTGAGCGTTCGTCCGTCGCCGTCGAGGTCACTGTACGGGCCGGTCTGATTCACCGCGAACGACGCGGTGAGGGAATCGCCGGCCTCGAATCCCGAGATCCGATCGCTGTCGTATGCGACAAAGTAGGTGTCGTTCGCCGTATCGGCGACGACGGTGGCGTTTTCTTCGGTGAGTTCGAGACGGTGTTGCCCCTCGTTGGAAGCGGACGTGTGTCGGGTGAGGTTGAGCGAATACCGCGAGGAGTCGGCGTCCGTCCCGGCCAGCGCGAAGAACGCCTCGGTCGACGTTCCGGATTGATTGGCGAACGCGCCGGCGAGTCCGGGACTCACGATCCGGTGGACGACGACGTCGCCGACGGCGACCGCGGGGGCGTCCGTCACGCGACCGGAATCGATCGCTGCGGACAGGTCGTCGCGCGTCGAAACGTCCGTGCCGCTCGGTGCGACCAAGTTCGTCAGCCCGGTCGGCGCGGCCGCGTGAACGAGGAGTGTTCCGGTGTGCTCGACCGGGGCTGTGGGGTCGTCACCGGGGCGAACCGCAAGCGGGTACTCGCTCGGATCGATCGTCTCAGAAAGGGTCAGCTCCGGGTCGATGTCGGCTGCGACGATCGTGTCGTCGGATCCGCCCTCACCCTCGCCAGCGGCACCAACGCCGAAGACGTCGCCGCCGTCGGCCGGAAGGTCATCGACATCGACCGCGGCGGCGGTGTTGAACCACACGTCGACGGCTCCGTCCCCGTCGTCGCTGACCGTCACGTTGGCGCGGAAGCCCGCTTCGGGGCTGCCGATGGTCACCGTCGCCGTCTCCGCGTATCGAAGGTCGACGCCGAACTCGACGACGTCGCCGGCGTGTTCTTCGACGGTCGCGATCCGGAACGATGTGCGCCGTTCGTCGGCGTCGACGACGCGGATTCGCTCGGACGCAGTGCTCGCCCCGCTCCCGGCGTCCGTTACGGCGACGGTGTAGTTGCCGGGGCCGACGGACGCGAGCGTCGAATCGTCGAACGCGAACGGCGTCTCGCCGTTGCCACCGAGCGTGCGGTTCCGGCGCTCGACGACCGTACTCTCCGAGTCGCGAATCGCGAGTTCGACGGTCCGATCGGCGCTGTTCGCGGTGATCGTTCCCTCGATTTCATCCGCTGTGGTAACGTTTCGATCTTCGATAGCCACGTCCAACTCGAGGGTTCGTAGCGTGAGGTCTACTGTCCGATCGCGCGTACCATCGTCGAGCAGCGTCGTGAACGCGTAGCCGCCGCTCCAGTTTCGCGCACTCGTATCGACCGTGAATAGCTGACTTCCGGGGCCGGTGGTCCCGGCGAAAACGAACGATCCCGACTCGTCTTCGACCTCGAACGACTGATCGAGATCGGCGGAACCGTCGGTGGCGAGGAACGCGAGCGTCTCGGCTTCGTAGCCGTTCGTCGATCCCGCGTCTTCCCTGATGGTCGCGCTCGCGGTCGTCACGTCGATGCTGCCCGGTTCGATCGTCTCGGTATCGAGCGAGTCGTTCACGGCGTCGATCGCAACCCGGACTGTCGATCGGGGGTCGACGGCGGTCGACGAACTCAGCACCACCTGCCCGTCACTCGATCCGTCGGCATCGAGCGTGTAACGGTCAGTCACGTCGACGCCGTCGACGGAGACGCTGATGTTCTCCGTGAGCGTCAGGCCCCCGGATTCTCCGCCCGCCTTCGAGACGTCTTCGCTGAACGGGATCTCGATGATGCTCCCGCTGTGTGTCAGCGTCGTCCCCGCGATGGTATCGGCCGAGAATTCCGTGAGAGGACCGAGAGTGAGTGGTTCAGGGTCTTGATCAACTAGTGCGGACACAGTTCGTATCGAATTAAAACTCTGATCGGAATATTCTGAAACAATTGAGTCCCCGTCGGAAACTTGTAGTACCCCTTTACTATCGGCACTATCGATTTGTTTTGTTCCAATAAATACTGAACCAGAATTATGTGTTACTAAAACTGTCTCTCCTCTTGTATAATACAATGCGTCATTGGATGCTGGTGGATTCTCGAATGTGATTGTATATGTTCCATTCTGGTTTCGTTGTAAACTCTCTATTTTGTTGTTCCCACCGTCTGTATCCCGATATTCAATATCTAATTCTGTGATCTTATTGTCTGCATTTTCATCAGCAACACTTCTGTTTGTAGTATACGTAATTGAGGTACCGGGACGTTCTCCAAAGACAGATAATTGTGATTCCGTATCTGACTCAATATTCACCACGTAGTCTTCACTCGTCGCTAGATCGCCGTCATCAACGGTCACCGTGATTGTATCTGTCTCCTCATAGGTGGACGAATCAAGAAAAATCGTTCCCTGAACCGCCACGACAGACGGTCCTCCGACGCCCGCAAGGAGACTGAGGGTGAGAAGCGCTACGAAAGAAACCGCTCGGATCTGGTTCGTGTGAGCTATCATAGAGCAAGTGGCAGAAAATCAGCAGTTCGCGGACCGAATCCTCGTTCGCAGTAACAAAAGCCAGTAACTGTTCGGCCTGACTGCTCAGTCTGGACGAAGCGTGTACACTAAAACGGCGCTGGCGTTGGTGTGTCGTCACTCGCCGGTGAGTTTGCTGACGGGATCTCTGCGGGTGAATCCGCAGCTGTCTACCGATTTTCAACCTACGTAGGACGAGCGAAATTCGATATAAATAGACTTGTATCCAATTATCTCCTCAGATAATTACTTCATATTATATGATGTTTCAATATCATACGTAGATGAAATTATTTCTGGGTATAACAACCCTCAGTGTTCTTGATTACTCGTGCGTAGAAGCGCCAATAACCTCAATTAATGAGCGACAATTCGAGAACAATGTGGCAAATAGTTATGTATCTGTGCCGTCATTAATACGACTATGGTTCAAAGACGGGGAGACCACGGAGTAGATGTCGTCGAGCGTTGGGACCGGGTTTTCAGGTGTGTGTCTGCGGAACCTCGCCGACAAATTATTAGTTCCCTGTTGGATGCCGCGCCCGGAGAGGCTGTGCCGCTTCCTGACGCGGCCATTAACCCGAATCTCTCCGTCGACGTCGATTCGCTACGGGTCGAACTCTATCATCAGCACCTTCCGCTGTTGGCCGAGAACGGATTCGTCGAGTGGAATCGGAACCCGTTAACTGTGACCCACGGTCCCCGCTTCGAGGAGATTGGGGTCTTGTTCGAGGCGCTGCACACCTACGCAGAGCAGCTACCTGATCCGCTCGTGAACGGCTGCCAGCGGCTCGAAGTCGAACGGCAGTTTTCGTCGTCAGATTAAGCGGTATTCCGAAACGGTGGGAGTGGGGTCCACATTGACTAGCGACACCGCTGCATCGTCGTCGTCGACTTTTGAACACGAGTGATCCTCCCCGTCCGGAGCAACCACGATAACGCGTTTCAAAAACGCCTCCTCTTCAGAACCCGAATACTGGGACGAATCGGAACGTGAGGTAGGCACCGGCTGTCGCGATAGCCGGCACGACGTTCTGCATCAGGACGACTCGGGCGGTCATCACGGGGTTGAATAACGATCCCGGACTGGGGATGTCCTCGGCGTCCTCCGCGCCGATTGGCGGAAGCGGTTCCCCCTCCTCGTCGGCCGCCAGCGCGTTGACCGTGACCGGGGCCCCGCCGTCGCCAGTGACGATCTCCGGACCGGTCATTGGTCGGGTCGCCCGGCCCCAACCCAGCCCCACGATGGACATCGTCGCGATGATGACGAAACTCGCGGGAATGCCGAGCGCCGAGAGGAAGACGACCAGCGTCGAGGAGACCGATGCGACGACAATGGCCGCCGTCAGAGGTAGCTCCGTGATGTCGCTGCCCATCGTTTCCAAGGTTCGTCGAGCGATGGTGAACGATCCGATGGCGACGGCGATACCACCCAAGACGATGGCCGGGTTCATCGCCAGTTCACCGCTGCCGACCAGCGGTGCGACGGCGTTCGCGATGTTCGAGGTACCCGACGAAAAGGCCATCAGACACCCGATCGCGACGACGGTGAACGTCCCGGCTAGCTCCCGGCGGTTGGTCGTCTGATGAACTCGTGGAACGGGGACGAGACCGGACCGGTCCACGTCGAACAGTGGGCCCGAACTGCGTTCTATGGCTATCAGTCCGTTCAGTCGCGCGTAAAAATATCGACCGATGATCAGCGAAACCCAGAACCCCACGATAGGCGAGACGACCCACCAGATGACAATCTGACCCATCACGGCGAAGTCCAGCACACCACCCGCCAGCGCGAGACCGGCGATTGCCCCCACAGCAGTCATCGAGGTCGACGCCGGAACGCCGAAGAGGTTCCCGACCAGCAGCGCGATTCCGATGAAGAAGAGCACCACGATAGAGGATTCGAGCGTGAAGATACCGGTGTCGACGACCAGTTCGGTGCCGAGTTTCGTCACGACGTTCCGACCGAGCGTCCACGCACCGATGAAAAAGAACACGCCCATCAGCGCCGCAGCGACGGGCTTAGAGATGACGTCGGCACCGACGGCCGGCCCGAACGCCGGGCCAGTGGTCGACCCGCCGATGTTGTAGGCGACGAACATCGCGACGAGGATGCCGACCACCAGTAGCGGGCTGATCATTTGTCCTCTGTTTCGTCGGCTTTGTCTGCTCCGTCCGCCTCGTCGCTTCCACTCTCGTCCGCTCGCTGTTCTTCGAGGGTCTTTTCGACCGTCTCACCGACCTTCTCGTCCACCGTCTTTTCTACGGTTTCTCCGACTGTCTCTTCGACGGTCTTCTCGACCGTTTCCTCGACCGTTTCCTCGACCGTTTCACCGACCGTCTCCTCGACGGTCTTCTCGACAGTCTCGCCGACTTTCTCGTCTACCGTTTTTTCCACCGTCTCGCCCACTGTCTCCTCAACTGTCTTCTCGACCGTTTCACCGACCGTCTCCTCGACGGTCTTCTCGACAGTCTCGCCGACCTTCTCGTCTACCGTTTTTTCCACCGTCTCGCCCACTGTCTCCTCGACGGTCTTTTCGACGGTTTCACCGACGGTCTTCTCTACTGTCTCGCCGACCTTCTCGTCGACCGTCTTTTCGACCTTCTCCTCGACAGTTTTCCCGACCGTCTCGTTGACGGTCTCACCGACTGTCTCGTTGACGGTCTCCTCGACGGTTTCCTTGACCGCCGTCGTCATCCAGTTCGGATCGAAACGAGCCATCTTCCAGACGACGTGGAGGACGTAGGAGAGCAGCACCCCGAATCCGAACGCCAGCCCGACGACGTTCCCGGCGACGACGATCAGTCCGACCGAGACTGCGATCAAGAGGCCGTAGGTCAGGTCAACGAGAGAGTCGACGCGACTCGGATTCACGCCACACCCGCGCCGGCGATAATTCGGCTGGATAGAATGAATCTGGACTCAATATATGTGTGTAAATGCATATAGATGTTAGATCCCACTCCCGTAAGTAAGTTGGCAACGAGATTTCTATCGAGCGTCGGTGGCTGTGTGTGGTGAAATCCCGCCGGCTATCGTAGCGTTTGCACTCGTTTCCACGCGCGCCATCCACGGCTGAAGGACTAGAACGACAAAGGACATAGTCCCGGGCGGATTCGAACCGCGAGGACTCGAATTCTCTCGTCCTCTGGGTTACGAATCCGCGAGGATTATCCGCTCCTCACGTTCGTTCGTCGCAGGATAGTCCCGGGCGGATTCGAACCGCGAAGGCACGAATCCTCGCGCCTTCTGCTTCGAATCCACCATCTGCTATTCGTGCTCACTTCGTTCGCACAGAATAGTCCCGGGCGGATTCGAACCGCCGTCATGGGCTCCAAAGGCCCATATGATTGGCCACTACACCACGGGACTGCACCCGTAACTCTCGTCGCGGTGTTTGAAAACCCATCGGGTTGCGACGACGCCGTCACTCGGCTGCGTCCGTGGGGCACTGACTCTTCGAACCTGCGCGCTCGTCGGCCGATGGGCATCGTTCGACCGAAAACCCGCCGCACTCCGGGCAGACGTGATACTGCACTTCGTACACCGATTCACAGCCCAAACATCGGTACTGGGCCGTTCGGTCGGCTCCCGCCCTCGCTTCGCGGGGCTCCCATCCCGCAAAATCGAGGAGACGGCTGATCGCCGCTGTCCCATCCATACGCGCTTCTGTTTCGGAAGGGCCTTGAAGCCCTAGGCTTCGTCGACGCCGAGCGATCCGCGGTTCGGTCAGTCCGCGCGCTGTTCGGTTTCGGCACCCTCAGTACCGATTTTGAGGTGGCAGCACGCGTCCGCCTCGGGGTCGAAACAGTCCGGACAGTCGTCGTTTCTGTCGATGATCGTGTCCAGCCGCTCCGCGACGAGATCGTCGATAACCGGTTCGAGTTCGCGCGCTTCCGCACGGAACTCCGAGACCGACAGGACGTTCGCGAGGAAGCGTTCGATGATACAGTACGTCTGGAGGGCGTCGCGGGCCTGAACGATCCCCTCGTCGGTGAGCTTGACACCCTTGTACTTCTCGTGCTCGGCGAGCCCCCGCGATTCGAGCTTTCCGATCATCTCGTTGGCGCTCGCCGGGCTCACGCCGAGCCGATCCGCGAGCGCACCGGTCGATGCGGGACCGTTCTCCATCTGCTGGAGGAGGTAGATCGCCTTGACGTACTGATCTGCCGTGTTCATTTCCGACCTCCGTGCCGCGTCGTGTTTCGTCTCATTATCGGTTGTTCATCAGCTTGGTGACTTCTTCGACGCCGTCGGCCTCCTCCTCGCGGATCTCGACGAGGGTGTCGATGAGGTGGTCGCGATCGATTCCGAACGATTCGTCCGACGCGCGCAACGCGCCGATGAGGTCGTCGTAGAACTTGTACGCGGTCTCCTCGTTACACAGCTGATCGTAGAGGATGTCGTCGAAATCGTCGGGTTCTGTGCCGCCGTACTGTGCCTCGACGAGCGTCTTGATCTCCTCGAACGGGATGCTCTCGGCGTCGAGGTCCTCGATGAGTGCTTCGAGCCGCTTGCGGTGCTCCGCCGATTCGGCGGCAGCGTGTTCGAGGAGCGATTCGATCTCCGAATCCAACGCCGGCGCGTCGTCGAGCGATTGGTAATGGTGATACGACCGGGCTTCGACGACCTCCTCGAGGACGATTCCGATCTGGAGGAGCCGCGCGAGTTGGCGGTCGGACGTGACGCGGTGGCCGACGCTCACGGGCACACCTCCCGGTTTACGGCCGACACACGGTTCATACTCGTTCGGTGGATACTGACGGACTTAAGCGGTTCCCTCGTGGTCTGGGGGGTCAGTCCTATTCAATAGTCGGTGCCCTTCGGTGGCTGCCGTCGGTTCGGTGGCCGTCGTCAGTTTGGTGGCTGTCGTCAGTTTGGTGGCTGTCGTCAGTTTGGTGGCCGTCGTCGGTTCGGAAACCGTTTTGCCGGCTGGGTCCCGACTACGGGTATGTTGTACGACGCGGCCGAGGAGCCCGCATCGTTGACGCCCACAGAGGTTCGCGAGGCGTACGAAGCCCAACTCAGAGCCGTCGTGACCGCTTTCGGCGTCGACCCCGTCGCCGCCGACGCCGACGTCGATCGCGACACGATCGCAGCGCTCGCTGACGGGGCGGTCCCCCAGCTTCGAGTCGAAGACGCCGCGTCGATCCTCGCGCTCGACGACGACTGCCCGGACGCCGAATCGATCGTGCTCGAACTCCGCGATCACCTCCTGATGGCGATGACCACCGGCGTCGTCGACGTCGACGCCATCGCCTCGAACGTCGATCTGGATCTCACCGGCCAAGAGGTCCAGCAGGCGCTGGAGGGACGAACGGCGATGACACTCGAACAGCTCGCGGCGATCCAGCAGTATCTCGCGGAACGGAACGACCGGTGATATTCCGAGTCGTCATCGTCGGCTGCGGGTACGTCGGCCTCGAACTCGGTCGACAGCTCCGCGAAGCCGGCCACGAGGTCACCGGCGTCCGTCGATCCGACGCCGGCCTCGATGCTGTCGCCGCCGCGGGCCTCGAACCCTGCCGAGCGGACGCGACCGAGCCCCATACCCTCTCGGCGCTTCCCGACGCCGACTGGGTCGTCTTCGCCGCCAGCTCCGGCGGCCGCGGTGCCGACGCGGCGCGCCGAGTCTACGTCGAGGGGCTCCGAAACGTCATCGACGAGTACGCCGCCCGCGAGTCGCCGCCGGATCGACTCGTCTACACCTCTTCGACGGGCGTCTACGGCGACCACGACGGCGACTTCGTCGACGAGGAGACGCCAATCGATCCGACCACGGAGAAGACGCGCGTTCTGGCGGCGGCCGAGCGCGTTGCCCTCGAAGAGGCGGCCGCGGCCGGGATCGACGGGACGGTCGCCCGGTTCGCCGGCCTGTACGGCCCGGACCGGTACCGACTCGGCCGCTATCTCGACGGACCGGTGACCGAGGGGTATCTGAATATGATCCACCGCGACGACGCCGCCGGTGCGGTCGCCTTCTGCCTCGACTCGGACGTCGCACGCGATGAGGTCGTCCTCGTCGCCGACGACGAGCCCGCCGACAAGTGGACGTTCGCCGACTGGCTCGCCGAGGAGTGCGACATCCCGTCGCCGCCGAAGCGCACGATCGAGGAGCGACTCGCCGCTTCCGACCTCTCCGACGCGCCCCGGCGTCGACTCCAGACGAGCAAGCGCTGCTCGAACGATCGGCTGCGGGAACTGGGCTACGAGCTCAAGTATCCGACGTACCGAGCGGGATACCGAGCGGCGATCGAGGCGTTCCTGTCCGGGGCCGACCCCGACGAGATCTGATAGGACACCTGAATCGAACTTCCGTTCGTCCAGTATGATCGACAGATTCGGGGAATCTTCTTGAGGGTGCACTCTCACTCGGGAGGTATGGGTCTCTCACGCTCCGGTCTCGCGCAGCTCTCGCGCTCGGAGCTAGTCGACTCGCTCATCTCGCTCGTCATGGCGTATCCGGCGGTGGCGCTGGCACTCCTCGTCGGTGCGTTCGCCAGCGTCGTCGGCGTGTACGCGCTTCGACGGTTCAAACGACCGATGGGGACGCGATTTCTCGAAGCCGTCGCGGGCCTTGACGAGGTCGCGGTGTTGCTCCATCCCAACCCGGATCCGGACGCGATGGCGACCGGTGTGGCCGTCGCGACACTCGCAGAACAGGCCGGAACGCCCGCTTCGATCCAGTATCCGGGACAGATCCGACACCAAGAGAACCGCGCGTTTCACACGGTCCTCGATCTCGACATCGAGCAGATCGATCACGTGAGCGACGTCGCGGCCGAGCACGTCATCCTCGTCGACCACAACCGCCCGCGGGGGTTCGCTGGCTCGGACAGCGTGCTCCCGCTCGCCGTCGTCGACCACCACCCCGGCGACGGCACCGGGGAGGCGTTCACCGACGTCCGAACTGACTACGGCGCGGCGTCGAGCATCGTCGCGGAGTACTTCGAGGACGTCAACGGCAAGCCGGTCCCGCCGGCCAAACACGCCAGCGAGGTCGACGCGCCCTATACGGTCCCGTCGACAGTCGCGACCGGCCTACTCTACGGCATCCTGACCGACACGAAGCGGCTCACCTCCGGCTGTTCGGCCGCGGATTTCGCCGCTGCGGGGTATCTGTACGCCGGCGTCGACGAGGACCAACTGGATCGGGTCGCGAACCCGGAGGTCTCGACGGAGGTCTTAGAGCTCAAAGCCCGTGCGATCGCGGGGCGCGACGTCCGCGGCCCCTTCGCGATCAGTGACGTCGGCCGCGTCTCCAACGCGGACGCGATCCCGCAGGCGGCCGACGAACTGATCCAGTTGGAGGGCGTTACCGCGGTCGTGGTTCTCGGGGAGCGAAACGGCACGATCCACCTCTCTGGTCGTTCTCGCGACGATCGCGTTCATATGGGCCGAACGCTCGGTTCGGCGCTCGACGACTTCCGCGACGGCTCCGCAGGCGGACACGCCCGGATGGGTGGCGGACAGGTCTCGCTGTCGGACGGCGATATCTACACCGAGTTCGGCGGGACGATCACTCGGAACGACCTCCGCGAACGGCTCTTCGAATCGCTCTCGGGCGACGTGTGATTCTGTGATCGATCGACGCTTGATCCGACGCCCGTTTACCCGGCGAATCCGTAGGCTCCGATATGGCGACGAGTCAGGGGACGTGGGGCTACCGCGACCGCTTCGGCGACGCCTTCGCGCGGACGTACTTCCGCCGGTTCGGTCCGGGCGTCGCCTCCAGCGTCGGCCTCGGAACGTACCTCGGCGAGCCGACCGACGAACAGGACGAGCGCTATCGCGAGTGCATCACCGAGGCGCTCTCCTCGGGGATCAACGTCGTCGACACGGCGATCAACTACCGCTGCCAGCGCAGCGAGCGCGTCGTCGGCGACGCGCTCCGGCAGGCGGATGTCGATCGCGAGGAGGTGGTGCTCGCGACGAAAGGCGGGTTCGTTCCGTTCGACGGGAGTCGACCCGAGGATCCGGCCGCGTACGTCCGGGAAACCGTCCTCGACGCCGGACTGGCCGACTCGGCCGATCTCGCGCGCGGGAGCCACGCCATCGCGCCCGACTTTCTGGACGCGATGCTCGATCGGTCGCTGTCGAACCTCGGCGTCGATACCGTCGACTGCTACTACGTCCACAACCCCGAGACGCAACTGCACGCGCGGAGCCGGGCCGAGGTGTACGACGCCCTCGAAGCGGCGTTCGAGCGCCTCGAACGACGCCGCGCCGCGGGCGACATCGGCGGCTACGGCGTCGCGACGTGGGCGGCCTTTCGGGTGCCCCGCGATCACGACGCGTACCTGTCGCTCCCGGAGGTCGTCGCCCGGGCCGAATCTGCAGCCGAGACCGTCGGCGTCGCTGACGACGGTCTCACCGCGATCCAACTCCCGTTCAACGTCGCGATGGCGGACGCGTTCACCGTGTCGGCGCACCGACACCCGACCGACGACAGAGACGTCAGCGCGCTCGAATACGCGCAGGCGGCCGGCCTCGACGTCGTCGCGAGCGCGACGCTCGCACAGGGCGACCTCGCGGCGTCGATCCCGGCGGGCGTCGACGCGGAGTTGACGGGTGACACCGCCGCGCAACGAGCGATCAACTTCGCCCGGAGCGCCCCTGGCGTCACGACTGCGCTCGTGGGCACGAGTTCCCCCCGACACGTACCGGAGAACGTCGCCGCCGGAACCTTCGAACCGCTCGGTGCGCGAGCATTCGACGCCGTGTTCGAGTAATAGAGCGTGGTATCTGCTGCGATTCGCTACTTTCGTCCGGCGACTATCGGAGTTGCTTCCGGCGACTACCGGAGTTGCTTCCGGCGACTATCGGAGCTCCTTCCACTCCCGATCGCAGTTGGGGCACCGTCGGACCGTATAGACCTCGTCGGGGTCGTTTTTCGTTTTCAACGACTCGCCGCACTCCTTGCAGTTCAACCGGCCGTAGGTGTCTTTTTCCAGCTCCCCTGCCCGAAGCCCCTTCCGAGTCGTTTTCATATTCGATCCCTCGTTCCCACAGGGTAAAAAGATCGGTATCTCGCCGGTCTGGCGGGCG
>Ga0207851_100368_pt1 | contig 25044 bp, 22 predicted proteins | sample A23E3SouthBayCA_FD_187747 | JGI IMG/M metagenome (GOLD analysis project Ga0207851, IMG submission 187747) | Aerobic enrichment media microbial communities from Eden Landing Ponds, California, USA - A23 E3 (SPAdes) | ecosystem: Environmental > Aquatic > Marine > Unclassified | place: Emeryville... | reverse complement strand
AAAGAGAATAATGCATGGGGATTCGTCCATATCAATCAACAACCCGAGTACGTAGCGATGTACATATCTGATGATGTCCAGCAGATACGCTACGTAGCTCGTGTGCAACAAATAGTCCCGGCTGCTGATGCCACTCTTGCCCGAACGCTGGAGTCATATATTGGCGACCAAGCGGAGTTCGATGAAGGCAAGAAGGTGATTGTCTTCGAACCTGATTCGCTATACGAGTTAGAAGATCCAATAGAGTACGAAAGCCGAGTTCCGTACTCTCTACGCTACACAGAGCTGGGTCGGTTCAAGGAAGCAGAGACAACTGACGATATTCTGTGAGGTATCTGAATCTGATGTCTATTTCAGGGATAATCACGACCAGATAGCTTGGATTATTCTTCGAGGTAGGTCGTTACCTGTTCCTGTAGATGCTTGAACGCATCCTCGGCAGTGGCCACGTCAGAACCACCTGTGATGACTATCTTTCCGTTGATAAAAACCAAGAGAACGGCCGGGTGGTCAGCGGGCCGATAGATGAGTCCGGGGAACTGTTCTGGCTCATATTCCACGGATTCCAAACCCAACGCGATAGAGAGCGTATTCAAATCGACCGGGTCATCCAGCTGTGCCGTACAAACGACGTTCTGTACTTTGAATCCGGTTTCAGTCTCTGCGTCTACGATGTCCAGCTCGGATAGTGTCGTGAGGAACGCGCCGTTCGTCTCGTCCAGCTGTTCGAACGTAGAGCACCCACTGATGATGTATTTCCCACTCCGATAAACTGTGATGAGCGGACCACCCGCAACAAGTCGAAGATAGAGACCATGATAGTTTGAAGGGTCGTATTCGGTGTACGGTAGGTCCAGATCGGACTCAACCTCGGCGATATCGAGTTCCACACCTAAATCTCCCGACCCGACAGCGTTCGCAATAGAAATCATTCGTCCTTTGCCTCTGTAGGAGAGATGACGTACGCCGCTGTTGCTAATTCCGGTTCTTGGGGAGTAACGTGCTTCTCTTCCTCAAGCCGGGATAGCTCCTCTTCACGTTCCCGTCGTAGACTTTCGAGCTTCTGCTTCGCGTTTCCAATCGGCGCGGACATATCCGCACCCTGCTCAGCACGGTGTTGGTACTCCTCTAACCGATCTCCCCATTCTTCGATTTGCTCTTCGAAGTATCGCTCAGCGTGCTCGCGTTTGATTTCGATCTCCCGTTCTCGTTCGGTTCGGGCCTCCTCAGCGAACGACTCAACGTGCGTCCATGCTTCCATCTCTGCGGCCTCGTAGAGGTCCTCCGCCATACTCGAGAGCCGATCAACCTCGTGAGACGATGAGATATCGCTGGGACCCGTCGTCTTCGAGAGCTCAGGAACATCAGTCGTTACACTACCATCCGGGTGAACATAGAGACGAACGAACTTCTCAGTCACCACATCGCCGGCACCGGAGACATAGCCAAGGCGGTAATTGAACAGGATCCCAGGCGTTTGAGACCCCGTCGCAGCGACCTTCGTCGCAATTTCACCTTGGATGCGTTCGCTGTCAAGGCAGAATTCGATGAGCGACTCGACGAGAGGATGGTCAAGAGAGATGAAATCGACGTCATCCGTGTCCATCGCGATGTCCTTGGTGAACGTGGCCCGTGGATACTGGCACGCCACCTGATTCCCACTGAGGGCCTCGGGGACATCCAACTGGAACACATCCCCTTCCATCCGGGCCGGTCCGGGTCGAACACCCTTGATAGAGCCGCCGAATTCGTCGAAGAACACTCGCACGAGCGTCTCGATATCATCCTCAGAGACCTCGCCGTGCTGACTGCGTTCGATCACGTCGAGAATCTCGTCGTCCTCACTGGAGAGGTCAAACCGATCTCGAATTAGGAACTCGTTTTCGACAGTCTGGATCGCTTTGCGTTTCTCTTCGATTGTTGCCTCGACATCGGCGACGATCTGCTCGGTCGGCTCTCCATCGGCGATGGCCGCCATAATTGTCTCATCAAGATCGACATCCTCGAGAACGCGACCGAGTACATCCGAACGCATCCCGAGATCTGATTCGATCTGGTTCGTCTTCTCGATAAGCAGATTGAGAATCTCACTCTCCCGAGTATCGGCGAAGAAGAGGTTGCGTATCTCGACCGTGTGTTCCTGGCCATAGCGGTGGAGCCGTCCCATCCGTTGGTCGATTCGTATTGGGTTCCAGGGGAGGTCATAGTTCACCATAATATGGGCGAACTGGAGGTTTAGCCCCTCTTGGGCGGCGTCCGTCGCAAGCATCAGATTGGCTTCCTCTTCGAACTTCGTCATCTCCTCACGTCGACGGGATTGATCGAGGTCACCATAGACCTGTGCGACATCATGTTCGGCAAATACCTCGTCGCGAAGATACTCCAGCGTATCAGTGTACTCGGTGAATATCAGGACCTTCTCATCGTGATCCTCTGAGAGGATGCGGTCGACGAACTGCCGGAGTAACCGTGCTTTTGAATCCGTTTCGATGTTTTTGGCCTGCTGCCAGAGCTGTTTCACGCGGTCCAATTCCTGCTGGACCTGCGATTGGTTGAGCGTAATCGTGACCGTCTCAAGCGCCTCTTCAACGCGGTTGCGTTCAGCGTCGGTCAGTGTCTCCGGTTCGGTACTGTACCGTGGAATGAGGTCTTGGACATCGTCAGGGAGATCCTCAGCGACAGCGTCGTTCTGTATTGCCCGCATCCGGTTTTCGAGAGACTTGCGGATTGCGTAGATGCTCGACACTAGCCGCTTCTGGTAGATGACCATCGTGAACCCCGCCGCCTGATTCTCCTCCTGCTGGGCGAGGTTGTAGTACTCGCGGATGTACTCGGTGACATCGTCGTACAGTTTCCGCTCCTCGGAAGTCATCTCGACCGGGAGGGCCTCGATGTTTTTTTCCGGGAACATTCGGGTCCCGTCTGTCTCATACATATCGTCCTTCAGTCGTCGGATCATCAGGTCCTCCAGTGCGTCAGGGCTGATCTGTGACTCATGGCTGAAGCGATACGGATCAAGCAAGCTCAAGAGGAAGTAGAACTGATCCGATTTCCCCTTGTGAGGGGTTCCGGTGAGGAGGAGCAACGCATCGGAGTTGTCGGCAACAGCCTCACCAACTTTGTACCGTTCTGTCCGTTCAACCGAGTCATCACTCGACCGGCGGGCAGTAAGGTGATGCGCCTCGTCGAATACAGCGATGTCCCATTCCTCGTCAAGGTTCCCGAGGGCATCAAGGACGGATGCTCGGTCTGAATCAGGATCATCCGTCGTTTGCTTCGCGAAGTCGATGGAGGTGATAATGAGGTCTTCTTGCTTCCAGACGTTCTGATTGGGGTGGGACTTCCGGTGTGTGCGGACCGTCTCGCGGTCGTAGATGACGAAGTTACGATCAAACTTCTCTCGCATCTCCTCCTGCCACTGGACGGTCAACGGCGCTGGCGCTACAATGAGTACACGGTCAGCCCGATCGCGAGAAATGAGTTCTTCGATGACAATGCCAGCTTCGATGGTCTTCCCGAGGCCGACCTCGTCGCCGATAAGATAGCGGTGGTCGTAGGAGTTGAGGATCTCGTAGGCGGCCTGTACCTGGTACGGTTCGATCTCGATGCGGTTGCTGGTCAACGAGAGGAACCGGTCGTACTTGTAGGCGAGATCCAGCCGGATCGCCCGCTCTCGAAGGTCGTAATGGAGCGGGGCGTCGGATTGGCCGGCCGCGAGGCGGTCGACAAGCGAATCAAGTTTCTCGATGTGAGGGAGGCCGCTTGGGAGTTTGCGGAGCTGGCCCTCCGAGGTGTAGACGTGGAGGAGGTGGCCGCCGTTGGGCCGTTCCTCGATTTTCGTGATTTCTCCACGCCCGCCGGCGAACTTAACGTGGTCGCCAATTTCGAAGTTATTCATAGTAAACTACCGATTTGGCGGCTCCTCCATCAGCCAACCCGTAGAAGGTGCGCTCCTTAACAAGCAAGTCCTCGAGATAATTGAGGTACTCATTGATGACACAGGTGAGTATATTCTCGTGACGATTGTCGATGAACGGAGATACATTCTACAGTATGATGAAAGAAGAGTCATTTCACATTCCAACTCCCTTGAGCAGAGTTATCACCAACTCAATTGTGTCTACTGCGAGTGATTCGTTTGTTACACCAGTTATGACCACTTTTCCAGTCGCAAAAACCAGGGCAACTGAATCAATAGATGGACGAAATATAAGACCAGGGAACTGCTCAGGCTCGTATTCTACATTTTCCAGTCCGGCGTGGATAGCTAATGCCGATAAATTAATATTGTCTTCAAGATCATATGTGAATACCATATTCTTGATGGAAAAATGCAGATCTTCCTGACTGCTTGTAACACCCATCTTTTCAAGTAAACCAAGAACATTTGAGCGTGTGTTTTGTAGCTCATCTTCTGATGTCGCACCACTGATAATATACTTTCCAGTTCGTGCTACAACCACGGTTGGACTTTCGTCTTTAAATTTGAAATATAATCCTGGGCCTTTGATATAGACAATTTCGAGCGGCAAATCATCAGCTAATCTGCAGAGGTCTATTTCAACGTCAAGTTCCCCAGAACCTACTATATTAACAACTTCTAATTTATTATTCATACTTGATCAACTGTCTTGTCGGGGAAGGCCACCGGGGATTTGCGAAGCCGTCCCTCTGTGGTGGAGAGATAAGGAGATGACCGCTGTTCAGCTGTTCCTCGATCTTCGTGACTTTGCTATGTCTACCAGCGAACTTGACGCAATCATCGACAACGATGTCAGTCATCCTTCTTCCGACTCAACGACTTCTATTTCCTCATCGGTCAACCCGTAGAGATCATAGACGATTTCGTCGATGAGTCGGTCAGTCTTTCCGATCTTCTCGTCCAACTCTTCGGCACGCTCTTTTGTTTTAATATACCTCTGTAGATCGTCGACGACCTCGTCAGGGTCAGGGAGTGTGATGACCTTCAGCCGGTCAATTAGCGAGTTCGTCTTCGTGGCATTGTCTCGGAAGCCTGCGAAGCCGTCAGCCTCCTCAACCGCGACTGGGACGAACGCTCCGACCAGCGCGGCTTCCTCCTCGCTGAGGTCGGTCAGTGCGAACGCCTCCTTATAGTCGGTTTCCGTGTATCCCCACTGATCGGTGTCGTGTTCATTCTCGTTCTCGGGCTTGTAGCGGGCCGTTGCGTAGATGGTAACGCGACGACCGTCACGTTCGGTTTTCACGTCACCGACACGAAGGTTTTCGTAGTCTTCGCTGGTGGCGTTAAGGATGCTGGAGTTAGTAGGCTGAAAGAGCCCGATATCGGGAAGAGTATGGCCTTCAGTGTAGTTGCCCAGGTAGTCGAGGAGATTGAGGTTGAGGTCTCGAAGTGAGTCATAATCTGATTCGATACTCTGTGCTAAGAAGGACAAAACATCGTGCTTAGTTCGGTCTGATTGTTGGTGGAGGTGATCGACGAATTGTTCCAGTGAGGTATTCGAATTGATATACTCCGTATACTCTGAGTTAGTGTTGTAGTCATCAGACTTCGAAGAATATACATCAAGATCTTTTATTGGGAGTTTTCGTAGATGGGACGGTTTGACTTCATATTCATCAAATACCCAATTGAAATACGAATCAAGCAATTCCGAGTTCAGGAGTGCTAAAATATAACCTAAGTCATAGTCCACTTCGTCATTCAATACAACGTTAGATACACGATTTAGGTTATAATACTGTTCGCGGTCAAGAGTTGCAACTAGTTTCCGAGCAAGCCCCCGTCGGGTCCTCTGGAGTAGAATTTTGTCATCTGTAAAAATATACTCAGGAGGAAGTGAACGGGCTTTGTCCCCATACTCTTCAATTAATTCGGGATCATAACATATCCACTCGCCACTCCATTCCAGGTGATACCGATCAATATCTCTGCCCGAAACCATCTGATGGTACCGATCATCTTCTTTTTCCTCACTCACCATCACATCGCGTATATACCCTGTGTTTATTCCTACAGTCACATATGCCAATTTTTCCAGCAGGATCTCTCTTTCCATCTTGTCGACAATATTTCTGCGTTCAGGCGAAATTGAAATATTGAAAATTTTATTTTCTGAGGACTCGAATTCAGATTGATGAATGTCGTATTCTTGACTCGGAGATTGTAGATTCTGTCCATCTTCATTGAATCGAATCCGAGTATCCGTGGGTTCACTACCCACTTCCAGTGTCTGGATTACACTTTCAAGAGTTACACCATCAAACACCCCTTGACCAAGATAGTATATTTCCTTTACCGACGAATTGTTTAGAATATATTCGCGGAATCTTTCCATCTTATCGGCAGATAGATATGTATTCGGAATTATATACGAGGTCCTTTTGCCATCCTTTGTCAAGTTAATTGCCTTCTCAGTGAAATAGACGTAGTTCTCATAATTGTACTGATGTGAATCATATTCTGAAGAGAGGTATTCTTTCTCAGCATCACTCGGAATCTCTCGGTATCCATATGGGGGATTACCAATAACGGCATCGAACCCGGCGTCAGCTAATCGTTCACCCTTTTCTCCATAGTAAGCGACCGGGAACTCAAGTTCCCAATGGAAGAACGTCTCCTCTTCGGCTATCGCCTGTGCACTCTCGAACCAGTCTTGCTTTTTGATTTCCTGCCACGTATCGTCCCGGAGTGCCTCGGCCATCCGTTTGTAGGCGTCCTCAGGGATATCCACCCCGAACGCTTCGGCTGTGTGGACGTTCGCCATCGCCAACAGGCGCTGATATAACGGATCGTCCCTGACGTCCTCGAAGGCCGCCTCCATCTCCTTAACGTCCGCTAGGGATTCGTTATCGATAGAGAGCAAGTCTTGAAAACGGTCCATCACGTGCTCTAGGGCCTGCTGACGCGTTCGCGTGAACGACTGTTGGAGGGTAAGCTGTCCGTCCTCACTCGCAGATTCGCCGTTGTCAAGCACATCCTCAATATCGCTCCCGATGAGCGAGTTGCCCGTCTTCAGATGGTGGTCGAGGAAGGCAAGTGGCTGTTCAGCGGCGAGGGTGCGGAGCCACAGCGACACCTTTGATAATTCCACCGCGAGCGGGTTTAGATCGACACCATAGATACACCGCTGGGCGACCTGCCGGCGCGCCCAGTTGATGTCACGTGACTGGTCGATAGACTCAATTCCTTGCTGTTCAGCCTGTCGCTCTTGCGCGTTGATAATCTCACGGGCGAGGTAATCAATCGCGTTCGTCAGGAAATGTCCGCTCCCCATCGCTGGGTCGAGGATTTTCAACTCGAACACTCGTTCTGCGAAATCCTCGGCAAACTGGCCTCCACCCTCCTTCCCCCAAGGATCACTAGCTAACAGGTCCTGGTAGATATCGTCGACGAGCGGTCCAAGCGTCTCCTCGACGATGTACTCAACGACGTACTCTGGCGTGTAGTAGGATCCCGTCGCTTTCCGTTCACCAGCACCAGTCGAAAGGTGGACTTCTCCCTCCTCGACGATCACCTCATCACCCTCGCCGGCGGGGACGTACTCACCGTCTTCCAGTGCGAGCGGTTCGTCGGCGACGTCGAGCTGGTACTCGAGAAGCCCTTCGTAGATGCTTCCGAGGTGGCGGACGTCCAGCGACGAGTAGTCGACGAAGATCTTCCCGCCGCCGTTGCCGTTCTGACTCCGGGTGAGCAGTTCGATGACTTCAGCGAGGTACGCGTCACCCGCCTGGTGGTTCGCGAGGAACCGGGCTTCGACGCTATCGTCCTCGTCCGGATCAGTTCTGAACAGCCCACCGTTGTACGCCGGGATGTAGAGGTCCTCCTCCGGGATACCACGCGACTTGCTCCCCTGGTCGATGAGTTTGAACAGCTCGTCCAGTCGGTCCCAGAGGTTATCCTGCCAGTCGCGATACTTCGGATTCGGGCTGTCGAGTTCCTCAGCGACGTCCTGCTTGAGTGTATTCAGACTGTAGGATTCCTCGTAGATCTCGTTGTTCGTGTCGAGCAGGTCACGACCCTCACTCTCTGCATAGAGCACGAAGATGAGCCGGTAGAGGTAGATAAGCGAACTGTCGTGAATAAGATCGAGATCGTCCTTGGAGAGATCGTTGTCCGGGTACTGCATGAATCCCTCCGAGAGCACCTTGATTGCCTCGTAGATATTGTCTTGGAGGTCCTCCCCCAACTCCTGGGCGAAGACGTTGGACTCATCGTAAACTTCGTCCAAGAAGCACTCGCCGCTGGAGTCCTCGAGGAATGCACCGTGCCTGAAGAAGAGGTAGAAGTATTTGAAGTCCTCAAGATCGCCCTGTTCGAGAACGGTCGGTAGGTCGATCTCGTAGTAGGAGTCGAGGCGGTGGCTCGTCGGACCGTAATAGAGCCGCCACTTCTTCCCGTCGGTGAGGACGGCCCACCGCGCCGGCGTCTCCTGTAGGTAGACGTGAATCTGGTAGCTCGGGTTCTCGAAGTCCCGCTCGTGTTCCCCACTACCACGGGTGTCGAGTGGCCGACCCCAGCGCTTGGCGTCCGCGACGGCGACGGCGTCCTTGTAGAAATCGCCTCCTTCCTCGCGGCGCTCGAACGCACCGCGTGCGGCGTCCTCGGACTCGAAGAAGCCGTAGTCGGGCCGACGTTGGGTCCGGCTGGTGCTCTCCTCAACCTCGAAGGGGATACCCAGTTTCCGGAACATCGGCCGGATGAACTTCTCCTCGAGTTGGGACTCGTTGCGCTTGGGAGCCGTCCCCTTCTCGCGCTCCCACAGGTCCATGATGTCCGCTTTCGCCTCGCGGAGTTCGTCGTCGCTAAGCTCGTCCCACGCCTCGGTCTCGGGGAGATGCTCGTCTAGGTAGTAGTTCGAGAACAGGTCGCGATTCGTCCGATAGGTGAGTGCCGTTTGCATGAATTATCGTGGAGTGACAATGAGAAACCGATCCGCGTCCTTGCTGTCGATAAGCGCGTGAGCGATGTCTTTCGTGTCGGCAACGTCGACGTCGACGTCGTCGCCGATCTCGGCCTCAAGTTTTGCGAGTTCAGAGCCCGAGATGTTCACCCGGCCGGAGTTACCTGAGTTCCGGGCGATGCTCTTTCGGGTCATTCGAGATGCTGAGATTTACCGGCGGATACTATTTAGTCTTTACTTAGACTATTTCACTTATCTAATACGAAAAGAACGGTAGAGATCGAACACATTACGGATGACTACTCTGCAACCTGGTATTCACAGAAAGGTAGTGCTTTCTACGAATCCGTGAAAAGGTGGTCAATTAATAGGTGAGTCGATGCCGCAAGAAGTCTATCAGTCTCAATACCTACCGCTGAACACAACTCACAGTGTGAGTGTGGTAGGCTCTGGAAGCCTGTCAAAGCGCCAAGAGAGTAGTACGGGGAGTGGAGCACGTGAGGAAGATGGGTGTCAAAACAACCCCTATCGTGCTAATTGCGGAAATGGCCCCTCCCCGGGGGTATATAAAGAACCGTTTTTGCGGAAGTTACGGAAATTGCGGAACAGGGGGTTTGAAAACAGCGTGTGGGGTGAGATCACAATGTCCGACCTCCGATGCTCCTTGGAACGCGGATCCTCCGGGTCGATGTCGTCGCTCACAGCTCTGCCCCCGCGAAGGTGCCAGTAGTCACATCCTCGCTCGGCTCTTTCAGGTAGGATTCAATCACGGTGACTGTGTAGGTTACGATCTGAATGCTATTACGCTCCGAACACGGTATTCTGAGGATTGTTAGAATCCTTGACTCGGGGTGTACATAATTCTGGAATCAAGAGTCTTCGTGATTTCGGAGAGAGCCGCCTCTGCTATCACGGCAATATCGATATTTCCTGTGGTCACATCATATGTGTTCTTGACAAAGGTCTCAAATTCACGAGCGATCGATTTTGCTGTGTCCTGTGAGTTGAGCAGGTTGATGTCCCCGAATTCTCGAATAAAATCGACGGTCTGTATTACCATCGAGGTAAGATAGGTTGCGAACTCTTCTGGGTCGCGTAGTGCAGTTGGGAGAACACCACGGATTGCATAATGAACCTCGCTCAAAAGCAGTTTATACAGTCCGTTATGAACGTCTCTGAACCGATAGAGGAAGTGGTTGTTCAGGTATCGCGTTGTCTTCCAGGCCGTTTTGAAATTCAATGGGGTCCAGAAGAGCAACCCTTCTGCAACGAAGATCGCTAACGACCGATAGAAATCGAAGAACCGCGGCATCTCGATCGCAGAAATTGATCCAGCGTTGTCGTGAGCTGTATCGAGCGCGGTCGCGGAGAGTAAGACGCTGTGACCGGCGAGAGCGAATGAGCCCATAGAAGTGAACGTTGAGGTCATACCCGCTATCCGCGCGAATTTACTGTGACCGACATTGACTCCAAGATCTTCCTCAATAACTTCAGTAACCTTCCGAAGGCCGTGAAGTCGATCCGTGTCGATGCTCCCGACTGCTTCGGATAGCTGCTCTCCCTTTGAGACAGTTGCTAAGTCCGTGTCACCGAGTTCTTCGTGAACAACTGCGAGTCGATCAGCAAGTTGGACTGATCGCCGAGAGGACGCCGACGCGTGTGCGTGAGACCGGAGTCCGGTACGAATGCGGTGTTTCGCATCCGCAAGCCGGTCAGGGTCGGCTTTGCCCATATTCAACCATCGCTCAGCGATGAATTTAACCTTTCTCGTACTACTGACAATGTAATGACGGACGAAAGCCCCGATTCGGACGTCCTTCGAGAATGGATTGCGGAGCGTGACCTCAGTCGGCGGGATGTCCTGAAAGCCACTGCGGTAGTCACCGGATCGGGCTGGTTGTTCCGAGATCAATTTCCAACCGCAGTGAATACCGATGCACGGCTAACAGAAGCGGAGGAAAGCGTGGTTTCGGTTGCCGAGCAACTCGATGTGACTGATATGCGGGATCCGCTAATGATGTCCGGCCTCACGCCGGCCGTTGAGAGTACTATCGAGACAGTCAACGAGGTACTTCGCGATGGAACGGTTACACAGGGCGTCTGGATTGCTGAGAAACAACGACAACTCACCAGCATCCTCAGCAATATTCCTGGGATTGCTCCGCCGCCAATACGGTCACGTCCCGCAAAACGTTTCGCTCGACTCGACGCGGTGCTGTCGTACTACCGGTCTCTCAATGACGTGTTGGAGCACGCCGCGTCATCTCAGCGTGTTCTCGCAGCGATTGAGATGCCTGCTCTCTCTGAAGGGGAACGTCCAGAACAAGCGCCGGCGAGCCTTGTGGACACTGATGCGCTCGAAACCGCGAATAAAGAGGCCAGAAGCGCTGGAGAACGAGCCGCAAGTGAAATATCTACAGACACGTTGCTTCCAGCAACCGAGAAAGTGGCGAGCCAAATCAGTATGCAGGTTGGGGTTCAGAATCAACATAGTACAGCGATCCAATCGTACCTTGATTCAGCCAATCGTATCGAAGACGGAGCGCGACAGCACGAACAGGGGAACCTTGATCAAGCAAAGAGTGAGTTCCGTGCCGCGAAAGAGGCAATCCCTGTTGCGCTACTCGAGTCAGAGCTATCGTATTCGATATCGAGGTACGGGCCGACACTGCGCGACTATGCAACGCACTTCACTAAACGCAGGCAGGGGATTTCCCAGCTACTCGCTGCCAGCAAACCTGAACTTGACTCTAATACGCAGAACAGTCGCTTCAACGAAGGGTTATCCCATCTTATTGACGCACGAGGGGTCGTGAGTCAGTAGCAGCTACTCATTTCTCGTTCAAATGGGGCCTCGGAGCAAGCTGCTTGGATAGCATTCCTACTCCGACGGCACGGTTGGGCATCGTCCTACCTGCTGTACATAGTGATTGGCGGCTCGTTTTTGTAGGCGTCTGGAGTAATCAGGCCATTGGGGAAAATAGTACTCCGGTTCGTCAATTGTCTTCGTCTTCAGCATCCCTCTCTGAGCGTGGAATTTCCACTTTTTATCCGTGTTGGGTCCTTCGTGTCTCTCTGTCTGCCCACCAACAACCGACAGTATCCGCTCAAAGAATGCGCTTATGCCTTCAGAAACTGCTATCCGAGGATGCTCTGCGAGGGACCGTCCTCTTTTTTAGGTGCCGCCCTCTGACCGCCACTGGAGCACCACATCAGTTTTGTCGATCCGGACTCCCAGAGAGGAATGCATCGCCGCGCCCGCTCAATCCGTACTTTCCATCCTTAATTTTCTCGACGTAGCCTTTCTCACTGAGTGCTGCTAACCGCCGGGAAGCGTGCTCGCTACTTCCCATCCATTCATGTTGGTGGGATTTTGGGACAGTGGCGGCAAAGCGACGAGGCGCCGTTTGCGATTAGCGCCTCTGAACCGTCTGGGGGTGGAAACATCTGGACTATCGAACGAGTGGCCGCGGTTAAGTAAAACGACTGAAGTGACACCAATCGTAGAATGAGGGCTGAGACTTCTCGCGCGAGCGCGCGGCCGGTCCACTTCAGTACCTGTCGCGATAGAACTGGACGGCTTCAGGTCGACGACGGCCGCCCCAATATCTGTTGATTTCTACACTACACTCGGCGTAGTGCAAGGTTTTATATTCTCGCACTACATAGGACGTAGTGCAATGGTGTTCGAGTACAACAGTGACGAACTGGATACGGAAACCGCAGTAGAACTATTAAACAGATTAGCACGGGAGCATCCGAGACGTGAGGGGCTAACCTATTTGCCACTGAACGAGATCGAGGGCGACGAGTTCTCTCCGGAACACCTCCAGTACTATCACCCTCTCGCAGAACCGATAACCCACGCCATTGATGGGCGGGTGGCTGAACTGTTTGAAGAGACGACGTTCCTCTCTGAAGAGGAAGCTCATGTCATAGCGCTGAAGGAATTGGGGCTAACCCACGGTGGAATCTCGATGTGGTATTATTTAACATCTGAAGGCGTTGAAAAGAGCACCGTCGATGAGTACTCACGACGAGCCAGGCAGAAATTCTTGAAAGCGAAGCGAACAGTCGATGAACTCAAGACGTTGTACGGAGGCGATGAATGATGACTGATCGAGAGACTCGTGTCGCCCGATTGGCCGAACGTAATAAAACGAAGTTGAAGGAGATGCTCTCGAACGAACTTGGTGATGCCTATTCAGAGCCGGTTCCTGAGAAGCTCCTCAACTCGTTCCTAAGAGCAGCATTCGAGAGGATTAATCCTGATGTGGACCCTCTCAACATGGCACAATCCCACCAGGAATTTGACGATTCCTGGACACCGAAACGAAGATTGGCAACAGCACTGCGTATGCTTCTCGCAGATTACGGTGTCAGAAGGCCAGGCACGCCTCTCATGAGGTTAGATCAGGATACTCTCGCTCAGTTGATTGTCGCAATCCGATTGCGGGATGAGGGCCGTTCACCATCCAAAGATGAGCGAGGAACGATTGTTCCTCCAGAGCGACCGCAACCGCCTGAATCTGAATTTTCGGCTAGGCTCAGTTTAGCTGACGCGGATCAAAAGCAGATGCGAGATTGGGTTGAAAACAGAACGTCGCTCAGCAATGCGAACTACGCAGTGTACGTGCTTGATTGCACCCCTCTGATTGGCGAAGAACGCGAGAGTGTCCGGTCTCTACGAGCACATGCGAGTGAGAAATTAGCGAACGGAGTTCGGCTGAACAAGATAGAGGAAGCGGCCGCCGCACTGAATAACGGAAAGCGAATCTACTACGTGGGATTCACCAATGATGTAGTCGACCGTGTCGGTCGACATCTTGGCGGAGCCGCGAAGGGCAGCGGAACTTTCACACACACATTTCCTCCCCAATACTTAGTTGAGGTTCGGTGGTTCGAGTACGAAAGAGATGCCCGTTCAGCAGAGCGACAGCGCGCAAGCGATCTATCCGACGAGAATTCGTTCGGATATTGGAATTAGGAATGCGTGCGCCTCTGTTGATCTCTTTCCGTGGCGCCGCTTTGTGCGATAATCCAATAGGCGACCGAGTGGCATAGAGTGTGAGGCGTGACGCCGTCTAACCCCACTGGCACAGATACTGGATTTTAATCTCTTCGCTGGCAGCGTTCAGGTGGGTTCAATAGTAGCGAACGACTCATCCCCGTCGGTCAGTTCGTGGGGCTATGGGTGAGAATCGCCAGCGTGTGCTGGGTGCGTTGCGGGCACAGACGAACGAGTACCAGGGCGAGTGGACATCAGAGCGTGCGCTCAAGACAGTAGTCTGTGCGCATGGCGGCCTCTCGCCGTCGGAATTCGAGGAAGCAGCGTACGACCTGGCACAACGCCAGCTTGTCGAGTACGAGGACGGTCGCTACCGACTGGGGCCCGAAACTGAGTGACCTACCTCAGCTACACGTAGTCTGAGAACCAATCCGGAGCTCCGGTGTACTTTGCCCAGCACCGTTTGTGACAGGCTTCTCCGCGTTGGTTCGGTATCGCCCTATCAAGATCGACCATCTCCCCGCACAGATCACACTCGGCGCGGTGGCCCATCTGCCGCTGCTCAACTGAGAGGTCCTTCGTCTCGATGTAGAGTTCGTGCAGCGCCTTGGGGGTGAGCCGGACCAGCACTTTCTCACGGTCGTCTTTGTCTCGCTTTTCTGGCGTGTACGTCAGCACCCAGTCCTGTCCTTCCTCGCCGTCGCCGGCTGGCCCGAGCGAGATTGTCTTCGCGAGTGCATCGGGGATGTAGTGCCATTCGTTGTCGGCAAACCGTGGGTAATGGCCTGGTGGTCGCGGGTTCTCGGGGTCGACGTCGTCCTCGGTCATAGCTCAACCGCTTGGAACGCATCGTCGATCACGTCTTCACTTGGCGCATTCAGGTACGGTTCGATCGCAGCGAAGGAGTCCCAGCCACCGACGGCCATCACGACGCGGGGGTTCATTTGTTGGTCGACGAGCAGGCGCTGGGCGAAGCGGCGGCGAAGGTCATGACTGGAGACCTTCCGAAAGTCTTCGTCGCCGGTCTCCTCGGCAGCTCGGTCGGCCGTCCGTCGGACCACGGCTCGGACACCTGGTTGTTTCAACTCAATAACAGGGTCTTTCGGTGCAATATTGTGTTCACGCTGGTAGCGGCGAAGGTCGCGCTCGACATCGTTGGGGAGGTAGGCATCGCGAGGCTTCCCGCCGCCTCCAGTGGTGTCTTTCCCAGTCTCGACGCGCAGGCGGAACTGGCCGCTGTCTGTTTGCTTCACGTCGGTCGGTCGGACTTGTGGGATCTCGAAAGCGCGCAGGCCGACGAAGGCGCCGAGTTGGATGATAATATCGTCACGCTGGCTGGTTGTGGCCCGCCGCAGGTCGTCGATCTCGGTGTCGGTGAGCCAGACTTTGTGTTCGTTCCCGCCGGTGGCTTCGACGCGCATTACGATTCTTTAATATTCCGTAACCAAAGTATCTGGCGGTTGGTAGAAACGGGGGTTTCACACCGGGTTTCGAGTGTAAATCGAGGGCGTTTGTTACGACTTATCGAACAAACCGTTACCACGACCGTGTTAGAAATTATACTAAGCGCCAACCTTGGTCCAAGGTGTGGTACTCCTCAGAAGAGGCCTAAATTTCGAACGTTAGCCCCTGTTGAGGATGTTTCGATTTGCGTGCATAGATATCAGTACCTCGTCTGAATATTACCCTTTTTCCCTCTAAATTGCTGATTATCTCGCCAGCCTCTTCCTTGATTATGTCTTCCTGTCTTGGGGGGATTGATCCACGAAAATTTGTTGCCTCCCACGCGTCAGAGATCGCTGTTTGTCGGTCTTTCCCCCCTTCGCGTAACAATTGATTATATAACGTCTGCACTACCCGACAAGCCTGGGTTGAACTAGCGTCATGTCGTCTCCGGTAATATGAATTAACATAATGCAGCTGGACTCCCCCTCTAATCCGTTCCATATAGAATTGCGGAATATTGCTTGCATTTTCTGCAATCTCTCCCGTAGGTCGTAGAAGAGGGGAATCTGGACCAGCATTATCGTAATCTTCTCCATTGATTAATGACCCATTAGGTGCTTCTACTTCTGGGATAAATTCGACTGACCCGCTAATTGCAAAAAACTCTAGGTCTTCGTTAATACCTGGACGTTGTGTCTCACAAGCTACTATACAGTCCGTGTCAATTCCCATCCCATCCCATTGTCGTAGCTTTCCTCGAAGATCATCTGTTGATCGGCGACAAATAAGAAATGGATTACAACTGAGATTATGCCCCTCTGGGACATTAGCATAGTCATGTAATTGCTCGTGTTTGTTACTCTGGTACCCTGATCCGGGTGTATCTAAATAATCTCGTCCATTATATACCTCAACGGGAATGTATTCGTTTGGATAAATCACAAAACTGTCTGGATTACGTCCGGTATGGTGCAAGACGCTATATGAACCCTCGGGCATGACATCTACATGTGTATCACTCAGTTCATCCCAGACCTTACAGAGCGCAACGTAGGCTATTAGTGAACCGAAGTGTCCACTCTTTTCCAAAAAGTCATCAACTCTCTCAAATCTTTCCCTCACTTCTTGACTAACCGTTGATGTATTTGGCTCAGATATAAAACTATGTTCTTCCCCGTTGATTACTTCTTGAAACTCATTTATTTCTCCTGCTCTCTTTAATTCCTCAATTGTACTACCGGTCTTAGTCTGATAGATTCCCTCTGTAACCTGTTCTTGTCTTTTTTTCTCAAGACATTCAAGCTCCAGTCGGAGCATATTTTTCGGCCACGCTTGATGCTCAGCAATCCGGCTCTCAACAGAGGCTTCAATTATCCCTTTGATAGCTGCCTCTGTGCTCATGACTCTCGTATCACACCTCCTCACTTAAAACAAACCGGGAATCACATGTAGTACACATCATTGACCCACCCGTAACCTCAGAACTGTAGAATGAATGGGGATATTGGATACACGAGGTACCATATAGGGGTTTGTAGTGTTCATCAACTCCCTATTGATGTTTGGATTCTGGATATTGAATATGGAAAGATGGTAGCGCTGATACATTAGATCCCTGTACTGCTTTAATCATTCCTTAGCGTGAAATTGCATTGATGCTCGGCTTGGACAAGCTTGACACTGGGTCTACTAGGAGCGACGCTCCCTCCAAGCCGCCCCTGAGGCCAGCTTCGACGTTGCTGACTTCGTGGAGGGTACGGCTTGCTGAAGAAATCCAACTATCGGGTTATCGACTGGCATGACTTCATACGAGGCACCCACCGGCGACATGGCACCGTTTAGTGGCTCTGGACCAGCCCTCCGGATTTGGTAATAAGTGATGACTGATTGGCCCGATTGACACCGCTGCCCCTGACAGCGCGAATAGCACCGTCGAGAGTGAGCTTGTGCAGGCTACTGAGGCCGTTGACGAAGGGGACTTTCTCGTGTTCAACGCTGACCCCCCAACTTTGGAGGTGACCGATATCGTCGACAGGCCAATTGAGGACTCAGTTGACTACCGATAGTCCAAATGGTTGCTGCGTCTGACCAAACGGTACGACACCTTCGGACTGGAATTCAACCAGTATCTCGACTGCCACGAGGCAACCCTTCATCTTCTGGAGACAACGACCGCCTCGAAGTCGAACATACACCGTTGATGATGTTTAGGCACTAAACTAGCAACATCTGTGGTCGCCGGATACACGCTGAGGTATCACTTTCTATGTCTGCATGTGGCCCCATACGGCGAAGCCGAAGCCGGCCTGCGGAACCGGCGACGAGAACGACAGGTTTCGGATTATGCACCAGTACGGTGTATGCTGCCTACTCTGGTTGTTGAGAACATCTGCGTCATCCTACCCCATCGAACGATAGTAGGTACACTGTCTGAGGTGCGACATAGCGATCCGTCACGGGCTGTTTCAGGCGATTGAGCTGGCCGCCGCCGACGGCCTCTATTATGTGTCAGTGCGACTGATGTGACTTCGAGAGTATTGTCGAGATCGAACCTCAACGCTGACCCTGGGTGAAGTGTCCAATGTGGTGGTCTGGATAAACCGTATCTTGCTATAGTAACTCCAAACGCTCTTGTATCTCCGAAGCATCCAAACCCTCCAAACTCTCAAAACCGTATTTGACGACGAGGGGGTAGAACGCACGATTCTTCTCGAACTCTTCGTCGTATTCGTACTCATACTCGGCCTTGAGCATATTGTAGAGCCGCTCAAGCTCCTTTTTCTGGGACTTGGGCAGGTACATGTAGGTCCCGATCTGCTCTTCCTTCACCGAGCTGTCGTCGCTGTCGCTCTCGTCTGGTTGGGACTGTTTGTCTGGTTTGGACGGTTTGGATAATTCGGCTGTCTCGGCTGGTTCGCCCGTCTCGGATTCGTTCACATCTTGTGCTCGTTCTTGTGATTGCTTCCGACGCTGCCGTAGTCGTTCGGAGCGATCGTCGCTCATGCAGTCACCTCCTGGAAGTCGAACTGTTCGTCGAGGTTTGCTGCCATCTGCTCGAAGACCTCGATCTGGTCGCAGTCCGGCTCCTCGACGAAAATCGATGCCCCATTTGACAGCGCCCGCTGAATCGCTGCCCGTTCGCGGACCTCCCATGCTGGGGTGTCGCTGAAGGCATCCCGAATCCAGTCGATCATCTCGTTGGCCTGTGTCTTCCGAACGTCGATGCGGTTGATAACGACGCCACGCTCCTGAATAGCTATCTCGTAGTCACGCTCGAGCGCGTCAATGTGGTCGAATAGCAGCTCGAACGCCCGCTTGCTCGTATCTTCAGCCAGCGCCGGGATGAGGACGTTCTGTGCGGCAAACATCGCGTTATCCATGAGGTTCCCTAGGAAGGGTGGGCAGTCGATGATAATGTAGTCATACTCGTCTTCGATGTGCTCAAGAGCGAGTGCAAGCTGCTCGCCTGAGCGCCGGGAGAGTGTGAGTTCTGGCTCGACGGCGGTCATGTCGATGTTCGACGGGATCACTGACATCTCCTCGTGCTCACGCACGAGCTCGCCGATACGGTCGCGCTGCTCGGAGTCACTCAGGATATCGAACAGTGACGGTGGTTCAGTATCGTACTCCTCGCGAAGCCCGAGATTCTCCGTGGCGTTGCCCTGGGGATCGAGGTCGACGAAGAGAACGTCTCGGCCACGGGCGTTCAGCGCGCCGGCGGTGTTGATCGCGACAGCCGTTTTGCCCACACCTCCTTTCTGGTTACTGACTGCTATTTTGGCTGGTTCGGCCATACAAACCATCAAAACTGTCCGAACTACTTAGTACTGCGTCAGACATTTGAACCACAGATCACTGCATCAACCGACCTCTGTTTTACTTTCGCCCCGGTTTACACATCTTCATTAACCGCAGACGGCTCTACGATAGCATGGCGACGGCTGAAAATACTGAGCTCATCGATCGTTTTGAAGAGTTCTACCAGAGTTACTATCGGAACGAAATCGGCGAACTTGCGCAAAAATACCCGAACGACCAGAAATCGCTCTATATCGACTGGGACGACCTCTACCGGTTTGACCCGGATTTAGCAGATGATTATCGAACCAACCCAGATATACTGAGAGAATACGCTGAGGAGGCTCTCCGACTGTACGACCTACCTGTCGACATCTCGCTCGGGCAGGCGCATGTCCGAGTCACAAATCTGCCTGATATCACGCGGATTAGTGAAGTTCGCGTAGAACACCACGGTAACCTTGTTCCAATTCCGGGGACAATCCGGTCAAGTTCATCTATCATCTCCTACCCAATCGAAGCCGCGTTTGAGTGCCAACGCTGTGGGACACTAACTCGTATTCCTCAGACTACCGTGACAATCGATCAGTCCGTCACTGAACCGCACGAATGCCAGGGCTGTGAGCAAAAAGGCCCGTTCCGACTCAATGCCGACCAGAGTCAATACACTGATATCCGACAATTCCGCATTGAGTCGAGCCTCATCGACGAGAGCACCGAATCCCCCGAAAGCATCATCGCACGCGCTGAGGACGATATCGTCGAGGATGCCCAGCCCGGAGATACAGTTCGTGTAAACGGGGTCGTGAACCTCGCCGGATTCGACGATGACAACCCAACGCTGGACGCAACAGTCAACGACAAATACATTGATGTAGTCAGTATCGAGGATTTCGAAGCCAGCGACTTGCTGGATGTTTCTTCAAGCGAGAAACGGTCAATCCATGACATCGCAAACAGTGCGGATCCATACCAACAACTCATCGACAGTATCGCGCCCCACGCGCCGTACAACGATCAAATAAAACTCGCTATTGTACTCCAGCTGTTCGGTGGAGTTAAGAAACAATTGCCTGACGGAAGTGTTATTCCGGGCACGATTCATCTCGGGATTGCCTCCGACCCTGGGACGTTTACTCCCGAAATTATCGACTACGCGGCTCGGGTGGCTCCGAAAAGCGTGCGTGTAAACGGCAACGATACGACACAGGTTGGGCTCACGACCGCTGCGTACAAATCGACTGGTGGCAGGAAAAACTGGGAACTCGATGCTGGCGCGCTAGTCCTCGCTGATGATGGAATTGCGTGTCTCTCTCGGATCGACCAGCTCGGGCAAGATGCACAGGCCGCGCTGGAATCAGTGATGCGTGACCAGGAAGTGAAAGCAAGCAAAGGGACAGCCACACAGACCCTCCCTGCGGAAACGGCTGTTTTGGCGGCATTGCAGCCCAAGTACGGCCGCTTCGACCAGTACGAACCTATCGGCGCACAGATCGGGCTTAGCCCAGAGCTTGTGACTCAGTGTGACTTGCTGTTCACGATGACTGATCGTCCCGATTCCGATGGTGACGCCGACTTGGCTGACCACGTCCTCACGGCCAACCGTGCTGGTGAGCTACAAGCTCGCGACAACCATCCTGTTGCTGACGTTGATACAGACGCATTGTCGGCAGCGTCTGATACAGTCGCGCCGCCGATTGAGCCGGAACTACTCCGGAAATATATCGCCACTGCCCGTCGGAACTGCGTCCCGACGCTGAGTGATGCAGCGAAAGACACGATCGAGGACTTCTACGTTGAGATGCGTGAGCAGTCGGACGCAGAGGATGCGCCGATCCCCGTGACGGCTCGGAAGCTCGAGTCGCTCGTCCGACTTGCGGAAGCCAGTGCCCGCGTTCGATTTTCGGATACTGTGACCCAAGCGGACGCTGATCGCGTCACCGATTTAGTTCGCTTTTCGCTACGCACTATCGGGGTTGACCCCGAGACTGGTGAGTTCGATACAGATGTCGTGGAGGCTGGGGGTTCCGCAACCGACCGTGCGACAGAGGACGATGTCCGCGATCTTATTTCGGAACTTGAGCAAAAACACGACAGAGGCGTACACATCGATAAGGTAGTGGATATTGCCAGGGAGCGATTCGATCTCTCTGAGTCGAAAACTGAGCATGTAGTAGACAAGCTGAAACAAAAGGGGGAGGCGTACGAACCGAAAACTGATCATCTCCGAGCGACCTGAGAAGTGATCCGCAGCCGCTCAAATCTGCCACATCGTCGCCACGATCCCGCACCTTGTCACGCGCCACTGATAGCTGTTCCAGACGGTTTCATTCCACCCAACACCGACGGTGGCTTGGGCTCCTTCCCGAACGCCCTGAGTGAGCGAGGTCGCTGCTGGCGCGTCCTGAACGACCCTGGCCCGATGATCACCCCAAATGCCGATTCCGACGCGAGAAGCAACGACAACGCGATTAATCCCTAATTCATCGGCGTTAATTCGGCGAAAACCGGCCCAAAATCGGCCTCATGGCTTGGCCCCCTTATCATCTCCCACCCGATACGTTGAGTTGCAATGTTCGAAGCAGATCCACTGACGATGGTCCAGTTCGCAAACGATACGACGCAGATGGCGATGCAGGCAGGTCCGCCGACAGACCTCCCCGCGCAGGTTCCGGACTTCGTCGGGAACATCTTGGCTGAGGTCAGCTCTGCTGCCGGCGGTGAGTCAGGTGGCCTTGGTGAGTCGATCAGCGGGATGACCCCTGGCGGCAGTGAGGCTGGGGCCGCAGAGAACGCGAGTTCGGCCGCGAACGGAGCCGCGGACAATGCTCCTGGTCGATAAACGCGTAGTGGTTCCAGCAGGGGGGCTTTGTCGAGATAGTAGTGGAATGACGTTCCGGCAGTGAGCGTTTCTTTTACCGTCTCTGAGCGGGTGTAGACAGCGTATAGTTGCCTGCGAGGAAATCGAGATTGTTGAGGAATGAGTAGTCGGTGGGAGGCGGCTAACCAACACTGAGGCAATTACGTTCCAGTTGTTGGTTAGCTGTGCTGGTCGTTAGATAAGATGATCCACGGACTCGCCGTCCCGAGCTAATTCGGATTGCTCTGGCGATGTGTCTGGCACACGGTCAGAGAACGATTCCGGTGAGACTGCTTGCTGCATGGCTTTGCGTTTCGAGCGAAGCTGCCCGCTGGTCGACCGCACGAGCTCATCATCAGGCTAGGAGTGGACGTCGAGCCCGTCGAAGCGCGTTGCGACTTGCTGGACTGTGTTCAACTGTTGGAGGGCGTACTCAACCCAGTATTGGTGGTTGTCCTGCATCTGCTGGAGTTCGGTGACAACGTCGTCGTAGCCGGCTTGCTCGGCGGCGTTGAGACACTGTTGGAAATTCGCGCCACGGGGATTGATTGGCTCGTGGAAGACGACGACCTCACAGAGCGCTCTGAAGTAGCTGAGTAGCTCGTGAAAGTCATCTTCGCCCATCGTCGGCGTTGTGACATCGAGACGAACATCGACACACCGGCCTGCTGGAGTTCGTCTAACGCCTGCAAGCGCGTCATCGGTGGCGGCACAATAACTTATATTGACTTGTCAGAAAATTCTACTTATGCTCCGGATTGAGGGGAGAGATGCAACTGAGCTACACCCGACTCAATTCAGTGACAATGACCTTGCGGAAGATGATATCCGTGAGTGGGTCATTGCGAATCCAGGCGAGATACTCGGTGACGAACTTCTGGTCATTGGCCGCGAAGTAAGTGTCGCTGACCTGAATGACGGTATCGACGTATTGGCACTTGACCGAAGTGGTGATCTCGTCGTAGTCGAACTCAAACGGGGTCCACTTCGTGGTGGTGTCGACTTCCAGGCGCTGAAGTACGTCTCCTATGTTTCGCGGTGGTCCTACGACGATGTCAAACAGCAGTTCGAGAAGTTCATACAATCACAGTGGGGAGAGGACCTCCACGGCGAGGATGCGACCTTCCAAGAGACAGTCCAAGCGTTCTGTACGGATGACTACGAGGTCAATGCTACCCAACGGATAATTCTGGCCGGAAACTCTGTCCGAGAGCGGATCGGTAGTGTCGTTTTGTGGCTGCGTGAGCAGGATATCGATGCCCGTATCGTCGAACTCTCGCTGTTCCAGGACGAAGCCAGCGAACTCTATCTGGATTCAAAGACACTGGTTCCAACATCCGATCTGGAGAAATTCGAGACGGGTGACAGTCCTTCAGACAAACCCTGGGAGGTCGATGGAAAGCGCTGGCATCTCGAAGAGCGAACCAACGAAGATACGGCCGTCCTTGTTCAGGAGCTTGTTGATGCTATCGGCACGGTAGATGAGCTCACCGGCCCCAGCTGGACGCAGAAGATCTATATCGCCTTCCGAACCGATGGAACGAATCGCGTGTTGCTCCGAACACGGGCGAATTCAGTGCGGGTTGATATCCACGATTTCAGTGTTGAGTCTGAACAAGCGATGGTTGAGAAGGGCGCAGGTGTCACTGGGACGGACGAACTCGTGGAACTGGATACTGAATTCCACGGGAGCCGGAACCGTCTCCGCATCAAGTGCCGACCGGAGGATGAGATTAATATGGAGCAACTGACCGACCTCATCACTGAGCTCATCGTGCAAACAGCGGACGAACCCACAGTGAGTCAGTAGCGGTCATCAGAAAGACACATACGGCGGCCCAGTGCCAGATAGGTGCATGCATGAGGATGTTGCTGACGCGACCGCCCTGGCGGTAAACCGCGTCCTCGATGAGTTCCTCGCCACGTTGGCTGAGGATGTCTCCAAACGTGCGTTCAAGCGGCTACTATTTGGGAAACAGACGCTTGGGGACGTTGACCTCGGCTACAAGCCTGAGACATACACTCGGTTCAACCTTGTTGAGCCACTGCTGACAGCCATCGATTTGGAGTACCAACTCGAACCGCGAAGTACCGATATCAACCGAGATCGGTGGCCGGATATCAAGCTCACGAGCTCGGCGATTCCCTACATTGGTGAGGTGAAAGCGCTGAATGATATCGATAGTGGACGCGAAGAAATCAAGGAATACCTGGGAATTGATGGGTTCATCGCACCCTATGGCGTGCTAACTGACGGTGCCGAATGGGTTATTTTTGGCCCACCGGACGATGGCGGCCGAACCTCGAACCCAGTCGTCCGCAAGCGCTGTTCGCTGGCTGACGCGCTCAAGACCGTCGCACTGGTGGAGGGACACTGGGAAGAGGACTTACTTTCATCAGAGATTCGGGCAACTGGTATCGACCAGATCGAGGCATTCCCGCGGATGTTCCATGCCAATGAACTGGATGCGTGGGCACTGGAAAAGATGCCACCGACGTACCGAGCGGAGTTCCTGAGTGAACACGAATCGCTGCAAGCATCGTTGGATGGTGTGTGGGAGTGATCAAACATGATTGAGGTCCTCTATTGAAAATGGCAGACGGCGGCTGGTTCACTCCGTAACGGTTTGAGGAAATGAGGTCGAGAAGGCGATTATTTGTCCTCCCCAAACGGGCCCTCAGGCAGCCGTGGCCATAGAAGTCTGCTTACCCAGGCCATGTACGGTGAGCAGAGTGTCACAATGATGCCGGTGAGTACACACCCAATGGCAATACCCAGATAGACACTGACCGGGAGTGCTGACTCGGAAAACAGATTGAGTGTGAACCCCACGTAGAACGAGAACACGATGGTGCCGGTGAGAAGCATACTAAACCCAAAAAGGGCGAACGCACCTGGGCCAGTCCGAGAGTGCTTTTTTAACAGATTCCAGAGGTCGGCATAGAATCGTCGGACAGCCATAGTGGTCTCCGTGTGGCCTGGATCGTGGACGTCGACGTCCCAGGCGTAGGTGGTCTGGCTGTCGCGACGGTCGAGCCACTCACTCATC
>Ga0207851_100366_pt1 | contig 25260 bp, 25 predicted proteins | sample A23E3SouthBayCA_FD_187747 | JGI IMG/M metagenome (GOLD analysis project Ga0207851, IMG submission 187747) | Aerobic enrichment media microbial communities from Eden Landing Ponds, California, USA - A23 E3 (SPAdes) | ecosystem: Environmental > Aquatic > Marine > Unclassified | place: Emeryville... | reverse complement strand
TTGTCGCGGAGGACGACGACGGTGCGTACGACTTGACTGCGACCGCCCCCGAGCCGACCTCCTTCATGGAACTGGCCGACGCCGCGTCGTTGACCGACCAGAGCGTCGACGACGTGGCGCGGCAGCACCTCGACGACGCAGCGAGCGTCGACCGCGAGACCGTCCACGAAAATCTGATTCGACCCGTTGACCCCGACGAAGTCTGGGGCGCGGGCGTCACGTACGCCATCAGCCAAGAGTCTCGCGAGGGCGAGGGCGGCCTCGAAGAGGCCTACATCGGCGCCTACGAGGGCGACCGCCCCGAGGTCTACTTCAAGGGTACGCCGACGCGCACCGTCGGCCCCGACGACAACGTCGGCATCCGCGGTGACTCCAACTGGGACGTCCCCGAGCCCGAGTTCACGATGATTCTCCACGACGGCGACATCGTCGGCTACACGGTCGGCAACGACGTCTGCAGCCGCGACATCGAGCGCGACAACCTGCTGTACCTCCCGCAGAGCAAAATCTACGACAAGAGCTGCGCCATCGGCCCCTGCGTGGTGACCGAGGAGACCATCGGCGACCCCCACGACGTCGAGATGACGTTGACCATCGAACGCGACGGCGACGTGGCGTTCACCGAATCCACCTCGACGAACCAGATGGTGCGGACCTGCGACGAGCTCGCGGAGTTCTTCCGCCGATACAACTACGTCCCCGAGTCCACCGCGCTCCTCACGGGCACCTCCATTATCCCCCCCGACGACTTCACGCTGGAAGCGGGCGACCTCGTCAGCATCGAAATCGAGAACGTCGGGACGTTGCGGAACCCCGTCGAACAGCTCTGAACGACAATCGAGCCGACGCCGCGTAGCGACGCGACCAGCAACCGAACTGTCGAGTCCGCCCCGTCACTCGGTTCCTGCGGGGCAGTGTTTATGCGGAACTTCGTCCACGTGCTGGTATGCTGTTCAATACCGTACTGATAGGCATCCCCCTCGAACTGGGACCGGGCGACTCGTCCCGCGGCCGAGACCATCAAGGTCGCCGAGCCAACCGGCGCCACCGTCGCGTTGCTGTACGTGTTCTCCGTGGACGCCTTCGAGGACGCCGGCGTCGAATACGGAATTCGCGGCGCAGTCTGCGACGCCGTGGAGGAAATCGTTCGGGCCGCTGAAGCAGTGGACGCCGACCGCATGTTCGTCGGCGGTCGGAGCCGCATCCCCACCGGGAAGGCGTTCTTGGGGAGCGTCGCCCAGTCGGTGATGCTGTCGGCGCCGTGTCTGGTGACGTTCGTCCGCCGCGAGAGCGACGCGTGAGGACACGATACTGGATATTTTCATGCGAGACTCGTATGACACTCGTTGTGACAGATGTGGTCACGCCTCGTGTCTGCTTACGACGGCGAGTCACGAGCATTTATCTGCACGGTCGACACTGTACCGTACATGGAATTCCAGCACGCTGTCGACTCGTTCGCGGACCGCGACTGGCAGGAGAGCACTGACGGCACAGTGCGGCTGGCGCTCGTCGGGCTCGGCTGGTGGACCGTCGACGAGGCCATCCCCGCGATTCGGGAAACGGACCTCTGCGAGGTGAGCGTCCTCGTGAGCCGCTCGGAAGAGAAGGCACAGCGGTTCGCCGACGAAGCCGGCGTCCCACACGCGATTTCCGGCGACAGCTACCACGACAGCGCGTGCGCCGACGAGTACGACGCCGTCTACGTCTGTACGCCGAACGCGTACCACCTCGAATACGTGGAGACGGCCGCCGACCTCGGGAAGGCGGTCCTCTGCGAGAAGCCGATGGAGGCCAGCGTCGAGCGCGCCGAGCGGATGGCTGCGGTAGCCGACGACGCCGGGATTCCCCTGATGGTCGCGTACCGGATGCACACCGAGCCGGCGGTCCGCCGCGCCCGCGAACTCGTCGACGCGGGCGTCATCGGCGAGCCCGTGCAGGTGTACGGGAACAACTCCCAGTCCCTGCTGTCCATCATCGACGACCCCGACCAGTGGCGCCTCGACCCGGACGCCAGCGGCTACGGCACGTCGATGATGGACCTCGGCATCTACCCCATCAATACGACACGGTTCATTCTCGGCTCGGACCCGGTCTCCGTGCAGGCGCAGATGGCGTCCACGCACGACGCGTTCGCGGACGTGCCCGACGAGCGCTCGACGGCCACGGCCGTCTACGACGACGGCGTGCACGCGGCGTTCACCGCGACGCAGAACGCCTACACGGACACCGAGCTGACGATTACGGGGACTGAGGGCCAACTCACGCTGTCCCCGGCGTTCCACATGGACTGCGAACTCACCGTCGAGACCGACGACCGGTCGTTCACCGCGTCCGCGGACGACGTCAACGAGATGACCGAGGAGTTCGACTACTTTGCGGACTGCGTCCTCGCCGAACGCCCCGTGTACGCGGACGGCGACCACGGCCTCTACGACATGCGCGTCCTCGAAGCGCTCCACGAGTCCGCGGAGACGGGTGCGACCGTCACGCTCGAATAAGACGCACTGGTGGCGGTCGGGCGATGAAAGCGCCGCTCCAACCGCCTAGAAGGTGGCCGCTCGCGCGCGTCAGTAGTTGTCGTAGACGGTCTTCTCGATGGTGTAGAATTCGAGTCCTTCGTCGCCCTGCTCGCGCCACGTCTCCGACGACGAACGCTTGAACCCGCCGAAGGGGACGTGCAGTTCGAGGCCGGTCGTCTTCTCGTTGACTTTCACGACGCCGGCTTCGGCCTCGTCGAGGAAGCGGTTGGCTTCGGTGTGGTCGTCGGTGACGACGCTGGCGGAGAGGCCGTACTCCACGTCGTTGGCGACTTCCACCCCCTCGTCGAAGTCCGACACCTCGATAACCGCAATCACGGGACCGAACACTTCCTCTTGGGCGATGCGCATGTCGTTGTCCACATCCGTGAACACCGTCGGCTCCACGAAGTAGCCGTCTCCGAGGCTCTCGCCCTCCGGCGTGTCGCCGCCAGCGGCGAGGGTCGCGCCCTCGTCTTGGGCGATATCGATGTACTCCAGCGTGGAGTCCAGTTCGCTCTGACTGACCTGCGGGCCCATCTCTGCGTCGAGACCGGGGCCGATGTCGATGGATTCGGCTTCCGCGACGAGCGCGTCCACGAACTCGTCGTAGACGTCCTCGTGGACGACTGCCCGGGAGCACGCCGTACACGATTGGCCGGTCGTCCCGAACCCGCCGCTAGCCACGATTTCCGCGGCTTCCTCTGGGTCTGCGGACGCGCCGACGAGAGTGGGATTCTTCCCTCCGAGTTCCGTCTGGACGCGCTTGCCTTGGTCGGTCGCTTGGTCGTACACCATCTCACCCACTTGACTGCTCCCCGTGAACGACACCGCGTCGACGGCGTCGTGTTCGACGAAGGTGCTGGCGACGTCGCTACCGGGGCCGGTAACGACGTTGAGCACGCCGTCGGGCAGGCCTGCCTCGTCCAGCGCCTCCGCGAGCGCGACCGCCGGACCCGGAGCGACGCTCGCGGGCTTGAGGACGACGGTGTTGCCGGCGGCCAGCGCGGGCGCGAGCTTCCACGCCGGAATCGCAATCGGATAGTTCCACGGCGTGATGAGTGCCGCTACGCCCACCGGCTCCTTACGCGTGTAGAGTGTGGTGTCGCGGCTGCTGGAACTCTTGACGGTGCCGCCGAGGTCCGCGGCCTTCCCCGAGAAGTAGTGGAAGATGTCGATAGCGCGCTGTACCTCGCCCGCCGCCTCCGGGCGCGCCTTCCCTTCCTCCTCGACGAGGAGTTCAGTCAGCTCGTCCTTGCGGTTGGCCAGAATGGTCCCGGCTTTCCGGAGGATGCGCCCGCGCTCCGGCCCCGGCGTGTTCGCCCACTCGTCCTCGGCGGCGGCCGCCGCTTCGGCTGCCTCGTTGGCGTCCTCGCTGCCGGATTGCTGGTATCGCGCGACGACCTCGCTGGGGTCGGCAGGGTTTCTGACCTCGATTGTCTCGTCGGTTGAGGCCGAAACCCACGCTCCGTTGACGTAGTTCGTGTTCGTATCCGTCATACAGTCGAACGGTTCGTAATTCATACTGAAGGGATTTTTGATACCGGTCTGGTTTACGGCGCACGCGGCGCCGAGCCGCCCCGGAGTGCGGCGTCAGTCGAGGCGCTCGACGTCGTGTTCGAGGACGCCGATTCCCTCGACTTCGACCTCGACGCTGTCGCCGTCGGCGAGCGGGCCGACACCAGCTGGCGTCCCGGTGATGATGATGTCGCCGGGTTCGAGGGTCACGTACTGGGTGATTTCGGCGACGATTTCGGGCACGGAGAACATGAACTCCTCGATAGACGAGGACTGGCGCGTCTCGCCGTTCACGCGCAGTTCTACGCTCGCGTCTTCGGGGACTTCGTCGGGTGTCGCCACGACAGGGCCGAACGGGCAGGAACCGTCGAATGCCTTCCCACGCACCCAGTTCTGTTCGACGTACTGGTCGTCGCGGTTCGACACGTCGTTCGCGCAGGTGTAGCCGGCGACGACCTCCATCGCGTCCGCCTCGTCGACGTTCCGGGCCTGCTCCCCGATGACGACGCCGAGTTCGACCTCGTGCTCGATGGTGTCTTTCGCCTCAGGGAGCGCAATCGTATCGCCGTGGCCCGCGACCGTGTTCGGCGGCTTCAGGAACAACAGCGGGCGGTCGGGCACCTCCATGTCCTCCTCGTCGGCGTGGTCGGCGTAGTTGAGCCCGACGCAGACGATTTTCGACGGCTCTGTCGGCGGGAGCACGTCGACGTCCGCGGAGTCGTAGATGCGGTCCCCGAACTCGATGCCGTTGTCGCTCCAGACTCCTTGCCTGACGCTCCCTGCCGGGTCGCGGAACCTGACGTGGTGCACGTGAGCAGGGTCGCCCACCTCCTACAAACGAATGTCGGTTTTCAGCACTGATTCAGGGTCGCCGCAGCGGCGACGCCGCGACGGGGCGTGGCAGAACACTTCCGCTAATGACGGAAGCGATTCGCGGAGAGAGTTACATGCGTAGGAATGTAACGGACCGAACTCTCGTCGAGTGCCGCCGGGTTTGAGAGAGGGGCGCTCCGGCGTTAGCGGATTCGCTCGGGAGCAATCGGGACCGCCGACGAATCGATTGATTCCGACTCGACGCGGAGCGGTTCGAGACCAGTGAGGCCGCGATCTACCCATTTGGCGCGACGCAGACGGTCGTGGCCCGGCCGAACTGGCGGCCAGATCGGGGTTTTCTGCACCAGCACTCGCTGCCGGTGGCGGCCAGATTCGCATGTCGATAGCGCCGAATACGAGTTTCCGGTATTGTCGGAATCAAACAGCGACTCCCTCGTGCTCGTCGAGCCCTCCGGCTGCGGGAAGTCCGTGACCGGCGACGCCGTGAAGAACCGCGAGCTGTCGTTCACCCGGACCGCGCCGGAGCCGCAAAGGGACGTAGCGAGCGCGCGAGCACTCGGCCGCCTTCAGCCGTCGAAACATGATTTTCAGCAGTCGGCGTCCGTCTGTAGCGTGACTGAACTTCCTTCGCCGAACAAGAAGCCCCCCTCGACTGGGACGCATGCGGTGTCCGGCGACAGCGAGACTCGCCATCGCTGTGCACCGTCGCTGACAGCGAGCCCGACGAGCCCATCCTGTACCGGGACGAAGACGCAGTCACCGACGACCAACGGGGCACCGGCTACCGATACGTCCGCCTCCCAGTCGGTCTCGCCGCCGTCGAGCCCGAGCGCATAGACCGTCTCTTCGTCGGCGCTGAAGATGCGGTCGGCGCCGACCGCTGGCGGGAACACGCGGCCGCCGTGCATCGCTTGCGACCACTGGCTCTCCCCGGTCTCCGCGTCGAAGGCCGCCAGTTCGTGCTCTCGGTAACTCCCCAAGACGACGCCGCCGGTACGCACCGGTGGGTTCGGGATGTCCGGACCGGGAATCGCCCACACGGTGTCGCCGGACTCGCGGTCGAGCGCGTACAGTCCCTGTGCAGCAGACCCCGAGACGGTGACGTACACGCGCGTCTCGTCGACGGCTGGGGACGCCGGAATCGCGCCGTCCTGCCGGGTGTCACCGAAGCGCCTCGTCCACGTCGCGTCGCCCGAGGACGATTCGAGTAGTGAGACCTCGCCGGCGTCGCTGCTCACGACGACCGCGTCGTCGGCGTGTGTCGGCGGGTTCGGTCGTCCGTCGAGTTCGTGCGTCCACGATTCGGTCCAGCTGTCGAGGCTGATTGCGACGACGCCGCCCGTCGCGGGGTCGTCGTACGACCCGAGAACGGGTGTGACGGCGAGCGAGTCCACGAGCGCGGGCTGTCCGGTGGGCGCTCGGGAGAGAGCGTGCGACGTGTCACGTTCACCAGCGGAAAGCCCGAGGGTCGAGATGATTCCGGGGTCCATTTCCGACGATTCCCCCGCGACGAGTACGGTGTTGCCTGTCGCGCTCACGGCCGACACGTCAGTGCTGTCACCGAGGTCGGTCGCCCAGTAGCTATCAGGCGAGTTGAGTGTTGGTTGTTCGGCTGCGGCGTTCGTATTCCGGCTTCCACGACGGTACTGCGGCCACGTTGCGGTTCCGGGGTCAGCCGGCGGACACGAATTCTGCTGGCAGCCTGCTACCCCTGATAGGGGTATCGTAGCGAGAGCGGACAGGTAGTGGCGCCGTGAAATGGACGGCATATAGCCGAGTTACGCATCTACGCTTTAGTATTTTAATCGTGGGAAGAAAACCGACGATGGGGAAAACAGACGAAACGACAGAGACCAATATATTATGTTAGAACCAATACTAATAACCCCATAGTTCGCGTTAAAGTGGATTGAAGTACCAAATAATTAATGCCCAATCACTTTGGATTACGAGTAAATTCTGGGTATAAAATTTTTAATCTAGGAGTTCGTTCGGATATCAGACACAGAGTATTCATTCGACAATACAGCGCGACGAGAAATATAGTGAGTTGATATGAAGTGTCGGGTGGCGGAACGGTTAATTGTTCGGGCAACTGATGCTTACCCATGAGCGCCGTCCGCTCACTTCGATTCCTCTTCACAGCGCTCGTGTACGTTACAGCCATCGCGCTCGGTGCTGGAGTTTTCGTCGTGAACCAGCCTCGGCTTCTCGTCGTCGTGCCACTCGTCACCGGTGGCGTGCTTCTGGGCCACGCCGCAAAATCCGGCACTCTCGACGAACTCGGACGCGCCATCATGTGGTTGTGGGCGGCCGTCCTCGCCATCAGCGTCGTCGGGACTATGACTGAAGCGTTCGTTCTTCACGGGGCCGTTGCACCGTTAGTCGAAATCCCCGTCCGTGTCCTCGGCACGTTCACCCTCGTCGCCGTCCTCGTCGCAGCCTACGTTCGTGGTGTGCGGGGAGAATCCGGTGATGAGCAACTATTTTAGCGGAAGACGGTGATCCTACTGCGGAATACGACGACGTAGGCAGTGACGTACGCGAGCCCCCATACAACTGCCTGCGGCGCACGATTGGCGCCGGAAAACGTCACGTCGAGCCCGACGGTCCCTATCGTTCCGGCGACGCCCCAGCCCAGCACCGCTCCCACGAGGACGAAGAGGTACTCGCCGAGGTCACCGAGCGAGAAATCCCCCGCGACGAACGGATACGCCGAACCCAACGCGAGGACAGCGACCGCGAAGTTGACAGTAGGCCCAGTGAGTGGCGACCCGGCGAGCGCGTTCGCGTAGTGGAGCGCTGGATACCAAATCACCGTGAGCGCACAGACGCAGGCCACCGTATCGACAGTCGCTCCAGCCCACGACTCGCTCTCGCGGCCCTCCGTAGACATGGCAGTAGTTTCGTGTCTCGGAATAATCAGATTTGTGGTGGGTTTGGCTGGGTGACGACAGGTGTTGTTCCCGCTAAACCGGATTTCCGACTTCCGCTCGAGGCGCGATAGTGTACGTGAGAGCGCCACTATCCTCGCTGCTGCGGGCGGTGAAGAAAATCCCGTCGCTCCCGAGTGAGAGTGGTGATGAAATCGACTTTTCGGGCGTTGCGAGCTCCGCGATGGATTGGTCTTCGCGGCGCACTCGGAAGATGGATTCAGCGGCGGTAGTCAGCACAGCGTTTCGCGTGACCACCGGCTGCTTCGCTCCGGGTGATTCGGCGCTCCACAGGTGCTCCCCAGACGCTAACTCGAGGACGTGCAGGCCGGTGTTCGGGCTAACGACGAAGACCCGACCGGCGTTCGGGTCGACTGCCGGTGACGCGTCTGTGTCGCCCCCGATCGGGTACTGCCACCGCCGTTCTCCGTCTTCCAACTCGAAGGCATGGACGACGCCCGTCAACGCGTCCGTGTAGAGGACGAGGTCGCCGCCGATGACGGGTTGGCTGACACCGGGCGTGTCGTAAGCGGTCCAAACAATTTCCTGCGCGGAGGGGTCGAAGGCGACGAGCCCGGAATCGTCGTCGCTCTCGTGGGACGCGACGACTCGGCTCCCATCGGTTGCGAGCGCGAAAATCACGCCGAGAGGGCGAGACATCCACTGGACTTCGCCCGTCCGGGCGTGCAGGCCGGCGAGACGCTGGCCGGACCCGCTACTGACGACGATTGTGTCCCCGAGCTTGAGATGCGTCTTGTAGAACCCGCTACCACCGACCGACTGCGTCCAGTGGACGTCGCCGGTGTTGACGTCCATCGCAGCAGTCAGTCCATCCCCGGAGATGATCGCAGTTTTTCCGTAGACTGAGGGGGTCGTATAGTCGACGTAGTCGGTGTTCTCCCACTGGCGAGCGCCCGTCTCGGGATTGATGCCGAATACGCCTGTCGCCTTCCGCTCGCTGCTTGCCCGAGAAACGAGGAGGTGGCCGTTCGCCAGAATCGGCGCGTCGGTCCGGTCCCCGTTGGCCGCTTCGAACAGCGCCTCGCTCTCGAAGGGGCCTTCGGGAAGCGTGATGTCGGCGAACGCGGTGTTCGCTCGGTTCTGGGAGAGCATCGGCCAGACCGAACTGGTGTCACCGAACGTGGGTTCGGACCGTGATTTCGCGTTCGGAGCGCCAGAGAGTTCTGTACAGCCTGCCAGCGCTGCGAGGCCGCCTGCGGAGACGCCGAGCAGTTCGCGGCGGGACATCTGGAGGGCCATCGTTGCTCCGTACGGTCCCCGAATAGAAATATGTCGGTGAGTAGAGTTCTCCTCGGGTGCTACGTGAGCGTAATTCGAGCGGAGGACATCAGGTGCACTACACCGTCCCATCGAATCCGCGAAACGACAAAAAATGATATAGTGTAATGCAGTGTATCAACTGGTGGGGGAGAGTTCGTGTCTCGATCACGACGAACGAGCCGCTTCAGGACGCAGGGCTGTCACGCACCGATTTCGTCGATAGCTTCTGCAGCCTTATCCCCGAGCTCTCCGGCCTCGATGTGTGAGTACCGCTTCCGAACCATCTCCTCGGAGTTATCCAGATACCGGGCTGCGACCGTGTAGCCGAACGCCCGGACGAGGACCTCGCCCATCCCACGCCGGCCGCCGTGTGGAGCGAGATACTCGTGTTTCGGATGGTCCACCTCGACGCCGCTCGCGTCCGTGATTCGTTCGAGCGCGCTCCGCGCTCCATCCGTCGTAATCGACGGCAGTTCGATATTCTCGCTGAGCGCGAGGAAGAGGTCGTACTCGTAGTCGTCGCGCCGACGCGAAATCTCGTCCTCGTCGAGGCCGCGGTTCGCCAATTCCTCGCGGACGTCGCTTGCGACGGTCGCGAAGTGCATCGTCGGGAACACCGGCCACGCGTCGCTGGGCGGGTCCAGTCGCTTTCGGTACTGCTTGATGGCGGGGATGACGGGTTCCGGGAGGCTCGCGGAGTCCCACGACTGCTTCTTCCGGAAGACGTCGACGCTGCCGTCCGCGAGGTTGATGTCCTCCCAGCGAACCCCACGCCGGCGCGGGTCGTTGGCGTCTCGGACCAACTCTCCGATGCGGAGCGCGGTGTACGCGACGAGGTAGACGAGCGCGCGGTCGCGGGCCGCTCGAATCAACGCGTACCGGGCTTTCGCGCGCTCTCGCGAGTTCTCGCTGGAGACCGCGTCGTACTCGTCAGCGGCCTCGTGGAAGGCGTCCTCGACGTGCCGAGTGAGTTCGTGGCGCTGGTCAGCGGACCACGCCTGCTGGTCGCCGGGCCGGCGTCCGTCGTCGTCGGGGAGCGGGGCCGTCGCGCTGGCGCGTTGCGCGTAGTGCGCATCGAGGTAGCCTTCGGTCGCGCACCAGCTACACCACGAGGAGACGTACGCGTAGTACGTCTGGACGGTGTTCTGCTTGAGGCCGCGGTCTCCGGCGAGGTGGCGAGCGTACTCGCGGAATACGTTTTCGTCGAGGTCGGTGAAGCGAGGCGGCCGGTCGGCATCAGCGATGCCGCTCCAGCTGTCGGGGCCGCGTTCTCCGTCGGCCCACTCGACGAAGCGCTCGAGTTCACGAGCGGCGTTTCGCCGGTAGTGGCCGCTGTCGCCGCTGCGGCCTTTGCCCTTGTCTTGGAGGAATCGCGGGAGCGTCTGTGCGAGCGGCGTTTGCTGTCGGTCTTGCTCGGGCATTTTTGGGTTTCAGACGGTGTCTGTGGTCGCTCCGCAATTCGTGCTTCACCGAGGGCGGGGTTGCCCTTGAATCTACTTATGATTACCAGAGTAATCAAAAGTAGTTATGACTGGTGCTATTCCACCGAATTCGTCACTCACAGGCCGCGTAAGTCGCCAATCCCTCTTCTATAAACCAAATAGTGCGATATATAATCTGCGTTGTTGCAAGTTCCAGAGTGACTGCGTGCCGACATAGTGCTGCGCTCACAAGTTCGATGCTCGGCCTCGCCCTCGAAGGTATCTCGGTCGATGGACATCGTTGAGTGAAGCGTACGTCATCCGCTGTAAAACGTGTTAGGAGTGAAAGCTACGAAAACGAAGATGGAAATCCGTCTACGAGTGCGTCGTGTACGCATCGACGAGTTGGCTCGCAAATCCGGACTCGCCTTCGAGGTCAGTGATTTCGGCGCGGAGCGCGCGCTGTGCGTCGGCAATCGCGGACTCGGGGACATCTTCGAGGGCTTCGATGCCATCGCGGTCGTCGCGGTGGACGACGCGCCACCCGGTATCGGGAGTGAAGGCGGCGCCGCGGACGCCCTGACTCGTGACGAACACGACGGCGACGACCAGCGTCTCGTCGACGGCATCGAACTCGAAGCGCTCAACGGGTCGAACTGCGACGAACGCGTCCGACTCGCCAAGCCCTGCGAGTTCCCGTGTGGTGAGCGGCCGCGGCGGAAGTGAGGACAAATCCATACCCACAGAATCCGCGTCGAGCGCCCTCGGCCTTTCGATTGTCAGATCAGTCGTGCGACTGGTGGGCGTTCCAGATGGGCTCGATGCATACGTGAGTGGAGAACAGAGCGACTTTAGTGGGTCGTTGGTGCGTAGGGAGTATGTCGGGATCGAATATCGCTGCCGCTGTCGGGAGCACGGGCATGGTGTTCGGCGTGCTCGCGCTGCTCGCGTCACCGCTGCTGTACCGCGGCTGGCAGAATCGAGCGACGTATCGGGCGTACGCCGCGCTTCCGGTACAGTCACCGGCGGATGCGACCCCCGGCGAGACGGTGATGCTCACCGGACAACTGGCGGATACGAGTCGTTCGGTGGCGTCGCCAGTCCGGGGCGCGGACTGTCTAGTAGCGCTCTGGCGCGTTTCGACGTACCATCGTACCGGTGCGTTCGGGTCGCGGGCCTTCTGGTTCGAGGAAGGGGTCGGCATCGATGCCGACGACCCCGTGCTCGCCGGCGAACACGATACTATCGCGCTCGACGGCGTGACTGGCGAGAAAGAGCTGTCCGCACGGGAGAAGCTCGGGACGCTCACCGGCTCGAAACGCGACTCCGTACTCCGGTCGGTCCCCTTAGCACTCGACAACGAGGGCGTCGAGGAGACGGTACAGCCGACTGGCGAGTGGCGCGAACGCTACCGAGCCCTCGGAGCGCGAGTCGACGTTCACCCCGACGAGAGCCAGTCGCCGGGCGTTCTCGGACGCCTGTTGCACAGGGTTCGGACCCCCGCTGGAACAGTGCGCTTCGAGGAGGTGGCGCTGACGGCTGGCGAGTCGGTGACGGTCGTCGGCACCGTCGGTGCGGATGGCCAACGACTGGACGTGGCACGCTCCGAGGACGTCGACCCGCTCGTCACGCGGTTGTCGCCAGCAGAGATTCGCGCAACCCACCGCCGCCGCTACCGGTACCAGTTGTACGCACTCCCGCTCGTCCTCCTCGCGTTCGCCGTCTTCATGGGCGCTGCCGTCGCTCTCTAGGAGGCAGTGTAGTCGGGCAGTTTTGGCCGTGTGGCTTCGGAGCGGACCTCGTAGGGGGTCGACGGCGTACCGCCACTCAAATCTTCAGCTACAACGCACCCAACACAAAAATGTAAACATCCCAACTATCTATGTCCCAACAGTAGTCTATGTCGAGCGGTGCCATCGATATCGACGAGTTCGAGGACGCGGATTCCGACGAATTCGAGGAGCGCAACGACACCGAGCGAATCGTGCTGTTCCTCGACGAGCACGACGACCGGGCGTGGAAGGCGGCGACGATTGCAGAACGACTCGGGCTGGAGACGGACGCTGTCAGTGCAATTCTCTCCCGACTGAAGGGACGTAGACTCGTCCGGCACAAGCGTCCGTACTGGGCGATCACGGACGACAAAGAGCGCCTTCAGTCTGCGTATCGACTTCACAGGCGGTACGAGGCGGCAGACGACCAGTACGGCGAGGAACGCCTCGAGGCGCTTCGGACCGACAAGATGGACGACATACAGTGCCCGCGTTCGAAGAGCTAGCACGGGGTGACATCCTGGGCGAGTGACCCACTCTCGGAGAAAGGGCGTCCGACTCGTCATGGCCGTGATTTCCACAAAAGACCTATCATGAGGAATCGCTCATCCTCCGGGACCACGACTACGAGGGCGACCCGCTGGGTGAACGCGGTCACATCCTCCCGTGGTCGCTCGTGACGCTCAACAGTGCAGCAGACGTGGACCACTACCTGACCTCCCTCGTCGACGACCGCGTCGAGGACGTGACGCGTCGGGTGATTGGCTACATTACCGCCTAAACGACGTGGGCGCTGCCAACAGCGGCCTCGACTACGGGCGGTGACTCCGGAACCACCGGGTCACGCGTGACGCGATTCCGAGGTCCCGTTTCGCCATGATGACCGTACTCTGGGCGCGCTGCCCGACCTGTTCGGGGATAGCTCCAAACACGACTTGTTGGAGGAGGCCCTCCCGGGACGCGCCGACGACGGTGAGGTCGTGGTCGGCGGACCGCTCGACGATGGCGTCCGCGATGTCCGTGCCGTCGACGAGCGCCGTCGACGTCTCCACGTCGCCCAGCTCGGCGACGGCCGAGTCGAGCAGCGACTGCGCAGCGTCGCCACCGTCCGAGTCGTCCGACCGGACGTAAACCACCTCGACGCGGGCGTCGTTACAGCTGGCGATGGCGCGCGCAATCTCGGTCGCAAACTCGGCGTGGGGCCCGCCGGCGATCGGCACGAGAATCGAGTCTACGCCCCCGATGGACTCGCTGTCGGCATCGGGGCCGACGCGCTCGACGAGGACGTCACAGCGGGCCTTGGTCACCACCTCGTCGACGTTGCTGCCGAGGACGAAGTCGCGGCGCCGGGAGTCAGTCCGCCAGCCCATCAACACGAGGTCGATGTCGTCCTGCTCGACCGTGTTGAGAATCGCCGTGGCGACGTCGTGACCGATGCGTATCTTCCCGCTCACCGGGATGTCCGGGCGCTCGTCGTCGGCGAACGCGATTGCTTGGTCGATGACGGCCCGTTGCTCGTCGACGAACTCGCGCCCCTCAGAAATCGGCGTCTGTTGGGGGATAGTGCCGACGCTCACCACTTCGAGTTCCGCGTCCCGCTCTTCGGCGAGGTCGAGCGCCGTCCGCATCAGCTGCTCGACGGTCTCGGGGTTCGCCACCGGGACGAGAATCCGTTGCTCGCGGTCCTGCCGGGCTTCGGCGGGGGCTCGCTCGGTCGTGACGGTCGGCGTCTCCTCCTCGATTTTCTCTGCTTCTTTCCGCTGGGAGTAGCCGTAGTAGACCAACAGGCCTAGACCCATCCAGACGACGGTCGTCACGAGCGCGACGAACCCGTGCGAGTCCGGACCAAGTCCAACCTTCATGCCCAGCGCCGAGAGGAGGAACGGCGTCAGCAGGAACTGGAGGACGATGCCGATGAGCGGGGGCCACGGCATGTACGGGACCTCGTACGTGCGCGGCAGGTCGGGGTGGGTCTTGCGCATCTTGATGACCGTCCAGTTGACCTGCACGAACAGGAGGATGAACATGATGTCCGCCGAAGCGGCGACCGCCTCGATAGGCAGGACGACTGCCATCACCGCGATGAGAATCGCCGAGAGGAAGATGGCCACGTGGGGCGTCCGCTTCTCGGAGTGGACCGTACTGAACAGCTCCGGGAGCGCCCTGTCGCGTCCCATCGCAAAGGAGACCCGCGAGGACGAGTAGACGGTCGCGTTCAGGGCACTCATCGTCGCGGTCAGGCCAGCGACCAACAGCAGCGGCACGCCGTAGGGGACGAACTGACCGGCGGCCTCGATGATGCCGAGTTCGCCCAGATTCCCGAGCAACTGCCACGTGGGCGCGCTCGCGGCGACGCCCGCCTGCTCGGCGAGTTCGGGCAGCACTTCGATGCCGCCGATTGCGGCGAACGCGACGAGGATGTAAATCGGGACGACGATGGCCAGCGAGTAGAAGACCGCCTTCGGAACGTTCTCCCCGGGGTCGACGACTTCCTCCCCCGACTGGACGATGATCTCGTAGCCCTCGAAGGCGATGTACGTGAACCCCATCGCGCCGATGATACCGATGGCGCCGTTGGGCGCGAAGCGCGGGCTGTTGACGAACTTCGTGGGCCAGTTGGGCGTGTGGACCGTCGCCAAGATGCCGAACACGACGAAGACACCGAGGATAGCCACCTTGATTATCGTGACAACGACACCAGCTTTGCCCGTCTCCTCGGCGCCGCGGTAGTTGATGTACGCGAACAGCGAAACCATGAGGACCGCGAGAATTTTTTCCAGTAGGCCGCGGCCGACGAACCCCAGCAGGTGGAATCCGTCAGCGAGGACGCCGCCGTAGACGAGGAACTCGGTGAGGAATACGCCGAACGTCACCGCGTACAGCGAGCAGGCGACGGCGTGCGCGAACCACGACATCCATCCCGCGTAGAAGCCGTTCGGGTCGACGAGCGCTTCCTTCACCCAGAGATAGCCGCCGCCCGCCTCCGGGAACGCGGCCCCGAGTTCGGCGTAGGAGACGGCGGTGAACAGCGCGACGAAGCCGTTCAGTCCGAACGCGAGAATCAACGCGGGCCCAGCGAGCCCCGCGGCGAAGCCCGTGAGGGCGAAGACACCGGCGCCAATCATCGCACCGACGCCGATGAACGTGATGTCGAAGAGGCTCATGTCCCGCGACAACTCGGTCTCGACGTCGCTGGACCCCGCTTGGGAGGCATCACTTCCCGTCCCTTGGGACCCACCGTCCGAGGACGTATCAGCCATACTGAAAGTGACGAGAGCCGACGGTAAAAATCGGGCGGCTTGGCGACAATTCACGCGGACGGCCCGCTACGACCAGCCGGAAGCACTCCCAGTGAGTACGCTCGTTCGACTTCGGTTCGCGTCGAAGTCGATATCGGGGCTATGAACCCGTTCTCCATCGGTTCGATTGCCCGAGGTTTCCCTATTTATCTCCAGTGAACGTTTCCATGATTCTACTCGTGATGCCGTCTTTGGAGAACGCCGTGATGAGGTCCCCCGGGTGAATCACCGTGTTCCCGCGTGGTGTGATGACCTCGTCGCCGCGTTCGATTGCCACGACCAAGACGTCGTCCCCGAGCAGTCCTTCCGCGTCTGCCTCCTGTAACGTGGCCTCAGCAAGGGGGGCGCTCTCGGTGACGGTAATCTCGAACACCTCGGCGTCCCTCGCCAGAGACATGAAGTCCTTGATAGACGGCCGCTGGACGGCTCGGACGAGATACTCGCCGATGAGACGCTGCGGGTTCTCGAGGACGTTCACGCCGATGCGGCGGAACAGCTCCATGTTGTCGGGGTCGTGAACGACGCTGACTTTCGACTCGATGTCGAGTTCGTCGGCCAGCAGCATGACCATGATATTCGTCGGGTCCCTGTCGGTCGTCGAGATGATGGCGTCGGCTTTCTCCGAGCCTGCGTCGAGCAGCGTCTCTTTCTTCGTTGCGTCAGCGTTCAAGACGAGGCAGTCGTGGTCGCGGCTGACTTGGTCGGCGATGTCGGGGTCCGTCTCGATGACCACGATCTCGTTCGAGGTTCTGGTGAGCAGGTCGATGACCTGAGAGCCTATGTCTCCCGCACCAACAACTATAACGTACATACGGAAGCGTTAATCTCCCGCCTGCTAAGTTTTTCTCTCCGGAGTTCTACGAATTCCCTTGTATCCGATATACACGCTGAACCCGACGGTGTAGGCGACGGCGAGGGCTACCGAGCCGGGATTCCGGCCCAAGAGGGCAATCGCGACGATGAGTATCGGACCCGACACCAGCAGCGCGTCGAACACGCGGTCGTCGGCACCGGCCGCCAGCAGCGGCCCGACGACGGGGATTTCTTCGAGTTGCATCATTCGTACACCTCAAGCGACGCGAAGACGCCGCGGAGCAGCACCAGCACGGGAATGATTTCGAGGCGACCGATCCACATGTTGAACAGGAACATCACTTTCGTGACTGTCGGCATCGCCGGGCCGGTAATGCCCGACGAGAGGCCCACGTTGCCCTGCGCGGAGGCCACTTCGAACAGTACGTTTTCGACCGTGAACGCGTCCGGACCCGGCCCCATCGGGAGCGCCAGCATGAAGACGAACGCCGCGAGCCCCAAGAAGACGAGCCAGAGGAACGTGATAATCGCGGCCTCTTCGAACTCTTGGGCGGCCTCTTCGTCGGAGAGAGCGCGCCCGTCGAGGTTGAACGTCCGGACCGCACTCGACGGATAGAAGATTCCTCGAAGCCGGAACAGAATACCCTTGGCGAGCGTGAGCAGTCGGATGAGTTTGATGCCGCCAACCGTCGACCCCGCTGCGGCCCCGACGACCATCCCGAATGCGACCGTCAGCTGGGCGGGCGCGGTCCAACCCGGTCCCAGCGAGCCCGCGGTCTGGAACCCGGTACAGGAGGCCGCCGAGACGAACTGGAAGAGTGCGAACCGGAACGTCTGGAACAGTGTCGCCGCCTGCCCCTGTAACACGACGCCGGCGACGGCGATGGTATCGGTCTGATAGAAGCCCTGGTCGAACAGGACGGCCGTCAAGACGAGCGTGCCGATGCCGAAGAAGATGAACACCCACCGCGTCTGGAGGTCCTCGTAGAAGTTCCGGAGGTTCCCCTGCAGGATGAGGTAGTGAATCGGGAAGGCGATGCTCCCCAGAATCATGACCGGAACCAACGCGAAGTCGATTGCGACGCTGTCGTAGGTTCCAATCGAGTTGTCGGTGATGGAGAACCCGCCGGTGGCGAGTCCGGTCATCGCGTGGTTGATCGCGTCCCACATCGGCATGCCGGCGAGCCACAGGAGGAGAATCGAGAAGAACGTGAACAGGAGGAAGATCCACCAGATAGTCCTGACGGTGGACACGATGCTGGGGTGAATCTTCTCCGAGCGCGCTTCACTCTCGTAGAGCGTGAGTGACCCGCTGCCGGGGCGTGCGAGGATGGCAGTCGTAAGGACGATGACGCCGACGCCACCGACCCATTCGATGAACGAACGCCACCACTGCAGTGTGTGCGGCAGCGCCGCCTCGTTGTCGGTCATCGTCAGGCCGGTTCCGGTGAACCCGCTCATGCTCTCGAAGAAGCCGTTGAGTGGGTTCTGGAACGCTGCAAGCGTACTGAACGTCCTCGTTCCCTCGGCGGTGAACCGGGTCGGAATGTCGAGAATCGAGGGGTCGAGTTGGGCGGTCCAAGCGACCAGCAGGAACGGGATAGAGCCGAACAGCGCCACGAAGAACCAGCCGGAGGCGGCAATCATCATCCCGTGCAACCGGCCCGGGTCGTCTGCATCCCGAAAGGTTCTCGAGAGTCCGAACCCGACGAGCAGCGGAATCATCCCCGAGACGACCATCCCGGGAACGACCCACCACTCTCGCCAGACGAGCGGAATGAGAACGGAAATAAGAATGAGACCCGCAAGCGCCTCGAACATCCGCCCGAGGTCGCGAGCAATTGTCTCGATACGATTAGCCATACGGTTTCCGTTTGCTGAACGAGAATTTAAATCGGCTGGTTTCGTCCGGGTATAGTGCCCCTCTAATTGCGTAACAGAAAACTTCCAGAGGGAGTGGTGTCCTGCGTCCCCACGCTCAGTTCTCGACGCCGGGCGAAGATAGCGCTCCCGACCATCGCGCCGATACTAATTGTGAAGAAACGTTGAGGAGGGGACACGCCCGGGCACCAACAGCGTTGTCCTTACTTGTGTTCGCCGAATGCCTCGACCGTCTCCCGTGTCAATCCGCCTCGGCAGAAGAGTGTGACCAAATCGTCGGGACGAACTGTCGTATCGCCACGCGGAGTGAGCATTTCGTCGTCGCGTTCGATCGAGACCACCAGAACGTCCGATTGAATCACCCCACTTTCGTTCGCGTCACGCAGCGTTCGGCCCGCAACGGGGGCGTCAGCATCGACGGTGACCTCCACGACTTCGGCGCCGCCGGAGAGCTCCATGAAGTCAGCAATCGTGTGCCCGTCTGGGGACTCCTCGGGACCGAATTTGTGGTAGGGGAGGTGTTGTTCGCTTTGGAGGAGGTTCTCTTCCTCGATTTCCAGTCCAATCGCGGAGAGGTCGTTGGCGACCCTGTTGAGTTCCTGCATGTCGTCGCCGACGGCAGTCACGTGGAGATTGCTCCGCCCCTTCATCAGCTGTCGGACGCTGACGACGCCGGGGATTTCGGCGACCTGCTTCGAGAGTCGGTCTCGGTCCGGGACCGGGCTAGTACAGATGTAGAGGTTCGTCATTTGACCGCCAGCGCGTGGGTAATCGACGAGCGCGTGATAGCCACGAAGGACGCCGGACTCTTCGAGCTGTGAGATTCGGTTCCGAATCGTCCCCGCCGAGACGTTCACCTCTTCGGCTATCTCGGGGGCGGACGTATTCCGTGCATCTCGAACCAAGTGGTAGAGTATCCGTTTGTCCACTTCGTCCAATCGGTCGCTCATACGTGGACGGTCACCCTACAGAGAGATAATCGGTTCGAACTCGTAACCGCCGACGGCGAAGCCTCGCTCATGGTGGTTCGGGAGTGCGTCGTGATGGAAGCGCCGAACACGTCTGCTTCGACACCAATACCCGAATTCGTTAAGGAGCGACGGGCTCAGACGGAACAGGTAGACGACAGACTAACCATCGGAAGACGCAGACCACGAAAAGTTCTACCCCAAATTCATCCACAAGCACAACATCAGCCGGGTCCGGTCAGACTGTGAGAGAATTAGAGTGTGTCTTCGGTACTGCCGATGATGCCATGATATTTGGCGACGCGGTGGGCGGTCACGAGAATGAAGCCGAGCGGAACAGCGACGAAGAACCCAGTAATGACGGTGATCCTCGACAGTGGGCCCAGGAATGTAGCTCCGGTGAGCGGCGGAATCGCGATGAGCACGAGCGGCAACAGCAGTAGTATCACGGTCATAAGGGCCGCCATGAGTCGATTCCAAGAAGTCCGCTGATTCATTGTCGGGCCTCCTGGACCTGTGAGCCCATTGGCTCGGATTCCGGGCTTTCCGGGTCCCAGTCCTGTTCCGACCACGCCATCGCTTGGTGCACGCGTTCTTTCGCGGTCATGAATTTCGTCTTCGACGCCTGTGATTCGGCAAAGCGGAGCCGGTGGAGCAGGCCGTCCATGTTCGCGTTCTGGATGCCGAGCCCGGGACGGCGGTTCACCTCCAACACCATCGGTCCCTCGTCGGCGTGGAAGACGATGTCCACGCCGGTGTAGCCGAAGCCGGTAGCAATCGACGCTCTCGCCGCCGTTTCGAGCACCGCGTCCCAATCCGGAATCCGAAACTCCAATGACGCTCCTGTATCGGGATGCGACCCCACGAAGCTGTCTCGGGTCTGCTGGTAGCCGCCCGACGCTGTCCCGGATGCGATATCGACAGCGACAGCCACGGCTCCCGTGTGAATATTCGCCGTCCCCTTCGATTCGACCGTCGGCAGTCGCACCATCGCCATTATCGGGACGCCCTGTAACACGATGACGCGAAGGTCCGGCACACCGCTCTCGACCCGGTCTGCCAACAGTCCGTCCGGCTTGATAATCGATTCAACGATCGCACTGCTCCGCGCCCCGTAGTCGGCGGTGCCACTGAAACAGATGTTCCGAACGTGGGAGACGATCTCTGCTTTCGCGAGGTCTCCTCGGTTTGTGGTGTACGTGCCGGTTTCAGGGTCGTGACCGCGGACGACGAGTACGCCACGTCCACCACTGCCGTCGACCGGTTTCACGACGAACTGGTCTCGACCGTCGACGAACGACTCGAAGTCCGCGAGCCCCGCCTCGTCGCTCACGACCATGTACGTCTCCGGGGTGGAGATGTCGAGACCGTGGAGGAGCTGTTTCATCTTCACCTTCGTGAACCCCGACATCAGGGGCGCCGGATTGTACCGGCTGATGAAGTCCTTGTTCCGGGTCCGCATCGTGAGAATCCCGCCGGCCTCGTCCCGTCCGAGCGTTCGTCGGAGGTGCTTGAACCGGAGGTATTCAGCCAGCCGAATGTTCGTGCCGGCGCCGAGGAAGATGTTCAGTGCCGCGAGCCCGACCCAAGACTCCGGCGTCCGACTGACCGCAGTGACGAGCGGGTCGTATCCCGCGACGACCGCGGCGGCACCGACCCCGACGACGGTGGACGCCAACCGCCGGGCGGCAGGTGCCCAGCCAGTTTCGGAGACACCCCCGACGAACCGCTCGGCGTACCACGCGGTCAAGATAATCGGGAACAGCAGGACCGTGTTCAACGCCGGGATGGGCTGGGCTTGCCCAACGGCCCGAACGGTGAATGCGGCGATTCCCGTGATGACGAGCAGCGCTGCGACTCTGTGCGGGGTGCCCAAGTCGAGTCCTGTCAGCGCGAATCTGGCGGCGGCCGTCACGACGAACAGATACGCAATCATGAGAAAGCCCCAGACCGGACCGACCGCTATCCACGCGAACGCGAGAATCGCCGGCCCGAACACCCCGAACGTCGACATGCCCGCTTCGTTCCGTAGAATCGCGATGACCGTGCCGGCGATCATCAACTGGAAGACGAACGTGACCGACTCACTGATCGCCAGAAACGACGGAACGTTCGTCCGCAGATACAGCGCCGCCAGTAACAACCCGAGCAGAAGCACGAGGACAGACGTTTCTTCCTCCCAATCGACCATATCGTACTCCGACGAGAGTTGCGCATATACGTTATTCCATCGGGCGAACAACCACGGGCGGGCGCGAGCACAGTCCGACCCCGCCCGACCCGTAAACCCGGAAGACAGGCACCGTCGGACGCTGTTCGAGACGCTGACCGAAACGGACACCGGAGGGACCGCCGACGTGGTTGCCGACCACGGCGTCGGCTCGAAATCGATGGAACGTGCGGAGAAACGAGAGCCGCCTCAGCCGTCCGTACCCCCTGAGAGGCGAGTGGTCACTCGTCGGTTTTTTCGTCTCGGACTGCGAGCACGGGAACGGGCGACTTCCGGAGCACGCGTTCGGTCGTGCTCCCGAGGATATACCGTTCGATGCCGCGCCGCCCGTGCGTCCCCATCACTAGGAGGTCGATTTCCGCCTCCTCGACGTACGCAAGGATTTCTTCCTCGGGTAGCCCCTTGCGGATGGCGGTCGTGAGGCTGAGCCCGCGGTCCGCCGCAGCCTCCCGCAGGTCGTCGAGCGCGTGTTCGCCGACGGCCTCGAAGCGCTCGAAGAGGCCGTCCACGTCGCCGTCCATCGTCACGTCGTCGACTCCCGACCCGCTGGCCAGTTCCGCGACTTTCGCGTCGTCGACGACGTAGAGGACGTGGACCGTCGCGTCGCTGAGCTCCGCGAGCGTGAGCGCTTCGCTGAGCGCCGCCAACGCGAGGTCGCTGCCGTCGGTCGGAACGAGGATGTTCCGGTAGCCGGAGTCGTTCACAGCGCCACCTCACAGGCGGTCCCACGTCGGGAGTCTCGTTCACCGCTACTACCGAACCGGTCGACTGTGTAGTTGCGTCGAGTCATGTGTCAATCGTCCCCCGTCGTTGCGCCGGGGTCGTCGGCTTCGAGTTGGTTGTGTTCGTCGGTCTCCCGAACGTCGCCTTCACGCCACGTGCCGCGGCGGAACCACAGCCACGCGATGACCGCGCCGATGACGTTCGAGGCGAAGAAGGCGATCCAGATGCCCCGGACGTCGGGCTGTCCGAGGAACCAGAAGTCCGTCGGGAGCACGCCTTGCGAGGCCACGTACGCGACGGGGAGTCGGACGACGGCGAGTGCCGCGATCGAGATCGCGGCGGCGATGAGCGTCTTGCCGGCGCCGCGGAAGCCGCCGGTGAACGCGCGCTGAATGCCGATGAAGCCGAAGGACAGCGCGACGTACCGCAGGAACTCCGCGCCGATGTCGAGGACGGCCGGGTCGTCGGTGAACACCGAGACGATGGGCGTCGGGACGAAGAAGATGGCGACGCCGGCGACACCGAGGACGCCGAACAGTCCTTTCGCGGCGACGTAGTTCGCTTCCTGAGCGCGGTCGTACTTGCCGGCGCCGACGTTCTGCCCGGTCATCGTCTCGACGCCGCGCGCGACCGCGATGGCGGGCAGGAAGATGACCGAGAACACGCGCGTCCCGATGCCGAACGCGGCGACGACCGACGTCGAGAACAGGCCGACCACGATCAACAGCGCGTTGATCGAGAGGGCGCGGCCGGTGCCCTCGATGGACGCCGGGACGCCGATTCGCAGTATCTTCCGGAGGTACTGGAGGTCGGGTTTCATGTCGGCGAGGTTAATCTGGATACCGCGGGTTCCAGACAGCATGATTGCGAGGCCGACGGCCATCGCCAGCGCTCGGGAGAAGACAGTGGCGATAGCCGCTCCTTGGATGCCGAGTTCGGGGAACGCCCACCAGCCGTTGATGAGGAAGGGGTCCAGAACCACGTTGATGACGACCGTCCCGAACATGACGAGCATCGGCGTGATGGTGTCACCAGCGCCGCGCATCAGCGAGATGAACACGAAGAACCCGAACATGAACGGCAGCCCCAGCGCGACCACTTGCATGTAGGCTGTGGCTCCCGGGAGGACATCGGGCGACGCGCCGAGGAACGCGAGGAACTCTCGGACGAAGGGATAACCGACCGCGCCGAGGACCGCCGACGCGATGAACGCGAACGAGACGGTCTGTGACGCCGCATACTCTGCCTGTTCGGTTTCGTCGGCGCCGGTGTGTTGGGCGACGAGCACGCTGCCCGCGACCGAGAGTCCCATCCCCAGCGAGATGAGCAGGAACACCATCGGGAACGCGAAGGAGATGGCCGCCAGCGCCTCCGTCGAATACTGCCCCAGCCAGAACGTGTCCGCGAGATTGTACGCCGTCTGCATCAGGTTCGTGACGACGATCGGTAGCGAGAGGAACAAGAGGGGCTTGACGATGCCGCCTTCTGTCAGGTTGAGTTCCTCTTGCCCCTTGAAGAAGCTCACGCGACCACCTCCGAGCCGGGCTGCCAGCCGAGGTGCAGTTGCAAGGTGTTTTCGAGGACGCGGCGCGTCTCGTCGAGCGACTCACCGAGGGCCACCTTCCGTGCGTGTGCGCCATTGATTGTCGTCGTGACGAGCGTGGCGACTTCCTCGGGGTCGGTCTCCGCGAAGTGGCCGTCGTCGATACCATCGGCGACGATGTCCGCGACGACTTCGCGCATCATGTCGTCGAGGTCGAGGAACCGTTCTCGAAAGAGGTCTTGGAAGGGAGCCTGTGATTTCAGCTCCATTATCGCCACGGGAAAGCCGTCAGCGGCGGGATTCGACGACGCGAACACCGCGTCGAGGAATGCGTCGAGTCGCTCGCGCGGGTCCGTCGCTTCGGAGGCGAGTTTGTCCGTGAACCGCTCGATTAGGTTGTCGAGGAACGCGTTCAACAGCTCTTCTTTCGTGTCGAAGTGGTAGTGGATTCCTGCGGTGGTCATCGACGACTCGTCGGCGATTTTCTGCATCGTGAGGCCGGCGTACCCGTTCTCGCAGAGCACCCGGTTCGTGGCGTCGATGATCTCGGATTTTGTCTCCGATTCCATTCTCTACCCGCACTTACTAACTGGTCAGTTAAGAAGTTTCTGACTGATTGTTTAGTGTTATATCTGTCATTTCCGCCGCTCGTTTCAAGACGCCGGTCGCGGTAGCCACTCGAAAGCACATCGCGGCGTCATCCCGGTCCAGAGACACTGGAAGCTCTCGCCGGAGCCTCGTGTTTCAAGCCGCTCGCGGCCGTCGTCCCGGTATGGAACTCACTGACGGCGTGTACGGCCTGCCGCTGGATGTTTCGCTGGGCGACCGCGAGGCGCGGCTCAACCCGGTCGCCGTCGAGACGCCGCAGGGACTGCTCCTGCTCGACGTGGGCCTCCCGGACGGACTCGACGACCTCGCCGACGCGCTCGACGCCGAGGGGCTCGCGCTCGACGACACGTGGGCGGTCGCAATCACACACCAAGACCTCGACCACGCCGGCTGTCTGGCCTCGGTCGTCGAGCGCACCGGTGCGACCGTGTTCGCCCACGAGCGAGACGCACCCTACCTCGAAGGCGAGCGGGAGCTGGTGAAATCCAGCGAGGAGCGTCCGATGGAAATCGCACCGACGACGGTCGACGTCCGGTTGACCGGTGGCGAGACGTTCGCGACCGACGCGGGGCCGATGCGAGCCGTCTACACGCCCGGGCACAGCCCGGGCCACACGTCCTACTACTTCCCCGACGCATCGCTGTTGGTCAGCGCCGACGCGCTCAACGTCGTCGACGACGAGCTGGTCGGCCCGCGCGAGGACGCGACACCCGAACTGGAGACCGCATGGGAGAGCGTCGACCGGCTCGCCGAACTCGATGTCGAAGAGACGTTCTGCTTCCACGGAGGATTCGTCGAAGCAGGGACTGACCGCATCGAGGCGTTGGCGGCCGGCCAATAGCGCGAATCGCCACACCCGAACTGATTCACTCGAATGTCCCTTCGCGGCCAGCGGAATCGAACAGCCGTCAAGACG